>Ga0068855_100004345_pt1 | contig 17333 bp, 20 predicted proteins | sample KBSCornC52_FD_66592 | JGI IMG/M metagenome (GOLD analysis project Ga0068855, IMG submission 66592) | Corn rhizosphere microbial communities from Kellogg Biological Station, Michigan, USA - KBS Corn C5-2 | ecosystem: Host-associated > Plants > Roots > Rhizosphere > Soil ...
AGTTATTTTCCGGCAAAGACGTTGTAGAATTTCTTGTATTTTTTCAACAACTTCCTTTGTTTGCCACGTTCCCAATCCAAGACTTCGCGTTTGACTTTCGTTGTGAATAGAATTCCATTCAAGTGATCTAGTTCGTGCTGGAAAACCTTGGCATCCATGTCTGTCAATTCTAGGACGATTTCGTTTTCTTCTTCATCATAGAATTGAACCTTGACTGATTTTGGTCGTTTGATCTGAAGTGCAAGACCCGGGAAGGATAAACATCCCTCACGTTTTGCAGTTACTTCATCGGAAGCTTCAATGATCTTCGGGTTGTAGCAAACCAACGTTTCTGTTCTCTTTGCTGCTGCAACATCGATTCTATCCATGACAAACATTCTTGTCTTATAACCAACTTGACATGCAGATAGACCAACACCACCTGTTCCGCGCATTGTATCTGTCATTGCATCTGCAAAGGCTTTTCTATCTTCGTATGACTCACAACCGAAATCATATTCTGGCAAGACTTCTTTCAAGACAGGATGAAAATCTGCTACCAATGAAAGTTTTGGTTTTGGTTTGACCTCGGTTACAGCCGAAGGTGTAAAGACTAATTCATCTTCTTCTACTTCGGGTGTTAGAACTGCTGATTGTTGATTTGCTGGTGTTTGCATTTATATAATCCTCGAATAGTTACCAACGCGCTCAAATTTTACTACTGACTTGAATTTGTCCTGCAAGATATCACCTCTATGCGATATCACAAACAAATTGCATTTCTCCAATGAGTGTAGAAGTTTCGTTAGATATTCTACGCCCTGTGCATCCAAAGAGGAATCGAAGATTTCATCGAGTATCAGTATGTTGGTCGCTACGCTATTTTTCAATTTAGCGATTTCGCGCCATGTGAGCATTAAACTCATGTCGATTTTCTGCTTCTCTCCCTCAGAAAAATTCTCGTAGGAAAATTCATCCCTATAACGAGATTTAATAACTTCCTTGAATGTTTCATCTAGTTCAAAATTAACAAAGAAGTCTTGTTCTGCAAGATACTTATTCACCAATTTATTGATGATCGGTAGATATTGCTTAATGATTCTAGACTTGATTCCGTTGTCTTTTAGTAATTGACCAACGATATCATAGTGTGCTTTTGAGTTTAGCAATTCTTCCCTAGATTCTTCCAACAGGACTAATTTCTCCTGTAGATCAGCTAATTCGGTTGAGATAGCATCTAGATCACCTTTTGCCTTTGTTAGCTGATTCTTCTTTTTCTCATAATCAAGCAAGACTTTGGTCAGGACTCCGACCTCAGATAACATCAATGAATTTGATGAATTCAATGCCGCAATCTCTCGTTCTTTTTGTTCGATTGCTTTGATGCTAACTTGCAACATCTTCATCTTGTCTTCCAGCATTTTAAGACCATTTTTATATTGTTGCTGGCGACGTTCGAAATAATCTAGTTTCTTCTGTTTCTTTTCCTCAGTGATGCTAGCATCGCATGTAGGACATGTCTCGGTGGAAATCCAGAAATTGATATCTGTATTAGCCTTATTTAGGTTTGATTCAATTCCAACTAAAAATCCCTCGGACTTTTTCAATTTGTCCGCGTAACCTTGCTTGGCTTGTAGGTCTTCTGACCCCAACATACTCTTTACCTTTAATTCTTGTATCTTGACCAGTTTTTGTAATTTTTTGATCCGTTCGTTGGTGTCTTCGATCTTTTCTTCAATGTCATCTATTTCCTTTTGTTTGTTTTTCTGAAGTTCTGCTAGATGCTTTTCTTTGATATCAGATTCCTTTTTCACCAATTGTTCTTCATGCTTGTTTTCAACGATCTTTTGATCGACTCCATCAATTCTAGATTTCAGTAGCTTATTCATTGTGGAGAATATCTGAATGTCCAAAATATCCTCGATGATTGCTCTGCGATCAGCGGCCTTCAATTGCATGAATGGTGTAAAGTTTGCATTGCCCAAAACAACAACCTGCGTGAACGTCTTTCTATTCCAGCGAAGAATGAATGTCTCAAGATATTCCTGATAGTCAATCTTGCCCGGCTGATCTATTAACTTGCCATCCTTGTAGATTTCAAACAAAGCAGGCTTCATTCCACGAATGACTTTGTATTTGTTTGTTCCGATGACAAACTCCGATTCAGTTACTAAATCCGATCCATTGATCGAATTGACCAATGTCGGAAGATTGATGTTTCTGAATGGCTTGCCAAATAGGTTATAGCACAATGCATCCAAGATTGTAGACTTGCCAGCACCGTTCTCACCTATGATTAGCGTGTTGTCTGTTTTGTCTAGTTTAATCTCAGTGAAGGCTGATCCTGTGCTCAGGAAATTCTTCCATCTGATTGTAGTAAATTTGATCATTGTTGTTGATGCTCTTTTAAATAATCTATACACTTATAAAACAAATTAATATCATCCTTTAAAAGTCCTAAGGCTGTATTGCAATTAGAACACAACAATTTTCTAATTTTGTTTGTTTTATGGTCGTGATCAATATGAGAATAGCCACCATCTTCTTTTTTACTGTAAAACTTATTTGCGATTGTTTTATGGCAAATATAACAACATCCATTCTGGCTTTCATACATAGAAAGATAGTCGTTTTCCGTTAAGCCTATAAATTTTAAATCTTGTAATGCCTTACGTTTTTTAATTGTTCCCTTTGGTAGATTTTTAGCATAAGCTTTCATGCACGAAATACATTTCGTTTGATATTTCCAATCCCCATTGGGATTTTGGCTATGGCGCCAAAATTTATCTAATTTCAACCTTTTCTTACAACCACAACATTTCTTCATCATCATGTTAATTCAAGCCCCAAAGCTTCTGTGTATAATTCTCTGGAGATTTTCTTGATGTGTTCCGGTAGAATATGTTCTGGAAGCGTTAATCCATCAATATACTTAGATATAATCGTTTGGGTATCTTCAGCCTCATTGACTAATTCTTCGGAGGCTTCGTAAATATTGCCATAATCCTCAGAGATGATAATCTCTACAGGGTTCTCACGATGAATCATGTCAATCACTCTATCAAACAGGAACGGATTGTTCTTGTTCGTGACAATGACTTTCAAGTAAGAATCTTTGTATTGAGCTAGATTCTGACCTCTCCACCAATTCAAATCTTGTGTAGTGTCATCGTACCAAACCTTATGAAACATCTTCAATGGATTCGGAATGAATTCCAATTCAAGGCTGCCAGTGTCAAAGACGTGAAAGCCCTTTTGGTCATTATAATCCGCCCATGTGATTTCATACTGAGTTCCGAGATAAAAGATTGATCCGTCAGTGGATTTTGTATGGAAGTGGCCGGAGATTACTTTGTCGAATCTCTCAAATAACTTGCGATCAAGACCTGTGTAGCAGACATTTCCACGATCCATCTCGAAACCAGAAATCTCGAAGTGACCGAATATAACCTTTGCTTTCGTGTTTGTAAGGAAGTCAACGCATTCCTGATAATTTCCAGAGTTAATCCACGGAACAATGCCTATTAGCAAGCCATCATATTGTTTTTCAATTGGGCTTGTATAGACCGGAAAATTGTATCTGCCTTCGATTAGTTCTGAGATTGCATTAGGTGTGTTTGTGTTTCTGTATGGAACATCATGATTGCCCACTAAGAATTCGACGTTAATAAATCTGTCCAAAACTTTCTTGCGCCATGAATGTGCAATGACGTAGTTCATGAATTTACGACGGTCTACGAAATCTCCTAATTGAAACACATGGTCAATGTTGTTCTTTTCGCAGTATGGAAAAAAAACTTCCTCAAAAAATCTGAGGAAGTATGAATTGAAGTGAAGGGATTCCTGTCTTGCGCCTTGGTGATTATCGTTTAGAAAGGCAATTTTCATAATTTAATCTATTATCTTCGCTTGGTTATCTGGATCAGTATTCCAGCTATAATCTCTATGTATTCTTTCTACTGCACGTCTGATTGCGTAGAAGCCGTTAACTCCATGGTAATGATGTAAATCACCAGTATCTATCCAATATGGACCTTTACCTGAACAAACAACATGCGTTTCATGTTTTCCACTTGCACCTGTATAGGCACCATCTTCTTTTCTAGGATGTTCTTTCCAGAATTCTCGTTGACCATCTACGACTGCAAAATGATCTGTTCCGAAATATTTATTTTTTCGTTCTGGTTGAAGATTTACTATCGACTCGTATGACATTTCTATCACTATTATCCATCCGGCTCTTAACCAGTTGTCAACTCTACGATGCCATTCCATTTCATTTACCTGCCAACCAAAAGAATATGACCACCTATCTTTATCTACTTCTGGGTGAATCACATCAATTTCCCAATCCAACCGATAGTCAAGATCGTGAAGATTTTGTAATGCTCTATAAAAGCCTGACCAATGATTCGACAAAAATTTATTACCTTTACCTTTCCGACCGCAATCGACTATCCCACAACCGCCAGTTTCATCTTCGAAACAAGAAAATGCATCATCGAAACTGAGTGGTTTTTCTGGGTAGAGGTAATCCACTACAACTTTTAAGGAACAGGCAAAACAATCACCACCCGGATTTTTGTGGGGATTTGGTTGCATGAACGGTTTTACATTCAATAGCATGATATTATCTTCCTATTCCATATCATTGTCAGGCAATTCTTCTTGTGGTTCAGCTTTCTTTTTACGGCGCTTGTTTCGTTTTTCTTCCACTTTTTCTTCGAAATTATGAATGTATTCTGCCATATTGTCATACAGACCATCTTGTGGCATCATTTTGCCTTCTTCGTTTCTGTCTTCCTGAATCTCATGTTCCATTATGCCATGTTGTTCTGTCAGCTTGTATTTGATATATGACTGTTTCTTTTCCTTTTCTATTCTTCGCACGAATGCATACCATACGATCTGAGTGAAGTAAGAAAATGGATTCTCTGATTTCTTTGGATCAAAGTTTCTGAAATACATCAATGCATTCTCTACCCCATCCATGATCATTTCGTCTTTGTAGCTATATTGGGCAAAGTTCGGCGCACGGCTTAAGTTTGTGGCAATCTTTAGAAAACAATCACCGATATATCTTGGAATCGGCGGGTCTGGTTTGTCATTCTTTTTAGCTTCGTCGCACTTTGCAAAGTAATCCAAAAGTTGCCTCAAGAATTCTTTGTTATCAATATAGTTCACCTTGGGTTTGCCTGTCTTGTTGCTACTCATTTTGCCCCTTTCACATTTGCCTGACATTTGTCTTGACTTTCGATAAAATCTCTGTGTGCCTGGATAAAGGTTAATAAAACCTACCTTGAGTCTACTAAATATTAGTTAAACTTCTTACGGAAGTTAGATAGTTTCCCCGCTAGTTGTTCTCCAAATTCTTCTGCATTCCTCTCGTCTTCTTCTTCCTCAGTTTCTCGCATATCATTGAAGGTTTTATCACCTTCAAACAACTCACCTTTTCTAATCAATTCTTCTATACCAACTTTCTTCAGAACAGAAGTTGTGTATGATCGCAGAAATCCTTCATTTACGTCTACCATTGTCAAAATGTCATCCTGAAGAATGACGCACATTTGTTCTTGAACAATAGAAGATGGCAACCATTCTTCAATCATAAATGGCACTTTAACACCTTTCATTGGTGATCCTTGAAGGTCTCCATAAACAATCTTGAACGGATTGTATAATGTAACCTCTGATTCAAAATCTCCCTTCCCTAATTCCACCATTGCAACAATAGATTCTCCATTAACCAACTTGATCAACTTGATTTTTGGTAGTTCTGATACCTCTACTGGGTTTAATTGTTCATCCATGGTTAATATGACTCTCCCTTGATTTGAATGTTGTAGAATTTATAATCAAACTTCTCACCTATATAAAATGAAAATCGTTCTTGAAAATGATCTAACGTTGTATTTGTGGCAGACCCAACCGAAAAATCATCAATCAGATCAAATAATGTACAGTGGTTCTTAAATTCACCCAATCTCAAACCACGACCGATTGATTGCAAAACTCTGATTCTGGATTTAGTGGGTGATGTTAATATGATGTTGTGGATGTGTCTGATATTTATCCCCATTTGGAATGTTCCATATGATGCAACTATGATTGCATCCTTTTCCTTATCGACAATGGCTCTTATACTTTCTCGTTGTTCTACTTCGGTGCCACCGTAGACATAAAAACACTTTCTTTCAGGTGTTGCTTTTAGTGCTTCTTCTATTATTTCCTTTAGAATGTTGCCGTGTTTTTCTACGTATTCAAACAGCAACAATGTATTTCCCTTAAGAGATAGAGCTAAATTCTTAATGAATCTGTTTCTAGCCTTATGGGCAATGATAAACTCGAATTCATCATCATATTTTGAATCCAGAACCATCCTTGATGTTTCCAACGGATATGTCAAAAACAGGCATTTGATTGTCAAATCAGCAATCAAACCACGATCCATTAGTTTTTTCGTCGTAACTAGATTTCTTACTGTGCCAAATAATCCTTCTAGGATCAATTTATGCGTTGCAGTTCCATTTAATGTGCCCGTACATCCTATTCTATAGGATGCATTCTTAGTTTTTGTCATGATGTGGGTGAGGCTCTTTGCTTGAAATATATGAGCTTCGTCACCCAATACAAAATCAAATTGTTCGAAGTATTCTTTCTCTGGAGGATTCTTGCCGGACGTTAGAGATTGCCATGTCGAAATAATCAGTTTCTTGCTCTGATCGTCCTTAGGTTTGCCCTGATAGACTCTATGGCATGTCTTCGATACATCATAGCCATTTCCGGTAGAATAATCCTGAAAATCTGTGTACATTTGTTCTACCAGTGATATTGTTGGGACCACTAGCAAACCCTTTTTGAAACCCATTTCTTCAGTCAAATATCTAAATAGGCAATAAAGGATCAGAGATTTCCCCGACGCTGTTGGTGACAATAGCAACATTCGTTTATCACGAATGCCAAACATGAATGATCCGTACTGATAATCACGAACCTCTAATTTTGTTCCGCCAGAATGAATATGCAGCGAATCAATATACTGTTTTGCTTCTAGAGCAGACAACTCAGCCTTTATTTCTATGTTCGGATCGTACTCACATTTATACTTGCGCTCGTCCGCGAATGCTTTTATGTATGGCAATAAACCCACGTAGATTTGATGTGTTCGCAAATCAAAAAGACGAATCAATCCATCCCAATACTTTTTCCTGTATTGTGGAGAGAATTCTGCACCCGGAACTTTGAATGTAAAGAAAGAAGATAGTTCTTTTGCAACACTATCTTCGCATTCGATTATTAGGTGAACTTCGTCTTTTTTGTGTATTTTCAATATCACGCTGATCTAATCCTGACTTCCCAATCGATGTAGGCTTTTACTGAGAAGTGTCGTGAATTAATTTCTTTCATGATATATTCACACACTTCTATTATCGTTTCGTAGATTTTCTTTCGTTTCTGGATTTCCATTAACAAAGGATCAGTTGCTAACATATCTTCCCGTTGTGCGCTGATTCTTGGTGCCTTACCCAAGTAAGGTGTCCAACCCAATTTGTCTAATTCGGCTTTTGTTAATGTTCCTTCATAATAAGCAATTCTTTTGCCACGCATATCCTTATATTCGTCTTCTGCACGAATCAAGTTTACCTTATTTCTTGCGAGAATTTTGAGATACTTAGTGTGGTTGTCCTGATTCTTTTTTATGTTGTCATTCGGCATTGTTGTGTCGAAAACAGAATCTTTCTCCCAATCACTCAGAATGTTTTCTAGAAGTTGCTCGTCGCTTTCAAATGTTTTAGACATAGTTCTTCCATAGTTTAGATGTGTCTGTCAATAGTACATGAAAAACCCTTAGGTGTCAATAACTTGATTGCACATCTACCAGTTTATTGACATTTGCGGTAAACTCCTATATAATGTCGGGATAATTGCAATGTGGAGGTATTTATGTGGACTGAAGCGGAACTGAATGAGGAACAAGAAATCCAGCGCATTCTCGATCAACAAGATATCGAAGATGCCGCGCTAGCGCATCAACAAGGTCTAGATGAACAAGCCGAACGGTTAACAGAAGAAGAACAAAAGGAACTAACCCTCTGGCATCTCGAAATTACGATGAGGGATGCGATTGCTCAATGCGGCAGAGATGCGGTAAATCTTCTGTTTGTCAAAGTCATGAATGACAAAAATACGCAGTAAAATCAAACATTTACGTGGGGCTTGCGTTTCTGGTTAGACTCCTGTATAATGTCGTTGTAAATCAATTATCAATCCAGCGTGAAATCAATGGCTGATCAAAAACACACTCTTAACGAAATCCCCGTCGAAAAGACGATGCTCGCAAAACTCTTTGCGAGAGAAAACATTTCTGTCGTTCATAGCAACGTCAAAACTGCTATGTTCGATACGACCACGCGCACGATGTATCTTCCGTACTGGAAGAACGTTGACCTCAACATGTACGACATGCTTGTGGCTCACGAAACTGGTCATGCGCTCGAAACTCCGCTTGATGGATTCCACGAAAACAACAAAGTATATAAAGGTTTGATCCGTCAATATCTGAACATTGTTGAAGATGCTCGTATCGAGAAACTTCAACTTCGTCGTTATCCGGGTCTGAAGAATGCGTTCACTGAAGCGTACAAGTCGCTCATGGATCGCAACTTCTTCGTCTTGAAGGGCGAACTTCCGCTTGATAAACAAAATCTTGAGGATCGTTTCCTTGGCGACCGAATCAATCTGTATTTCAAGCTTGGTCGTTGGGGTCACCTGAATGTTCCGTTCAAGAACGACAAAGAACTTGATATTCTGAAACGTGTCTCTCTTGCTGAGACTTTTGATGAAGTTCGCGCGCTTGCGAAAGAAATCATGGAGTATGACAAGGCGCAATATCAAAAGCAAAAGAAACAACAAGAACAAGATGGTGAAGGCGAAGGCAAGGAAAAAGGCAAAAACAAACAACAGAAGGGCAAAGGACAAAAAGGAAAAGGACAGAAATCTCCGTCTTCCGATAGTTCGGATGGCGAAGGTGATTCTGACAGCGACTCTGAAGGCGATGATGGGGAAGAAGGTTCTTCCTCCGGCAAAAAAGGAAAGAATGGAAAGAAAGACGGAAAAGGGAAAGGTCAATCTTCGAAGAAAGAGGCTTCTGACGCTGACGAAGAATCTGATACTGGAGATGGTTCCGGTGATGATGGTAGCGGCGATGAAGAAGGCAAATCTGGATCGCAAGATGGAGAGGGTGATACCGAATCCGAAGATGAGAGCAATTCTTCGGGCTCTGGTGACGAAAGTGGTGATTCCGATTCTGAAAACGAGTCAGAAAATAGCAATCAAGATGGTGGTTCGCCTTCTAACGGCTTTGGTCGGAATCTGAAGGATAGCCCTGTTTCTGACGAAGAATTTCAGAAACATTGCCCCGGAGCTAACGCCTCTGATCGTGCATACCACCAAGCCATGGAAGATTTGACTTCTGTCAATAACTTTCAAGACGTGATTATTTGCAATCTTCCGATTGTTGATGAAAAGAAGGTGGTCATTTCCTCGCAGGAAGTCTTCGAATTGTTTGAAAAATTCATGCTGCACCCTGGCTATGGCGGCATGCCTGCGGCTGCTGCAAAGGAAAAGGCACTGGAAATTTACACGCATTTCCGTCAGAAATATCTGCATTCTGTCAACTACCTGATTAAGGAATTTGATCTTCGTAAAGCTGCCGACGAACACAAGAGAACGACCACGACTCGCATGGGAGACTTGAATTTGTCTAAGATTCACTCTTACAAATTCAACGAAGATATCTTCCGCCGCGTTGATCAAGTGCAGGAAGGTAAGTGCCACGCCTTCGTTATGCTGCTTGATATGTCTGGCTCGATGAGTAGTGTCTTTCACAAGACTATGATTCAACTTTTGATTCTTGTGGAATTCTGCCATCGTTTGAATATCCCGTTCGAAGTTTACGGATTTGTTGACAATCAATCTGCTATTAGTTACGTGCATCACAAAAACAAGGCTCTTACCATCAAAGAAAACGTGAACGATATCGTTCTGCATGGAATCAGCCGTTTTGCAATGATTCGCCTGATTGATAGTTCGATTAAGGATCGTAAGTATCGCCAACTTGTTGGTTATTTGCTTTCTTATTCTTGTGGTGTCACTGGTGGCACCAAGAAGAAAATGTATCTGAAAGATGATGCTGGCAGAAGCATGCCTCTTGAGGACATTCCCGAGTTTGGACTTTCGGGAACGCCTCTGATTGAGGCGATGTATGTCATGCCGAATCTGATCAAGAAGTTCAAGGAAAAGAGTGGCGCGCAAATCGTTCACTTCTTCAACCTTACTGATGGAATGGGCGGATACATCGGCGAATACTACGATATGGTCGCGCAACAATACGGCAACAGCAATCGCTCTGCTGTTTCGCGTCAACCTATTCTTTGCAAAGGATACAATAACTTTAATAGCTACAGCGGTTATAACAAACAGAGTACGCGAACCAAAGTGATCTTTAACGATCTTCAGACGAAGAAGATTTACGAATACAAATTCGATGAAAACCAGAAAAATAACTTGTCTTCGCATACGCAACATATTTCTATGAACTTGCTTTCTCGTAGAATTGCTGCTCTGGGTTGTAACGTTATCAACATCAATTTGCTCGGAAGCAATCGCGAAATGCAATCTGCTCTGGAACGTTGTTTCATTGCGAATGAATTCTTCTACACGAAGACGAAGGAAACGAAGGACGCAATCAAAAAGACGTACATGAAAGAAGGATTTGCCAAGTGTGAAAGTAGCATCTTCACGCACGAATTCTTCATGGCTACGAATACGACCACGTATGTTCCGGAGTATTCTGCCGATGGACAAACACAAGGAACAGTGACGCAAATGAAGAACGAGATTATGAAGGAAATGAAGGAAAATCTTAATACTCGGCTTCTTGCTATTGAGTTTTCGAAGTTGATCAGTCAGTAACCTGTTGTTTTTATACGGGAAAATGGATATCTGGTATGCTTGACAAAAGATACCATTTCCCGTATAATATCGTTTGAATCAATATTTCCACTTGCTAATTAGGACACACATTACATACATGAAGACCACTCTGACCAAAAAACAAAACGAATTCGTTCAAGCGGCCCGCTCCGTTTACGGCAACGAAGTTAACGTTGTCACGCGCGAGGAAATTCTTGGCGTCTGCAAACAATTCGGACTGAAAGAGCCGCAATGGCTCGTTAAACCCGCTTATCGTGCTGATAAGCGCGGCACTTACTATCTGCCGTTCCTGAATGGCAAGATTTCGAAATCGCGTGTCTCTGTCACAGCCAACACGCAAGTCGAAGTTGAAGATAGCGTGATGGAAAACATCGTCGCAATCAACAAACATGAACAAAAAGAAGAACAGCCTTCTTCGAATCACGTTCAGTCTGTTGATGATGCGTATAAAAATATGGTTCCTTCGCGCGATAAGAATTTTGTCCGTTTCGGGATTTACTCTGACTTGAAGACGATTATCGCTTCCGGGATTTTCTATCCCGTGTTTATCTCTGGTCTTTCTGGAAACGGAAAGTCGTTTACCCCGGAGCAAATTTGCGCCGAATTGAAGCGTGAATTCTTCCGTGTTAATATTCAGAAAAATACGAACGAAGATGATCTGATTGGCGGTTTCCGCCTGATCAATGGCGCGACCGTGTGGTATGATGGTCCTGTCACGCAAGCTGCCGAACGTGGTGCTGTTCTGTTGCTCGATGAAATCGACTACGGCTCCGCTGAAATCACTTGCTTGCAAAACGTCTTGGAAGGCAAGCCTTTCTTGATCAAAAAGATCAATCGTGTTGTGACTCCGAAAGCTGGATTCACGATCATCGCTACTGCGAACACGAAAGGACAAGGGGACAACGTTGGCAAATTCGTGTTTACGAACGTGCTTAACGAAGCGTTTCTTGAGCGTTTCTCTGTAACGCTGGAATCGGATTACCCTCCGGCTGGCGTGGAAACGAAGATTCTGAAGAACAACTTCAAGAGTCTTAACGTTTCCGAAGAAGATTATGGTGATTTTCCGGAGAAACTTGTTAAGTGGGCTGCAACGAATCGCGCGACGTATAAGGATGGTGGTATTACCGAAATCATTTCCACTCGTCGTCTTGTTCACATTGCCAAGGCTTTCGTTGTCTTCAAGAATCGCCTGAAAGCCGTGGAGATTTGCCTGAATCGTTTCGATGATGAAACGAAAGCGGTGCTGTATGATCTTTACCAAAAGATCGATGCCGCCCCTGTCGTAGAGGAAGTGAAAGTGCCGGAAAAGAATACCGGACCTGTTACTGATGCTGATGGCGGCGTAGCTTTCTAACATGGTAAAATGGTAATAGTGCCCTAGCAAGGGGACAAGCCCAGGCAGAAGTATTCGCCTGGGCTTTTTTTCGCCTATCGGAATGATATATAATAGTATGAACGCGAATTGAACATGACTGCCACAATTCGCAATTTATGTGAAATGGCAGAACCTATAGGAGAATTACACAGTATGTCTACACGTCATGAAAATATCTTGAAGGTCCTTAAATCTGGCAAGAACGTAACTGCAAAAGAACTTGAGAAGAAATCCGGTGTTTCTGGAATCTCTCAGCGCATCGCAGAACTTCGCCAGAATGGATATCCAAACATCTACACAAACGTAGCAAAGCGTAACGGCAGAACCGTTCATTTCTATCGTTTGGGTAATCCAACAAAAGCAATGCGTAAGGCTGCAAGAGCAGGAAAGCTAAGCCTCGCTGCTTAATATAGAAAGAGAGTGTTACCCAACCCCTGGTATGGGTCCTCAAAGAGCCGAGGTGCTTAAAATGTCCTCGGCTCTTTTTTCGCATTCAAAATTATAACGAATATGTGAGGTTTCATGAACGATCACAATGATGTTCCAAAGCCAATTGAACAACTGCCAAAGAAGGGACCGGTAGAAATCAAGGCTCCACAAAAATCCGTGATGCAACAACCAGCGCAGAACCAGTTTGAATTATCAATTAAGATTGAAGAACTGAAGAAAGGTAAGTTGTTCATTGCAACACCTATGTATGGAGGTCAATGTCACGGTCTCTATATGAAGTCATCCCTAGACCTACAAATGCAATGCGTCAAGTACGGCATTGATTGTAGGTTTTCGTTCATCTTCAATGAGTCTCTAATCACTCGCGCTAGGAACTATCTCGTAGATGAATTCCTTCGTTCTGATATGACTCATTTGTTATTCATTGATTCGGATATTCACTATGATCCAAACGATGTTCTAGCAATGCTAGCCTTGTCATTGAAGAATGACAACATGGATATCATTGGTGGTCCATATCCAAAGAAGTCTATCAATTGGTCAAACGTAGCGAATGGTGTTAAACAACATCCAGACATTGATCCGAAGGAACTTGAATCGCTTGTTGGTGATTTCGTTTTCAATCCAGTAAAAGGCGGACCGCAGCAATTCAATGTTACACAACCATTAGAGGTAATGGAAGTTGGCACCGGATTCATGATGATCAAGAAAGCTTTGTTTGCTGACTTCGATAAAGCATATCCAGAGAAATCATATAAACCTGATCACAGAGGAACAGCACACTTTGATGGGTCTAGGGAAATTCACGCCTATTTCGATTGTGTCATCGATCCAGAGTCCAAGAGATATTTGTCAGAAGATTACATGTTCTGCCAGTATGCTAGGAAGATGGGTAAGCATGTTTGGTTGTGTCCATGGATGAGGACACAACACATTGGTTCTTATCTATTCACTGGAGACATGAGAAAGATCGCTCAGTATACAGGTCAATTGTTTTAAACATAGGAGATTTAAATTATGAAAGAATATAGAAATAATTCTACGATTCAAGCTACCGATGCAGTCGAGATATCCAGAGTTGCTTCATTGCAAAATCAAATAGATTTGGCATTATCAGAATTAAGTAGAACTGCTTATCAATTGCATGGTAATTTGTCTTTTGTTTTGGCGCCGGCTGAAGCAAAAAATGAAAAGAAAGAATCATCAGTGTCTAGCGTTGATGTTAGATTGAGCCAGAGAATGGATACAACTCTTAGGACAATTATCGAATTAAACAATTCTCTAGCAGACATTATCTCTAGATTGGAGGTATGAAATGTTAGATTTGATGGTAGAAAGAATAGCAATGGTTTGTCACCAGACAAACAAAGCGTATTGTGAAATGCTTGGTGACTATTCTCAACCAGAATGGAAAGATGCGCCAGAATGGCAACGACAATCTGCTATCAATGGTGTCAAATTTCATATTCTAAACCCAGACGTTGACGCATCTGCTTCACACCAAAATTGGTTGGCTGAAAAGGAAACTGAAGGTTGGAAGTATGGACCAGTAAAGGATGTTTATAAAAAAGAGCATCCTTGTTTTGTGCCGTTTGACAAACTACCACCAGAACAACAAGCAAAGGACAAACTATTCAAAGGCGTGGTAGATTCACTTAGGGAGTTTGCACAATGATCATAGGAATTGTTGGATTCATAGGTTCGGGGAAAAACACAGTTGGAGATTTCCTTGCAAATATTTATGGTTTTAAGAAAGAATCCTTTGCAAAACCACTAAAGGATGCAGCTTCAGATATTTTTGGTTGGCCGCGTTATCTTTTGGAAGGTGATACTGACGATTCGAGAGAGTTTAGGGAAACTGTTGATTCATATTGGAGTAAGATTTTAAACAAACCAAACTTTACTCCTAGATTGGCTCTCCAATTGTTAGGTACTCAGGCTGGTAGGGATGTGTTTGGTGAAAATATCTGGACAGCATCTTGTATTAGAAGGTGTTGTACTGGAGAATTTCAATATAAGACAGTCGTGGAAAATTATGTCATTACTGATTGTCGTTTCAGAAATGAAATATCTGCTATTAATGAAGCAAATGGTATTGTGATTAGAGTTAAACGCGGTCCCGATCCTGATTGGGCATCAAGATGGCAAACAATTCCTACTCACACGGATTTGACTAATTATATGAAAACTACACATCCAGAGGTGCATCAATCGGAATGGGATTGGGTTGGCGCTCCAGGCATTCAATATGTGATAGAAAATGACGGAACTATTGCCGATCTTCAGAAGAAGGTTTATGATATACTAGTTGATCTTAAAGTGACCCAAAAACCATATAAGGAATTCTTGTTTGCAGAGAATTTGAAATAACAGGAGAATTATTACATTATGAAACTATCGAATGAAACACTAGCAATCTTGAAAAATTTCGCCTCAATCTCTGAGGGAATCTATGTTGCAGGCGGCAGCAAACTCAGAGTCAAGGATTCCAGAAGTCGTGTTCTGGCAGAGGCTATCGTAGCTGAAAATTTCCCATCGTTTTGTGTTGCAGACCTAAACAAGTTCTTGGGCATCCTGACGGTTGACAAGGATGTTGAACTTGAATTCAAAGGACCTGATATTGTTATGACGATGTTGGGTGGCAAATCGAAGATCAACTATCGTGGATCACCGAAGAATCTCGTCAATGCACCGAAGGACAGCGATTTCTCTATTGATGATCCGTTCTGTGAGTTGACGTTAACAAAAGACAAGCTGGCTTATATCCAGAAGATTCTGAGCCTGCTTGCTCTGCCTGATATTGCAATCGAGAACGAAAATGACAAGTATGTTATCAGGGTTTTCGATCCGAAGAACGATGCCGAAAACAGCCAAACATTGGACGTTGAAGCGACTGGTCGTGGAAGAAATTTCCAGATCATCTTCGACCAACAAACATTGAACTTCGTTGATGGAGATTACGATGTTAAGTTGGGAGACAACGTAGCCGAATTCAAACACAAAACGTTGAAACTGACATACTGGATTGCACCGGAACTAGGATCAAATTACGAATCCTAATATCCACATTTTTTGATAGAAAGACTATATTATGAATGTACTTGGAAAAGATGAGTTTCTTTGGGTTGAGAAATATCGCCCGAAGACAGTGCAAGAATGTATCCTGCCGGAAAGAATCAAGTCTACATTTCAGTCGTATGTAGATAAGAAAGAGATTCCAACGCTTCTTCTGTATGGGCGCGCTGGAACCGGAAAAACAACAATCGCAAAGGCTCTCTGTGAGGAAGTCGGTTGCGATTATCTGTTTATTAACGGTTCAGATGAATCTGGTATTGATGTATTCAGAAACAAGATTAAACAATATGCCGGTTCGTTGTCCCTAGATGGACAGAGAAAGGTCATCATCATAGATGAGGCTGACTATCTGAATCCGAATTCGACACAGCCAGCACTTCGTTCTGCAATCGAGGAATATTCTAAGAATTGCACGTTTATTTTTACATGCAATTACATTTCGAAGATCATTGAACCACTTCGTTCCAGATGTGCGACTATTGATTTCTTTCTTCCTCCAGAAGAAAGAAAAGCAATGGCAATGGGATTCTTCAATCGCGTCAGGGATATTTTAGTTCAGGAATCCATCGATGCAGACATGAAGGTTGTTGCGAAGTTGATTGAAAAGAATTTCCCGGACTATAGAAAGACATTGAATGAACTTCAACGTTATTCTGTAAATGGTAAGATCGATGAGGGAATTCTAGCATCCGTCAAGGAAACTGACGTAAGGGACCTACTAGCAGCCCTGAAAGCGAAGAACTTCAAGGATGTTAGGAAGTGGGCTGTCATGGGCGCTCAGGATTCCGGTGCAGTTTATAGCAAGCTTTATTCTGCATTGTATGATGAACTACAACCGCAATTCATTCCGATTGCAATCATCAAGCTTGCAGACTATCAATACAAGTCTGCATTCGTAGCAGATCAAGAATTAAACCTAACAGCATGTCTATCTGAAATCCTATTGGAGTGTGAATTCAAATGAGAGGCAAAACAGCAAAGAGATTGAGAAAAGCAGCAGAACTAAATTCTGCTGCATCTAGCGATCCTAGAGCCGCAAGAACAGAGTATAAGCGTCTAAAGAAACTATGGAAGGATAGGAACAAAAATGATTGCACCTATTAACGGTGGTTCTGACAAATATTGCTTCATGTGGTGTGGTGATGTGAATTGTGAATGTAGCCAGAGGTTGCATTCACACTGGACCAAAATACAGGAGCCTATGATGGAAACGAAAACTGTCGGCGAAACAGTCTATGGAAAACCACTAGACCAAAGCGAGAAAATTACATTCATTAGGAATCTAGACAAGAAAAAATTAGATGATTTAGAGACATTGATTTTCATTGCAGAAACAGAACCAGATGATTTGGTCCGCGCAATTGCTAGGTCAACCATTGAAGTTCGTGCATTGGATATTATCAAATATCTAATCCAGTGCGAGAGAAACAAACCTGACGAATTTGAACGAGATATTTCA
>Ga0068855_100004346_pt1 | contig 17331 bp, 16 predicted proteins | sample KBSCornC52_FD_66592 | JGI IMG/M metagenome (GOLD analysis project Ga0068855, IMG submission 66592) | Corn rhizosphere microbial communities from Kellogg Biological Station, Michigan, USA - KBS Corn C5-2 | ecosystem: Host-associated > Plants > Roots > Rhizosphere > Soil ...
GAGCTAGAGAGCTAGAGAGCTAGAGCGCCATTCTGGCTGGTTCGCTGGTTGACTGGTTCGCTGGTTGACCGGCCCGCCTTCCTCACCTAGCGCCTTCTTCCCCGAGCGCCTTCACTAGCCTCACTTCTCGCTGCGGCAACGGCATCACGATGTTGCGACTACGGAACAGTTCGACGATGGATTTGGTGATCTCACCTTGCAGCGCCGTGTACTCGGACACGGCCACCCAAGGCGAGACGCCGATGACGATGCCGGAATCCGCGACGGCGGTGGCGCGTACGACCGGCTTGGGATCTTGCAATATGTGCGAGTTCGCCGCGAGGGCGGACTGAACGGCAGCGAGCGCAGCGTTGAGATCCGTGTCGTACGCCACGGGCACTGCGATATCCACTTGCCTGATCTGTCCGTAGTTGTGCAGCACTTCGCCCACGATTTTTCGATTCGGCACCACCACTAACGAACGATCGGGATGGCTGAGCGTGGTGTTGAATAGCGAAATCACATCCACTCGTCCTTCCACGCCGACCACGCTGATGTACTGACCGAGTCGATACGGCTTGGTGAAAATGATGGTCAGCCCCGCGACGACGTTGCTCAGCACGCCTTGCATGGCGAGAGCCACGCCCGCGCCTGCAACACCGAGGCCGGCGATGAGCGGCAAGAGTTCGACGCCTAGATTTTGCAAGGCAAGAATCGCGAACATGCCGATGACCAGCAAGCGGCCGACGCGGACCATGAGCACGCGCACGGGGGGTTCCATTTCCACATGCCGCAGGCCGCGATCGAACCAGCGACCGATGGCGCGGCTCACCAACACACCCGCGATGATGATCAACAGCGCCGTCAGCAATTTCGGGCCGAACTTGATCGCGAGATCGATGACGCGGCTTCTGACTTGCTCGACGGTGGCCAATTGTTCGTTCATGGTTCGAATCTCGCAGTCATTGGATGCCTCTGCATTGTTACATGCTTGGGCATCTTTCAATCCATGAACACCTGCAATCGATCGCGTGCCGTCACCATTCCCCGCAACATGGTGGGCGTCGAGTAGGGCATAGCGATATCGCCGCGTTGATTGATCGCGATGAGGCCGCCGTGTCCGCCCATGCCCTTTACGTCTTCGATCACGTTACGTGCGGCATCTTGAAGATGCTCGTTGCGGTATTTCATTCGCGCACGCAAGTCGTTAGCGCTGACGCAGCGGATGAAATATTCGCCGCGGCCCGTAGTAGACACGGCACACAGTCCGTTTTCGGCATACGTGCCGGCGCCGATGAGCGCCGAGTCGCCGACGCGACCCGCATGTTTGTTGGTCAATCCGCCGGTTGAAGTCGCGGCGGCTAGATTGTTGTTCGCATCGAGCGCCACTGCACCCACGGTACCGAGAGAACTTGCAGGCAATGAACCCAGCCCGAGCATCTGACTTTGCTTGGCGAGAGCGCGCTCGCGTTCGAGCTTGCGCTGTTCGGTGATGAAATATTCCGGCGGCACGAGTTCAAACCCTTGTTCGTGCGCGAATTGCTCAGCGCCCGTGCCGACGAGCAGTACGTGCGGCGATGCATCCATGACTTTGCGCGCGAGGTCGATGGGATGCGGCACGTGCCGCACACAGGCCACCGCGCCTGCGGCGCGATTCTTACCATCCATGATCGCGGCATCGAGCTCCGCATAGCCTTCGTGATTGAGCACTGCGCCTCGGCCCGCATTCAACACACCCGAAGCTTCCATCACCTTGACCGCCGCCTGCGCTGCCTGCACCGCGCTCTCACCCGCTGCGAGTAACTGCGCGCCGGCTTCTAACGCACGTATCAGTGTCTCGCGAATCGCCGAGACTTCATGTTGGCGCGTATCGCTGGCACGGCCACCTGCGCCACCGTGGATTGCCAATGCCCAATGAGCCCCCGTCATTTGTGCCACCGTTGGGTACGTGCGGTATCTTCCGCACCGACGTCCAACGGCTCGCCGTCCATCATGTCGGAGACCGTCGTCAGTATCGATGTAGGCAATGTGCTCGCAGCTTGTCTATAGGTCGGTGTGCTCGATGCCTGCACAGTTTGACGAGCGAGCGTTTGCATCCGCCATTGCTCGTTCTCATAACAAGCGACACCGGCCAACGATGCATGCGCTTCAGACGAGCCCAGGGTGAAGGCACGGCAATAATCGCCTTGTTTCGAACGAAAGCTGAATGCCACACGGATTCCCTCGGCCGCGGACTCGCTCGCCAATCGATCGGACAACGCTTTAGCGAGTTCCGCACGCGCCACGATTTGCCCATCGTGCGCTGTAAACATGTCACCGGATGCGGAGCGCCAACCGCTTTGGCCCGCAATAACGCCCAAGATCAGGCTTGCCGCAATTGCGCCCCATTCCGGCCACGACCATCGACGCGCGGGCTGCGCGGACTTGCGGCGATGTGTTGCGAGCTCTACCACAGTGGGATTGGCCTTCAGGGTTGAAACCAACCTATCGGGCACGCGCTCTGCGAGGATGGGATCGAATGCCTCGTTTACTCGCCGGCGCAGACGGCGATGCTTCTCCAAGGCGGCCGCGAGCGCCGGGTCACTTGCGAGCGCGGCATCGACGTGCCGGCGCGCTTGCGCATCGAGCTCGCCATCGGCATAGGCCATCAATTGTTCGTCGGTGATTTTCATGATGTCTCACACATCCGCACTCAACATCGATTGCAAACTTTCGCGCCCGCGCGCCAAGCGGCTAGTCAACGTTCCGATGGGGATGCCCAGGACTTCCGCCGCTTCCCGATAAGGCAACCCTTCGACGAGCACGAGACTGACGGCGAGCCTTTGTTCTTCGGGCAGCCGCTGCATCGCCGCCTGCACGGAGAGTGCATGTTCTTGAGCTTCGTGTGCCGCATCGCTCACCTGCTCGCCTTCCTCTTCGGATGTGAGCACGCGATTGCGCCGCGCACGGCTGCGCACTTCATCGATCCAAGCGTTCTTCAGTATGCGGAACATCCAACCATCCAAGCGCGAATCGGTGTGCCACTGATCCAACTTCGCGAGCGCCCGTTCGAGCCCAAGCTGCACCAGATCATCGGCGTCGTCGACGTTACGAGTGAGGGTGCGAGCGAATCTTCTGAGACGCGGCAACAGCGCGATGAGATCCTCACGTATATGCTCTAGCGATGCGTTCATGCCTTTACCATCAAGACGAACGGTCTGGGGAGTTTCTTCCAACGTATGTCCTTTTTTAATACTGTCGGACGAAGACGGTACGCCGGCTCGTTTTACTATAAATAGATTCTTGCGTCCCCGCCTATGCCCAACCACCGACCTTCATCTTTACTCATTCGCCACTTAGCCGCGTGCCTGCTGTGGGCTTGGACCTCTGCGCACGCGCAAGTCAAATTGCCGCTGCAACTACCGCGCGTTCCCGATGTGACCTCGTCGCTCGGCGCGATCAAAACCGTGCCGGCGCTAGAAACCACTCTCGATGCAACGCTCAGACAGGTGCAAATCCGCGAGCTGCTGCGACGGCATCAAGATGTGCTCGAGCGCGATCCACACGGCGAGCCGGTAGTGCGCGGCGAATTGCTCGGATTCGACATCGATGCAGGAGTACTGCAACGACTTCAAACGTTCGGCTTCATCGTGGTGCGCACGACGACGCTCGAAGGATTGGGCAGCCATCTCGTCGTACTCAAATCGCCTGGCGGTCATTCCATCGCACGGTCACTCAAGCAATTGCGGGAACTCGATCCGCAGGGCAGTTATGACTTCAACCACATCTACACCGAGAGTGGTGAAACAGGTTCGCCTGCTACGGTTCCGGATCACGGTGTCGCATCACACGCCGCAACGAGTATCGGGCTCATCGATGCTGGCATAGATCATCAACACTCTGCGCTGCGTAATGCAGATGTAGTCATCTGGGGTTGTGGAGGTCGCGCCGTGCCGAGTGTCCACGGTACGGCTATCGCCTCTTTAATGATTGGTAACGAGGCGAAATTTCACGGTGTCTCACCGGCAGCGACGCTATTCGCAGCGGATGTGTACTGCGATCTTCCCACCGGCGGCGCGGTCGAGACGATTGCCGCGGCGTTTGCGTGGCTTGCCAGCCACGAGCCTGGCGTCATCAATGTGAGTCTTGTCGGCCCGAGCAATGCAACGCTGCAACGAGTCGTGCGCCTGGTCACTGAGCGTGGTCACCTGATCGTCGCCGCAGTCGGTAACGATGGTCCGACCTCGCCGCCGCTCTACCCGGCCGCATATCCAGGTGTCGTGGCGGTTACAGGCATAGACAAGAAACGCCGAGTGTTGGTGGAAGCGGTGCGCGGCCAACACGTCATGTTCGCCGCGCCCGGCGCCGACATGATTGCCGCGAGTTCTGCAGACACGTATGCGGAGGTCAGAGGCACTTCGTTCGCTTCGCCGATCGTAGCTGCACTGCTGGCAACGCGCTTACATCATCCAAATCGTGCAGACGCGCAAGCCGCTCTCGAATCGTTACAACACGAAGCCATCGACCTCGGTGTAGCAGGACGCGATAACACTTTCGGTTTTGGCGTAGTGGGAGAGCAATATCGGGTGGAGAAGAAGTGACCGATTCGAGCTTATGTCTTGTTCGAGATATTTCATGCGCCCGGGAAGAAATCCATAGATCGCAGCGTCTTTCTCCATAGAAGGCAGCGGAGTGTCCGCGCCAGGTGGAGATCGATCATGAACATTCGTAAGCATTTGTTGAGTGCGACCCTCAGCGCTGCGTTGGCCCTATCGACACAGGCACATGCGGGATTGCTCGGCGGTTCTTTGGGCGGTGGCGCAGGCGGTGCGTTGAATGGCGGAATCAACGGCCTTGGCACTCTCGGCGCCACCGGGGCAGGGAATATGAACAGTTCTTTCGATAGCGGCGTTGGGCTGCATCGCGCTACGTCGCGCACGAAACAGGTTGTAGACGGCACATCGACACGCGCAGTGGATCATGTGCAAAAAGGCGCTTCAACGCTGACGTCTACGGCGAACTCAGGCGTCGATATGACGGCGCGTTCTGCAAACGCAGGTGCAGCCACAGCTCAGATTGCAACATCGAATGCCGTGAGTACTGCTGCGGACGGACTGGAACGAGGCTCGGAAATCAAAGACTCGATGAGCAGCGCAATCGGAAGTAAAGCAAATACCGCTCTTTCGTCCGCTGCAGGGTCTGCTCAAACTGCGAACGATATTGGCAGCAATGCGCAGAGCTCACTGACTACGGCACGACCCGATGTTTCGAGCGGCCTCGCGAACAACATGGAACAGAACGCGAGCGCGACGCATGTGCCAGCGGCAAGCACTGCGAAGAAAGCACGATCGAGTAATACCAACGTCACAGGCGGCGTGAGCCCGAGCGCAGACGCTTCGGCGAAACACAAGTCTCTGAACGCTTCGGCGAACGCACAAGGCTCCGCTGGAGCCTCAGCATCGAATTGATATTTAGTGACGCAAACCCCCACCCTGCCCTCCCCCGCGCGAGGAAATAGAGAGAGTGCGCTGATCAGGTTCCCTCCCCCGGTCGCCGGGGGAGGGTTAGGGTGGGGGCTCCCGCATCACGAGTGCTGTCGCAAATAAACAATGAACTCGTGATCCAAGAACTCTTCGGGACCTGTAGGAAAGTATTCACGGTCGTATGCTTGCTCAGGCAGCTCGCGCGCATAGCAACTGCGATCGACGGTGTAAGAAACGATTCCCAAGTCTTGTAGGAAATTATCCAGCTCGGCGAGAGTAGTGAAATATCGTGCATGCAATTCGTCGCTCAACTGCGTCGGCCGCAGCGTCATGGCGTCCTCATCGCACGCATCGCTCACAATATTGACTGCCCACGCGCCCGCCAGCCCTACCGCTACGACATCATCCACCCGGCCGGCACCTGCAAGTTGCGCCAAATCTTCTGCAGCGATCTCTTCGATGAGCATGACGTCGCCTCCGATCGTCGAAGGCTTCAAACCGTACGCCCGCGCTTCAGAAAACGCAAAGCACGCTGCGGCGCACAGTGATAGTCACTCCCTACCCATCGCCGTCTTCGGCAAACGATCCATCTTGCGCAGTTCCGGAAACCAAGCCGCCCAGCAGCCGGCAACGATCAGCGTCGCAATGCCACCGACCACCACGGCTCGAACCGTTCCCAACCATGCTGCTGTCGTTCCGGATTCGAATTCGCCGAGCTCGTTGGAAGCACCGATGAACACTGCGTTTACCGCACTCACGCGTCCGCGAATTTCATCCGGTGTTTCCAACTGCACGAGCAAGTGACGTAAATAAACACTGACCATATCGCCCGCACCCGATAACGCGAGTGCAGTGGCAGACACGATGAGATTCGTCGAAATACCGAAAACGATGGTCGCCACTCCGAACAGAGCCACGCCGCCGAAGAGCCATGGACCTACATGACGCGTCAAAGGTCTGAGCGTAAGAACGGCCGCGCAAAGAGCAGCTCCCAAACCGGGCGCCGTGCGTAACACACCCAGACCGGTGGGTCCGACGTGCAATACGTCGCGCGCATAAACGGGCAGCAAGGCGGTCGCACCACCAAACAATACAGCGAACAGATCCAGAGAGATGGCGCCCAAAATGATGGGACGTGAGCGCACGAAACTCAGCCCCGAAAAGAGCGATCGGACGTTGGCACTTTGCACGGCACGGGTATCGCGCGCTCCACCCTGTAACATCGCCGTCGTCATAGTTGCGACGATGAGCAAAACGGACACGGTGCTGTACACCGCTTCGGGGCCGGCCAAATACAACAAGCCTCCCAACGTCGGACCGACAATGGTCGATACTTGAAACACCGACTGGTTGAGCGCCATTGCCTTGGCGAAGCGATCGCGGGAGACGAGGTTGGGTAGAAGCGCCTGGCTGGTGGGCATGGCGAACGCGCGCGTGCATCCGAAAACCGTCATCACAGCGAAGACGGGCAGTGCCGAACTGATCCCGTAAATGCTGAACGCCAGTAATGCCATGCCACAGAAGGCATTCAACAAGAGACAGATCGTAACGATGCGCCTGCGATCGTAGTGATCGGCAAAATGCCCGGCGGGCAATACGAGCACCACGAATGGCAAGAATTGCGACAGTCCGATCCAACCGAGGTCGAGCGGATTGCGCGTGAATGCATACACTTGCCAGCCCACTGCAACAGTCTGCATCTGCACGGCCAGCGTGGAGCAACATCTAGCAACGAGATAAAGGGTGAAGTCGCGCTCGGGCGCAAGCGCGCCGCTCAACTCTGAAGACATGGTCCATCCGCGATGAGGAAACCTTATGCAGGATAGCGGATCGGCCCTGCGTGCATCATGAAGCTCGTGTCATGCGCCCTGCCGCGCCGGCGGCTTGAGTGGAAAACGCACGGTGATGGTGGTTCCCGAATTCACTTCGATCTGCAAATCCGCACCCAATTGCCGGGCGAAGGCATCGATCAAGGATCGGCCCAATCCTGATGAATCGGAGGGCGAGGACTGTGCCGTCAGACCGACGCCGTCGTCGCGCACGCTCACACACAGTCGTTCGCCTTCCATGTGGCCGACGAGCTCGATTTTCCCTGCGTGCTTGCCGGTAAAGGCGTGTTTATAAGCATTCGTGATGGCCTCGGTGACGAGCAATCCCAACGGAACTGCCACGTCCGAGCCGATGGGCAAATTGGGCAAATCGGCGATGAGCTCGATGTCGCGCCCCGTCGCCAAGCCGCCGCGGCGTATCTCATTGCACAGATCTTCGAGAAACCATTTGAGATCGACGTGCTGCAAGTTCTCGGCTTCGTAGAGCCGGCGATGCAAGGTGGCCAATGCATTGATGCGCCCGCGCGCTTCTGCAAAGGCGTTTTCCGTGCGTGGATCGCGGACTCTGCGCGCGTGCAAATTGAGCAAGCTGATCACTAACTGCATGTTGTTCTTGACGCGATGGTGCATCTCTCGCACCAGCATTTCTTTTTGCGCCAGCGATTCACGCAATTCCGCTTCGCGCGCCGAGATGAGATCGGCCATGCGAGTGAATGTCTGACCCAAGCTGCGAATCTCGGCAGGCGCATCGCTCGCGCGTTCCGGCCGTACGCGGTGATGCCCGGCTGCGTAAGCCGAGGTAATGCGCTCCAGATAAGTGATCCAGCGCACGACGAGGCGTTCCATGCCGATCGAGACCACGATGACCGCAAGCACCCACATGGCCAGCGGCGAAAAGATACCCCACGCGAACTGTAGAGCCAGCGGATTCAATACGACCGAAGATGAGACGCCGACGACCACGAACAGATGTTCGTCGAGTAAAGTGCTCAGCGCATAGATGCGCCGCACTCCATCCGTGCCGCGCGCGTTGAAAGTTTGATTAGTGAGTTTGAGCTGCGCGTTCAACATCTCGGGCGCCGGCAAACCATTGCGGGAACTGACGACACGGCCGTTGGAGACGATCACTCGGCCATTGCGATCGAGCAGCGCGTACTGCGCGCCGCTCGGCAAACTCATGTGCGCGTACGTTTGCGCAAATGAATGCTCCGCAAGCTTGAGAACCGCGGCGTGCGACATGTTTCCAGAGCCATCGGCCACACGTAACGCTGCAATCACGCTTTGGTGATTGTCGTTCAGCGCAACAGTGCTCACTAGAAAGTGGCTACCGGCGGCAAGCTCGCGAAACCACTCGTGGCCGTCTACCGAGGCGTTCCACAATTTCGATTGCGAACTGCACTGCAGTTTGCCGCTGCTGTCGTAGATAGCTGCGGCTTCGTACTGAGGTCGATTGGCGAGAACGTGTTCGAGCGCAGGCGAACACAGTGCTTTGCCGGTGCGAGCCGGCGCCTGAGTCATTGCACTCGTCAAAAGTTCGCGAGCGGCGGCAATGACGTGCTCTTGTTCGCTCGCCGCAAGCTTTGCGGACTGTTCGAGGCTGTTTTGCAGCTGCGTGAGCGCGCTTTGATAACCGGCGCTGGCCTGCCAGAAAGCCAGCAGTCCAGGCGGCAACATCGCGATCCCGACCAGGATCACGAGACGCAACCTGAGGGGGGCGTTGCGGCTCCACCAGGCTTCGGTTTGGCGTGCGCCTCCCGACCATGCCATGGGGTGTGCTACGAGGTGCCGAAACGATGCGCTGGGGTTTTGGGTGCGGCTTCGGTGGAAGTAGAGGGGGACTCGCCCAGCGGCACGGCGTCATCCCCTAGCAGTTGCACCAGTCGGTCGCGTGCGCGTGCAATGCGACTTTTGATGGTGCCCACTGCGCACATGCAGATTTGCGCCGCCTCTTCGTAGGAGAGGCCGCTGGCGCAGACGAGAATGAGCGCCTCGCGTTGATCGTTCGGCAGCTCTTGCAAGGCGCGATTCAAATCGCGCACCTGCAGTTTGAGATCATGCTCCGGTTGGATCGACACGCTTGCGGCAATCTCTCCGTCGGGATCTTCCACCTCGAATTTGCGGTGGCGCAGCTCCGAGTAATAGCAATTGCGCAAGATCGTGAACAACCAAGCCTTGAAGTTGCTGCCCGCCTGGAAGCGTTCGCGCGATGTCCACGCTTTCAACATCGTTTCCTGCACCAGATCATCGGCGCGCGCCGGATCGCCGCAAAGCGAGCGGCCGAAGGCGCGCAACGCGGGCAGCGTGCTCGTCATCTGTTCGAGAAATTCGCGATCGCCGCTCATCGATTGTCCTCAGCGCCGCTCTTTCTCTTCCAGTTGCTTCAGCAGCGCCTGGAGATCGTCCGGGACCGGCTCGGACATGACTTCCGTGAATAGGTGCTTCAATTGCGAACCCAGCCATTCCGGAACTTGCACAGGCCCGTTCGAATCGGCGCGCGGCGTAGGCGGCGCACCCTGCGATTCGAGCGGCTCCGTGTGGGTCTGATTTCTGATGATTTTGATGTCGTTCATGGATTCGAACGAGAAAAATAGGTCCGCACTCATATGAGTTCGGCATCGTATGAAAGACAACTCGTGGTAGAACGTTTCGGATCAAGGCAAAGTTCCCCCGCAGGAACTTTTCTAGTGTTGGTTCGTATAATAACTCGCCTTACGTCACACAAACATTGGCTTTTAGGGGTTCCATCCATGGCGCTTGCGCAAGCTATCGCAGAGCATTTGCCCTTCCTACGCCGATATGCACGGGCACTGTGCGGTTCGCAAAAAAGCGGTGACGCCTATGTCCGTGCGGCGCTGGAAGCCATCGTCGCCGATCCCGGCATCGTGCCGAGCACCCTATCGGCCCGCGTAGGTCTGTACCGGGTCTTTCACGTCATTTGGAGCTCGAGCGACTTGGAAGCAATGCAGCCGGCAACGGAGCTGGGAGTCGAACGAAAGTTGCAACGGATGACCCCTGCGTCGCGCCAAGCGCTGTTACTGACTGCGATGGAAGGATTCACTCGCGGCGAGACCGGACGAATTCTCGGCGTGAGCGACGACAAAACGCTCGAATTGCTTGCGAGCGCGCTGCAGGAAATCGCACGTCAGCCGCCGACGAAAGTCCTCATCATCGAAGACGAACCCATCATATCGCTCGATCTACAGAGCATCATGCGCGAGCTCGGCCATACGATCGCCGGAGTCAGCACTACACGCGACGAAGCGGTACAGGCCGCCAAGCGCACACAGCCCGGCTTGGTATTGGCCGACATCAAGCTCGCCGACGGCAGTTCGGGCATCGATGCCGTCAAACAAATCCTAAATGACATCACCGTTCCAGTGGTGTTCATCACCGCGTATCCGGAGCGTTTATTGACCGGCGAACGACCGGAGCCCACCTTCCTAGTGACCAAGCCCTTCGTACCGGAAACCGTGCGCGCCGCGGTGAGTCAGGCGCTTCTGTTTACGTGATGGAAAGGAATCGGTTGTTGGAACCGTCGGCGCTTCGCCCACCGGTGTGACGCGCGCCGTCCAGATCCGCTTCTTGCAAATACGCAGGTTCGTCAGACGAGCCCATGCACCACACGCAATCACGTGCGGCCTACACCGGCGGCCGCCCACGTACCGCATTTGCGAGAAATGCGACCAGCGTGAGAATCAAGAAAATAAAGAACAACACTTTCGCGATGCCCGCTGCGGCACCGGCAATCGTCGTAAAGCCGAGCACGCCCGCGATCAGCGCAATGATTAAAAACGTCAACGCCCACGACAACATATCGCCTCCCGGAGTCATCGGTTCGAGCAGCTCATCCGCTCGATGAACTCACTGCGTCAACGCGATCGCACAAGGCGAAGTTCCGCAACTCGCCGCGCCGCTGCGTAGGGAACTCAGCTACAGCAACTTACGTTCGTAACCATAAATGATGGCGCTCGAGCGAGCGCACGCGTAAAGCGCACCGCTTCGCCATCCTCTTTAGAGGCGTCTTTGAATAAGGGGGAGGACCAAGAGCGTGCGCTCTAGAGTTCACGCGATAGCAGCAACGGTGCTGTGCACTTTTGTTGCTGCATGCGCGAGTTTGCATACGCGCTCGTACGTGCCAGGCACGGAGCTGCCGCAAATGATCGGCCCGCACGGCGCTATCGCGGAATCGGCAGCCACCGAACTCATCGACAAAACACTCGGTGCGCGCTCTGCGGATGACGAAACGCTGGTCAATGCCGTGCGGCAAAATGCGGGGGCCCCTCTGACGACCGGCAATCACGTCGATGTTTTAGTCGACGGTCCTCGCACATTTGCGGCGATCGAAAAAGCGATTGCGGACGCGAAGCATTCGGTACACGTCGAGGTCTATATCTTCGCCGACGATACATTCGGACAAAAATTCGCTCAGCTGCTCATGGACAAACGCGCTCAGGGTGTCGAAGTGCGCGTGCTGTATGACGGCATCGGCAGCATGCAAACATCCAGCGCATTCTTCGATGAAATGCGCAAAGCGGGCGTGGAAGTGCTGGCCTTCCGACCGCCGAATCCGGTGCAAACACCGCTGCTGTGGAAGATCAACAATCGCGACCATCGCAAAATCACAGTGGTCGACGGCACGATCGGTTTCACCGGCGGCGTAAACGTCAGCGGCACCTATGCAAAGTCGTCGGGCTCGAGCCCGGGCAAGGAAAAAGGATTGAAAGTCGGCTGGCGCGACACGCACGTGCAAATCGAAGGTCCCGCGGTCGCGCAGCTGCAAACACTGTTCCTGGAAAGCTGGAATCTAGCAGGCGGCAAAATCGAAGACGATCAGCGTGCACAGTATTTCCCGGAACCCGCCGAGCGCGGTTCAGATCTCGTTACGACTGTTGCCAACGATGGCGACGACACAGAGAACAGGGCTGTCTATGCGTGCGAGATGGCCAGCATCGAACATGCATCGAAATCCATTCTGCTCACGCAAGCCTATTTCGCGCCGAACGCCGATTTGGTCGAAGCATTGGTGAAAGCTCGCAAACGCGGTGTCGATGTACGCATCGTCGTGCCGGGCTTTACGGACTCTGCGCTGATTTTCTACGCGTCTCGTGCAACGTACTCCGCTTTGTTGAAAGGCGGCGTCAGGATATATGAAGACACCAAGTCGTTGCTGCACGCAAAAACGGCGGTGATCGACGGCGTCGTCTCGACCGTCGGATCGTCCAACTTCGACATGCGCAGTTTCATTCACAACAACGAAGCGAGCGCCATCGTCGTCAGCCGGCCCGTCGGCCGTACGCTCGAACAACTCTTCGAACACGACCTCACACAGACGCGCGAAATCACATTGCACGACTGGCAACAACGCTCGCTGCTCGAGCGATTCAAAGAGAAATTCAGTAGCGCGTGGGCGTATTGGCTGTAAGGGCGTTGGGAGTTAGGGGTTAGGAGTTAGTCCAGAAGGCGTGCCAAATTCCGGACTAACTCCTAACCCCTAACACCCAACGGCCAACGATCTTTGAACTATCCTCTCGCCGCCAGCTCAGGCATCATTCCCCCGCCGGGCACTGGACTCAGCGCATGGACAGCACAGAAGATCAGGTCATCAGGGAAATATTTGCGAGGGCTCGCGAGCTCGGACCGCGAGAACGGACCGCTTATGTGTTTCGGGCGTGCGGCGACGACGAAACACTGGCCTCGCGAATCTTTGCGCTGTTAGACGAGCACAATACCTTGGCTTCCGATGGCTTCGAGGACGATCAAGGCGGCGGCCCCTGCGAATCGTTGGTGGGCAAACGCCTAGGGCCCTATCAACTCATCCGCTCTCTCGGCTCGGGCGGCATGGGCGATGTGTATTTGGCCGAGCGTGCCGATGATGAATATCAAAGCCAGGTGGCCGTCAAAATCGTCCGCGCGGGCTTGATCTCCAGCCAGGTGCGTAGCCGCTTGCGCGCGGAACGCCAGATTCTCGCCTCTCTCACTCATCCCAATATCGCAAAATTGTTGGACGGGGGGACGGCGCCGGACGGCACGCCCTATCTCGTCATGGAATACATCGAAGGCGAACCCATCGATGTGTACTGCGACCGCAGACGCCTCTCCGTCGAGGAACGTCTACAGCTCTTCCGCACCGTGTGCTCAGCTGTGCATTGTGCTCATCAAAACCTGATCGTGCATCGCGATCTCAAGCCCAGCAATATTTTGGTGACAGCGGACGGCACGCCGAAGCTGCTCGACTTCGGCATTGCCAAATTGCTCGACACGCGTCACTCGGTTCGCACCTTGGCGGTCACGCAACTCGAATACCGCGTCATGACGCCTGCACATGCGAGCCCGGAGCAAGTTCGTGGCGAACCGATCACCACCGCCAGCGACATCTATGTGCTCGGCGTTTTGCTCTACGAGCTCTTGTGCGGTCGCCGACCCTTCATCATTACGAGCAACCATCTCACCGACATCGAAAAAGCGATTTGCGAACACACACCGCGAGCACCCAGCGCAGCCATTGCCCTGAGTCGGGCCGAAGCACCGGGACTTACCGAAGATTTGGCTGCCTGCCGCGGCACGACCGCAGTCAAGTTGGCGCGGCGCCTGGAAGGCGATCTAGACAACATCGTGCTCATGGCCATGCGCAAAGAAGCCGCGCGTCGTTACGGCTCGGTGGAGCAGCTATCTGCGGACATCGGCCGACACATGACGCAGCAACCGGTGATTGCGACGCGTGATACGTGGACTTACCGCACGAACAAATTCGTACGACGCCACGCGCTCGCTGTCAGTGCAGCGGCAACAGTCGCCGGCTTGCTGATTGCTTTTGGCGCAGTCACCTACGTTCAAGCGCAGCGCATTGCGAGAGAGCGCGATCGAGCGACGCAGGAAGGCGCGCGCGCCGAGCAGGTATCTTCATTCATGGTCGAACTCTTCGAACTCTCGGATCCCACCAAATCGCGCGGCAACGAGATTCGCGTGCGCGAATTGCTGGACATCGGCGCACGACGCGTCAGTACCGCGCTTGTCGATCAACCGCGCACGCGCGCCACACTCCTGGGTACCATCGGCAAGGTCTATGAGAATCTCGGCCTGTATCAGAGTGCACGGCCCTTGCTCGAAGATTCGCTCGCCACGCGTCTCAAAGTGTATGGACCCAACCACGCGGAAGTTGCAGACGCATTGCTTTCGCTCGGCATGCTCTATCTCGACATGGGCGAACTGGATGCCGCCGACGCTAAACTCAATGCCGCACTGACCCTGCGGCACGAGATCTTCGGCCCGAACGCAGTCGAAAATGCGCCCGTGCTGCAAACGCTAGGCACACTGGCACTCGAACGGGGTGAAGTGGCGCCCGCGGAAAAATACTTCAACCAAAGCCTCGCGCTTTACCAGGCACACAGCCGCAATACGACGACGGATGCCTCGCAAGTACTTGCCAGACTCGCTGATCTAAAAAAATACCAATATCGGGATGCCGAGGCCGAGCCGCTGTTCAGAGCCGCGCTCGATATCGACCGGCGCGTGCTGGGCAGCGATCACCCGCGCGTGGCGAATCTGCTCGATAGTCTTGCCGATTCGCTCGAAGGCCAAGGCAAATACGACGAAGCGCAACGCTTGTTTGAAGAATCGCTCAAACTCAAGCGCCACATTCTTGGGCTGGAGCATCCGCAGACCATCGATACTCTAGAGAGTTACGGGAATCTGCTGCGCCGGAAAGGGGACTTGAGCACGGCAGAAGAAGTCTTTCGTAACGCGCTCACGCTCAATCGGAAACAACGCGGCGAACATCACGCGTACGTCGGCTACGATCTCGTGAACCTCGGATTGGTGCACTACGACCGCGGCCAACCTGCACTAGCTGAAACGGAGTTCCGGCAAGCGCTCGACATTTATAAAGAGACGCTGCCGCACGTGCATGTCTATGTCGCCGGTGCGCTGATGGCACTCGGCCGCACGCTCGCGAGCGCTGGCAAGTCGCGCGAAGCCGAACCGCTGCTACGCGAAGCCATGGACATCGCGACTCAAACATTAGGCGCGGACAACCCGTTTACGGACACAGTTCGCGCCGCACTCGGGCGCACGCTCGCGCAAGAACAAAATTATGATGAAGCCCGTCCACTGTTACAACGCAGCCAACCCGTCGTCGCCAAGGTGTATGGCGAGCAGTCGTCGCTCAATCGGGAAACGCTGGCGGCGCTGGCGAGCCTGCCGCAATAGCGCAGCGCAGAGGCGGGTAAGAGTTGTCACAACTCATTAGCCGCGAATGGCACTTAGTTTAGGTGCATTGAATTGAAAGGCTGCTCCGAGATGCAGCGTTCTGTGAGGGTGTGAGCCTGTCTCGGGGAGGGCTCTACCAACATTTGACGATGCGGCGCTCGATGCGCTCGATTAAGGATGCGACGCTCGAACGACTCGATATCGTTTCTATTGGATGCCACAGACGCTTTCGAGCGCCACTGGAGGGTCTTGCGTTGGGAGAGGTTTTCCCGAGCGTCAAAAACAGGATGTTTTTGCGCAGCCTCCAGCAACTGTCTTGTCTCAAGCTGTGTCCATGAGCTTCGGACTCCAACGCTGCCGATGACGTAGCAAGCTGTTGATGATCGTCAACAGCTTGCGCATGCACGCAGTGAGCGCCACCTTCGCAGGCTTCCCCGCTGCACGCAGGCGCTGATAAAACACTCTCAGCACCGCGTTGTGGCGGACCCCAACGAGCGCAGCCATGTACAGCGCTCCTCGGGCTAATGCTCGACCGCCATAGATACTGCGCTTGCCGCTCCAACGACCACTGTCGCGGTTGAACGGCGCAACGCCCGCCAGTGCGCTGATCTCTCGGCGATTGAGTGTGCCCAGCTCCGGCAAACTCGCCAGCAGCTTCAACGCCGTGAGCTGTGCGATGCCGGGCACCGACTCCAATAGCTCCACTTTCTCTCGCCACACACCACACTCGCGTAACGCGCTACCTAGATCCTGATCGGCATGGCGCAGCTGCTCCTCTAGCAACTCGATCACCTTCTTCAGGCTGCGCTTGACCTCCTTGTGTGCCGTACGCAGTCGGTTCTTCTCCATCATCAGCATCTCAATGAGCTGCTGCCGCCGCACAATCAGTGCTTGCAGCGTCTGCAGCTCCTCAGAGGGCAACTCGCGCGGCTCTAACTTCATCGCCTGCGCAAAGGCCACCAACACCCGCGCATCCAGCCGATCGGTCTTCGCCATGCAACCTGAGGCTTTGGCGAAATCACGCACTTGTCGCGCATTCACTACCCGCAGTGGAAGCGATACCGCCGCTAGCTCCGCCGCCACCGCTCGCTCCAAGCCACCGGTAGCCTCCATCACGATCAACTGCGGCCGCTCCCTCACCAGCAGCTCACACAACTGCCGATGTCCTGCCGCATCATTGGCTACGTGCAACTCCCGCCCATCACTCGTGGCCACATCCAAACGATCTTTCGATACATCAATTCCTACGTAGAGCTCAGACATCTTTCGTACCCTACCTTGCAACCCATTCGGGATCACCTCGAGCGGTGTCCCACCCAACTGTTCGGGTGTGGAAAGATCTCGCGCAGCGATCACGCTGGAGGTCGGACTTCAAAGCCCTGGGACGGACGATCTACTGCGCGAGGACCAAACGTAACGCAATCGGAAGATACAAGGGATGATGAGATGGACTCCTCCCGCAGAAATGCGGCATCGATGTGCCAAGCTGAGCGTGTGAAGTCAGCTAACTGCAGAAGGAGTCCGCCATGGATACTACTACGACCGTCAGCGTAGACCTCGCAAAAAACTACTTTGAGTTGGCCATCAGCACGCAAGCCGGCGTGATCGAGCGACGCGAGCGGCTAAGCAGAGCACGGTTCCTGCGCTTCTTTTCCAATTATCCCGCCAGCACTGTGGTGATGGAGGGCTGCGGCTCCGCTCACTATTGGGCGCGGTGTCTGCGCACACAGGGACATCAGGTGCGATTGCTGCCCGCACACCATGTACAGCGCTACGTGCGGGGTAACAAGACCGATCGCGCCGATGCCGCCGCACTGCTCGAGGCGGCGCGCTGTGCTGAGATTCGCTGCATACCG
>Ga0068855_100004347_pt1 | contig 17330 bp, 23 predicted proteins | sample KBSCornC52_FD_66592 | JGI IMG/M metagenome (GOLD analysis project Ga0068855, IMG submission 66592) | Corn rhizosphere microbial communities from Kellogg Biological Station, Michigan, USA - KBS Corn C5-2 | ecosystem: Host-associated > Plants > Roots > Rhizosphere > Soil ...
CGGGCTACGCGAGCAGCTGGCAAGGCAGCTCGGCATTGTCGATGGGGCAGAGACAGTCTGACGATGGGACGCTATGCCGCTCGCCGCATTGCCGACCTTCCGCCTGTCACGAAGGCACGCATCGATCGAGCATGCGCCGTTGCGTGTGGTGACGTCGAGTTGTCATCGATCGAGATCGCAGAGGCCGAGGCAAGTCTGGCCGTTGCACCCGATTCGCCGCAGCGCTCGCTCGATCTCGCCCCGTCTCCCCAAAGTATACAAATGCGCGACGGCGCGCAGGCTTCGAAGGTGAAGCCATCCGGATGAAAAGGTACTCCCTGGCTCTGCTAGGCGCGGGTAGAAAGACCGCATTTTTCGCGTAGTTAGTTGGCTTTGAAGTTACTGAATTGCGGGGACATCGTTGGTTTCCAACTATCAAGACGTACTAGACCAGCTTCGCGCCGGCGGCTTGATCGTCGAATCGCTCGAGGTCGGCCGGCTCATTCGCTGCAAAGTCGAGGGCGAACGCGAGCGGCGTGGCTGGTACATCCTGCACGAGATCACCACCGGCACCGGCGATCGCCTGTTCGTCGGTTCGTACGGCGTCTGGCGCGGCAACGACCAGGGCGCGATCAAGATCGAACTGCGCGGCGGCAAGTCGCAGCTCAACGAAGACCAGCGCGAAGCCCTGCGCCAACGCGCTCGGGAAGACCGTCGCGTGGCCGAACAGGCTCGCGCGGTCGAAGCGCAGCGCGCCGCGCAACGCGCATCGGCCACCTGGGCGAAATGCCTGCCGACCGGCGAGTGCGATTACCTCGCGCGCAAGGGCGTCGGCGCGCACGGCGTGCGCTTCTCTCCGTCCGGCGCCCTGGTCATTCCGATGCTCGATGCCGTCGGCGTCATCCATGGCCTGCAGGTCGTGCGATCGCGGAAAAACGCCAAGGCCGAGCGGCGACCCGAGAAAGAATTCTGGCCGCAGGGCCTTGCGAAGAAAGGGCACTTTCACCTGATTGGCGGAACGCCGACGTGGATCGTGCTGATCGCCGAAGGCTACGCCACCGCCGCTTCGCTGCACGAAGCCACAGGGCATCCGGTCGCGATCGCATTCGATGCCGGCAACCTGGCGCCGGTCGCCCAGGCGCTGCACGCGCGCTACCGCACCGCGCGGATCCTGATCTGCGCCGACGACGACATCTTCGCCACGCATAAAGGCAAAGACGGCTGCGGCGGCCGCATCGTCCTGCCGGAGCACGACACAGATTGCCCGCACTGCGGCAAGCCGCACCAGCGCATCAACACCGGCGTCAACGACGCGAGCATCGCCACGCTGATCGTCAACGGCGCGTTCATCGTGCCGCGCTTCGCCGACGAACCCGCGCGCCGCGCGAAGTTCCTCGAGCGCGGCATCAAGCTATCCGATTTCAACGACGTGCACGCCACCGAGGGCCTTCACGTCGTCCGCGCCCAGGTCGAAGCCCGCCTCTCGGAGCTCAAGTGGTCGGCAAAAACTGCGCCGATCACATCCACCACAAGCGGGGAAGGGAGACCGACGTTCGAGCCGATCAAGACGCTCGACGAACTGCTCACGCGCTTCGCGCTCGTCTACGGCCAGTCTGGCACAGTGTTCGATCGCGCCGAGCACCAGCTCGTCGCGCTCAGCGACATGCGCGACGCCTGTCTCACGCGCTACCTGCATCGCGCCTGGGCCGAACATCCGGCGCGCGCGATCGTGCGCATGGATGAGGTCGGTTTCGATCCCGGCGGGCGCGACGCGAACGTCAGCTGCAACCTATGGGGCGGCTGGCCGACGAAGCCGTCGAAGGAAGGCAAGTGCGACAAGCTGCTAGAGCTGCTGCGTTATATGTGCAGCCAGGATGAACACAGCGAGCAGCTCTACAACTGGGTGCTGCGCTGGCTCGCGTATCCGATCAAGGTGCCGGGCGCGAAGATGAAGACCACGCTCGTCGTGCACGGGCCGCAGGGCACCGGCAAGAATCTGCTGTTCGAAGTCGTGATGGCCATTTATGGCCGCTACGGCCGCATGATCGACCAGTCCGCGATCGAGGATCGCTTCAACGATTGGGCCTCGCGCAAGCTGTTCCTCATAGCCGACGAAGTCGTCGCGCGCGCTGAGCTATTCCACATCAAGAACAAGCTCAAGGCGCTGATCACCGGCGACTGGATCCGGATCAATCCGAAAAACATGGCCGCATACGACGAGCGCAACCATGTGAACCTCGTGTTCCTGTCGAACGAATCGCTGCCGGTCGTGCTCGACGAAGACGATCGCCGCTACACCGTCATCTACACGCCACCGCCGAAGCCGCAGGATTTCTACGATTCGGTAAACGAGGAGCTGCGCGCCGTCGGCATCGCGGCATTCCACCAGTATTTGCTCGAGCTGGATCTCGACGGGTTCGGCGAGCACACCAAACCGCCGCTCAACTCGGCCAAGCTCGAGCTGATAGAGCAAAGCCGCGACAACATCAGCCGTTTTTTTTTCGACCTCGAAGACGGCGACATTCCCGGCTTCACCGCCATGCCTGCGTTGGCCAAGCACGTTTACGAAGCCTATCGCGCCTGGTGCACCAGCACCGGGCATCGCGCCGCGCCCATGCCGAAGCTCATCAGCACGTTCAAGCGCAAGCACATGGTCAAGGCCACGCGCGAGCGCTGGAAAGACGAATACCAGAACACCAAGGGCCCGCACGGGTTCCTCATGCTAGGCGGCCTGGCGAAAGCCGAGTGCCCGCCCGGCAAAGACCGGCTGACCTGGCTCGGCGAATGCGCCATGGCCTTCGGCAAGCAACTCGACGACGCGCAGAAGCGGGTGGCCGCATGAACCGGCTGGCCACCAGTGCGGATAGGTGCGCTAAGGCGTGCGTTATGGCGTGCGGCAACGCAACCCAGCTGCGAAGCCATTGTGCGCTATGTGCGTCAGTTTGCTTCAACTCCCTCATGCGGGCGCGCGCAGGCGTGCGCGCGCACCCGCGCGCGCATGCACATAGAAATGCACCCGCACATAGCGCACTGGCGCACATGCGCGCTCTCAAGCCGCACGGCATAGCGCACACTCCCGCACGCGCGCGCGCGCCCATTTCTCATTCCTGTTTTTTCGAAGGAAAAAGGGTAGTGGGGTCATGACTTCCTACCCGGAAACCGCGAGCTTTGCTGATTTCGCCCGGATAGCGGGGTTTCGCGCCAGCTACATCAAGCAGCTCAAGGATGCCGACCGCCTTGTGCTCACCGAAGACCGCAAGCGCGTGCGTGTTGCTGAATCTCTGCAACGCATCGAAGACACCAAGGATCCGACGAAAATCGGCGTAGCGCGACGGCATGCGGCCGATCGCGCTGCCGCGGCTGCAGTTGCTGATGATGCACAGCCGCCGCCGGAAGCCGATCCGAACGACGACGTCGCCGGTACGCAATCCATCCGCCGCGATGTGGAGGCGGAGAAACTGCGTCAGTTGCGCCGCGAGAACGACCTGGCCGAAAGCAAGCTGCTTGTCGCCACGGATGTCGCGAATGCTGTGCGCGCCGGCGTTGTCACGCTGCGCACGCGCCTGGAATCGTTGCCCGACACGCTCGCGCCGCAACTCATCACCATCAACGACGAAGCGAAGGCACGCTCGCTGCTCGCCGCGGAGATCGAGCACGCGCTGCACGAGCTCGAGCGGCAGTTCGGTGCGATCGCAAGGGAGGCCGCATGAAACAAACCGCCAACTGGACCGACGAATACCTGCGGCAGATCGACGACTGCGAGCGCCGCGAATCGCGCCTCACTGATTGGGAGCGCAACTTCATCGACTCGCTGCGCCGGCAGATCGAAGACGGTCGCGCGCCGACGGTGAAGCAAATCGAAAGCCTGGACAAGACCTGGGAGCGCGTCACCGCGCGAGGATGACGATGGAACTGAATCCGAATCATCCGACCACGCAAGCCGTGCACGAGCAATGGCACAAGCTCGCCGGCATTCTCATGCACAAGCTCGGGCTAGATCACGTCGTGATCACGCTGGCCGATCTGCAGCGCATTCCAAGCAACCAATTCATCGCAGTCCAAGAGCTGAGCGATGGCCTGCATTTGTGGTTTGTCGATGAAAAGACGGCGCAAAAGCTCGCGCGCAAGCATGGGGGTTTACCGACGTGAAGCCGATCTTTCGCTGGATCAAGGATCACTGGCAGCGTCGCGAGCCGTGCGTTTGTCTGACCGACGGCTCGCCGGTTCCAGAGGATCGCTCGCATGTCGAGAATCGCGGCGATGGTCAGCAGCGCGGCTACGTCGTGCTGTGCGAATCGGAGCGCGCGCAAGGTTTTGTGAGACCCGTTCGCCATTCCTACGTGCATGAGAAGTGCGGAACGCGCACGACGATGGGGCAGGCATTGGCCGAAACGTACGCGCGCAATCCATATTTCTACAGCGGCACATTCTGCTGCCGTTGCCGAGCGCATTTCCCGGTCGGCGAAGGCGGTGAGTTCCTCTGGGAAGACGGCACGAAGGTGGGCACATGAATTATCGCTATCTTGGATTTTTTCCGCCGCGCAAAAAGCCGCATGCCTATTTTCGGCACGGCTTGTGGCACGTAATCGACGCCAGGAGTCTTGCTGGCGCTAGCGGTGAAACGGTTTCAATCGCATATAGCAGATTCGCTGACTCGATCGGCGTCGGTCGAGCAATAGAAATTGCGGATGAAATCGAATCGATCGTTGGCTCATTTCCGAAGTTCGGCAGCGCGGTTCAATTGCAGTAATGCTCGCCGCCGCCCCACGCATCGCCAGTGCCATTGCCGCGGCCATCGCGCCGCGCAAGGCGCTGTCCGTGTCGCAGTGGGCGGATGCTGAAAGGTATACAACGTCCAAGGAAGGGCCAATCGAGGGCCGCTGGGTCACCGATCGCAATCCGCCGCTGCGCGAGATCATGGATTGCATGTCACGCGACAGCGGCGTGCACGAGGTCTGCGGGAAGTTGCCGATTCAATTCGGCAAGACGGCGGTCGAGCTCAACGCGCTCGGCTACACAATGTCGCACGATCCGTGTCCGGTGATCGTGTTCCTGCCGGACGATCTGACGAAAGACGCGTGGATCCTGCAAAAGCTCAACCCGATGGTCGAGAACACGCCGTCGGTGCAGCGTGCGCTCACCACGCAGAACAGCCGCGACAGCGCAAACCAGCGCGCGTTCAAGGATTTCGCCGGCGGCCAATTGTTCGTCGAGCACGGCAAGACGGCCACGCGCATGGCGCTGCGCACGGCCAAGCGCATCCTGGTCGACGAGATCGACAAGCTGCAGGCATCGCTCGCCACCGGCGAGGATCCGCTCGAGCTGATCCGTGGCCGCGTCAGCGCGTACCCGAGCAGTTACCAGATCGCCTATGTCGGCAGTCCCGGCATTCGTGGCGTGTCGCGCATGGATACGATCTACGAGGAATCCGATCAGCGCGAATATCACGTGCCGTGTCCGCACTGCGGCGAATTCCAGTCGCTCACTTGGGCCGGGTTGCAGTGGTCGCCAGGCGGCAAGGAGTGCTGGTACGCCTGCCGCATCAACGGCTGCGTGATCGAGGAAGCGCACAAAACGCAGATGATCGCGCTCGGTCACTGGGTGCCGAAGCATCCGGGCCGGCGCATCCGCGGCTATTACCTCAACTGCCTCTATTACCCGTTTGGCCTGGGGCCCCGCTGGCTCGAGCTCGTGCGCATGTGGCTCGATGCGCAAGGCGATCCGGCCAAGCTGCAGGTGTTCGTGCAGGAACGTCTCGCGCAAGCGTGGGAAGATCCGGCGCTGCGCAAGGTCAAGCACAACCTCATAGCCGATCGTGCCGAGCCGTACAAACTACGCACCGCACCGCGCGGAGTACTCGAGATCACCGCTGGCGTCGACGTGCAGGGCAACCGCCTGGTCTACCAGGTCGTCGGCTGGGGCCGCGGCAACCGTAGCTGGACACTCGACTACGACGAGATCTTCGGCGCGCCGAACGAAGACGACGGTAGCGGCAACCTCGCGCCGGTGTGGACGATGCTCACGGACCGTCTCAACCGCGCGATCGAGCACGAACTCGGCGCGCAGATCCGCGTCGGCGCCACCGCGATCGACATGCGCCACTGCGGCGAAGACGTCAAAGCCTACGTGCGCCGCAACCTGATCCGCCGGCCAATGGCCATCTACGGCGCCAAGGCCAACAACGCGCCGCCGCTCGGCCGCCCGAAACTCATGGATTGCAACTGGCGCGGCCAAAGCGACAAACGTGGCATCAAGGCGTACCAGGTCGGCACCGTCGAGATCAAACATCAGCTCTACCGCAACCTCGCGATCGACGGCGATGCGAAAGTCGTCGACGGCGAACAGATCGAGAAAACCGCCGACGACCGCATCGTGCATTTCAGCGACGAACTCGGCCGCGAATTCTTCGCCGGCGTCGTCTCCGAGGTGTTCGATCCGAAAGCGAACCGCTTCATCAAGCGCAAGGGCGGCGTGCGCAACGAACCGCTCGACACCTGGGTGTACGCGCGCGCGGCGGCGATGCATCCGGAGCTGCGGCTGCACCGTCGCACGGCTGCAGAGTGGGCGGCCGCGGAAGCGCGTCTCGGCGTAGCTACACCGGCTCCGGCCCCGGTTGCGCAAAATATACAAGTCGCACAAATTCCAAATGTTCCACGTGAATCAACGCCGGCGCCGCACAACGCGCCGCCGCAACCATCGCGCTTTGCGCGCCGAACCTAAAGACCTAACGGGGATCAACATGAGCCGCCGCAGCATCGAGTCCGGCAAGACGCTCACCGAAGAGCTTGTCACTGTCGTGTGTTCCGAAACTGGCAATACACGCGAGGCCGTACTCGCGATCGTCCGGCCGATCGCGAAGTACCTGGACCGCGAATACGGTGGCCAGAACGTGTATAAAAAATCGAGCAAGCGCGAAAACGGCGATTTGCTCGCGAACGTGCAGCGCGATCTGAAAAATAACGTGCCCAAGCGTGTCATCTGCCGCGTGCATGGTATGAGCGCGAGCAAGCTCTACCGGCTGCTGAATGATGCGCCTGAGAGCGGCGGCGGCGTCGCTGCCTGAAAGTGTCTCGTTTTACGTCGAAAAAAGAACGATAAGTGTCTCGTTTTGGGGAGTGAAGTGAACGATTGATTTGGTGTCTTATGCTCATCGATGAGCCAAGCCACCGACATGCTCGCGGCCTATATTGCCGCCGAGACCGCAGTCCTGAAGGGCGAGTCCTACCGCATCGGCGATTTGATGCTGACTCGCAGCAACCTTGCCGAAATCATCGCAGGACGTCAGGAATGGCAACGCGTCGTCAACGCTGAGGCACGCACCGCTGCGAAGCAGGGGCCACTCAGCGTACACGTTTCCGATTTCAATCACGGTCGCACGCCGTGCGGCGATCGCGGCGAATTCGGCTGGCACTGATGAAAACTCTCGTTTGCATCATCGCCGCGCTTGCGCTGATCTGCCTGGTCTTGTCGGCATCCTCTTCGCGAAGTGGGCGCAGCCAGGATGAGAAGCTCGACTCTCTGATTTTCCTGCTGCCTGGGATCCTGTTCACGCTGATTGATATCGTGTTGATCGTGGCGTGGGGTCTCTATCGGCTGTTCACAACGTGAACCTAGCCGAGCGCGCATTGTTGGCAGTTTCACCGGGCTGGGCCGCCAGCCGCGCGCGCGCCCGCGTGCGCGCTATGTACTACAACAGCGCCTACGAGGCGACCAAACCGGATCGCAACCGCAAGGGCTGGCGGGAGCAGGGCAGCGGCAACCGCGCGGCGATGATGGCGGTGCGGCCGATGCGCGAGATGGTGCGTCAGCTCGATCGCAATCACGATATCGCCCGCGGCATTCTCAATATCCTGGTGCGCAACATTGTCGGCGCCAACGGCATCGGCATCGAGCCCCAGCCGCTCACGAAAAACGGCGAGATCCACGACGAGCTGGCGCAACAGATCCACCTGTTCCATCAGGATTGGTCGCGCCGGCCCGAAGTCACTTGGCAGTTCGATAAGGCGCGCATGGAGCAGCTGCTCTGCCGCAGCTGGATGCGCGACGGCGAAGCGCTCTATCAAAAGGTGATGGGTTACCTCAATACGCTCGACCACGGCACGCTGGTGCCGTACTCGGTCGAGATGATCGAGGCGGATCTGCTGCCGCTGGAATTCTCCGACGTGCCGAACGGCATCTTCCAGGGCGTGCAGCGCAATGCCTGGGGCAAGGCGACCGGCTACTGGCTTTACAAGACGCACCCGAACGATCCGGCATCTCCGTACCAGCCGGAGAAAAAATATGTCAGCGCCGATGTAATGGGCCACATCAAGGCCATCGATCGCATCGGCCAGGTGCGCGGCATCTCGGCGTTCGCGTCGGTGATCACTCGGCTCGACGACATCAAGGATTACGAAGAATCCGAGCGCATCGCCGCGAAGATCGCCGCGAGCCTCGCTGCCGTGATCAAGAAAGGCGATCCGTCGCTGTATGACGATTCAACCAACGTCGACCAGTTCGGCAACAAGCTGCCGAAGCGCCGCCTCGAATTCGAAGCCGGCATGATCATTGACGACCTTCGCCCAGGCGAAGACGTCTCGATGATCGATGCCAAGCGCCCGAACACCGGCCTGGAGCAATTTCGCAACGGTCAGTTGCGCGCGACCGCGGCCGGCACCGACGTCAGCTATTCCTCGGCGTCGAAAAACTACGACGGCACCTACAGCGCCATGCGCCAGGAGCTGGTCGAGCAGTGGAGCGCGTACGCGACGCTGAGCAATGCGTTCGTCGACATGTGCACGCGGCCGATCTACGAAGGATTCATATCGGCAGCGCTTCTGTCCGGCCAGCTGAAAATTCCGCGCGATGCGGATCCGCAGAGCATTCGCAATGCGCTCTATGTGCCACCGCAGATGCCGTGGATCGATCCGCTCAAGGAAGCGACCGCGAATCAGATCGTCGAGGATCGTGCTTACGAGTCCGGTCCGGAAATCATCCGCAGCCGGGGCGGCAATCCGCGCGAGGTCGCGCGCCAGCAAGCGTGGTGGCTGCGCCTGAAAAAAGCCGCAGGCATTCCCGACATCACCACAGGTCGGCAGCTGACCATCACGCCGCAGCCAGCCACTAATCCAAATCCCGACGCGCCGGTCCCGGCGGAGGAAACATGAAACGTTCCGCACTGACGATGGCAGTCATAGCCGGCATCGCTGGCGTTGCTGGTTTGCCGAAAGCGGTATTTGCCGCCGCTGACGGTGGCGGCAAACCTCACATCGCGCCGGTGATGGCCGTGCGCCCGGTTAATCAGCTCGGCACGCAATACGAGCTAATCATCTACGGCGATATCGGCGAGAGCTGGTACGGCAACAGCGTGCTTGCGGCCGACGTGGTCAAGCAACTGAACGAACTGCCGCCGACGGTCGCGCAGATCAACGTGCGCATCAACAGCTACGGCGGCAGCGTCAGCGACGGTCTGGCCATCTATAACGCGCTCAATCGCATGGGTGCGACCAAGGTCGTCACGGTCGACGGCGTGGCCATGTCGATTGCCTCGTTGATCGCGATGGCCGGCGACACGATCGAAATGCCGGAAGCGTCGCTGCTGATGATCCACGCGCCGTGGGGCATGGCCGTCGGCAACTCCAACGACATGCGCGAGTTCGCTGATTTCCTCGACGTCTACGCTGAGGCTATGGCCGGTGCGTATGTCGCGAAATCCGGCCAGACGCGCGACCAGATCATGGCGCTGCTGACAGACGGCAAGGATCACACCTACACCGCCGCGCAGGCGCGCGAGCTCGGCTTCTGCGACGTGCTGCTCGCCGCCGACGGCAGCGAGCAAGAAACGCCGGAAGAAGAGACCGCGCCCGACGAAGAAACCGAAACGGCCACGGCTCAATTCATGGCCGGCATGGAGCGTTTCACTGCACGTTCACCCTCGATGCGCGCCGCGATCAACGCGGCCGTGCGTCATTCCCCGCATTTCGTATCGGCTCAAGGCGCCGATGCGACACAACCGGCCCGCGTGGCCTCAACTGGAGGTTTCGATATGTTGCGCAAAATCAATGGGCGGCTCGTGTCACTGGCGCCGCGTGAAAAAGCGAAAGATCCCGCCGACGGCGGCGCCGGCGGCGGTGGTGCCGCTCCGCCGGCCGCGGCCGCAACGCCGCCCGATGCGGCTGCAGTGCTCGCGCAGGCGCAAGCCGCGCTCAAGACGCGCAACGATTCCATCATTGCTGCGCTCAAGCCGATTATCGGCATCAAGGCGATCGCGGAGCTGCAGACGCAGGCGCTGACGGATCCGTCGATGACGGTCGACCAGGTCAATGCGAAAGCGCTTGCCGCGATGGCTGCGCACGCCTCGCCCAACGCGGGTGACCCTGGTCACGTCGCCGCAGGCGCTGATCAGCGGGACAAGACGCGCATTGCTGCCGTCTCGTATTGTCTCGTTCGCGCTGGCGGCAATGCCACGCGCGGCATGAAGGCCGAGGAAATTGCTGCTGGCCGGCAGGGCAATCCGTTCAACGGCATGACCATGCTCGATATCGCCCGCGCCTGCGCGGAAGCCGCCGGCAAAAACACGCGCGGCATGAGCCGCACCGAGATCGTGGCGGCAGCCATCACGACCAGCACCAGTGACTTCCCGAACATCTTCGAGAACGTCATGCACAAGGCGCTGATCAACAACTACAACAGCCTCGAGCAGACGTGGCGGCAGTTCTGCCGCATCGGCACGTTGAGCGATTTCCGTCCGCACAATCGCTACTACATGGGCGGATTCTCGGATCTCGCCGACGTCGACGAAACCGGCGAATATCAGGACGGACAGTTCAGCGATGCCGAGAAGGAAATCATCCAGGCCACGAGCAAGGGCCGGATCCTCAACCTGTCGCGCGAGATGATCATCAACGACGACATGGGCGTTTTCGTGACCGTCGCCGGCAAGCTCGGCCAGGCTGCCGCCCGCACGCTCGAAAAGAAGCCGTATGCCGTGTTGGCAGCGAATCCGAACATGCAGGATGGCGTCGCGCTGTTCCATGCGACGCACAACAACCTGGCAGGTACCGGCGCGGTTCCCGGCACGCAGACGTTTGACGATGCGCGCGTTGCGATTGGTTCGCAGCTCGATCCGAGTGGCAACGATTTCCTCGGCATTGTGCCTGTGGTCGGCTTGTTCCCTCTGAAATACAAGGGCGACGCCGACATCGTCAATGGCAGCCGCTACAACGTCGACGTCGAGAACAAGTTCGAAGTGCCGAACAAGTCCTACGGCCTCCTCCAGAAGGTCGTCGGTTCGCCGCGTGCGACGGGCAACGCCTGGTACATGTTCGCCGATCCGGACGTCGAGCCGGTGCTCGAGGTGGGCTTCCTCGACGGCATCCAGGAGCCGCAGGTGGCAACCGAGCAGAACTTCCGGAGCAACGGCGTGGCATATCGCGCAACGTTCGACTTCGGCGTCGCTGCGATCGGCTGGCGTGGCGGATACAAGAATCCCGGCCCGTAAGCCCTGAGATCAACGGAACCGCGGCCGGCGCGGCGCGGTTTCCACAATTTCCCAAAGTATAGGAGTCACAGGTCATGAAAAATTATCTGCAGCCGGGCGACAAGATCACCGTCCCCGCGCCGGCGACCGTCACCAGCGGTTCCGGCACCGTCATCGGCGGCAATCTGTTCGGTGTCGCCACGCACGACGCCGCCAGCGCAGCAACCTGCACCTTCCTGATCGAAGGTGTGGTCTCGCTGCCAAAGCATAACGGCACGGCCATGGCCGTCGGCGATTCGCTGCACTGGGACGCCTCGGCCGGCGAATTCATCGCCAGCGGCCAGGGCTCCGGCGACATCAACGACGCGGCCGTGTGCATTGCCGCTGCCGCCAGCGGCGATGCGACGGTGACGGTGAAACTGACCGCGGAGAAAGCGACGGCGTATCCGAACTACGCGCAGAACGTCAACACGTGGGCCGGAATTCTGGCCACGAAGTTGAACGCCGACGCCGGTGTCACCGACACCAACTACGACACCAACCCGCAGGCGTAACGAACCCGCACTCCGTGCGGAAGCGAACCCGGCGCAGGGATTCCCCCTCGCTGCGTCGGGTTCGACCTTAACCGAGAGGAACCGTGACCACGCATTGGCTCGACCGACCACGCAACGGACTGGCGCTCACGCTCGCGCTCGTCGGCATTGGTGACGCATAGCAGTTCAACTCGCAGATCGCCGAGTTGAATCGCGATGCGCTGGACAAGGATCGCGAGTTGAACCTGGTGCATCAGGAAATTGCGGAACTCCGGAAATCAAACTGCAGGCGGCCGAATGAGTGAGCGAACTGGACGAAGCGGTAACGAAGATCCGCGGATTGATTCATCGGGCGAAGGCCGAGAAGAGTCAGCCGCAGCGGGATGCGCTGTTCCGCGAAATGCTCGAGACGCTGACCTGGTGTTTGGGGTGGCTCGAGGCGCCGCATCCGAACGAAGAGCCCCTGAGATTTGCCCTCTACGCCTTGCTGCAATCCACGAGGCGTACCGAACTCGGCAACTGGTACGTCACTGACGCGGAATTGTATACCTGGGCCATGAATCAACTGGACGCACTGATCGTATGAACTACGCCACCACCTACGACGCATCCATCCAGCGGCATTGCGCCAAGCGCCTGCCGATCTGGAACTGGCTACGCGTGAAGGCTCAGCTCATCGCCGAAAGCGATCTCGATCCGAATGCGTTCTCGCCGCGCGGCGCCGAGGGCATCGCGCAATTCTTGCCGGATACGTTTGCTGACATGCGCAAGCTGCTCGGCTATCCGGACGACACCACGCCGTTCATGGCCGATCCAGCGATCGACTGCTGCTGCGCGTACATGGCCCACTTGTATGGCCAGTGGCGATCGCACCGCACCGAGCTCGACCGCTGGCGCCTGGCGCTGGCGAGCTACAACGCCGGACTCGGCAACCTGCTCGAAGCGCAGGCGCGCTCCGGCGGCCAGATCGGCTTCGAAGGAATCATGGCGTACCTGCCTGCCGTCACCGGCCACGACAACTATATGCAGACGCGCGAGTACGTCTCGCGCATCGAACGCATCCTCACCGAATTGCTAGCCGTGGAGGCTACCGTATGAACTTCCATAATTTGATCGCGTGGATCACGCACCTGTTCGCTCACCATGCCGCGGGCACGCTTCCGCCGGCGCCGGTGCCTGGCGGTTCGCCGGTTGCATTGCCGCCAGCGCCCGACGTGGCGCTGCCGCCGCAAGCTCATCAGCCGCCGCCGCAGCCGATTCCATCCCAGTTGCCTGCTGGCATCGATACGCCCGATGCGCACGGTCTTGTCGCACTGACCGGCCTGGACCCGAGTTCGACGCACGCGACGCTGCGGTATGCCATCGAGGAAGTCGCGCTCGCATTGCCGGTTGGCGATGCACGCCGCGGCATGCTGATCGAAAACCTGCGCAACGCGCAGACGCGCTGGCAAGTGGGCGAGGCGCACATGGTCGGCATTTGCTACGAATGCAAAGTCGGCGTGAATGAGGCGACTCAAGAGCCGACCTACCAGGTCGACCCGGCGCGCGGCATTGCGAACAGTATTGCCGTGCCGCACGGCTTGGCCATGACGGTCGCCGAGGCGACCGCGTATTTCAAGGCGAAGCCTGACGCCGAGGCGGACGGTTCGACCGGCAAATTCGTGCCGAGTCAACCCTGAGCCAGCATGAATGTTGACCTGGCTACAGCAATGCTTCAACGGCATCAGTCCGCTGGTCGTGTTCATGGGCATTTCGTTGCTCGTGGGCACGGCGCTGGTGCTGCGCATTCTGTGGCTGGTGCAACGCACCGCGAACGGTCTGGATTTTTCCGATTGGCTACGCGGTGCGGACGGCAAAGCCAGCTGGTCGAAAGCCGCCGCGATCGGCGGCTGGATGGTCGGCAGCTTCTGCATGATTCACGTCACGCTCACCGGCAAGGTGCCGGACGGCTACTGGCTGCTATTCCTGACCTATTTCGCCATCGTCATCGGCAATCCGGCGGCGATCGAGCTGGTGAAACAGCGTGTCGGGCCAGCGCCACCGCCACCGACCACGGTGAGCGTGACGTCGCCGCCAGGGCAAACCACGCAAGTGCAGACCGGTCCCACACCGCCGCCGGAGCCATAGCATGGGCGCGCTGATTTCCCTGTTCGCGTGGGCCAAAGGCATCCCGCTACGCGATTGGCTCGGCGCGATCGCGCTCGGCGCGATCATCGTGTTCGTGCTGTGGTGGGATCATCGCGAACGCCAGATTGGCCGCGACGAAAGCGCGGCGCAGATCACCACGCTCAACGGGCAGCTCGCCGACGCGCAGAGCGCGAACCGCAGTAACGCCGATGCGATCAAGGCGCTGCAGAGCGCCAACCATCAATGCGAAAGCGGCCGCGAGGCCGATCGCGAGGCGCAGGCGACCGCGCTGAAGGATCGGGACGCCGTCGCGGCGAAGCTCAACAAAGACGCCGCGGCGGCACGCGCCACGTTGCAGGCGCTGCTCGCCGGGCGTTGCAAGGATTGGGCGCAGCAGCCCGCGTGCGGGGTGACGCCATGAAGTGGCTCGTCGGCGTAATCGGTGTGATGTCCCTGGCGCTGATGGTATGGGCGATCGCCGTCACCTGGAACAGCGACAGCAACGCCATCGGGCGCAGCGGTCCGCCGATCCTGGCATTCATTCCCGGCCTGTTTCTGCTCGGCGTGGATATGGCGCTGCTCGTTTTCTGGGGCCTGTGGCGGCTGTTCACATCATGACAAAGCTGATCGCCATCGCCTTTGCACTCGCGCTCGTCGCCGGCTGCACCACGCCGGCGCAGGTCATCCGCACGCAAACCGTCGAAGTGCCGAAATACATCCGCGTGCCGATTCCGGATCAGCTCGTGCAGCCGCTCGTCGTCATCGAGCCGAAACCGCTCTGCGGTTCGACGTTCTGCAATGGCCAGCTCGCCACGCTGCTGCAGGACTATCGCGATGCCTTTGCCGTCTGCAACGCAGACCGCGCGACGCAGCGCGATTTGAACACCCATGCCACCCGTGACCAGAGCCAGCCCGCGGCGGGAGCGCCCGCCGCGGTGCCGGCCGGTGGAGTGCGGTAATGGCGCAGCTTGCCTTCCGCCAACAGATCGCATCCGACATGTTCGACGGCCTCGTCGACGCCGGCATGGCTGATCTTGGCACGTACACGCCGCCCGGCATCGGTCAGACACCGGTGCCGTGCCGCGTGGTGATCAATCGCGGCCAATCGCCGTTCGGCACGTTCGGCACGGTGATGGGCGACAAGACCAGTGTGCGCATTCTGCTCGCAGAAATCCCGGCGCCGGTGCGTGGCGCGGTGATCGCTGCCGACGGCGGATCGTTCGAGCTGGTGAAGGAACTGGCGAACGACGGCGCGCTGTCGACGTGGGACGTGAACTGACATGACCGCGCCCACAGCCGATCCGATCCTGCTGCGCATCCTCACGGCGCTGTGCGTGCCGTTGCGGCTGATCACGCAAGCGAACGGTTTCTATCACGACGTTGCCAATGTTGGCATCGAGCCGTTCGCGTTCAACGCGCAGGATTCGTTCCAGCAGATCGTCGTGCACGAGGAGTCCGGCGAGATCGTCGATTCCACGGAAGACGGTTTCCAGGACGAAAACGTCGTCGCGTTCCACGGCTTCATGAAGATCGCATCGATGGCGTCGGCCTACGCCGAAGCGCACCGCTTCGCCGCCGACATGAAGCGCATCGCGAAGTCGATCACGCGCACCACATTCGACGACGGCAACGGCGGATCGCTCGTGCGCTCCTGGTCGATCAATCAGAAACACGAAATCGTCCCGTCGGAATTGGGCGAAGGATTCCTTGAGGTGATCGTGCGCGTGTCGCTCGATTACCGCGATTTTTCACCGCCGGTCCCCGGCATCTAACCACAAGAGGCATACGTCATGAACTTCAACGGTAATTTGCGACTCGCCGAGTGCGATGAAAACGGGGTCGTGACCGGCCCGTGGCTCGGCCTGCTGAATCCGGTCAAGTGCGAACTGGTGACGCCGGCGGCGGAAAACGTCGACGAAGTCAGCCGCTTCATCGATACCGCCGGCCAGCTGCTCAGCCGCGGCCAGATTCCGAAATTCACTTCGCTGAATCTGTCGACGTCGTCACTGCGCGACAAGCGCATGCTCGCGCTCGCGTTCAACGGTGTCGCCGTCGGCTATTCGCAGGCGGCTGCGGATTTCTTCCACCAGACCGGCGGCACGATCACGAATGAAGCCGTGTCGGCGACTACGCTCGACACGCCGATCCAGCTCGCCAACAAGGACATCAGCTCCGTTGTCGTCAAGGACAGCACGCTGGCGACCACCTACGTTGTGGACACCGACTATTCGGTGGATGCGCTGGCCGGCACCATCACGCCATTGACCGGCGGCGACATCACCGCCGCCGAGGCGCTGAAGGTCAGCTATGTGGCCGCAGCGCTCGAGGACGAGGAAGTCACGGCCACCGAGCGCGGCGACTGGATCAAGCTGTCCAAGCGCCATGTCACGATCGGCTATGTCAAGAATGCCGCGCGCAGCACCACGTATACGCTCGGCACCGACTACGCGATCGATTCGCGTCCTGGCTTCATCAAGCCTCTGCCGGGCGGCTCCATCACGGCCGACCAGGTGCTCAAGGTCGGTTACTCGTGCGCCGCGCTCACCGGTACCACGGTGCAAGGCTCGGTCGTGCCGTCGAAACTGGTGCGCGTGGAGATCCAGCTCGCGGATCTGGTCGACCAGTCCGAAAGCTATTTCGTGTGCCCGCTCTACCAGGCGGCGTCCTCGGGCAACAAGGACATCTTCGGCAAGACGGTGATCAACGCCGATCTCGCCGGCGCGATGCTCGTGCCGCCCGAAGGCACGGCCATCGCCACGGAAACCGGCGGCGCGCCGTACATCTTCACGGCGATCTGATTTTCGTTGTCCGAACCCGCGGCCACGGACGGCCGCTTTCGCTTATGAGTTCCCATGGCCTTCCGCGTCGAAAACCTTTCCGCATTCGTCCGCGACAAAGAGCGCCTCATTGCGCTGCGCGACAGCGGCGCGAAGGTGATCGCCAGGGCAGTCAGTACGCTCAAGCGCCGCTGGGTGCCGCAGGCCAAGCGCGACATCGGTGCGCAGTACGCGCTGCCGTCGCGCGAGATCGGCAAACGCCTGCGCGCGAAAGGCGATAGCAACAGCGTCGCGCTCACCGGGCTGGGCCGCAACCAGACGCTGATCAAATTCAAGGCCAAGCAAAACGCCAGCGGTGTGGTCGCGCAAATCGAGCAGGGTGCGGCCGTCACCATTCCGCATGCTTTCATCCAGGTGCCCAAAGGCGCGCCCGGCGCCGGCCCGCAAGTCTTGATC
>Ga0068855_100004355_pt1 | contig 17308 bp, 7 predicted proteins | sample KBSCornC52_FD_66592 | JGI IMG/M metagenome (GOLD analysis project Ga0068855, IMG submission 66592) | Corn rhizosphere microbial communities from Kellogg Biological Station, Michigan, USA - KBS Corn C5-2 | ecosystem: Host-associated > Plants > Roots > Rhizosphere > Soil ...
TTCCTTCTGAAGGATGCCCCGGACCGGTAGAAATTCCCATTAATAAAGATGTTGTGCTTATTGTATTCGATAGCCAGTGGTTTCTGCATCCGTACGAAAAACCCGGTATTGAATGGGATTGTCCCTGCAAAAACATAAGTGAATTTATGTTGAGCCTTACGGAAATGATCCGTAAAAACAGGGATAAAATAGTTGTACTGGCCTGCCATCATCCTTTCATGAGTAATGGAATACATGGCGGCTACTTTGGCATCAAACAGCATATTTTTCCGTTTACGGATATGAAAAAAAATCTGTGGATCCCGCTGCCGGTGCTTGGCAGTATTTATCCTATCAGCCGAAGTGTATTTGGCAGTCCGCAGGATATTAACTACCCCGCCTATCAAAATATGATAACCCAGATAGAGGCAGAAACAAAGATGCATAAGAACGTGATCATGGCGCATGGTCATGATCATAGTTTACAGTTACTTAAAGACACGAGTAACTATTATATCATAAGCGGCAGTGGTTGTCACTTCAGCCGGGTTGAAAACAGTAAAAGATCATTATTTACCAAAGCAGCCGTAGGGTTTTCTGTTCTGGAAGTATCAAAAAACAAAAATGTACGTGTTAAATTTTATACCGTTAATATTGACTCAGCCACACCAACAGAAGTTTTCTCAAAAAATATAATTGACTTTTCGAAGTTACCGGCGCTGCCAAAAGATACCGCCAAACTGCAAATTCCGCCTTATACAGATTATGTTAGTGTACCAGCCAGCACTCAATATAAACACGCTTCTGATCTGAAACGTTTGATCCTTGGCAACAATTACCGCAACTTATGGTCAACGCCTGTAAAGCTCAAAGTATTTCGTTTAAAAGAAGAGCATGGTGGTTTAAAAATTAAAAGTCTGGGTGGTGGTAAACAAACCAAATCGTTAACACTGGTAGATAAAGATGGCAAAGAATGGTCCTTGCGAACCATTGATAAGGATCCCGATCTTGCATTACCCGAAAACCTTAGAAACACAGTGGCTTCTGAAATCGTACAGGACATGATCTCAGCCTCGCATCCTTACGCACCAGGGCCTGTGGCTTCTTTGGCAGCATCGGCTCAAATTCCTCATGCAACACCTCAATTCTTCCTGGTTCCCGATGATCAGGACTTTGGCGAATACCGCACTCTTTTTGCCAATAAAGTTTGTATGCTTGAAGAAAAGGATGCATCGTGGGATGGAAAGGATACCAAAAGTTCCATCACCGTTTTCAACAACATGATTGAAGACAATGAAAAACGGGTACTGCAACCTGAAGTGCTGAAAGTTCGTTTACTGGATATACTCGTTGGCGACTGGGACCGTCATATGGACCAGTTTAAATGGGGCGTAGAAGATACAGGCAGAGGAAAATTATATTATCCAATTCCTAAAGACCGGGACCAGGCATTTTTTCGGTCAGACGGATTACTGGTTGACTATGTATCCCGCAGACGGTTGCCGTTTTTAAAAGGTTTTAGATATCGTATACCCGACGTAAATCACTTAACGGCTGAATCAAAAGACTTTGACAGGTTGTTTATGGGTGCACTGGATAAAAACAACTGGGATTCAGTAACCAAAGTGTTTATACATGAGTTGCCAGATAGCGCTATAAAAAAAGCAGTTAAACAATACCCTCCCGAGATCTATGCTATCAACGGAAAAGAAACCGCTGATAAACTCATCAGCAGACGTAACCTGCTCGAAAAACAATCATTGAAATATTACAGGTTTTTATCAAGGCGTGTAAGCATTTTGGGCAGCAATAAAACCGAATACTTTAAAGTGTTTAATGAAGGTTCTAAAATTCGTGTGCAGGTGTTGGCGCATAAAAAAGATAACGACACCAGCTTTGTAATGTACGATCGCCTGTTCGATCCCAATAAAACGAAAGAACTAAGGCTATATGGATTTCGTGGTAATGATAAATTCGACATTTCTGCCAATATACCGCATGGCCGTACAAAGACTTTCGTGAGAGTTATTGGTGGTAAAGGAGATGATACTTTTCATATAACCGGTAATATGAAAAGCTATATTTATGACCTCACCAGCGAAAAGAATGTATTGGATAAAGGCAGCCGTACCCGAAACAGAATGAGCAGCGACCCTGAGGTTAATAATTACGACTTTAATGAATATCAGTATAACATCTTCCACTTTCCCCGCATTAATATAGGATACAATGCCGACGATGGATTTATGGCTGGCTTCGGCTTATGGTTTCGCCGCTACGAATGGCGCAAAGATCCATATTCTTCTGAGCAACGGCTTTCAACATTGTTCGCATTGGGTCAGCGGGCCATTCAGTTACGGTACAGAGGCAATTTTACGGATGTACTGCCCAAAACCGATCTGATGATCAATGCCGGTTTACTGGACCCTGCTTTGAATAACTTTTTTGGTTTTGGTAACAACACGACCATCAATAAGGATTCAACAATTAAATATTACAGGGCGCGATTTAAAAACATAGAAGCTGACGCATTATTTAAACGAAAGATAGTAAGGGTATTCAGCATTTTTGCAGGTCCCAGTTTTTATCGTTACTGGAACAAGGAGAAGAACAACCAAAATTACATTCTTGGCAAGCCTTCTCTTATAGGGCTTGATTCATCGCAGGTATATTCTGTAAAATCCTATGCAGGTTTTAAAGCGGGCTTTATTATAAACAACTTAAACAATGAGCTGTTCCCAACCCGCGGTATAAACTGGCAAACGACCTACACGAATTTGCAACCGCTTACATCGAACAGTTCATCATTGTCAAAACTTGAATCTGATATGACTGTGTATGCCAGTATGAGTTATCCGGCCAAATGGGTAACTGTTTTACGGCTGGGCGCAGGACGTATTTTCACCAACAACCTCGAATACTTTCAGGCGCTCACTTTGGGAGCCAATAATTTTTTACGCGGTTTCAGAAAGAATCGTTTTTCGGGGGATGGCCTTGCTTATGGCAGTCTTGAATTCAGGATCAAATTATTCGACAGCAAATCATATGTTTTGCCTGGTCAGGTTGGGCTGGTGGCATTTAATGATATTGGTCGTGTTTGGTTACGTGGCGAAAACAGCCATCGCTGGCATGATGCCTATGGCGGCGGATTTTATTATGTACCCTACAATATGGTGCTTGTATCGGCAACAGTAGGTTTTTCAAGCGAAGAACGCCTTGTGAACTTTACGCTGGGCACCAAGTTAAACCTTACATTTTAATACTGCTCGTATGTTAGGATATAATGATCTTGTAACAGAAACTGAAAATTATGTAAGAACCCTGTTTAAGCAACTCTACCAGGTAAACCTGGTGTATCATAATATTGAACATACCGAAACAGTAGTGCAACATGTACGTCAACTGGCTTCCTACTATAATTTGCCTGAAAAGGATGTGGCCGATCTTACTATCGCTGCATGGTTCCACGATACAGGCCATCTGGTAACCGAACCGCCTTTACATGAAGAAAAAAGCATAGCCTTCATGCAGGAATTTATAAAAAGCAGAGTCGATGATCAGGAACTGGTAAACAGAATTACCCGGTTAATATACATTACCAAATTTCCGCCTGCACCAAAAACATTGCAGGAAATGATCATATGCGATGCAGATACCTGGCATTTCGGACTGGATGATTTTAAAAAAACAAACAAGGCTGTTAAAAAGGAACTGATCCTTCGTAACATGAACACGATGGTCATGGACTGGGAAAAGAACAGTCTTGCACTATTGAAAAAGCACCAGTTCTTTACTTCTTATTGTATTGAAGTGTTACAAAAAGGAAAAGAAAAGAATATACGCCGTTTGCAGAAAAAAATAAATAAGCTCGTTGGTGTAAACGCCAGCAAAACGTTAATGGACCCCGAAGATGCAAAAGAAGATAAGGACAATAAGCGCAAAAATTCACTGGTAACACGCGGTATTCAAACTATGTTGCGGTTAACCTCCGAAAACCATGTTGAACTCAGCAATATGGCTGATGGAAAAGCCAGCATTCTGATAAGTGTCAATGCAATTATCATATCTGTGATACTTTCGGTTTTAATCCGGCGTATTGAGGTAGAAACGCATTTGACTATTCCTACGTTTGTGTTTCTTGCGTCATCTTTGGCCACAATCATAATAGCCATCCTCGCAACACGGCCCAAGATATCACAAGGCAATTTTAGCCGGGAAGATATTCTGAACAAAAATACCAATCTCCTATTCTTTGGAAATTTCTATAAAACAAAAGTAACCGAATATAAGTGGGCCATGAACACGATGATGCGTGATCCTGACTATCTGTACAGTACCCTCATCATGGATATTCATCAGCTGGGTGTGGTACTGGCGCGCAAGTACAGGCTTATCAGGCTGGCATATACTGTGTTTATGATCGGGCTGTTTGTATCGGTTATTGCTTTTATAATAGCTATTATGCTGCATACGCCTCAACAACCCGTAATTGAAGCGCCTGCAGCTTCGCCATACAGATAAACTCAGGCTACTACTAATAAATGAAGTTATTTAGAAACATAACAGATAAACTAGGTGTAATAAACAAGTACCGGATCAACCAGGTACTTGTTATTGCCCTTTTCTGGACAATTATCGATACAGGTGTTTATCTGTACAAGTTTTACAGGGACCATATCAACCTGGCTCCTCAACCATTCGATCTGCATTCTTCGGTGGTTTTGTTATTGCGTTCGGTACTGATATTTTTAATATGCCTCGTAATGGCATACCTGTTAACTTACCAGTTAAAGCATATTGTAAGAAACCTGCCTCTGTGGGTAAGTTTAGGTTTCAAAAGCATTGTACTGGTAGGCTCGGCCTTTTTACTAAACTTCGTTTTGTACTTCACCTACATCTGGCTCATAGAAAAAGAACCGATCACTACCGAACTCGGTCGTAATTATTACAGGGCCTTTCAGGCGTCGTTGTTTTTAAGCCAGATGGTCAGGTGGCTCATTACTTTTTTAGTTACCATTCTGTTTATTGAAGTAAATGAAAAATATTCGCCTGGTGTTTTTTGGGACATTCTTTTGGGCAGATACCTTAACCCAAAGAATGAAAGAAGAACCATCATGTTTATTGATTTGATCGACTCAACTGCTACTGCCGAACAGCTGGGTCACAAAAAATATTTCCGCTTCATTCGCGATTTCATATACTTTATTTCTCTGGCCTTACTGGAAAACGACGGACAGATCTATCAATACGTAGGTGATGAAGTAGTGGTATCATGGGTAGTAAAGAAAGCCAATGCCAATAAAAAATGTTTGCAGGCCCTGCAGGATTGCAAAAGAATATTGCAGCGGAATAAAAACTATTTTAAAAGACAATATGGAGTTGTTCCTGAATTCAGGGCAGGTATTCACACCGGAGCTGTAACCATAGGCGAAATAGGCGTTATTAAAAAAGACCTTGCCATGAGCGGCGATACTATGAATACAGCAGCTCGTCTTCGCTCAGCCACCAGCGAGTTAAACCAGAAAGTAATTATTTCAAAGGATTTTGCCAGTCAAAGCAATTTAAAAAATTGGGAAGTAATCAACCTGGGCATGGTTGACTTAAAGGGAAAAGAATCGGCTATGGAATTATATGCCTTAAAAATCTGATGAATAATCGTATGCAGTGTTGCCATTTTTCCACAGCTTTTTTATATCAGGCATTATTTCCGGTAAAGCACAAGAATTGCTTAGGGTTATAATGTACATCCAAAGCAGAAATGATACATAAACACAGGATGCAGTAACAGAAAGATAGCAATGAAAATATCAACCTTACGATGAACAAAGCTGAAGGCAAAAATGTGCGGGGAATTGAAGTATAGGCGAAAGTATAAGAGCAAAGAAACGTAGAGACCGGACAAAAGATAAAGGAATGGAGAAGATCAACAGACGATTGAAGACGTACATGCTAAGAATAACCAACATCACGCTGTTACCTGTTGTGTCATGATTGTTTTGTTTATATATAAAAATCCCGTTCATTAAATGTGAACGGGATTTTCGTTTGTATAAACTTCTTGGTGAGGGAAATATTAATTTACACTACCCAGCATTTCATGCAGCTTCATTACCAGTTCGGTTTTGGTAATGGGTATGCCCATGATCTTGTTATATCCTTTGGCATCTATAAAATACTGGTCGCGGATAATTTTAATTAATTGTCCGTTGTTGATTTCGGGGATCAGTACGTGTTCAAAGTTTTTGAGTATGGCGCCCAGGTTTTTGGGGAATGGACGTACATAGCGTAAATGAGCATGGCTTACCGCATAACCCTGGTCCTGCAATTCCCCTACTGCACTTTTAATAGCGCCATAGGTACTACCCCAGCCCAGCACAAGTATTTTTCCTGAAGAAGGGCCGCTGTCTAAAGTCTGTTCGGGAATATAATCAGCTATTTTATCAACTTTCTCCTGTCTGATCTTCACCATCAGCTGGTGGTTTTCCGGCTCGTAGTTTACGTTACCGGTGATATTTTGTTTTTCCAAACCGCCAATGCGATGCTCAAGACCCGGTACACCAGGAATAGCCCAGGGCCGTACCAATTTTTCGTCGCGCAGATAAGGCAGGAATTTTTCTTCCTGATGGCCCAGTTCTGTTTTAAACTTCACTTCAATAGGTGGCAGGTCATCGGCTTTCGGGAAACGCCAGGGCTCGGCGCCATTGGCAATATATCCGTCGCTTAAAAAGATAACCGGCGTCATATGTTGTACTGAAATGCGTACAGCTTCATATACGGCACTAAAACAATCGCTGGGTGTAGAAGCAGCAATAACAGGCATAGGGCATTCGCCATTACGTCCGTAATATGCCTGCAGCAGATCACTTTGTTCTGTTTTGGTGGGCAAACCGGTAGAAGGTCCCCCACGTTGCACATCGATAATTATCAATGGAATTTCAAGCATTACGGCAAGACCCATCGCTTCGGCCTTTAATGCCATACCAGGACCCGATGTAGTTGTTACACCAAGTGAACCACCATAGGCAGCGCCAATGGCAGAAGCAATACCGGCAATTTCATCTTCTGCCTGAAAAGTTTTTACACCAAAAGCCTTATGGCGGCTAAGTTCATGCAGTATATCTGATGCTGGAGTAATAGGATATGAGCCCAGGAACAAAGACAATCCGCTTTTTTGCGAAGCGGCAATCAGTCCATAAGCTACAGCCTGGTTACCCATAATGGAGCGGTAAACACCAGCGTCCATATGCGCCTTTTCAACTTTATAGCGGGTAGTAAATGTTTCGGTAGTATCCCCAAAATTATAACCGGCCTGCAGCGCACGAATGTTACTTTCAAGTATTTCGGGTTTCTTACCAAACTTGTCTTTTAAGAACTGGATGGTGTTTTCCATGCTACGGTTATACATCCAGTATAAAAAGCCCAGTACGAACATATTTTTTGCGCGATCTTTCTCCTTTGTACCCATGGTAATATCTTTCAGGGCTTCGCGCGTCATCTTCGTAACATCCATCTTTATTACATCGTAATTATCGAGGCTGCCATCTTCCAGCGGATGAACGCCATCGGCATAATTTGCCAGGCGTAAATTCTTGGCATCAAAACCGTCGGTATTGGCAATGATCTTACCACCCTTCTTCAAAGATTTAAGGTTCGATTTCAGGGCGGCAGCATTCATAGCTACCAGTACATCACATTCATCACCCGGTGTAAAAATACGATCACTCGAAAACCGCAACTGAAATCCGCTCACGCCCGGAAGCGTACCCTGTGGGGCGCGTATTTCGGCAGGAAAATCTGGAAAGGTTGCCAGGTCAATGCCCAGCAAGGCTGTATTGTTGGTAAACTGGGTTCCGGTTAACTGCATGCCGTCTCCGGAGTCGCCGGCAAATTTGATCACTACATCGTGCAGGACCTGTTCTTTACGAATCATTTGTCTGTTGTTCTAGTTAGTTGCAAAATTAGTATAAGTTAAGACAGATTATTGACATAATTGTGTCTGTCTGCTCTTTTTCGTTCAGATACCTGGTGGACCCATGAGCCTATTTATTTGATTTTCTGTCTTTTCAGCGTCTGAGAAAGGCCTCACTTCAAAAATTAACTTAATATTGAATATTCGTCAGGGGGACTGAGAAATAAAGAATGAAAAATGAGAAATTAAAAAGTGAACTGTACATCACTTCCTAATTTCTCATTTCTTATTTATCATTTTTCATTTCTCTATCGCTTTGCCTGATGGCCATAAGCATCAATCATCGCCTGATAAACCGCTTCCTGTACTTTGGGCCGAACGCTCATGTGCAGGAATTTATTTGGATCGGGACTATTCACCCGGTTCGACAGGAACACATATATAAGGTTGTATTTAGGATCAACCCAAAAACAGGTACCTGTAAAGCCGGTATGACCAAAAGTTGAAGGAGATGCAGAAGCACACGGATAAGGCTCTGCGCGGGTTGCATTATCACGCTCAGGTTTATCGAACCCTAATCCGCGACGGCTGATATCGCTATGATATTCATTAAAATAATCTACTGTAGCCTTGCTGAAAAAGTTTTGTCCGTTCAGTACACCTCCATTCAGCAGCATTTGTGCCAATACGGCCACTTCATACGCATTGCTGAATAATCCGGCGTGACCGGCTGCACCGCCAAACATAGCAGCACCCGGATCATGCACATCACCATGCAGCAACTGACCGCGGAAGCCTTTTTCGTTTTCGGTAGGCGCTATGTAATCAAGCGGAAAACGTTCGCCCGGTTTAAAGCCGGTAGAGGTGAGGTTCAGCTTATCGTAAAATGTTTTTTTCACATACTGATCCAGCGGCATATGAGTAATAGCTTCTACCACTTTGCCGAGGAAGATATAGTCGTTATCGCTGTAAATATATTTGCCAGTGGGGCCAAGATCGCTTTGTAAAATGCGTCTGAACATAGTGTCCTGCCAATCTTTGCGCAGGTATAAATTGGCAGCTACGCGAACTGAGTAAATAGAATCAGGCACGTGATGATAAATGGTTGGCAGTGGCACATTCTCACGATCGAGTGTTTCACGATAAAAAGGAATAAACGCTTTTAATCCTGCCTGGTGCAATAAAACATCCCACAACTTTAACGGGGCCTTGTTGGTCTTACGCACCCAGGGAAGATAATCGCCTAAAGTTTTCTGAATATCCAGTTTACCTTCATTGTATAACTTCATTACCGATAAAGTGGTCGCCAGAATTTTGGTAACCGAAGCCAGATCATAAATAGTTTCAGGATATACTGGTTCGGTGCTGTCGTATGTAAGATAGCCAAATGCTTTTTCATAGGCGATTCGTCCATCTCTTGCAACGAGCACCACAGCGCCGGGAATGGCATGTTGCGCAATAGCATCTGTAACTATTGAGTCAATCGCTTTGGTCATTTTAGGAGCATTAAAGCCCAGTTCATCTGCAGGCAGGGTTGGTAATAACCGTGTGGGCACTATACCATATCCGTATGTAAGGGAAGAACATACTGTTACAGGCAGTTTTCCTTTTGCCAGAAAACGGCCGTGCAGCATATCAGAAGCTGTATTCTGTGTAATATCATCATCTTCATAAGCAGCGATCAGCACCGGTGCATTACACATGTTTTTGATAGCATAAGGATTGCCAAAAACAAGCGTAATGGTTTTTTGCTGCTGCTGCAATCCCTGAATCAATTGTAAAGCTGCATTACTGATGCCAAAATTGTTTGCAGGGAAGCGGTTGTACTTATGCACGCCGATGATCACAACATCAAAACTATCTTTCAGTTGCTGCAGCATGGGAGCCACGGCACTGCTGTCTTTTTTATAATCGAAATAATAAACCTGTGCATTATAATCTTTGCGAACCTGTTGGGCAAATACGTTATCCTGTGTTAGTCCTACGCCAACATAAGCAATGCGCGGACCGGCAACAAGTGGAAAAATAGCAGGATCATCGTTACGCAGCAGCGTAAGTGCATTTTCAGCTATTCTGCGGCGCATACCATTCACTTTACTGTTCAGGTCTGCCAGCAGGTGAGTAGTATCTACCGGTTGCCAGTGTGCTAGTCCGTATTGGTATTTGGCATACAGTACTTTCTTTACATGTTCGTTTAAATCGCCCCACGACAATTTTCCTTTACGAATGGCCTTGCGGATCTTTTTAATACTGCCTTTTATATCACCGGGCAAACACAACATATCGTTACCGGCAATCACCGCCTGTCGTGAAGCTTCGCCGTCAGGGAAATATTTTGCCACACCTTTCATTTCCAGCGCATCCGTGAAAGTGAGTCCATTATAATTTAGCTCTTTACGAAGCAACTGAGTAACGCTGTTATATGAAATGGAGGTAGGCATATGCTCGGTATTATCTATGGCAGGAATTGATAAATGGGCTACCATAACACTGCCTACACCGGCTTTAAAGATGCGGTTGAAGGGATATAATTCCAGCGAATCGAGTTGTGCTTTGCTTTTATTAATTACAGGCAGGTCGAGGTGCGAATCAACATCAACATCACCATGACCAGGAAAGTGTTTGGCACAACCCATTACGCCTACATCCTGCATGCCCTTCATGTAAGCGATACCGTAGTCGGCTACCTTGTATTTGTCTTCACCAAATGACCGGTCGTTGATAACAGGGTTATTTGGATTATTGTTTATATCAACTACGGGTGCATAATTCACCTGAATACCTATCCGTTTACATTGTTCACCTACTACGCGACCGTAGTCATAGATCAGAGAGCGGTCCTGCACAGCGCCCATCATCATTTGCCGGGGAAGAGGTAGTACACTATCCATACGCATACCTACGCCATTTTCGGCATCGATTGTTACCAGCAAAGGCACCGGTGCAATCTGCTGTAAGTTATTCAGGATAGTAGCCTGTTGTATTGGTCCGCCCTGGAAAAGGCAAATACCGCCGATATTGTACTTGCGGATGTCCTCTTCTACCTGCTTATCGTAAAACACAACGGTATGATTAGGGCCGATGGATGACAACCTTACCACCATCAGCTGAGCGATCTTCTGATTTTTTGATAATGTTTTAAAAACACTGTCTACCCAATGGTCGGCAGCAGGGTTACCGGAACGTTGTGCTGTTAATGTAGTACTAATCAGGCTAACCAATACAACACAACAAGCTGTTTTTAATGTATTCAGCATGAATTTTGACGTGATTTTATGTCGCAGAAATGAACATCAAATTTACTGTTTATAAGGCGTTTGCACCATTAAAATTCTTCTAATGTTGGATGCGTTTTTGTGCTGCCCCGCCTGAGTTTTCCACGAAGGATGCAGTCAAATATTGTTACATTTGCCGATTCAAAATCAGGAGAGTACGCTTTGGCCGATATCATTAAATTATTGCCCGATAATATTGCCAATCAGATCGCTGCCGGTGAAGTGATTCAACGGCCTGCAAGCGCTGTAAAGGAATTGCTGGAAAATGCCGTCGATGCCGGTGCTACTGAAATACGGCTCATTATTCAGGATGCCGGCAAATCGCTGGTACAGGTTATTGATAATGGCAAAGGCATGAGTGAAACAGATGCCCGCATGAGCTTTGAACGGCATGCCACTTCCAAGATCCGTAATATCGACGATCTGTTTCATATTCGCACAATGGGTTTCCGTGGCGAAGCGTTAGCCTCCATTGCCGCCGTTGCACAGGTTGAACTGAAAACCAAAAGGGCCGAAGATGAAACAGGCACCTGTGTTGAAATCGAAAACAGCGTGGTAAAAAAGCAGGAACCGGTGGCAACCTCCAACGGCACCAGCATTGCCATGAAGAACCTGTTTTTCAGTGTACCCGCCCGTCGCAATTTTTTAAAAAGCAATGCAGCCGAAATGCGGCATATTGTTGACGAGTTCATTCGCGTAGCGCTGTCTTTTCCCAATATTTTCTTTTCACTGAATAACAGCGGTCAGCAAATATTCCATCTCGAAAAAGGAAGCCTTAAGCAACGTATTGTTCAGATCCTGGGCCAGCATCATAATGCCCGCCTGGTAACGGTACAGGAAAAAACCGACTATCTGAACATCTATGGATTTGTAGGTAAACCCGATACCGCCAAAAAAACCCGCGGTGATCAGTATTTCTTTGTAAACAACCGGTTTATCCGCAGCGCCTATCTCAATCATGCGGTAATGAGCGCCTTTCAGGAAATGATCCCAGCCGACAGCTTTCCGCTGTATGTTTTATTCATTGATCTTGATCCTGCTCAGGTTGATATTAATGTTCACCCTACCAAGCAGGAGATAAAATTTGAAGATGAAAAGATTGTGTATGCTTTTGTTCAGGCGGCTGTAAAGCATGCCCTGGCGCAGTTTAGCATTACACCAACTCTTGAATTTGACCTCGATCCTGGCATACAGCAACTGGATGCAGTAAATAAACCTTTTACTGAAGATAAACAGGAAGCAGCCCGCTCCTCATCATTATATCAAAACTTCACTCAAAAGAACCAGGCGCATTTTATTCAGCCGTCTGACAAAAGTGAACTGAAACACTGGAAAGATTTTTTTGAACCGGGCAAGGGATCCGCAACCGGCAATCAGCAACCGGCAAATAATGAGGGTCAGCCTCATGAACAGAAAGAGGAGAAGTTTGAGTCATTGATGGATCAGCTGAAAAAGCAGGAACCGGTAGATGATATTCAGTCCGCCACAGATTACTCCCTGCTTGCCAAAAACCGTTCACTGACTGTTGATGAAAACGCCCATCTTTCTCAGCTTCATAATACATACATTGTAGCGCCTACCATACGTGGCTTTATTCTTATTCATCAGCAACTGGCGCATGAGCGTATTTTATACGAACGTTATGCCGCTGCTGCAAGTGGTCGTTCTATAGCCACTCAGCGTAGCCTGTTTCCTGCAACATTGCATTTATCGGCTTCTGATGCCGTATTGCTGCAGGAACTGATGAACGACCTGAACCAGCTCGGTTATCTGATCGAGCCATTTGGCAACAATGCCTTTGTAATACAGGGCACTCCTGCCGACGTATCGCAGGGTAATGAAAAGCTGGCAATAGAAAGTTTGCTGGAGCAGTTCAAACATTTCAGCAGTGACCTGAAATTTTCACGCCGCGAAAAGCTGATCCGCTCACTGGCATGGCAACAGGCCATTAAAGCAGGTTCGTCACTTACTATGGAGGAAATGCGCACTTTAACGGCAGAACTTTTCAAATGCGCACAGCCGAATGTAACAGCCGGCGGCAGCCCTACCTACATTGAATTTAAAAAAGATTATCTGGAGCAATTATTTAAGCGTTAATACCGATTGGTTTTTGCTTAGCTTATTGCGTTTTTTATCTTCCCATATATTGTATCGCAGATAAAATTGAAGGCTTTTATTTTTATCGAAAATATAAGGCGAACCGGGATTTACCTGAAAGCTCACATAGTTATTAAATGCCTGGTTATACTGCAAACCAACGGTAAACCGGTTCCAGTAGTAATTTATATCGAGCAATAAACGCAACTCGTTTGTATTAAAACGATGCGATAAAGAATCGTTCTTAAACTTTGTATAGTAATTGCTCATGATGTATTCGTCGGGGCCTATCGGCGTGTAAAATCTCTTTATCTGCTGAACCTGTGCTATCCCGCTCATCATGCTTGAAAACTGTAAACCGGCGCCCATGTAAAAATTCCTGAGCGGACTATGATGGATCGATATAGGCAAATTGAAATAATACAATTTGCGGGCATAGATCGAATTATACTCCATCACATTGGGCGCTGACATTCGCTCATGTTCATATAACAGTATCGGCCGTATAAACTGCGGCGATGAAAATTGCAGCCCCGCCTGTATATAGGTTTTGTTATTGAAATGATATTGAAAATGCGGTGATGGAATGTAGTCAGAAATAGTATTAACCCCTCCCCGGCTGTTAAAGCCCAATGCTTCCTGGTCGCCCAGTGGAAAAGCCAGGGGCAGTGATAAGCCAAATGCAAAGGTTTTGTCTTCATCATCTGAAACGCGTGATGATTTACGGGCAGTGTTTTTATCACGCTGAACCATATTGGGAAACAGGTCAGACTGCGTATAGTACGTAAACTCTCTTTGTATTATGCCCGACGGAGAAATTACCGTTGTGCCTGTATAATTTACTTTTACTGTCACCGGAGATTCCTGTAAACCCGAACCTGAGGGTTGCGAAGGCTGTGAAATTACCGGGGTATAAGTATACCGGTTTTTAATGTCTTCATTTTCGGCATTAATAACATCAGATGCCTGTTTGCCCGGCCGGTTCACTTTTTCTCTTTTGCTTTTTACAGCAGGCAGGTTTGAACCTCGTTCTGTATTGGCGTGATTACGGTTACCGGAAGCAGTATTGTTGCGGTTGCCTGAATTGGAATGGCCGCTGCGGCTCCGGCTATTATTTACATTGCTGCTTTTTATTTTATTACTATTGCCGCTCTTTGCGTTATCGCTCTTTACATTATCACTATTGTTTTCGCGGCTGTTACTGTTTGAAGGTTGAGAGTAGATGTTATTTCGATCGTTGGTAGTGTTATTGTTGGAATTGTTTGATGGCACCGACGTATTGTTGTTGTCTGCCAGCAGTCGGGCGCTATTTTCTGTATTGCCACTACTTCGGCTGTTTCCGGCGGTTAAAGAATGCCCGCCAGCCTTATCATGCTTTGCTGTTAACTGATTGTTTGCCGGTTCAGTGGCAGGCACTGTGGTATTACCAGCATTGCTGTTTGCAGTCTGCTCATTGGAACCTGAACCCGATGCATTGGCGCCCTGTGTTTCGGTAACAGAAGCATAGGCAGCTCCACGCGGATCGTGTTTGCCGCTTTGTGCGCTTTCATTACCGGCATTGGTTTGCGGTACCGCCTGTTGCGAAGAATTTTTATCTTCCAGCGCAACGGAAGGTGCAGTTTTATTGTTAACGGTCTTTATGGTGCCCGCAACCGCTTCATTGCGCTGGTCCTTGGTCAGCAGTTGTTTACCGCCAAACCAGGTTCCAACGACCACGGCCACCACAACAGTGCCGGCAATCCACCAGCGGAATGATCCACCAGGTCCTTTGCCTCCGCCCCGCGGCATACTTTTGTCGAGCAGCGTCTTCATTTGCTGCCAGTTTTGGTCAGGGTCGCCAGGTGGCGGAAGTTGCACCAGTTTCTCCGCTAAGTGTTTTTCGTATGGATGTTTTGAATTCATCACATTACACTTGCAAGGTTTGTAATAATTTTTGCAATTGTTTACGGGCTTCGCTCAGGTGCCATTTACTGGTTCCTTCACTGATCCCTAATAGGTTAGCAATTTCCCGGTGATTATAGCCTTCAACTACGTACAGGTTAAACACCGTTTGTGTTGCAGGTGATAACTGCTGTACAAGTTGTAATACTTCATGAGCCGACATACGTTGTATTGCATCTGCATCAATGGCCGGTTCTTCTACTTTTTCCAGTTCTATGTTTGTATGGAATTTTCCGCGCTGACGAACAAAGTCAATGGCCGAATTAATGACGATGGTTCTGATCCATGTGTACAGGGATGCCCTGCTTACATCATACGTATGGATGTTTTTGAATACTTTTAAAAAGCCATTGTGCAATACCTCAATTGCATCTTCATGGTTGCGGGTGTATCTCAGGCATATTGATGCCATAGGCCCGTAGAACTTCTTATACAAGTGTTCCTGGGCCCGCCGGTTATTATTTATACAACCGTTTATGAGTTCAATATCCGTAGCATTGGTGGACAATCAAGCCTGTTATTTTGGTGTTTCCGTATAATTTCTGAACGGGCGTAACAAGGTATTATTGTTTCCTGTTATCCATTCATACAGTTAACCTGAATTAGCTTTGAATGATTTTTTCCTCTTTAGTTTAACGGCTAATTGCCAGTTGCTGATAATAATACGGGGTTTATTCGTGCTACGGTTGGGGTGAAAGAGAAAATTTTAAAACTTTGTTAATACCGGTCCCGGATCCCGGTCAAAAATGCTTCCAGTCTTCGACGGATGGCTGCTGCACTGCCGGTATGATTATTAACCAACACCGAGAAGATCAGTAGCTTATTCTTTTTGGTATATAAATACCCGCTTAACGCTACCACGCCAGACAGGGTGCCGGTTTTAGCAAATATATAGTTACTGTCCTGCTTATACAAGCCGCTCAAAGTGCCACGTCCACCAGTTGGCAATATTAATTGCAGCCTGTTAATACCAAACTCATGCCGCATTTTGTTTAAAACAGTAATAAAGTCGTTGGGAGTAAATAAATTATAACGGCTAAGCCCGCTGCCATCAACCCAATGCGGCTTCTGAGGCAGATCACGCAGATCAGTTTTTAATAATGTGTCTATTATTCTGGCATCGTTCATTTCGCCCAGCTTTACATTACTCACCATCAGCAGCGACTGTTCAGCATAAAAATTATCGCTTCGGTGCATCATGGGCTGCAATAGTGAATCAGTGGGTTGCGATCTGATAGTTTGCAGTTTGTGGTCTTTAATTTTAAGCTCGCTGTTATATGAGATTTCTTTACCAATGGTATCGGGCAGTAATTCAATGGCCGACTGAACGCCATGGGTAACAAAGGGCACATCCTGCTCTTTTCTTTTTTCTGTTCCCTGAGTGATCAGAAAGAAATTATCATCCCGGTTGCGCTGTACGAAAAATGCTTTACGGGTAACCCCTGCAAACCTTACCTTCCAGTTGATTTCGGGAATAGAATAAATAGAAGCCTGATCAGGAACGCCTTCACTGCTGGTGCCTTCATTCATTTCCTGAACCCAGTGTATAATATTGCCGTATACAGGTAAAGGACTGCGTTCGGCCATATAACTGTCGTTGAAATCATTCCACGACCAGCCAAGGCCAAGAGGCTCTTCTTTCCAGTTGGCATCAGTTATATAAATATGCTTTTTTGTTTTCTGCAGAAAATCGATCACCGGATTTTTTTTGAAATCACTGTGCAGTAGACTGGGGTCACCGGTAGGCATCAGATAAACAGCCGTATCATCTTCCCGATAACGAATGCCGGGCAAACTATCGCCCAGATATTTTAATGCAGCGTAACAGGTAAATAATTTTGTATTGGAAGCCGGAACGAAATATTTGTTACCATGATAGTTATATAGGTACTTATTGGCCGAAGCATCGTAAATGCTGATACCAACATGTGCATCTTTCACATTTTCATCCTGCAGCAATGAAGCATTGGCTGCTTTACCGACCTCACGCTGTGTTGAGCAAGCCGCCAAAACCAGAAATATTGAATATTGAATGTTCAATTTCGAATATCGAAGGAAAGAAAGCAACAAAAAATTAATTCTATTTAAGGTGCCGGAGCGTTTTCTC
>Ga0068855_100004357_pt1 | contig 17305 bp, 13 predicted proteins | sample KBSCornC52_FD_66592 | JGI IMG/M metagenome (GOLD analysis project Ga0068855, IMG submission 66592) | Corn rhizosphere microbial communities from Kellogg Biological Station, Michigan, USA - KBS Corn C5-2 | ecosystem: Host-associated > Plants > Roots > Rhizosphere > Soil ...
AGGTTGGTAATCGTCCGCACTGCGCCGCCGAGGTCCACATTGCCGGATAATTTCAACCGGAGCTGCCCCGCGGCCTTCGGCGCGACATTGAAGTCCGCATTCACCGTCACCGCATTGGCGAGACTCACCGAATTGCCGCTGCTGCCCAAGGTGCCCCCGTTGATCGTGAGCGTTCCCCCGGCCGCGCCGCCGAAGGCGTTGTCATCGCCTGCCAACAGGGTGCCGGCATTCAAGGTGGTACCACCCGTGTAGGTATTGGCGTGCTGCAGGTCCAGGGTGCCAGTTCCATCCTTCGTCAAGCCGACGGTGCCGCCGATCGCCGTATTGATCGTGGCCGTCACTCCCGCGGCGGTATGGATGTTCCCCGTGCCGGTGAGCGTGAGCGTGAAAGCTCCCGGGCTGTTCAGCAAATATCCGTCCGTCAAAAAGCTCAACCCGGCGGCGGAAACATTGTCCGTCAATTTTACTTTCCCGCCGCTGGGGCCGGAGAATGTGGCCGTGGCACTATTCCAGGAGGAATTGACCGAACCATCGGAAAGCGTCCAGTTCTTGCTCGTATTATTCCAGCTGCCCGCGCCACCGTCGACAACGCCGTTGGCGGTGGTGTTCGTCCCATCCCAGAATAAAATTGGGCTACCGGCCTGGGCCGATCCGGCCATCCATCCGAGGGCGACGGCAATGGAGGTGGCAAGAATGGCGGGGCGCCAACGGGAAAACGAGGGGGGCCGACGGGAAGTGGAAGCAAGCTGGGACGTAACCATATGGAGAAAACCGTAAATTTGCGCATATCAGCAGGCAGAAAGTGTGCCTGCAACGGTTGTAAAACCGACAAGGGTCCAAAAACCTTGGAAAACGATGCGATGCCGCCGAGACGGCCTGCTCTGCACTCAGTAAAATGAGAGGGCTCGGTTACCCGACCGACGATCGAGACCCTGAGACGGGCGGGGTCTCGATTGCCTGCGTTCGCAGAGCGACGCCGAAAAAGATGGCGCTCCGCGCGGAAGGAGCCGGTCTGCAACCTGGAGAGATCGCCGCTCCAAGGCGTCGCGTTTTGCCGCCCGCAATTTCCTGGTTAAACCAGCTACGGTTTGGCCGGGACTGGACCTGCGGGCCCCTTCAAGGCGGTGATTTCCTTGCCTGTCAGGAGGCGCCATTCGCCGGGGCGCATCTCGCCGATCTTCAGCGGGCCCAGACGAATGCGGGCCAGCCGTTCCACTTCATAGCCGAGATCGTAGAGCATGAGACGGATCTGTCGCTTGATGCCTTGGGTGAGGGTGAGGCGCAGGTGGGTGGGATTGAGAATCTCCACGCGCTCGGCCTTGGCCCGGCCGCCGATGATGTGGAATCCCTTCAGCAGTTTCTCCCGGTCCTGTGGATTAAAGGGTTTGTCGATCAGGACTTCGTATTCCTTCTCGATCTTGTAGCGGGGGTGGGTGAGGGCGAGGGAAAGGTCGCCGTCATTGGTCACGAGCAGCAGGCCCTCGCTGTCCTTGTCGAGGCGGCCCACGTGGTAAACGCGGGGCCAGTTCGCGGGCAGCAGATCGAAGATGGTCTTGCGATCGCGCTCATCGCTCGCCGTGCAGACGTAGCCGGGCGGCTTATTCAGGAGGACGGTGATCTTCTGCTCGGTCCGCAGGAGGCGGCTGCCCACTTTGACAGCGTCATTCGGATTGACCTGAGTCGATAGATCGGTGACGACCTGGCCATTGATCCGGACCTGGCCGGAGGTGATGAGTTCCTCCACGCCACGGCGGGAGCCGAGGCCGGCGGAAGCGAGAAAACGATTAAGACGCATGGACGGAAAATCGGAAATAGAAGATCGAAGGTGGAAGATCGGAATAGCAATGCCCGGAAAATGCCGGGGAGGGGAGTTACGCGATGTTGTTGGAAAAAACTACCCAATAGTCGGAGATTCCATTAATTCCTCGCCGCCCGCCTCGATAAACACGATGCAGAAACTCGTAATTCCCCGCAAAACCGTTTATCGGTTGTCACTCTACTATCGGGCCCTGCAGCGCCTGCGTACGAACAACATCGAGACTGTCTCCTCGGCTGCGCTGGCCACGGCGGCGGGGGTGAAACCCACCCAATTGCGCAAGGACCTGACGTATTTCGGCAATTTCGGCACGCGCGGACTGGGTTACAACGTGGAAGCCCTGAGCCGCCGCCTCACCGAGGCGCTGGGGACCACGCAGTTGCAACCGGTCATCCTCGTCGGCGCCGGTAATCTCGGTTCGGCGCTGTTGCGCTATCCCGGTTTCGCCAAGGAAGGATTCGAAGTGGTGGCCGCGTTCGACGCCAAGCCGCTGCGTTCCCGCGAGAAGGAACTCGGCATCAAAGTGCTGCCCATGACCAAGCTCGCGCAGTTCGTCATCGATCAGCGCATCAAGATGGCCATCCTCACTGTGCCCGGCAACGTGGCGCAAGAGGTCACCAACGAACTCATCGCCTCCGGCGTGCTGGCGATCCTGAATTTTGCCCCGATCATCCTGCAGGTGCCCGACAACGTGGTGGTGAATAACGTGGACCTGGCGATCGAGCTGGAGAATCTAAGCTACTTCATCCAGTGAACGCCGCGCGCCTCGCGGCGAAGGACTTCGACCTCACGCTCACCTTGGAGTGCGGACAGGTGTTCCATTGGATGCGCGAAGGTCCGGGCTGGCTGGGAACCATCGGCGAACTGCCGATGCAGGTGGAGCAGCGCGGCGAGGAGTTGCTCATTCCCCAGGGCGCGGAGGAGGTGGCGCGCGATTATTTTGCGCTCGATCATCCGCTCGCGGAAATCTGCGCGAGTTTTCCAGAAGATCCCGCCATGCAGGCGGCGCGGGAGTTTTGTCGCGGCATGCGCATCATTCGGCAACCGGCCTGGGAATGCATCGCGACGTTCATCACGTCCTCGATGAAGCAGGTCGCGCATATCGCGCAGATCTCGCACACCTTGCGGAAACGCTATGGGAAGAAAGTAGCCTGGGAGGGACACACGCTGTTTGCCTATCCGACGCCGGCGGCCCTGGCCCGGCTCGAGGAGGAGGACCTGCGCGCCTGTGCCCTTGGGTATCGCGCGAAGAATCTACTCGGCTCCGCGCGGATGATCGCCAATGGCGAAATCGACCTCGAAGCGATCGCGCGGATGGACGATGACGCCGCCCGCGAGGAGTTATGCCGGCTGCCGGGCGTGGGTGAGAAGGTCGCGAATTGCGCGCTGCTCTTCGGCTTCGAGCGCGTGCGCGCCTTCCCCATTGATGTCTGGATCGAACGCGTCCTCCGCGAAATCTATTTCCCCCGCAAGCGCCGGGTCACCGCCAGTCGCCTGCGCGAGTTCTCCGCGACCTACTTCGGCGCCTACGGCGGCTACGCCCAGCAATACCTCTTCCACCACGCCCGCAAGACCTGGCAGCGGAAGAAGGAGCGGTAGGGCGGCTGACTTCAGCGCAGAGGGCGCGGAGAACGCAGAGGGCCGCAGAGGGGAGAAGGGAGGAGACAATCGGACAATCAGACGGGGAGAAAATGAGAAGATCTTTGCCAAGCGCTGTCCCATTGTCCTCTCTCTGCGGCCCTCTGCGTTCTCCGCGCCCTCTGCGTTTAACGAGGCATCGCTTAACGAGCCACGCGCCATGGCGATTGATCACCCCAAGACTTCAGCGCCGTTGTTGCCCAGGCGGTGGTTTTGTCCGTGTGGCACACGTTGCAGGCATTCGGGATCTTCATCGAATCCGTCTCCGATGGGCTGACGAAATGAAACGTGTGGCTGCGCACGTTCACATCACCCAACGTTTGGGCGATTTTCGGCATGTGGCAGGCGATACACTCGCTGCCCGCGCTATCCGTTTTGTGGTGCGTATGTGCTGTGAGCGTCGCGCCGCGCGGCCCATTCGGAGAATTTGGGCCGTGGCAATCCAGGCACAGCACGTTGGCCGGCTTCCGCAGATTTGAGGGATAATCGGTGCCGTGGACGTCGTGGCAGGTGAAGCACGTAACGCCGTGAGTGTACATCAAGCTGGTGGCAAAGTCGTTGCCCTGCATGCGGTTCTTGTGCGCCGTGCCATCCGGGAAATGGGTGAACGTCGTTTCGCCGAGCTGGTGGTCCTCGAGTTTCCAGTAATCGCTCAGCTTCTTCGAGACATCATAACCCACCGGCCAATCGTAATATTTTCCGTCGATCGGATTGGTCAGGGTCCGGCCCTGCGAGTGGCATTGAATGCAGGTATCATTCGCCGCGACGTAATCCATGTGCGCCGGATTCAAAATGGTTGCGGCCACGGATTGCTTCACGTGTTCGCTGCCGGGTCCGTGGCACTTTTCGCAGCCGACATTCCACTCCGCCACCGTCTTGGTCTTGATATCGTAGTTCACCGAGTGGCAGCCGTCGCACAGCGCGCCTGTGGGCCGCTGAAAATTATCCGGCGGATAAAATGCCACCCACCAGTCCTGTTTCACGAAAAAGGGTTTCCATTGCTTGTGCGTCACGTCCCATTGCGCCGGCAGGACGTAGTAATCATCGCCGACTTTCTTGAAGTAGCGTTGTTTCCAAATGCTGCCGTAGACGAAGTCGATGTCGTCCTTGGTGAAAGTGATCAGCGGATCGCCGCTCTTGAGATCGGGAATGATGGCGTCGGGATGTTCCTTCGGATTGCGCACCACGTTGGCCATCGGCGTCTTCTTCCAGCGCGCATAAATATCCGCGTGGCATTTCTCACAGGCCGCCGAGCCAACGTAATGCGCGGCGACCAACGCCGCCGAACCGGCGACCGGCGCGGATGGCGCCTGGACCTCTGCGGTGATCGGAAGGTTGCGAAGATACGAGACCAGTTGCCAGATCTGCTGATCCGGCAACTGCCATCCCGGCATGGCGGTGTTCCGAACCCCATTGCGAATGAAATAGAACAACTCGCCGTCCGTCCGCTTCCGCTGGGCGACGGCAGCCTGGCTGAGGTTGAGCGGCTCTGGATACGCGCCGGTACCGGCAGCCGTCCGGCCCTGGCCATCGTAACCATGGCAGGCTTCGCAGTGCTTTTCATAAAGATGCCGCCCGAGAGCCACATCCGTCCCGCCGGCGACCGTGCTTAGCGGATTCTTCAACACGCGCGCGCTGGCCGGGACGCTCCAATTGACCAACCCCTGCGCGAGGTAGGCCTCGAGGGCAGAGGGCTTTTGCCGCGCCCGCAGGCCGCCACGCGCCGCATATCGGCCGATGGCCGCGGCGGCCACCGCCACGAGAACGATTAGGATGAGAAGAATCCAGCCAAGATGGATTCCGGAACGTTTGGGGGTAGGGGACTCAGGCATGGCCACGGATTTGGGATTGCGTCTTTTCGCTTCAAATTCCGCCCGCCTGCCTTCTACTGGTGATCGAAGGTGTGGCGCGACAGCGCTTGCGAAAAAGTCTACGAAACACCTATTTCTTCTGCTGTTATCATGTCAACATTCCAGTCGCCACGCGGTTGGTTGCTCCTCCTCTACACCCTCCCGGCGAAAAAAACCGCCGGCCGCGTCAACCTGTGGCGGAAGCTGCGGAAATCCGGCGCGTATGCGCTCAAAACCGCCGGCTACGTATTGCCCGACGAGCCGACGCATCTCGAGCGTTTTCAATGGCTCGTGCAACAAGTGCGCGATGATGGCGGCGAAGCCACGCTGGCCCGCGTGAATTCCATCGAGGGCCTGACGAATGAAGACCTCATCCGCCTGTTCAATGAGGCCCGCGGTGAGGATTACGCGGCGCTCCTGCAGCCGCTCAACGCGCTCATCACCGCCAACCGAAAGAAAGCGGGCAAGGATTTCGCCGACACGCTGGAAAAGCTGCAGCGCCAGTTTCAGGAGATTCGCGCCATCGATTACTTTGCCTGCCCGGCGATGCACGATGTCGAATTACTCTTCCAGCGCGCCGCGCGTCTTACCGATCCGCGCCCGAAATCGGGCCACGCCCTCGCTGTGCAGGAATACCAGCGGCGCACCTGGCTCACGCGGCCCCGTCCGGAGATCGATCGCGTGGGTTCCGCATGGCTGATCCACAAATTCATCGACCCGCACGCCACCTTCGTTTTCGCGTCCAAGCCATCCGCCCACCCGCAGGCCATTCCCTACGATATGATGGACGTGGAATTCACCCATCACGGCGACGCCTGCACCTTCGAAACACTCCTCAAGCGCTTTGCCGTCACCGACCCCGCCGCCCGCCGCATCGGCGAAATGATCCACGACGCCGATCTCGATGACGGCAAATTCCAGCGCCCCGAATGCCGCGGCCTGGACCTGGTCTTCAAAGGTTGGGCCCGCCTCGGACACAGCGACGCCGAGATCCTGGACAAAGGCTTCGCCTGCTTCGACGCCCTCTACGCCGCGCTACGGAAGACAGGGTGAGCCGGCGAGCTTGGACTGCTTTCCGGAGGGAAGTGGTTGTTGAGGAGGGCGAATGATGCTTTATGAACGATTCGCCCTGTGGCTGCGTTATTCAGGGCGTTAACACCTATGTATATTGACGTTGCCTTGAATCCCGCAGAGATCGCCTTGCTTCCCGCTCGCGATCTTTCCGAAACGACCTGTGTCGTTTTCGACATCCTGCGGGCGACTTCGTCGATGGTCACCGCGCTGGCCCATGGGGTGCCGGAGATTTATCCGGTATGCACGATCGAGGAGGCGCAGGCGATGAAGGGGAAGCTGCCCGACGTGGTGCTCGGTGGCGAGCGGAAGGGCGATCGCATTGCCGGGTTCGACATCGGCAATTCCCCCAGCGAATACCAGAACCTCTCGGGGCGGCGGATTGTGACGACGACTACGAATGGCACGGTGGCCCTGCGCGCTTGCGAACGGGCGCAGCGGGTATTGGTCGGCGCGCTGCTGAATCTGGACGCGTTGGCCAAAGTGATCCGGACGAGCGTGCCGGAAAACCTGCTGCTGGTCTGCGCGGGGACGTTTGAGACTTTTGCCCTGGAAGACGCCTATGCCGCGGGGCGGTTGATTGCTGAATTCACCGGTGCGACCCGAAGCGATGCGGCGCAGACCGTGGCGGCGATGGCCGCGCATTATCCGCAGCCGATTGAGGCGCTGCGCGCGGCGCGCAATGGACAGGCGCTCGCGGCGACCGGCCGGGCTGCAGATGTCGAGTGGTGCGCGCAGGTTTCCCGGTTTAACGTCGTCGGCCTGATGGAGGCGGCTGTGATCCGGCCGTTGCCAGCATGACTTTCGTCCAACGCTATACCTCACCGCTGCTGGCCCGGATTCCCGATGTCTCGGAAGTTCCGACGGGCCGGCTCGTGCTCATCGGGGTCTTAATCTCGCTGCTCCTGCACCTGCTGGCGTTCCTGATGATCCCGCTCATCTCGCTCCTCTTCCGCGATCGCAGCGTGGACTTCGCCAAGGCCTCGTTGAAACCGCGGAACATCGAGCTGCAAATCATTCCGCCGGAGGAAGAGCGCATCCAGCCATTCACCCTCGCGCCGCCGCCCCCCGACCGCCTGTTTCTCGACTCGCGCGGTCTCGATATCGCGAAGGATCCCGCGGATCATCCGCTCTTCGAATCCGACGAAAACATGAAGGCGGCGAGTGAGTTGCCGGCCATCGGCGATTCGCTGCTGCCGGGGCAAATGGGCAAAAACCTGCCCTTCAACAATTTTCAGACGACGCGCTCGCTGCTCGGCCCGATGGCCCAGCCTTTCGCGCCGACGCCTCCTTCCGCGCAACCTTTGCCCGCGCCGCCTCCGCCCAGTGTGCAGGTGGCACAGCAGGAGCCGGACAAGACGCCGCCGACGCCCACGCCGGTGGACAATGCCCCGCAATCTCCGAAGCCGCCGCCTCCCGACGCGAAGAAGACCGAGCAGAAGGACAAGCCGCTGACCGCGGAGAATGTCCAGAAGAAGGTCCAGAAACTGAAGGAAGTAGAAAAGTTGCTCGATGACGAGATCGCGGTGACCAAGCGCGAAACAGTGCCCAAGGCAGTGACGCAGATCGAGCCGCCGGCGAATACGCCTTCGCCCGTGGCTCACGCGGCCAAGCTCCGGCCCATCGAGGATCAGCCGCGGCAGATGGCCAAGCTCACCACGCCGGCGCCGCGTCCGCAGCCGCAGCACTCCTCGGGTTACACCCCGGAACAGGAAAAGAATCGCATCGAGAGCAGCATTTCGAACCGCGGAAAGAGCGCGGTGGACGCCATCGCCACGCCGATGGCGAGGTATCGCAAGGCGGTGAACGATGCCATCGGCTCGCGCTGGTATTATTACATCCACGACAAAATGGATTTGATCGCCTTCGGTTCGGTGCGTATCAGCTTTGTGATCGACGGCCAGGGGCACATCTCTGGGTCGCGGGTGGAAGCCAACACCTCGAACCAAAGCCTCGCGGACGTGTCGATGCGCGCCGTCCACGATGCCGAAATCGGGCCGCCGCCGAGCGACCCCGGATCGCCGATCAGCACGGCGCCCCTCGAGTGGACGCTGACCTTTACCTACTATCCGTTTTCCCAATGAGTTCCATTCTCGCCGTCGTTTCCCTAAAATCGGCCTTTCACTTTTTTTATAATGGTGGCTTTTTCATGCTGCCGCTGCTCCTGTGCTCGTGGGTCTCGGTCGCGGTGATCGTCCTGCGCGGCCTCGCTTTGCGCCGGGATGTGGTGATTCCGCCGCTGCTCGAGCGGGAGGTGGAGGGGATTCAACCCGGGGATGAAGACGCCGCCAATCGGCTGGCCAAGCTGGTGCGGCACGATCGCTCCACGGCGGCCCGCATCATCCAGGTCGGCCTGGAGCATCTCACCTGGCCCAAATCGGAAAACATGGAAGCGGTGCAGACCCGGGCCCGGCACGAGATCGTGCGGCTGGAGAGTGGCATTTTCGTGCTCGAGATCATCGTGGGTATTGCCCCTTTGCTCGGTTTGCTCGGTGCGGTCTCGGGGCTCATTTCGGTCTTTGCCGCCTTCGGCTCGGACTCCGCGGCGCAGGATCCGCATGGGATTGCGAAGGGTATCTCCGAGGCGCTGAGCACGACCATTGTCGGTCTGGCCGTCGCCATTCCGAGCCTCATCGCTTACAGTTATTTCACGAAGAAGGTCGAGATGATGGCGGCGGAAATGGAGTCGCTGGTCGCCGAGTTGCTATCGAAGTGCTACTACCAGCAGGCGCATCAGCAGGTTTTGCCACCGGCGTCCCGCCTGGAAAGCTACGCGCCGCCGGAGGTTGAGCTGGAAACCGAACCGCAGGCCGAGCCGCTGCAGGAGGAACCGCAGGCATGAAATTTTACGCCCGCCCGCGGCGTACCCCGCAGGTCATCATCGTTTCGCTGATCGATATCTTCGCGATCCTGCTCATTTTCGTGATCGTCACCACGACGTTCAAGAAGCTGCAGCCGGAGGTGACGATCAAGCTGCCGGAGTCGAAGAGCGCCGTCTCCGCGGATTCGAGCGAGGAGCCGGTGGTGCTCTCGGTCACGGACGACGAGGAGATTTTCCTGGATGCCAAAAAAGTCTCGCTCGACGAATTGACGGCCGCCGTGCAGAAGCTCATCGCAGAAAAAGGCCGTCCCAATCTTGCCATGAAAGCCGACAAGAAGGTCTCCTACGGCTTTCTCATCCAAGTCCTCGACGCCCTCAAGGAGGCCGGCGTCAAAGGTAATCTTTCCGCCTTTACCGAAAGGAAGTAGTTTAAAGCAGCAATGATTCTGGAGATCGTGAAATACGGCAACCCTGTGCTCCGTGAAAAAGGCCGGGAAGTGAAAGACGTGGACGAGAAGATCAAGCAACTCTCGGTCGACATGCTGGAGACGATGCGCGCGGCGAATGGCGTAGGCCTCGCGGCGCAGCAGATCGGCGTACCGATTCAGATGACGGTGATCGATGTCGCCGGCATCGAGGATCGCCCGAGCGCCATGTGGATCAACGACAAGGAAGTGCCGATCGAAGAGCACATGCCGCTGGTGTTGTTGAACCCGGTGCTCAAGTTCAGCGAGGAAAAGGAATCGGGCAACGAAGGTTGCCTGAGTTTCCCGGACATTACCGCGGAGATCACCCGCAGCTGCGGCGTGCAATGCACGGCGACGTTGCTCGACGGGAAAAAGATCGAATTTGAAGCCGCCGGATTGCTGGCGCGGGCTCTTCAGCACGAGACCGACCACCTCCACGGCGTGCTCTTCATCGACCGGATGAACGCCGCGACCAAGGCGGGCATCTCGGGCAAGCTGAAGCGCCTGCAGAAGGAGACGAAAGAGACGCGCGGGTAGCTGGCTCCTATCACTCCTATTTCCTCCTATCTCTGCTATAGGAGGAATAGGACGAATAGGAATAATGGGACCTTAGCGCTTCGGCGGCGGCACCAGCACCGACTTCATGCCCGCCGCATCCGCAGCAGCGATACCGGTCGCAGTGTCTTCGAAGACGAGGCAGCGCTCTGGAGCCACGTCGAGCCGCAAGGCGGCCTCGAGGAACGGATCCGGCGAAGGCTTGCCCCGCTGGTAATCCTCGGAGCAGACGATCGCCTGGAAAAGCTCCACGATCCCGAGAGCGCGCAGGGTATTCATGACGATGCGGCGATGGCCACCGGAGGCGACGGCGAGCGGCTTCTGTCCGTGATATTGCCGGGCGAGCGCAACCACCGGTTCGATGGCGGCAATCTCGTGGCTCATCTCAAGGAAGAGCGCTTCCTTGTGATTGACGGTCTCTTCGACCGGCAGGTTATGGCCATGACGTTCGTTGAGAATCTCGACGATGCGTGCCGTGGGCACGCCGCCGAGTTCGTAGAACATGGCCTCGGGAAAATTGCGGCTGTGCTCGCCGAGCGCCGTAAGCCACGCCTTGTAGTGCGTGGGCATGGTGTCCGCCAGGGTGCCGTCGCAATCGAAGATGTAGGCGTCGAATTCGCCGGCGGGCAGATCGAGAGTGAGGGTCGGGGATGACTGCACGGCGCGCTAGCCTTCGAAGGCCCGGACGACGAGGGAGACGTTATGGCCCCCGAAGCCGAAGCTGTTGTTGAGGGCGACCTTCACTTTCGCTTCGCGCGCCTTCAGCGGCACGAAGTCGAGGTCGCATTCCTCACCGGGGGTGTGAAGATTGATGGTCGGCGGAATCAGGCCGGTGTTGATGGTCTTGAGGCAGACCACCGTCTCCACCGCGCCGGCGGCACCGAGGAGGTGACCGGTCATGGACTTGGTGGAGGAGACCAGCATGCCATTACGCGCGTGATCGCCAAAGACCGCCTTGACGGCGCGCACTTCCGCGATGTCACCGACCGGCGTGCTGGTGCCGTGGGCGTTGATGTAATCCACGTCGGTTGTATTGAGGCCCGCTTTGCCAAGCGCCACGCGCATGGAACGCTGGGCCTGCTCGTGATTGGGCAGGGGAGCACTCATGTGATAGGCGTCGCTGGTCAGACCGTAGCCGACGATCTCGCCGTAGATGCGGGCGCCGCGCTTTTTGGCGTGCTCCAGTTCTTCCATCACGATCACGCCCGCGCCTTCGCCCATCACGAAGCCATCGCGGTCTTTGTCCCAAGGACGCGAAGCCGCGGTGGGATCTTCGTTGCGAGTGGAAAGGGCTTTCATGGCAGCGAAGCCACCCATGCCAAGAGGGACGATGGCCGCTTCGCTACCGCCGGCGACAAAGGCATCGGCGTCGTTGTCGCGGATCATGCGCCAGGCCTCACCGATGGAATGCGCGCTGGTCGCGCAGGCGGACATCGTGGCGAAGTTTGGGCCTTGCAGGCCGAATTCCATGGAAACAATGCCGCTGGCCATGTTGCCAATGAGCATCGGAATCATGAAGGGCGAGAGACGCCCCGGGCCTTTGTTCATCAATACCGTATGCTGGTCTTCGGTCGTCTTCAGGCCGCCAATGCCGGAGCCGATCATGCAACCGAAGCGCTCCGGATCGGCCAGCGGTTCAGCAATGCCGGCGTCGGCCAGAGCGTTCTTGGCCGCCGCGACCGCGAGCTGCGTGAAACGATCCGTGCGGTTCGTGTCCTTCCTTTTCTTGAAGTAGAGGGCAGGATCGAAGCCGCGCACTTCGCCGGCAAACCGGCAATCGTAAGCGCTGGCATCGAAATGCGTGATGGGACCGATGCCGCTTTTGCCGGCAACGAGGCTCTGCCAAAATGTTTCCAAATCGTTGCCGACGGGCGTAATAACGCCCATTCCGGTGACAACAACTCTACGGGTATGACTCATAGGGCGCGCAAAGTGAGCGGAGAACCGCCCGGGTGGCAAATGGAAATTACCGTTTTCCTCGCTTAAGTGCCAGCGGATAGCCTTATTTCAGGGAAAGCGGCAGGGGTGTGGGCAGCAAATGGAGGGGTTCCTTCCCGGGTGGAACTAATTGGATGCTTCGCGCTGGAGTCGGGAATCGCATCTTCCGAAGCAGGGGCGCCGCAGTCGCCGGCGTGCTGCGGTGCTGGAGTTGGAAGGGCGTCTGCCTGGGATAGGTATCGATTTTGGAAGAGGAGGAGTCCGTCGAGGACGTGCAGGTCTTCAGGATGCCCAAAAGGACGAAGAACATGAACGCCAGTGCCAGGGGATTGACCTCGCTGGAGGAAGAAGGTTTTCCCTGGCCTCCCTTCCTCGCTGGCAAGGGGCGCAGCCACGCCCAACGATGGCCGGCCACTTTGGCGATGGCCGCGAGCGTGCGTTGGTGCGCTCGGAAGATGGCGGGATCGTTGTAGCTGCCCTGCTGATAGCGCGTGAGCAAATCCGTCCGGCGTTCCTGGTAAACAGCCTTGCGCTGGGCGGGTTCGGCCAGATGCACAGCGCGTAAGGCTTTGATGAGCGCCAGCAAGGACTGGCCGTAGGCGTCTAATTCGTGCTCCCTCAGTTCCTCCATCCGCACGGCAACGGCCGGCATATCGCCGCGCAGGGCGATTTCGTGGATGATCCACAGACGATGCTGCGTGGTCGTGTTATCCGGTACGAGGTGCAAGGCGCGCTGGTTCACCGAGAGCGCAATTTGGTCTTTTCCAAGAAAGCGATAGGCGATGGAGAGATTGATCAGCATCCACGGCGCGATGTCGTTGCGTTGCTGCCAGTCCTTCATCGCCGCGACCGCATCGTTCCATCGGTGCATTTGGACATACGCATAACCCAGCGCCCCCCACGCGGCGCCATTCTCTCGAATCCAGACCCGGTTCTTTTTAATGACCTGGTTGAGCAGGTTGCCCTGGCGGTATTTCGCCGCCTCTTCGATGTAGGCGATATGTGCCCGGTGTCCGAGCGGAGTCTGCGTGCCCAGCTCGTAAAGCCGTTTGCGGCGAGACCATTCCTTTCGCGCGACAAATCGCCGGACCCAGAGGGCGCCGACTTCGGGATTGGTGTCTGGAAGCGTTAGGGCATCCGCCAGCGCGGCCTCGGTTTCGCGCGGCCAACGCGCCGCGACGAGGGCGTCGACCGCGAGTTGCAAAGTGCGGGCTTCCGCTGCGGGATCGGCGAGAAGGGCACGGAAGGAAGCGAAAGCGGCCGCTGCGTTGTTGCGCCGTGCCAGCAAACGCAGCCGGGCTGTGGTCGCGCTCGGTCCCGGCAGATGCGTCTCAATCAGGATGAGCGTTTTCTCCGCCTCATCGAGCTTGTTCTCCTGCAGGCGCCGGTCAAACAGCGAGAACCCGGCAAAGGCGTAAGTAGGGTCCATGTCATAGGCCTTTTGCAGGGTGACGAAAGCGTCATCGAGTTGCTTGCTGCGCGCCTGGATGTCGGCCAGGTAACCGAGAGGGATGGCGCTGCGAGGCGCCAGGCGGGCCATCTTGCGAGCGGCTTCCTGCGCTTCGGTGAAATGGTTGTCGGCGCAATACCATTCCGCGAGCATGTTCCAGCCCCAGTAGTAGTTGGGCGATGCCTCGACGACCTGGCGCATCTGGGCGATGGCGGCGCGGGTCCGTCCCTGCTGGGCCTCCACCCAGGCGGCGCGACCGCGCAACGGCGTGGGGATGGCGGCGCCGAAGACGGCGGGTGAACAGGCGGCGATGGCTTCGTCGAAACGCCGCGCTCCGGCGAGCAGGGTGACGCGAAGATCATGGGCATCGGCGAGCCGAGGATCGAGGGCGAGCGCTCGCTCGAGGGCGTCCAGTCGCTCCTCGAGCGGGGCGCCGACGGAGACTCGCGCGAGAACGAGCCAGGAACTCGCTTCACCGGGGCGCAAGGTGGTGAGTTCCCGGGCGAGCACCGCGGCGCGGTTGCCGCTCGCGGCTTTTCCTCGTGACCACGATTCCAGCGCGTCCCAGGCGAAATTGTAGTTCGGTTCGAGCTTCAATGCGTGTTCGAGACGCTGGATGGCTTCTTCCTTGCGACCGAGATGCTGCAGCACATTGGCCAGCGCGCCGTGATTGGTCGCATCGAGGGGCGTGGCGGCGATCGCTTGCTCGAGAATGCGCGCGGCTTCCGCGTAGTTGCCCATGCGTTCGTAGGTGTCGGCCAGCAACTGGCTGGCGCGTCCCCAAGCGGGCGAGATTTGCAGGGCGCGCTTCAGCGGGGCGATCTCGCTCTCGCGGTCGCGCCGGGCGCGATGCACCTGGGCGAGATCCACCCAGAGGCGTGGAAGCAGTGGGAAGCGCTCGGTGGCCTGCTGGGCGAGGGTGTGCGCCTCGTCGAGTTGATGCATGTCCACGAGTTGCAACACCACTGCCGACCAGGCGTGCCAGAGATCGGGCCGCGCTTCGTGGGCTTCGCGGAGAGAAGCGAGCAAATCCGCTGGTTCAGAGACCTCGAAAGCCGCGCTGCGATAAGCGAGCAGACCTTCGCCAAAGACGACCTGGCGGATCAACTCCTCGCGGAGAAACGCCACGGCGGCGCGCTTTTCCTCGAAGGTCGCGCTGGCCGCCAGAAGATCGCGAACCGACGTTTGGTAATCAATCGAGAGCCGCAGGGCGGAACGGGCAAATTCCTGCGCTTGCGGAAGGCGTCCGGCTTGAAGCGCCACATGGGCGCGCACACCATCGGTGCAAGGCGATTGCGGCTCGAGTTCGGCGGCGAGGTCGAGGGCCGCGGCGGCTTCTTCGGAGCGGTGCAACTCGCTCAATACCAGGCCGAGTTCGCGATGGGCCCAGGCATGTTCCGGGTGGAGTGCCAGCAACCGGCGCAGCACCTGCTCTGCCTCCACGTTGTTTTCCATGCGCGCCCATTCCACCCAGAGTTCGTGCAGGCCGATGTGGTGGTTGAACCGCTCGCAGGTCGAGCGAAGATGCCCCAGCGCGACGGCGCGCCCCTGGGTCTCGGCCAGGAGTCGGGTGACGGCGCGTTGCGCGGAAAGATCGAGCGGTTCCGCATCGAGAATCTCGCGCCAGGAAGCCAGGGAGGCCGGTAGATCGCAGCGGTAGTCCGCGAGGTTCGCCGCGGTTCGTAGCCACTGCGTCCGTGTCGTGCGAGTTTCCGCGGCGCGGAGCAAGTTCTGCCCACGTTCAGGTTGGCTGTGGCGGGCGTAGGCATCGGCCGAGAAGAGCAGGAGATCGCCATCTTCCGGGTGCACGGCGAGTGCCTCCTCCAACTTCTCGAAAGCCTGCGGTTGGCGATCGAGGAGCGTCAGTGCCCAGAAGAGCAGCTTGACCGGCTGGCTCGACTTTTTACCAAAGACTTCGACCCGCCGGGCGAGCATCTCCAGCGCGATGTCGGTTTGCCGGAGATGACGCGTCGCGAGGAAATAGGAACGCGAATAATGCTCCACCTTGTCGCGGAGCGTCGCCGCAAAACGATAAAGCTCCGTGGCTTCGGCAAATTCCCGGCGGTCCCAATACAGATTGGCCAGCGAGTGGAGACTATCCGGATCAGCGGGGCGGAAGCGCAGCACGCGCAGCATCAGGCGGCGCGACTCGTTCCAGCGCCGGGCGTCCTTGCGCAGCTCTTCGGCCCATTCCCGCCAGAAGACGGTATCGATTTCCTTTTCGACCGCCAGTTCGTGCAGGAGTTGGTGATAGTCGGTGTGGCGGGCGAGTTCGCGGAGCAGGATCAGTTTGCTCCAAAGGTAGGACCCGTTCTTCGGATAACGCGCCAGTAGTTCCTCCACCGCGGCGAGTTGGCGGGTAAGGCTGCCATCGTAGCTGGCCAGCGCCCAGCGTGCGCGGAGGGTGAGGCGATCTCCGGCGTCGAGCCCTTCCATTTCCTCAAAATGACTCTGTGCCGCGTTGCGATCGTAAGTATGCAGGGCGCGCCGCAGGCGATAGAAGCAATCGTAGAGCAACGCGTCGGGGAGCTCGAGGCCATCGAGGCGATGCATCTCCGCGGGTGGCAGGAGCAACATACCGCGCGGACCACTGGCCGCATAGCGCTCCAGGAATTCCGTGGCCAGCCATTCACCGTGCGTGCGCTCGTAAGGATCGCGAATGAGTAGCGTGCCGCGGAAGCTATCATAGCCGATGACCGCTTGAAGATGCGCGCTTTGCGTCTCGACGGTCGTGAGGGTGAAGGGAATGCCGCGATCGAGGAGGGCGACGAGGATGTCCCAGGTCACGCGGAACTCGCGGGCATGCCAGCCGTTTTCCTCGGCCCAATGGCGCTCGATATGATCGGGCGTGCCGTCGTAGCAAATGGCGGCGGCCAGGGCGAGGTGATCGACCGGCATTTTCCAATAGTGACTCAACGCGCTCAACGTGGCGGGCGCACAGGTGAAATGATGCTGGCGGACGAAACCGACTGGCAGGAGTACGCGACGCGCACCGGGAGGGGGCGTGCGCAGACGCGCGGCGATCTTTTCGTGAAAGGGATTCTTGCTGCGCGCCGCGGTCTCCGCGGCGGTGGCGAGGTCGCCGACGAAATAGCTGCCGTCGGAGATGCGCGTCTCCCACCAGTCGGTGATCTTCGCTTCCATCCACGGCGAGAGAGTCCGCACGCGGTGCCAGGATTCCAGCGCGTCCCGATGCTGGCCGAGTTCGGTTTGCAGGATGGCGAGTTGTGCGGCGATGGCCGGGCTCTCGATGTGTTGAAGCGTGGTCTGCAGCAGGTGAAGCGCTTCCTCGTCGCGCCCGAGCAACTGCAACTGATGTGCTGCGCCCTGGACCGCCGGGCGAAAGTGAGGACGAATCTCCAGCGCCCGCAGGGAGCAGGCGAGGGCTTCCGGGTAAGCGTCCTGATGTTCGTGCAGGGAGCCCCTTTCAACCCAAAACCACGGATGCTCGGCGCTCGCGGCCGCAGCCTCGTCCATGAGCTTGGTCGCGGTGTTGAAGTCGCGAAACATCGCCACGGTGTGCGCGCGGAGCATGAGCAGATCGGACTGCTGCGCCGGCGTGATCTCCGGGAACGCGGGCAGGCGGCGCAGAAACCGCCAGGCCGCGAGTGGGCCGCGGTCGCTCAGGAGGGAAAAGCCAAAGTAGTAAGCGGCTTCGGGGCTGCGTTTGTCGTGGTGTCAGGCGCGATTGTGCAAGGC
>Ga0068855_100004359_pt1 | contig 17300 bp, 17 predicted proteins | sample KBSCornC52_FD_66592 | JGI IMG/M metagenome (GOLD analysis project Ga0068855, IMG submission 66592) | Corn rhizosphere microbial communities from Kellogg Biological Station, Michigan, USA - KBS Corn C5-2 | ecosystem: Host-associated > Plants > Roots > Rhizosphere > Soil ...
CTCACCCGTTCGCCGCTCGTCAGCATGTATTGCTACACCTGTTACCGCTCGACTTGCATGTGTTAGGCACGCCGCCAGCGTTCAATCTGAGCCAGGATCAAACTCTTCACTTGAAGATTTCGATCATCAACATGAATGGCTCAAAAAAGACTCATTGCTGGACTTTTTTGGTCACTCGGTCTTTGCACCAAAGGCATCGACGCGAGTCCCCACACAAATTACCTGCAAACTTTTAAAGAGCATCCCGTGCCGCTAGGACCCGGGTGGGTGCGCGTTGCCGCGCTCAACTTCGCTTCGCGGTTCGCATCGCTGCTTACCGTCCGAAGGGGGGCGCATTATAGCGATGAGCTGTAATCCGTCAACCTTCGTTTTTTCGCTGTCTTGCGGCCCGTTTCGCTATGCGGCTCGGGCTGCAAGGGGCGCGCAGTATAGCCCTGATTCCAGGCTTGTCAACGCACTGTCATTTTTCTTTTTGGCCCCTCTGGTCCCGCTCCAGAAGCGGGTCATTCCGGCATCCCCGAAAGGCCGGCCGCCGCGCATCAGGCCGCGGTTCCAAAGGGCTGCCAAGGACCCGTGAAAGCTAGATTTTCGGCTCGAACTTGAGCCGGGCGAAGCGCCGCGAGCCCACCTGGAACACGTGATCGGCGCCGGCCGCGAAGGTAAGACTTCGGTCCGAGACCCGGCTGCCGTCGATCTTCACCGCGCCTTCGTCGATCTTGCGGTTCGCCTCCGATGTACTGGCGGCCAGGCCGCCCTCTTTCAAGGCGTTCGCAATCCGTATTCCGGTCCCCTCCACCCGGATGGTGTGCGGCTCCAGGTCCGTCGGCACGGCCTTTTCGCTCACCCGGGCGATGAAATCGCGCTGTGCGCGCTCGGCGGCCTGCGCGTCGTGGAAGCGGGCCACGATCTCCTGCCCCAGCTCGAACTTGATGTCGCGGGGATTTCGCCCCTCCACGGCGGAGCGCTTGAGGCGCTCGAGCTCGGCCAGGGGCCGAAAGCTCAGCAGCTCAAAATAGCGCCACATGAGCTGATCGGAGATCGACATGAGCTTGCCGAACATCGCTTCCGGAGCCTCGGCAACGCCCACGTAATTACCGAGCGATTTGGACATCTTGTTGACCCCGTCGAGTCCTTCCAGCAGCGGCATGGTGAGCACCACCTGCGGCTCCTGGCCGTAAATCTCCTGGAGGTGACGTCCGACCAACAGATTGAACTTCTGGTCCGTCCCGCCCATCTCGACGTCAGCCTCGAGCGCGACCGAGTCATACCCCTGGACCAGGGGGTACAGGAATTCATGGATGGAAATCGGCCGGCCATCCGCGTAGCGCTTGGCGAAATCATCACGCTCCAGCATGCGCGCAACCGTGTGCTTGCCAGCAATCTCGATCAGCCGCGCGGCCGGCATCGAGCCGAACCAACGCGAGTTGAAATCAACCCGGGTACGCTCAGGGTCGAGGATCTTGAACACCTGGCTCTGATAGGTGCGCGCGTTTGCCTGCACCTCCTCCGCCGTCAACGGCGGGCGCGTCGCATTGCGGCCGGTCGGGTCACCGATGAGCCCGGTGAAGTCCCCGATGAGGAAAATGACCTCGTGGCCGAACTGCTGAAATTGCCGCATCTTGTTCAGCAGCACCGTATGTCCCAGATGCAGATCGGGGGCCGTGGGATCGAAGCCCGCCTTGATCCGCAGGGGCCTGCCCCTCTGCAGCTTCTTGACCAGCTCCGCGCCGACCAGCAGCTCGTGCGTGCCACGGTGCAGCTCTGCAATCTGCTCCTCAAAACTCGTTGTCATTTAGTGAACCCAGGTCCGGTAAAATGCCTTGCGGGGCAGTAACTTCAGTTGGCGCGACCACCAGTATGCGAATGCCCTTGCGGATGACAGTCACATTGACCCGGCATTCGCGCCTCGGGTACGGTTTCGCCCTCTCCCATTGCGCTTTAGTGTAATTGGTTCAGTGTCGTCGATGGCCTTCAGCTACAAACTACTGTTGCGGAAACTGGGACTGGCGCCTTTCAAGTGGCGCTGGGTGCTGATCGCCGGCTGCGCAACCGCGGCATGGATCAACCTCCGCCACCTCCCTCCTGAGGGAGTCGACATAGCCGCAACCCCCACCGCGAAACTGGTGCAGGTCCCGACCGTTCCCAACGGGCCATCGCCCGGGCTGACCCCTGATGGCAGGCCCGGCACCGGCGCGACCGGAGGCACCGGCGGCAGCAGCGTCAACATGGCGGGAGCCGCCAAGCCACTCTCGAGCGCTGCTTTCGGGCTTTCAACCATCAATGTCATCGTCCATCCCAACGATACGCTGGACGCGATTTTCCGCCGCCTGAAACTGAGCCTGGCGGATCTCGCTTCTCTGCGTGACCTCCCTGGCCTGAAGGCCCGGTTGGACAGCCTCCGTCCGGGCGAATCGCTACGGCTCCTGCATCGTGACGGCTCGCTTTTTGGCCTCGAGCGGCGGCTGAACGAGGAGCAAACGCTGAAGGTCGTACGGGACGCATCGGGTCTGAAGGCGGATGTTCTGCACAACCCGCTGGACTCCCACCCCCGGACGATTCACGCCGTGATCAACAACTCGCTGTTCGAGGCTGTCGAGGCGGCTGGCGGTCACGATCAGACCGCGGTGGCGCTGGCCGACATCTTCGGCTGGGACATCGACTTCGTGCTGGACGTACAGCCAGGTGACTCCTTCGTGGTGAGCTACCAGGAGCTCTATCAGGACGGCTCATACGTGAAGGACGGCGCCATCCTGGCCGCTTCGTTCACGAATCAGGGCCGCACCTACCGGGCCGTGCGCTACGTCGACCCGGACGGCAACGCTCACTACTACACCCCGGACGGGCGCAGCATGCACAAGGCATTTCTGCGGGCGCCCGTTGAATTCTCCCGGATCAGCTCGAAATTCAACTCCGCACGCCGGCATCCCATCCTGAATCTCATCCGCGCCCATAAGGGCGTCGACTATGCAGCTCCCATTGGTACACCCGTGCGCGCGGCTGGCGACGGCCATATCCGCTATGCTGGCCCCAAAGGGGGCTATGGCAACGTGGTCGAGATCGAACACTCGCGAAGTATCGTGACCGTGTACGGACATCTCTCGAGATTTGCGAGGGGTATCCACGTCGGAGAGCACGTCGCGCAGGGGACGGTCATCGCCTATGTCGGTATGACGGGTCTCGCTACTGGCCCGCACCTGCACTACGAATACCGCGTCAACGGTGTATTCAAGAATCCGCAGACCGTTTCCCTACCGGATGCCGAACCGATCGACTCCCGTTGGCGTGACGACTTCCAGGCGCGCACCGCCCCGTTGCTGGCGGCGCTCGAGGTCCAAGCCGGCCCCGTGCTGGTGTCGCGGTGAATGACTGACCGGGCGACGCATCGCGTTGCCAGGGCCTATATGGTGCGCTCTGACAGAACCTCGCGCGCCACTGTTATGTCGGAATTGGCGCCCGGGCCCGAATCGGCCACGCCGACACCGCGGGAGACGAGCCCGGATGCGCCTATCACGGCAGGTAATGCGATGGATTCACCGGATCTAAAAGCCCCGCAGAATTACATCAATCGCGAGCTCTCGTTCCTCGAGTTCAATCAACGCGTGCTCGACCAGGCTTTCGACGTCTCCGTACCGCTGCTCGAGCGGCTGCGCTTTCTGTGCATCTCCTCGAGCAATCTCGACGAATTCTTCGAGATCCGGGTCTCGGGCCTGAAGCAACTCCTGGAGCTCGGCTCCGGCCAGTTCGCCTCCGATTCCATGTCGCTGCCGGAGCTGCTGAACGCGGTCCATGAGCGTGCGTTGCGGCTCGTCGCGCAACAGTACCGGTGCTTGAACGAAGTGCTGCTGCCGGAAATCGCCGCGCAAGGCATCAGTCTCCTGGGACGCGCCGCTTGGAGCCCGGAAGCCCAGAAATGGCTCGAGCAGTACTTCGAGCGCGAGATCGAGCCGGTGTTGAGCCCGCTCGGCCTCGACCCCGCCCGTCCTTTTCCCCGCATCCAGAACAAGAGCCTCAATTTCATCGTGCGGCTCGAGGGCAAGGATGCATTCGGCCGCGACAGCGAGCATGCGATCGTGCAGGCGCCCCGCTCGCTGCCCCGCGTGGTGCCCATACCGGGCGATGGTCCCGGCAAGACGTTGGTGTTGTTGACAGCGATCGTGGGCGCCTTCGTGCACAAGCTTTTCGCTGGCATCAAGGTGACGGGCTGCTACCAGTTCAGGGTCACCCGCAACAGCGACTTGTTCGTCGACGAGGAAGAGATCGACGATCTGCGGCGCGCGCTCGAAGGCGAGCTCGCCCATCGCCGCTACGGAGCCGCGGTACGGTTGGAAACCTCGCGTGATTGCCCGGAAGACATGGCGCAGTTCCTGTTACGACAGTTCGCGCTCCACGACGTCGACATGTATCGCGTGCCCGGGCCGGTGAACCTCAACCGCTTGTCGGCCATCTACGATCTGGTGCAACGGCCGGACCTGAAATACCCGATTTTCACGCCGGGGTTGCCGAAGCGCCTCGTGACCAACAACGATATGTTCGCCGTCATTCGGCAGAACGATTTGTTGTTACATCACCCCTACCAGAGCTTCGCTCCGGTGATGGATTTCCTGCGGCTCGCGGCCGGCGATCCGCAGGTTCTGGCGATAAAACAAACTCTCTACCGGGCGGGCAACGACTCTCCTATCGTGGAAGCGCTCGTCACGGCAGCCAATGCCGGCAAGGACGTTACGGTCATCGTGGAGCTGCGGGCGCGCTTTGACGAAGAGGCCAACATCGAGCTGTCGAACCGGCTGCAGGAGGCCGGGGCGCACGTCATGTACGGCGTCGTCGGCTATAAAACCCACGCCAAACTGGCCCTGGTCGTGCGCCGCGAGCCGGGCGGGATCCGTCGGTATTGCCACCTCGGCACGGGTAACTATCACCCACGTACTGCGCGTCAATACACCGACTACGGACTCTTCACGTGCAACGAAGAGATCGGCCAGGACGTGCATGAGTTGTTTCTGCAGCTGACCAGCCTGACCCAGACACCGAAGCTCAACCGACTGGTACAGTCACCTTTCGGCATGCATGAGATGGTGCTCTCGAAGCTCCTCCGCGAAGCCGAGCACGCGCGCGCCGGCCGCAAAGCGCACGTCATCGTGAAGATGAACGCCCTGACCGAGCCACAGGCGATCGAGGCCCTGTATCGGGCTTCGTGCGCCGGAGTGAAAATCGACCTCATCATCCGCGGGGTTTGCGCCCTGCGACCGGGCATCCCGGGTGTATCGGAAAACATCACAGTGCGCTCGATCGTCGGCCGCTTCCTCGAGCACTCGCGCGCGTTCTATTTTGAGAATGGCGGGGAACCGGAGTTGTTTTGCGCGAGCGCCGACTGGATGGAGCGCAACTTCTTCCGCCGCGTCGAAGTGGCCTTTCCGATTCAGCGACCGCTGCATCGCGAGCGGATTTTGCGTGAGCTGAACTACTGCCTCAGCGATACGTGTCAGGCCTGGCAGCTGCTCTCGGATGGCAAGTACGAGCGTATTCCGCGTGCAGCACAACAGCCCGTCAATACGCAGATGGAATTGCTTGGCAGGTATGCGGCAGGCGCTCCAACGGCACCCTAGCCCGGCGATGCGGGCGCTCGCTATCGACCGCGACTAAACACTCGCAAACGGAAGCCGCTGGCGCGGAGATAATCGGTCTCCTGCTGCAGATCGGCGGAAGTCAGGGGATGATCCCTCAACCAGCGCGCCGGGAACAACACCTCGAGCGAGCGCGGCGTGGCTTTCAGCTCGATCGCCGGGAGCGCCGTGGGGCTACGCCCCCGATGCAACAGTACGGCAAGACGCAATAGAACGATCAGATAAACCGCGCAGCGGTCCCACGGAGGAACCAGCTCTTCAAGTCCTTCTAGCGCCAACTTACGCCGATGCGCGCCTACCATCCGGGCGAGAAGACGCTGCTCCTCGCGCGAAAACCCTGGCATATCAGCGTTCTCGAGCAGATACGCACCATGACGGTGATAACCGCTGTGTGAGACATCCAGCCCGATCTCATGCAACCGGGCCGTCCACTTCAGCGCGAGATCCGCGAGCGGATCATCGAGCTTCCAGGTTGCACGTATTTGCTCGAGAAACTGTAACGCTGTCGCCTCCACGCGGTCCGCCTGTGCGAAGTCAACGTGGTAGCGCTTCTGCATCGCGCGCACAGTGCGCTCGCGCGCATCCTCATCCGTGAGTCGACCCACCATGTCATACAACAGGCCCTCGCGCATCGCGCCTTCGGCGATGCGCATCTCCTTCAGCTCGAGTACGGCAAAGATTTCCGCGAGGATCGCGACCCCGCCCGGGAAAACCGGCCGGCGATCCTCGGTGATGGGCGCGAGGCGGAGCTCGCGAATGTGGCCTGCATCGACCAGATAGCTCACCGCGCGCTCGAGGCCGGCGGGAGTTATAGACACGCTCTGCGGATCCAACTCGCGGATCGCCTCGCCGATTGCGCGCACGGTCCCGGAGCTACCGGCACAACGCTCCCAACCACGGCGACGGAAAGCCGCCTGCACGGGCTCGAGCTCGAGTCGGGCAGCCATGCGAGCCCGCTCGATACGTTTCGCCGAGATCTTGCCATCGCGAAAAAAGCGCTCGCTCAGGGACACGCACCCCATATGCAGACTTTCGAGCTCCAACGGGGTCAAGCCTTCGCCGATGATCAGCTCGGTGCTGCCACCGCCGATGTCAGCAACCAGTCGCTTGCCCGGCTCGGTGGGCATGGTATGGGCGACACCGGAGTAGATGAGGCGGGCCTCTTCCATGCCCGCGATGATTTCGATGGGATGACCTAGAGCCTCGCGGGCTCGCTCGAGAAAGGCTTGTTTACGGTGTGCAACTCGGAGGGCGTTGGTACCCACGACCCGCACGCTGTCGGCATGCATGTCGCGTAGCCTTTGCCCAAAGCGCTGTAGGCAGGCGAGAGCACGCGCGGCGACTTCCTTATCGATCCTACCGTTCTCTTCGACACCCGCGGCGAGGCGGACCATCTCGCGAAGCCGATCGATCACCACAAGCTGACCGTGCGAGTACCTCGCAACGATCATATGAAAGCTGTTCGAGCCGAGATCGACGGCCGCGAGGACGTCGGGTTCCTTACGCGGCCGTGAACGAGGACCCACAACCACAAGTCGTGACAGCGTTCGGGTTACGGATCACGAACTGAGCCCCATCCAGCCCCTCGCGATAGTCGATTTCCGCGCCGGTGAGGTATTGAACGCTCATGGGATCGACGAGGAGTCTGACACCCTGGTTTTCGACGCAGGTGTCGCCGTCCTGCATGACTTCGTCGAACTCGAAGCCATATTGCAGACCGGAGCAGCCGCCCCCTTGCACGAACACACGCAGCATCAGGCTGGGGTTCCCTTCGCCACGGATGAGATCCGAGACTTTGCGGGCCGCCGCGTCGGTGAAGAGCAGTGGCGCAGTTTCCTGCAATGCTTCAGCGGTACTCATCGGGTTCACGCCTCATACGAGAATCAGTCCAGACCAGTCTAGGGGCCACCGCCGGCAAGCTGCAAGCTATTCGCCAGCCGCGCCGCTCGCCGGGGGGCTTTCAGTGGGGGCGAGCTGGGTCAGCTTTCCCATAATCTGTGCTCCGAGGGTCATCTCAATGACCCCGTAGTACAAATTCCCCTCCACGCGAGCCGTTGCGCCCAGAACGACGCGGCCAGGGGCATGGATATCCCCCTTGACGGTGCCGTCCAGCCTGACGTTCGGCACATCTACCATTCCCTCTATGGAGCCACCATGGCTTACGGACAAGGTCGATGTGGGCGCAGGGTCCGAACGGACGTTTCCAATAACAGCTCCGTCCAGGTGCAAGCCCCCTGCAAACTCGACGTCGCCATGGATGCGCGCGGCCTTGCCGATGAGCGTATCGATCCTGGCCTGCTTGGTTTCGCGGGTGAACATGGTTTACCTCAAGGCGCGGGCTCGGGGCTCCATAGGATTGTCTGGACCAATGGAGAGACGTCCTTGCGGCTCGAATGCACTTCAACCGCCAGGTGCTCAGGCTTGTAGCCCGCCGGGATGAGGATCTCCTGGTCGAAGTTCTGATAAAACCGGAAGTTGAAGGGGAGCTCGTGCAGCTTACCGTGGGTGAGCGTGGCCAGGTCGAGCGGCGTATCCGATTTACCCTCGGCACCTCCGTCCACGGACAGATCCAACGTGCCCGCCACTACGTTATCAGCGCGGCCTGAGCGCACCAGCGCCAGATGTACGGTGAACTGACCGGCCTTGTGCCCCGGGGCAATGCGCACCTGTCCGATTTTCACCCCGATCTCGGCCGCGCCCTGAGTGACCACACCTCGATAAAAAGCCAGCTCCTGCGACTCGCGTGCGACCTGTGCCTGCAGGTCGCCAATCGTCCGAGCAACTTCCGCTTGCTCGCGGGCTCGCCCGATGCGGATGGTGTCGAGCTCGGCCAATTTGGTACGCAGCTCGTGGTTGGTTTTCTCGAGCCGCTCGATCTGGACTTCCAGCTCGGTCCGGTGCTGGGCAACGGCAAGGCGATCGTAACCGGCATCGTAGCGGCCGAGCTCGTAGATGGCGTACAGAGCAAAAAGGGCGACCAGCGCAATGCCGGTCATCAGGATCAGGCGACGGATGGGAGTGTGCCGACGGACGACGAGACTGTCCTTGCCGCGCCCTGAAGGCTTATGGGCCAGGATCTTCGCGATCATCGGCCGTGTGGGGGTTTCATTCACTCGATCGATGCCGGTGCCACCGCTGCTTTGCGCCGCGCAGTCACCGCCTCCCACCACCCGGGGAACGCTGGCTGCCCTTGTGGAAACGCGATCGGTGCGAGCTCCAGCAGTGCGCGCGTATAGACGAGGCGCTTGAAATAGATGACCTCTTTGACGGGCTCCCAGTATGAAGCCCACCGCCACTGATCGAATTCCGGTTGATTCGTTTGAGCAAAGTCGAACTTCACATCCGCGCGCTGCAGCCGCAGCAGGAACCAGCGCTGCTTCTGGCCGATACAAACCGGGCGCTGGTGGCGCCGCACGTAACGGGCGGGGAGCCGATACCGCAACCAGCGAGTGGTACGTCCGACAAGTTCGACGTCAGTACGCGACACTCCGATTTCCTCGTAAAGCTCACGGTACGCGGCGTCCTCGAGCTTTTCTCCGACGCGTACCCCACCTTGAGGAAATTGCCATCCTCGACCGCCGGGGCGCCGGCCCAGAAACACGTCGCCCTCGCCACGCATCAGAATGATGCCGACGTTTGCGCGAAATCCGTCCGAATCGATGAGGTCGCCCATGTGATTGTTGCAGTCTGCCACAAGCCGCGCTTGTCGTGAGCAAGCTCTGGCTCCTTGAGGCGCCATGCGAGAGCCCCCGATAAGCTTAGCCCGAACGGGCCGCGCCGCGCGCCGGAAAGAGGTTATCTTCTAACGATGTTCAATTCGAAAAGGGCTGCTTGGAAGGGCTTGAGTGCACTGCTGATGCTGGCGATCGCGGTGTTCTTTGCTTCGCTTTTGATCGGCAGCTCAGGGATGGGAGTCGGGCGGATGCTCGGCGCCTTGTTCGGTGGCAGCGATGCAGCCGCGCGCAACGTAATGGAGGCGGTGCGGTTGCCGCGTGCTCTCGCCGCGTTTGGCGTCGGAAGTCTACTTGCGCTCGCAGGGGTCCTCCTCCAGGCGCTTTTCCGCAATCCATTGGCGGACCCGTATGTTCTAGGGGTTTCGGGCGGAGCCGCCATCGGTGCGTTGCTCGCCATGATCGCAGGCGCGGAGGCGTTATCGGTTCACTCCGCCGCGGTGGCCGGCGCGTTGTGCGCTGTAGCTGTTGTTTATCTCCTGGCGCGCAGCGGGGGCACACCGCGCCTCTTGTTGATCGGCGTTGTCCTGGCGAGCGCCTGCGGAGCTGTGATCAGCGTGCTCCTGGCTGTAGCGGATTCGTCCCGCGTAAGAGGAATGGTGTTCTGGTTGGCGGGTGACCTGGAGTGGGCATTCAATCCCTGGACGAGTGCGCTCGCGGCGCTGGTGGCGGTCATCCTGGCGCTGTCGATCGGTCGGCCTCTCAACGTGCTGGCAGCCGGAGAGCTCCGTGCGCGCAGCGTCGGGCTGGAGTTGGAAGTCTGGCGCTCGCTGCTGTTCTTCGGCTGCGCGATATTGACAGCGGTCGCCGTAGTGAGCGCGGGGACGGTCGGGTTCGTGGGTTTGGTTACCCCGCACGCCGTGCGGCTGACATTCCGGACGAGCGATCATCGCATCGTCGCACCGGCAGCGGCACTGTTGGGAGGAACATTGCTGGCACTGGCCGACCTGGTTGCGAGGACGATTGCCAGCCCCCGCCAGCTTCCGGTGGGCGCCATCATGGCGATCATCGGCGCGCCGATGTTCATAGTCCTGCTCCGCGGCCGCCCGCGCTAGCTCACGACATTCGTCGATGTCGCGACGCGGTTGCGACCGCCGCTCTTCGCGCGATAAAGCGCAGCGTCCGCTTCGGCGATCAGGCGTTCCGCCATTTGTTTGAGATCGCGCACCTCGGGGCCCGGTGCCGCCGCAGCCACGCCGATGGACAACGTCACCGTCTCGCTGCCACTCATACCCACTTTGATGGGCTGGCTGCTCACGGCGCGCAGTACCCGTTGTGCCACCCGTTCACCATCCTCAAAGCTGCTTTGGGCCAACACTATGGCGAACTCATCGCCCCCAAAGCGCGCGCCCGTATCGCTGGTACGCATCTCGGCATCCACGCGGTGCGCAACTTCACGCAGCACCGCATCACCCGCCAGGTGCCCATACTGATCATTGATGCGCTTGAAATGGTCGACATCGATCATCAGACAGACGAGATACTGTTGGGCACGCTGGGCGCGTGCCAACTCCTCGCGGAGGCGGGACTGCAAATAGCGCCGATTGTGAAAGCCGGTGAGAAAATCGGTCAGCCCGCTTCTGACGAGGCGAGCGCGATTGACAGTATTCTCGATCGAGATCGCCGCGACGACCCCCAGATGCGCGAGAAAGTCACTGCCCAGCTCGCGGGTGAATCGCATGGGATCACGGCTGTAGAACACCAGCAGGCCGTCGATTTTCTCGTTACGCCACAGAGGGATCAGGGCAACGCTTCCTGACCGCGCGGCCTCCTCTACCAGCCGCTCATGGTCAGGCTTGAAGAAAGGACCGAGCCATGGCCGCTCCAGGTCAGGAAGCCGCGGCGCGACGTCCTTGAGTGCGTCCACGAATTGCACTTGGCGCAGCTCCTCTCCCGGAAACCCGTCACCTGCCATGAGGTGCCGGATCTCGTGATCCGGATCGGTGAGCACGAGGGTAACCGCATCGAGTTGATACGACGTGCGTAAGCCATGGATCAGCCGCTCCAGCAGCTGTGCGAGCGAGCTGGCCCGCAAGAGCTCGAGCTCCCGCTCCTGTGTTTTGCGCAGGAGCACCTCATTGCGCGTCACCTCATCCGTAAGGTCCCGCAGGCGCTCCTGTAGCGCTCGATTCTCGCGTTCGAGCGCGCGAACGCGCTCGTCGGTCGCGGCCGGCGCACGTTTCGAAGGTCGCTCAGGCACGACGCTCCGCCACGCTACGACGATCTTCGAGGTAGTCACGACCACGGCGCATGAGGGCAGCGAAGGCGTCGTGATCTTGCGAAAGCACCGCCGTGCGAATGCGCTCCACCGCCTTCGCGAGCGCTTCCAGGGACTCCGCACCGTAGTCGTTGAGATTCTGGATCTCGAAATACAGGTCCGGGCTTTCCTGCGCCACACGCGTGGCAACGTCGAGTTGGGAGTCGAATGTCGTACTCGACATGCGCGCCAGTTTCGGAGCCGCCTCGCCGCTTTCCGCCAATGCCGTGAAGAACGCGATATTGAGAGCGTGCGACAGTCCCAGCACGTAGGCTATCAGCCGATCGTGATCATCCAGACTCATCACCACCTGTTCGGCCATTGTTGGAACGAACAGCTCGCGCGCGCACGCCAAAGCCTCGGCGTGCCCGAGATCGACGAAAATGACATGGCGCCCCGAGAGCAACTCGGTATCAGGACCGAACATGGGATGCAGCGAGGTCACGCGGCAGCCGTGCGATTTCAAGGCAAGCAGACCCGCGCGCAGCGGCGATTTCAGCGAGCCAACGTCAAAGATCACGCCTGTAGGTCGGCGCAGCGCGAGGTCCCGCAAGATCGCATCCGTAATCCCCAGCGGCGTGGCCAGAATGATGTAGTCATACCGATTCAGGTCGCACTGGTGCCAATCCTCGATCCGCGGCACCCCGGCAGGTCCGCCGCCGGGATCGGACACCTCGACCGTGAAACCTTGCGACATGAGGAAGCTGACGAACCAGCCGCCCATCTTGCCACCACCGCCAAACACCAGCGCGCGGCGCCCCGTCCCGGCCTTGTGCGCCAAGACGCTCGCCTGCTCCTGGGTCGTGAGCGAGGAACGGATCAAAAGTCGCAGCAGCTCCTCGGCCAGGGCTGGAGAGACCCCCAGCTCCCCGGCGGTCGCCCGTACGCCGAGGATTACCTCCCGCTCGCGCTCGTAGTCCCTGGTCGGGTGGCCCGTTGCGCGTTTGACGCGCGCGACCTCGCCGCTGACGGCCTTGCGCTCGGCTACCAGCGAGATGAGCTGTCGATCGATCTCATTCAAGCGCCGGCGCAGGTCGTCCAGCGTCACGTCATCGCGCGTCATGGCGGCAAGGGGTCCCAAAGTCGCTTTTTCCAGGTGGGTCCCTTTCTATCGGCCTCGCGGGTGCACTGCAAGTGCCGGAGGGCTCATGGCGTCGAGCTGTTAACATTGCGACGCTATGAAACACCCCACCGAGCTTCTCCCGGAACCGCTGCCCTCCGAGCCACTGGTCGTGCTCAATCGGTGGATGGCGGAGAGCTGGCAACGGCAATCGCAGCCGAATCCGAACGCCATGGTGCTCGCGACCAGCGATCCGGACGGCCGCCTTGCCGCGCGCGTGGTGCTTTGCAAGGAAATCGTGCCAAACCCCGGCTATCTGGTGTTCTTCACCAATTATCTGTCGCGCAAAGGCCGGCAACTGGAGCGCAACCCCCGCGCGGCGGTTGTGATCCATTGGGACACTTTACATCGGCAGGTGCGTATCGAAGGCTCCGTGGTCAAGGCGCCGGCCGCGGACAGCGACGCCTATTTCGCTTCCCGTCCCTGGCAAAGTCGGATCGGTGCCTGGGCGAGCGAGCAGAGCGCGCCGATCTCCTCCCGCGAGGCTCTTCTCAAAGCCGTTGCGGACACGGCGAAACGTTTCCGCATTCCCGACCCGATAGAGCCGGCAGGTGAAGCGCAGACGGCCAGCACTGGACAAACGGATCTCGTCATTCCGCGTCCACCCCACTGGGGTGGCTATCATCTGTGGGCGGACTCGGTCGAACTGTGGGTCGAGGGCGAGGCCAGGGTTCACGATCGGGCGCGTTGGACTCGTGAGCTGACACCGCAGGACGATGGGCTCTTCGGCGCCGGACCCTGGACCGCTACGCGCCTGCAACCCTAGCGAAGCGGACCGCCTGTCGTGTGGAAAACGATACGGATTACCGTGCTTCTGATCGTGCTGGTCATCGTCGCCGGCCGCTCGTGGCTCGATCGGATGGAATCGCAGAGTTGGAAGAACCCGCTGTGGGTGGGAGTATACCCTCTCAATGCCGACGGCAGCCCAACAGCCGCAGCCTACATCGCCGCTCTTTCGCCGAGCGATTTCGGTGCCATCGAGACGTTTTTCGCGCGTGAAGCCCATCGCTTCGCAGTCACGGTCGAGGAGCCCATCCACGTGGAGCTCTATCCTGAAGGAAAAGAGCTCCCACCGCAGTTGCCGCGGGGAGCCGGACCGTTGGGTGTTATGTGGTGGAGTCTGAAGATGCGCTGGTTCGCCGTGCATGCCAGCAAGGTGCCGGGCCGAACGCCCTCACGCGTGCGCATTTTCGTGCTCTATCACGACCCGGCCTCGCTACAGACCGTGCCGGATTCCCATGGCTTACAGAAAGGCTTGCTGGGAGTGGTGCATGCATTCGCCGCGCAGAGCATGACCGGCACCAACAATATCGTGATCTCTCACGAGTTGCTCCATACGTTGGGAGCCACTGATAAGTATGACCTCGGCACCGGGGCGCCCTTGTATCCATCCGGCTACGCCGCTCCCGATCATCAGCCGCGTTATCCGCAGCAGCAGGCGGAGATCATGGCCGGACGTCGCGCGCTGTCTGCGACGGATTTCGAAATGCCGGCCAGTTTGCGCGACGTCGTCGTGGGAGCGGCTACGGCGGGCGAGATCCGGTGGACAAACTAGGTCTATCCGCGCAGTCAGGTCTCTGCGCAGCGCAGGTGAGCGTGCGTGTTGGAACGCGAGCGCTCGTCAACGAGTTGTCGTTGGAGTTCGCGGCGGGCGAAGTCGTTGCGATCCTCGGCTGCAACGGATCCGGGAAGACGCTGACTTTGCATACCCTCGCCGGCTTGCGGCCACCACATAGCGGAACGGTGCATCTGGACGGTGTGCCGCTCGAGCAGCTCGGCCGGCGCGCGGTGGCGCTGCGCCTCGGACTGCTCGCTCAGGATCTCGAGGACGCTTTCGTCACGACCGCCCTCGAAATGGTCTTGATCGGGCGACATCCGCATCTGTCGCTCTGGCAATGGGAAACCAGCGAGGATGAGCGCATCGCGCGCGAGGCACTGAGCGTGATGAATCTCGGCGATTGCGCCGAGCGGCGCACGGACACCCTTTCGGGGGGCGAGCAGCGGCGCGTTGCCGTGGCCGCATTGCTCGCGCAACGCCCGGGCATCTTCCTGTTGGACGAGCCGACCAACCATCTCGATCCGCACCACCAGGTCCGGGTGTTAGGCTTGTTCCGGGACCTCGCGCAGCAGGGAAAGGCGGTCATCACCACGCTCCACGATCCTACGCTCGCGGCACGTTTTGCCGACCGGGTCCTGCTGCTCTTCGGGGATGGCCGCTGGCGCGCCGGCCCCGTGGGCGAGGTGTTGACGGCGCAGACCTTGAGTGACCTTTACGACTCACCCATCCTGGAGATCGAAAAGGACGGGCGCCGGCTCTTTGTCAGTGCATGAAGGGATCAGCGCGTAAAACCGATCGCCTCGAGCACTGTTTGATGCAAAGCCGCGTTCGAGGCCAACACCGAGGTGGTACCGAGCCCCACCTCGCCACCGCTCAGGTCGGTGAACGTACCCCCGGCCTCCCGGACGATGACGGTGAGCGCGGCGATGTCGAGAATATTCACATCCGACTCGATGACGACGTCCAATGACCCCCTCGCGAGCAGGTGGTAGTGCACGAAATCACCATAGCCGCGAATCCGGCTCACGCGCGGGATCAGCTCTCCAAGACGACTCCACTGTCGTGAGCGCGCCAGGGTTTTCAGATTGCCGGTAGAGACGATCGCGCTGGCAAGGGCATCGACGCTGCTGACGCGGATCGGCTTGTCATTCAGAAAAGCGCCGCCCCCCACTTCGGCCCAGGCCAACTCACCGTAGGCCGGCGCGCTCGAGACCCCCAACACCAGGCGGCCGGCTCGCATGAGCGCAATCTGGGTCGAGAAGAACGGGCACTCCCGGACGAAGGACTTGGTACCGTCGATCGGGTCGACCAGCCAGATGCTCTCGGCTGTCATGGCGTGTTGCCCCGTCTCCTCGCCGTAGAAACCGTATCCCGGGAAACGCTCGGCCAGGATCCGCTTGATGACTTCCTCGGCGCGAACATCCGCCTCCGTCACGGGCGATGCATCCGCCTTGGTCGTGATGGCAAGGTTCTTCTGGTACAGGGACCGAATGATCTCGGCCGCGGCCTGCGCGGCTTGCAGCGCTGCTTGGAGCTCTTGTGATGCCATAGGTGCCATAATCGATCGAGCGCGACTTGAGGGATACCAGCATGGGCAATCGATTGAGCAAAATCTACACGCGCACGGGCGATGACGGAACCACCGGGCTCGGGGATGGCACCCGGGTTCCGAAGGAAAGCGCGCGCGTGGAGGCCTATGGGACCGTGGATGAGCTCAACAGCGCGGTGGGCGTACTGCTCGCCGTGCCGGGGCTGCCTGAGGCGGTCGCGCAATGTCTGACGGAGATTCAGCATGAGCTGTTTGATATGGGTGGCGAGCTGTGTATTCCCGGGCATCGCGTGATCACGGACGCGCACGTCACGCAGCTCGAGGATGCGCTCGACAAGTTCAATGACACCTTGCCGCCGCTAAAGGAGTTTATTCTTCCAGGGGGCGGCCCTGCCGCGGCCGCATGTCATGTCGCACGCACCGTTGCTCGACGCGCGGAGCGCAGAACCTGGACTCTGGCACGGCAAGAGACGGTCAGTCCTGACGTGCTGAAGTACCTGAACCGGCTGTCGGATTTGTTGTTCGTGCTAGCGCGAGTGCTGGCACGGTACGAGCGTGGCACGGAGGTGCTGTGGCGCCACGATCGAGGCAAGCCGGCATAGTCGAGGATCAGCCTTCGAGCGCCCGCCTGAATCGCGGCCAATCGAACGCCGGACCCGGATCCGTTTTACGACCGGGCGCGATGTCGCTGTGACCCGTAATGTGCTTGGCTGACAACTGCGGATAGGCCGCGAGTAACGCGCGAACGACCGCAGCGAGTTGGTCGTACTGAGCGTCGGTATAGGGAATATCGTCCGTGCCTTCGAGCTCGATTCCAATGGAGAAGTCGTTGCAGGCTGGACGACCGCGATATTCCGATTGCCCCGCGTGCCAGGCGCGCGAGCCGAACGGCACATACTGAATCACTTGTCCGTCGCGCCGGATGAGCGCGTGGGCTGAAACGCGGCCACGAATCTCGGCAAAGTAGGGGTGGGCATCCGGCGGCAGGTTGCCGGTGAACAAACGGTCGATCCAGGGCCCCCCGAACTCCCCCGGGGGCAAACTGATTCCGTGCACTACGATGAGCTCCGGGACCGCATTGGCCGGACGCGCATCGAAATGCGTGGACAACACCTGGCGAGCGCCGATCAGCAGCCCAGTGGCGGGGTGTATGTTCATAGGGTACCGCGGATCATGCCACAATCGATCCATGAACAACGCGAACGCATCTTACGTCGCGCGTGACCTGGCGCACGTCTGGCACCCTTGCACGCAGATGAAGGACCACGAGCAACTGGTCCCGCTGATCCCGATCCGGCGGGGCGAGGGTGTCTGGCTCGAGGACTTCGAGGGACACCGCTATCTGGATGCCATCAGCTCATGGTGGGTGAATCTCTTCGGGCATGCCAACCCGCGTATCAATGCCGCCGTCCGTGAGCAGTTGGATCGGCTCGAGCAGGTGATCCTCGCAGGGTTCACCCACGT
>Ga0068855_100004360_pt1 | contig 17297 bp, 14 predicted proteins | sample KBSCornC52_FD_66592 | JGI IMG/M metagenome (GOLD analysis project Ga0068855, IMG submission 66592) | Corn rhizosphere microbial communities from Kellogg Biological Station, Michigan, USA - KBS Corn C5-2 | ecosystem: Host-associated > Plants > Roots > Rhizosphere > Soil ...
GCTACGTGCCGGTGCCGGAGCTGGGCGGCGGAGCGCGCTTCCCGGACGAAACGTTGCCGGGCAACGTCGCTGTTCAGGTAAGTCGAATTGATGACCTTGAGGGCGACGGGGATGCGTAGGCTGGTGTCGAAGGCCTTGTAGGTGATGCCCATGGCGCCACGGCCGAGCTCGAAAAGCGAGCCATCGTCGCGGGTCAAAACTTCGTAATGGTCGAAGACAGCGGAGTCGGGCATGTAAAAATTTAGGCCAGTTATTCTGAGGGCAGCGTCAAATGTTGCAGTTTTCCGCGACCTTTCGCAATGTGCAATCAGCAAACCCGGCATTCAACCCCATGGGAGCGAAACTTTCCATCCAACCAACCCAATCCGACGCCTTCGATGTAACCATCGGAAATACGGCGACTATTGGGCGGACGCGAGAGAACACGGTTTGCCTGAGTTTTAGCCCATTGGTCTCCCGGCAGCACGCGATTATTCGCTGTCACAATGGGTGGCAATACCAGCTCATCGACCTGGGCAGTCGCAATGGGACCTACGTGAACGACCAGCGGGTGGTGATGCCGGTGACGCTGACCGACGGGGCGCGCATCCGCATTGCGGACAACATCCTCATTTTCTCCGAGCACAACGACGAGAGCTCCGGCGAGCACAACGCGATGACGCTGGTCGGGACGATTTCCTCGAATGATCACAGTGTAGTCGAGTCGCGCCCGGTGGCGCTTCTCGTCTGCGACATCCGCGGTTTCAGCACCATGTCCGAGAAGATTCCCAGCGGCGACATGGCGCAGATGCTGGGCGCGTGGTTCCGTGAGTCGGGGAATCTCGTGGCCCAGAGCGGGGGGACGATCGACAAATTCATCGGCGACGCGATGCTGGCCTATTGGGGCGCGGCAGGGCGTCCGGCGGCGGATTGCGGCACCGCCTTTGCCGCGGCAAAGATGATGATGTCTCTCGCCGACGCGCGGAGATGGCAGAACGACGCGCCGTTCCGCATCGCGATTGCGCTGCACTTCGGCAAGGTGACTTGCAGCAACGTCGGCGTGGCCGCGGAACGCGACGCGACGATCATCGGCGACGCAGTGAACACGGTCTTCCGTCTGGAAGGCGTGTCGAAGGAGCTGAACCAGCGCGTGGTGATGTCCGGGGATTTCGCCGATCAGATGCCGGAAGTGATGCGGAAGTTTACCGACTTCGGCGAGAAGATGTTGAAAGGGAAGAGCAATCCGGTGCGGGTGTTTGGAATGCCGAATGGGGAGTAGGGAATGACGAATACACGTTGCGGCGTGAAATCTTCGTCATTTCTATGATACGTTCACGATATGGGTCATAGCGAAGACAACATCTGGAGTCTGCTCAAGGACCTGATGCCGCTGTGGGTCATGCTCGGATTCTTCGCAATCGTCTTATACGTCTACGTGAAGACGCCATCCCAGCCGCCGCCGCGGTGGACGCAGAGCCGCTACGTTCGCTGGCTGGGGGCGGGACTTTTCCTCTACGGTCTCGCCCACTCTATTTTCCAGGCAGGCCGCGCGTGGAGGCTGTTCTAGGCGGAATCGTCATTCTGCGTTCCTACACCCGCTCGCGTTTCTTTAGGGTGAACCACGCGACGAAGTAGGTGAAAATGCCCCAGCAGAGCAAACCAATGAGGCCGCGAATCGCGGGGCGCTTTTTGTTGAAAACGTCGCCGGTGGAGAAATCGCGGTTTGGGTCGAGGTTGCGGTAGGATTGGTGATGATCGCTGATCAGCTCGCCGCTTAACTCACGCTGCCAGAGGAAGCTCGTGTCCATGACCGTCTGCGCGCAGAAAGTCGGCGTGAGGCGGCTGACCTTGAGGACCGCGCGGCTCATGTCGGTCGAGGCCACAGTGTAGCCGGAGAAAAGAATCTGCGGAATGAGAATGAGCGGGACGAACATGACCGCCTGCATGACCGAGCGCGAAAGCGCGGAGATGGCCGAGCCGATGCCCACGCCGGCGATGGCAATGCCGAGCAGGGAGGCGAGTTGCAACATCACCGAGCCGTCCTTCTTGCCTTCCCCAATCATCACGGTGACGTAGAGCAGCAGCGCCTGGAAGGCGGTGAGCGTGATGAGGAAGATGAATTTACTGGCGAGATAGGAGTGCGCGCCGATGCCAACGAGCCGTTCGCGGCGGTAGATGGCGATCTCCTTGACAATCTCCTGCGCGGCGTTGCTCGTGCCGAACCACATCGTGGCCAGGTAGGCGAAGAACATGATGAGTGCGCGGTCATCGCTCACCCACGAGACGAGGGCGGCGATGATGATCGGCTGGCTGACGAGCAGGACGAAGTTGCGCCAGTCGGAGCTGAGGACGGCCCACTGCCGGGCGAGGAGGATCGGCAGGGCGAAGGCACGCCGGGCGGGCTTGGCGGGCCGCACGTTGGGACCGGACAGGGGAGGCGCTTCGTCCGCCGGGGCGGGGCGATCGACGAAGGCTTTTTGCCATTCCTTGGCCGGACGATCGGCGAGGCGATCGTAGAGACCGGTGAGCTTTTGCACGCCGAAGTATTCGCGCGCTGCTTGGGATGAACCCTGGAACGTGAGACAGCCCCCGCAGAGGACGATGAGCTGGTCCATGAGGTAGGCATTTTCCATCACGTGCGTGGTGCAGACGATGGTGCAGCCGGTGTCCGCGAGATCGCGGAGCAATTCCATGAGCTGGAATTCCGTGGCCGGGTCGAGGCCGGAACTCGGTTCATCGAGGAAGAGAATGGCGGGCTTGGCGAGCAACTCGACGCCCACGCTCACGCGCTTGCGCTGGCCGCCGGAGAGACGGTTGATGGGCTTGCGCGCGTGGGCGCGCAAGCCGAGCTGATCCATGGTCTGCAGGAGCAGCTTGTCGATCTCCCGCTGAGGGGTGCCGGCGGGCAGACGCAGGCGGGCACTGAAGCGCAGCGCCTGGTCGACAGTGAGATCGGCGTGGACGATGTCCTCCTGCGGGACGAAGCCGAAGGACTGCGGTTCGTTGCCGGAATAGATGTCCTTCCCATCGACGAGCACCAGGCCTTTTTCCGGCGCGCGCAGGCCACTGAGGGTGGTGAGCAGCGAGGATTTGCCGGCACCGCTGGGGCCGATAATGCCGACAAAGCGCGACGCGGGAATGGTCAGCACGACGTCGTCGAGAATCGTCAGCGATCCCGAGCGCATGAAGACGTGATCCGAGCGAATGGTGCCGCCGGCGGCATTGGCCACGCGGTTCAGCGAATGGCCGTCGAAATGGAAACAGAACGGGCCAATCTGCAGGCGATCGCCGATGGTCAGCTCGTGGGTGTCGAAGCGGTGGCCATTGACGAACGAGCCGGCGGTGCTGTTGAGATCGGTGACGATCACGCCGCCGCGCTCGCCCGGCGCAACCGAGGCGTGCCGGCGGGAGACGCCGGGATCGTTCAACATGATGTCCGTGCCCGGGTCGCGGCCGAAGGTCATGGTGCGATCGACCTGGATACGATCGGCCGGCTTGCCGAAGACGAGCATCTGGGAGTTGCCCGCCGGACTGGACGGCGGCTCTTTTTTCGAAGCGGGCGCGGGTGCGTCCCCCAGGCCGAAAAGGATGACCGCAGGGCCGACGCCCACTTGATCGCCGGGATTCAGGGTGGTCGGCGCTTCGATGCGGTGACCGTTGACTCGTGTGCCGCGCACGCTGCCGAGATCCTCGACGATGCACTTGCTGCCATCCCAGGTGAAACGACAGTGCTGGCGGGAAATTTCGACGTGGCTGAGCTCGAAATCGACCTCCGCGGCGCGTCCCGCGACGAAACTGCCTTCGCGGAGGGCAAAGACCCGCGCCGGCAGCCCACTCGTAACCGCGAGATGCGCACCATTCATGCTCGCAGGGCGACTATGGAAGCACTGCCCAAATCTCGACGATGCGGTTCTTCTCGAGATTGTGCGCGTCGAGCAATTTCGAGCCGCCCATGCCGACAGTGTGCATGACATTGATGACGTCGCATTTGTCCTTCATGATCTTGCGCACGGCATCCGCGCGCGATTCGGAGATGGTGATGTTTTTCTTCGCATCGCCTTTCGGATCGGCGTAGCCGAGAATGACGAACACGGCAGTGGGGTCGCCCCGCAGGGAGACGATCTCCGGCTTCTCCAGCTCCGCCTTAAGCTGCTGGATGTCCGTGGCGGTGAGCTCGGTTTTTCCGGAGCCAAAAGGAATGGTGATGATCTTGCCCATCTTGCGCGCCTTCTCGACGGCCATGTAGAGCTTGTCCTTGTTGCCGCCGGAGATGTTCGGCATCTGGTCGACGCGCGTCAGTACCTCGGCTTTCACGGTCTTGTTCTCCTGCTGCGAGAGGTCCATCTCGATGCGCTGTGGCGAGGTGACTGCGGTCGGTGGCTCGGCGACCGCGGTGGAGGGTGTCGTGTCGGGTGTCGTCGACGGCGTGGTGCTGCCCGGTTCGCTGCTGGGAGTGGAGGAAGAACTGGAAGAGGTGGTGGCCAGCGTGTTGCCCGTCGATGACGGTTGATCCGTGGAAGCCGGGCGATCGCTCGCCTCCTGGTGGCCCTTGCCTTTCGAGATCATGCCGCGGAGGGGCGGATAAAAAGCGAAAGCGACACCCGCCAAAACGAGAATCGCGAGAAGCCCGTAGACGTAGCGCATCCAGACAGACGCGGGCGACTTGACCTCGACGAGCGGTTTGCCGCATTCGGCGCAAACGAAAGGCTGGCCATTTTCGACCTCTGTCTCCTCGCCACGATAGGCGAGCAGACATCCCGATAGGTTCTGGCATTTCCCAAAACGTGACATAGGGCTTCTTATATGATGCTCGTTTTAAGGGCCGCGAGCAAATTTTCCCCGGCCCAGCTCATCAGGTCCGCGGCCAGGGGCGAATTCCAGGCCAGCCCCGCATCCGGGAGCCGCAGGACGGTAGAGTGCAAGGCGTGGCGGGGAAGGAGGAGGCGAGAGCCCAATTCCGGGGTCCAGCCGGTGCGAATGAACTCCAGGTAGCATTGCTCATCCGGGCCGTAAATCTTGTCGCCGACGACTGGATGGCCGGCGTGGGCGAGATGCACGCGGATCTGGTGCATACGGCCGGTTTCCGGAAAGGCGCGGACGAGGGCGAAGCGGTGGCCGTTGGTGGTCTGGAGGGAGAATGGGCACTCCACCTGAAAGCGCGTGCGGGCGAGGGCGCCATCGGGGTGGACGGCTTGCTTGAGGTGAATCGGGGAAGGCATGCGCTCGCCCTGGCGCAGGAGGGGGGCATCGATGGTGAAAGCCTCTTGTTCCGGCCAGCCCCAAACCAGCGCGAGATATTCCTTTTCCACGCGCCGGCCCTGCATCTGGAGGTGTAACTCGCGAGCGGCTGCGCGATGCTTGGCCACCAAGGTGAGCCCGCTAGTCTCGCGATCGAGCCGATTGATGATCGAGACCTGGCCGCCATTGACGATTTCGTAGGCCAGCAACCCGCGCAGGCCATCCCAGAGTGTCGGCCGTCCGTTCGGCTTGCTGGGATGCGCCTCCATGAACGGCGGCTTGTTCACCACCAGCCAGTCGGCGGATTCGTCGATGACCGTAAAGCGAGGTGGATCTTTGGGTTGAGGAATGAAGGCCACGAGGTTGGGTGCTCGACGAATGTCGGCATTTCATGCACCACCATCAATCCCGGTGGTGAAGAAATGCGACGATTTGGCTTTTGGCGACGCGTAGCGTTGACGATCTGCCCGTCACGCGGCATGATGTTGGTATGAGCATTACCGCCATCGTCGAGAACGGTACGATCAAGTTGCCAGTGCACGTTCCGGATGGCACGCCCGTGGAGGTCACGGTGCTGGAGGAAGAGGCGGCGTCTCATCCAGAGAATGCTTTGGAATGGATGAAAAAATATGCGGGAGCCATTGAAGGACCCGAGGATTTCGCGGCGGAACACGACCATTACATCCACGGCACTCCCAAACGTGCCGGCCGATGAAGGCGGTTTTCGCGGACGCGTTTTTCTATATCGCTCTGCTTAATCGTCGGGACGCCGGACATCGGCGTGCCATGGACGTCCTGGTTTTGGGCGGAATCAAGACGGTGACTACCACAGCTGTGCTGCTCGAAGTCGCTGATGCGATGACGGCTCCGGTATGGCGCGGTGTATGCACGACATTTCTGGAAGAGTTGCCGAAGCAGAGCGGGACCAGCGTGCGTTCATTGGACGAGGATTTATGGAAACGCGGGCTGGAGCTTTATGGCAGCCGTTCAGATAAGGAATGGTCCCTGACGGACTGCATTTCGTTTGTGGTGATGAAGGATGAGGGGCTCGAAGAGGCACTTACCGGAGTTCGGCACTTTGAGCAGGCGGGATTTAAAGCATTGTTGGTAGGTAAGTAAGGCTGTCTCGGTAAACCTCGTGATCCACATCCACCACGTCACTCGTCGCTATTCCACCGCCGTTACGGCGCTGGATGATGTCTCGCTCGAAATCGCCGCGGGGGAGTTTGTGGCCATCACCGGGCCGAGTGGTTGTGGCAAAAGCACGCTCATGCATTTGATCGGCGGACTCGATACGCCGACCTCGGGTGAGATCGTCGTTGATGATCTGCCATTGCACGGAGCGAATGACGCGGAGTTGACCGCGTATCGGCGGACGAAAATCGGCATCGTCTTCCAGTTCTTCCACTTGCTGCCGACGATGACTGTCACGGAAAACGTCTGCCTGCCTTTGTTGTTGCGTGGGGATGCGTATTCCGCCGCCCGCGCGAAGGCCGCGGAGATCATTGCCTTGGTCGGCCTCGGCGACCGGGCGCAGCATGGGATGCACCAGCTGAGCGGAGGGCAACTGCAGCGCACGGCAATCGCCCGTGCCCTGGTCCACGACCCCGCGGTTTTGCTCGCGGATGAACCGACGGGAAACCTCGATTCGGCCAATGCCGGCCAGATCATGGAGTTGCTGCAAAAGATTTCTTCTCAGCGCCGAACGACAATGCTAGTCGTCACGCACAGCGAAGAAATCGCGAGTCAAGCCTCGCGCTGCATCCGTCTGCGCGACGGAAAAATCTCCCACCATCCATGAGCAACATCAGCGACATCCGGAGCAAACTCAAAGACAATGCTCTTTTCGTCGAGTTCACCGCCCTCGAGTTCGGGGAGCTCATTGATTTGCTCGACCAAGTGAGCGTGAAGGACGGGGACGTGGTGGTGAAGCAGGATGAACCCGGCGATTGCATGTACATCGTCGTGGACGGTGAAGTGCGCGTCGTGCATCACCGCGGTCAGCGGGATATCGCCCTGGCCACGCTGCGCAGCGGCGACTTTTTCGGCGAGATCGCGCTGGTGGATAGCGGCCCGCGTTCGGCGGACGTCATCGCCCAGGGCAATGCGATGCTACTCAAGATTACTCAGGCCTCCATTTCTGCCCTGGCCGGCGTTTACCCCACCGCCGCTTTCAAGTTTCTCATCGCCATCGGCCGCAGTTTGGTCAGTCGCCTGCGCACGAGCAACCAGCGCTACGTCGACTCGTTGCTCTTCCCGGTGGAAGGCAAGGATTGAATAATCGGTCACAAGGGGCTTGTCGGCAGGGAGTTTGTCGTCCATATACGACCCCCTTCTTTTCACCGACCGCATGAGTTCTTTGCAAACCACCCTCGCCAAATCCGCCAGCATCAGCGGCTCGTCCCTTCACACTGGCGAGAAGGTGACCCTTACCGTGCATCCCGCGCCCGTTGGGCACGGTCGTAAATTCAAGCGCAAGGATCTCGCCGACGAACCGATCATCGACGCGAAGATCGAAAACGTGAAGACCGTGGAGCGCTCGACGACCATCGCCGAGGGTAGCGTGAAGGTGCACACGGTGGAGCATGTGCTCTCCGCACTTTCCGGCATGGGGGTGGACAATGCGCTCATCGAGATGGACGCGAATGAGCCGCCGATTGGTGATGGCAGCAGCCAGCCCTACGTCGAACTGATCAAGAAAGCGGGCATCGTCGAGCAGACGGCGCCGCGCGCTGAATTCCACGTTTCCGAAACGCTCTTCATCGAGACCAAGGCAGGCTCGCTGATGACGATCGTGCCGGATTCGACCTTCCGGGTTTCCTGCACGCAGGTCGGGCCGGATGGACGGTTCACCCAGTTTTATTCCACGGAAATCACGCCGGCCATTTACGAGAAGGAAATCGCGCCGGCCCGCACCTTTGTCTACTACGAGGATGTGAAGCCGCTGATGGACAAGGGCCTCATCAAGGGAGGCAGCCTGGAGAATGCGGTGGTCGTGCGTGGCGAGTCCGTGCTCAGCAAAGAGCCTCTGCGTTTCCGGGAGGAGTTCGCCCGGCACAAGATTCTCGATATCGTCGGCGACCTCGCGCTCATCGGGCGGCCGATCAAGGGCCACGTCATCGCCGTCAAACCCGGCCATGGCGCCAATACCGACCTGGCGCGTGTCTTGTCCAAGCAACTCGCCCGGACGGCGGCGATGGTGCCGCCGACGGTGACGCCCAAGGGCGGCGACATTCTCGACGTGATGGACGTGATGAAGGTGCTGCCGCATCGCTATCCGTTCCTGATGGTCGACCGCGTGGTGCAACTCAGCGAAGACCGTTGCACGGCCATCAAGTCCGTCTCGATGAATGAGCCGTTCTTCCAGGGCCACTTTCCGGGGCACCCGATCATGCCTGGTGTGCTGCAGCTCGAGGCCATGGCGCAGGCGGGCAGCGTGTTGCTTTTCAAACATGTCAATGTGACCGGCAAGATCGGTTACTTCATGAGCGCGGACTCGGTGAAATTCCGCAAGCCGGTGGTGCCCGGCGATACGTTGTTCATCGAAGTCGAGCTCATGCAGAAGAAGCGGGCGATCATGAAGGCGCGAGGCCGCTGCCTCGTGAATGGTGAGGTGGTCTCGGAGGCGGAGATGATGTTTGGCATTGTTGATTCGTGAGCACGCGGATTCATCCCACGGCGGTCATCGATCCCGGCGCGCAGATTGGCGAAGGCTGCGAGATTGGGCCGTATTGCGTCATCGGGCCCAATGTCGAGCTCGGCCCCGATTGCTGGCTGCAGCATCACGTGAGCCTCAACGGCCCGAGCAAGATCGGGCAGGGGAATCGTTTCTACGCCTTCACTTCCATCGGCCAACAAACCCAGGACCTGAAATACGCCGGGGAGCCCACCTATCTGGTCGTTGGCGATGGCAACACCTTTCGCGAATTTGTCACCGTGCATCGCGGGACCGGCAAAGGCATGGTCACGCGCGTGGGCAACGGCGGCAATTTCCTCGCCTACTCGCACATCGCGCACGATTGCATCGTCGGGAACAACGTCATCTTTTCCAACAACGGAACGCTCGCCGGCCATGTGGAGGTCGGTGATTACGCGATTATCGGCGGGCTCACGGCGATCCATCAATTCTGCCGGATCGGCGCCTATGCGCTCACCGGCGGTTGCTCGAAGATCGTCCAGGATGTCCCGCCGTTCATGATCGCCGACGGCAATCCAGCGAAGGTCCGCAGCTACAACAAAGTGGCTCTCGAGCGTCACGGCTTTTCCGACCAGACGCACCGCGCGATCAAGGAAGCGTATCGCTTGATCTATCGCTCCGCCCTCAACCTTCAGCAAGCGGTGGAACAAATCCGCTCCGACCTGCCCGAAACGCCGGAAGTCGCGCAGTTGGTCGCCTTCGTGACCAGCAGTCCGCGGGGGATTATTAAGTAATATAGCCGCCGCTGAATTGAGCGCAGAGGACGCCGAGAACGCAGAGGGCCGCAGAGAGAGGACAATGGGACAGCGCATCGCGAATATCGTCTCATCGTCTCCCTGTCTGATTGGCCGATTGTCTCCTTCCTTCTCTCCCTCTGCGACCCTCTGCGTTCTCGGCGTCCTCTGCGTTTAAAGTGGTCTCGGCCTTTGATTGAGGCTCCGTCGCGCCTGAGGGGCTTTTAGGGTTCGTTGTGGAATAACTCCTGCGGCAGAATCACTTGTGCATTCGCGGCCCGTTCTGCAGGATGCCGCTCCCCCAACGAATGAATCCCCCCTCATTCACTGCTCGCCGCGCGCAGATGGTTTTTGTCTTCGCGCTGCTGGCCTTGCTACTGCCCCGGGCCAGGGCGGGGGATTTACCCACCCTGACCACGGTGGGGCAGATCCGGGCTTTGAGCGAAGAGGAGGCGGCATTCAGCTATCCGGTTCATCTCTCTGCGGTCGTGACCTACTGCCGCTCAAAGCTTTCCTGGTTCACCATTCAGGATGAAACGGGTGCGTGCGCCTGCATCAAGGCTTCGGCCGCGGTGAATTTCGAGGCGCATCCCGGGCAGGTCGTCATGGTGGAGGGCTGGAGCAGCCCCGGTGGCTACGTGTCGAACATTGTGGCCTCCCGCATCGTGGTCACCGGCTCTGCCCCTTTGCCGGAGGCGAAGCCGATGCGTTACGAGCAAATGATGTCCGGTCAGCAAGCCTGCCAGCGAGTGGAAGTGCGTGGCGTCGTGCGGACGATTTATCAGCAAGGCCGGCAGCAATTCGTCATGCAAATCGCCTCCGGTGGCGGAAAGCTGCCGACGGTGATCGAAGGCCTGGCGCCCGCGCATCCGGAACAGTGGATCGACAGCGTGGTGCGCGTGCGCGGGGTGTGCAGTTCCACTTTCAACAAGCAACGCCAGCTCTGCGGGGTCGGGCTCAGCGCGTTGACCTTGGACGATGTGGTCCGCGAGGAGTATCCACCGGCCGAACCATACTCGGCGCCTGCCAAACCGATCCGGCAGATCATGCAATTTGTGCAGGGATCGGCGCACGACCGGCGCATCAAGGTGAGCGGGACCGTGCTTTATCATCAGCCCGGCCAGTCGTTTTTCATCGAAGACCAAACGAGCGGTTTGGAAGTGCTCAGCCGCGAGGCCGGCACACTGCACGTGGGCGATCGCGTGGAAGTGTTGGGCTTCCCGCTATGGAGTGAATATTCCTTTCCCCGCCTGGAGGACGCAGTTTTTCGCCGCGTTGGCCGGGGCCTGCCTCTCAAGCCGATCGACGTCACGGTCAGCCAGTTGTTGGAAGGTCAACTCGACCGGCGGCTCGTGCGCTTGCAGGCGCAGTTGGTCGAACAGTCACGGAGAAAGGGGGAGGAGTTGTTAGTGATGAAAGCAGGCGGAATTCTCTTCAATGCACGACTCTCGCCGTCTGACGACGGGGTCGCGTCGCTGGCCAACGACAGCATCCTGTCCCTCGCCGGCATCTGCCGCTTGCAGATGGGCGAGCACCGGCCGGTGCTCGGCGATTGGCCGGTCTCCGCTTTCGAACTCCTGCTGCCCTCGCCGGAGGACGTCCGAGTCGTGAAGCCGCCGGACTGGTGGACCCAGCAGCGCGTGGGGTGGTTACTGGCCGTGGTCACGAGTCTCTTTGTCGGAGCGATGTGCTGGGTGGCCATGCTGCGGCATCGGGTGCGGCTGCAAACCGCGATCATCTCCGATCGCTTGCGCGCCGAAGCCGCGCTCAACGAGCGGGAGCGCATCGCCCGGGAATTGCACGACACCGTCGAGCAGGACCTCGCCGCGATCGGGATGCATTTCGAAGTCATCACCGACCGCGCGCTCGAACTCGAGCCGATGGTGCGCGAGAATTTCGAAGCCGCCGTGCGCCAGGTGCGGCGCAGCCAGGCGGACATGCACCACGCCGTTTGGGATCTGCGATCCGGCACGCTCGTCGAGTGGGGCCTCGGACCCGCGCTGGAAGAAGCGCTCCGGTCGAGCGCGGCGCATTGCGGCGCTGTGCCGGAGTGCCAGGAATATGGACCCGTGCGGCGCCTGCCTGGCGTGATCGAGCACCACCTTTTGCGCATCGGTCAGGAAGCGATCACCAATGCCGTCCACCACGCCGCGCCGAAGAAAATCAGTGTGGTGCTCCGCTATGAGGGCGACACGCTCATCATGCGGGTGGAAGACGATGGGTGTGGCTTCGATGTGGAGGCGCGCTCGCAAAACACCGCGCGTTTTGGGCTCATGGGAATGCGCGAACGGGTGGAGCGGATCGGCGGCCGGCTTTCCGTCCAGAGCACGCCGGGAGCGGGGTCTGTGGTGGAAGTGGTGCTGCGCAACGCCGGTTCGCTTTCCAGTGTCAACTGATTTACCCCGATGAAGACCTCCGCAAAAATTCGCGTCATGTTGGTCGATGATCATTTCGCCATCCTCATGGGACTGCGGGCCTGCTTGAAACCGGAAGGGGACATCGCGGTGATCGCCGAGGCGGCGGATGGCGGCGAGGCCATCGAACAATATCGCGCTCATCTGCCCGATATTACCTTGATGGATCTTTCTCTTCCCCGTCTCGATGGAGTGGAAGCCATTCGCACGATCTGCCGCGAATTTCCGGGGGCGCGCATCATCGCGCTCACTACCCGGCAGGGGGATGATGATATCCATCAAGCGCTCCGCGCCGGAGCGCGCTCCTACGTGATGAAGAATATGCCACGGCAGGAGATGCTCCGCGCCATCCGTGCGGTGCACGAGGGTCAGGATTATCTTCCCAAAGAAGTGCAGGCTGCGCTCTCACAACACGAGAAACGCACGCCGCTGACCCCGCGGGAGCTTGAAGTAATCCGGTTGCTAGCCCGGGGTTGCAGTAACAAGGAGATCGGTACGGCATTGGGCATCGCCGAGATTACGGCGAAGATTCACGTCAGCCATCTGCTCTCGAAAATGGATGTGCTGGATCGCTCTCAAGCGGTGATGGAGGCGTTGCGCCACGGCATCATCCATCTGGATGGCGCGCTTTAATATATCGCTTTGGTTGTCGGGAAAGCGCGGTGGCAGAACTCCGGGGAGCGCGCCTGTCTCGGGCGCTGGTTTCGGCGTCCCGCCGAAACGAACTTCTTTCCGCGTGGCCGCAAAAGAGCAGTGGCGCGTCAAGAAAGTTCGCGAAGGCGAGACGCCTTCGCCAGCGCCCGAGACAGGCGCGCTCCCCAGAGCTCCGCTGCGCAACGGTTCTTCGACTGCACGGTCTTGGCGTGTGGGACGCGCGTATAATACTTCCGCATAATAGACCGTCGCCGATGGCCGGTCATGATGGGCGTTACGTTAGCGGCAATTCCGCCGCGACGGTTTTCTCAAGCCACCACCCCACCATGAGCCTACGCATTTCCGTCTCTCGTGTTTCTCTCCGTCCTCTGTCGTCACTGCGCCGATCGCTTCGCCTCCATGTTTCCCGCCTGCTCCCGGCCCTTGTCCTGGGATGTCTCGGCCTGACGGTCGCAGGTCACGCGGCCACTTACTATGTGTCGCCGAGCGGGAATGACGCGAACACGACGACGCAGGCGCAAAACATCAGCACGCCTTGGAAAACGATCCAAAAAGCGGCCAGTTCCATGGCGGCGGGAGACACCTGTTTGATCCGTGCCGGCACCTATCGTGAGACCGTGACGATGCCTATTTCCGGCACGGCGGCAGCACCGATCACTTTCAAGGCCTATACCGGCGAGGTTGCCACCATCAGCGGCACCAACGCCATGTCGGGTTGGACGCTGGAGAGCACCAACGTGTACTACACTCCCATGACCACCACGCTGGGGGACGGCAACCAGGTCTTCCAAAGTGGCGCCATGAAACCCGAGGCCCGCTGGCCCAACGCCGGCAGCGGTTTCCCGTGGCAGAATAGCTCGATCAAACCCTCGCCCGACTGGTCGTATGTCGTCACCTCGGGATATACCAGTAACGCCAACGGCTGGTTTACCGACACCAGCCTGCCAGCTCACGCCAATGGCTACTGGAATGGCGCGACTGTTCATATCATGTCCGGCCACGGCTGGATCATGGCTTCGCCGAAAGTGACGAGTTACACGGATTCGACGAAGACGATGGTGACCAACGATCCCAATGGCGCGAATGCTGCCTACGCGATTGCGGCGGGCAACGAATATTACCTCACGGGGGTGAAGGGCGAAATGAACAGTCCCGGCGAATGGTTCTACGACACCACCACCAGCCGGTTGTATTTCTATTCCACCTCCACGCCGGCGAATGTGGAAGCGAAGCAACGCGCCTACGGCTTCGATCTACGCGGACGGTCCTATATTAATTTGGTGGACCTCGATTTCTTTGCCTGCACGATCCAGTCGGATTCCGGATCCACGAATGAGACGTTCAATGGCCTCTCGATGCAGTTCCTCGGACACGGGGCGACGAATGCGTCGATCTTCGGATTGACTCTCCACAATGGCACCACCCTGCGGAACAGTGAGTTGGCCTGGGATTCCCGGGGACTGATCCAGTTGGCCGGCAACGACATCAAGATCATCAACAATTACCTCCACGATTCGGGTTATGTCCCGACTTGGGATGCGATGGTCAATGGCGGCGGCAACCGCATTCTCATCAGCCATAATACGTTCCGGAATTCGGGTCGCGCGGAGATGGGCAACCCGGGCCGGTCTGCCATTTTCGAATACAACGACCTGGCCAACGCGATGAAGCTCACCACCGACGGCGGCATTTTCTACACCTTTTCCGAAGCCGGTAACACGATTGTGCGCTACAATCTCTTTCACGATTCAACCGGGCCGCTCGGTCATTCGGGAGCACCGGTGGAGGGCTTCTATCTGGATAGCCAGAACAGCAGTTGGATCGTCCATCATAACATCGTCTGGAACGTGCCGGGCTGGGGCATGCAGTTCAATACCCGGCAGAATTTCGATATGATCTTCAACAATACCGTCCGGAACACGGCGGTCGGCTTGTTGACTTCCTTCGACCCCGGGTTAGACGGTGAGACGGGGACGCACGTTTACAATAACTTGTTCAATACCACTCCGGAGGGCCTCTCCTGGAGCAAGTCGGACATGGGTTACAATCTTTACACCGATCCCAAGTTCGTCGCGGGGACTTCGCAGCTTCAAGCGTCTTCGCCGGCCATCAATCAAGGCACGGTGATCCCGGGAGTCACGGATGGCTACGTGGGATCGGCTCCGGACATGGGCGCGCTGGAGTACGGGGGCACGGATTGGACGACCCAGGTCGGCAATAACTTTACCACGCCGCCGTCTCCCGATCCTACCTACAACATGCCGGCGATGGTCTTTCCCAACAAAGTCGTCGACGGCAGTTTCGAGAGCGGCAGCCTCAGCCCGAACTGGACGACCACGGGGAGCGTGACGTTGTTCAGTGTCTCGGGGCACACGGCGTGGACGGATGGCCGTTTCCGCTCGGGAGCTTATAGTTTGATGTTTGGCCAGGGCACATCCCAGGTCACCCAGCATGTGACAGGGCTGCAACCGGGGCGCCGTCATAAGTTGTATGTGGGCACGCAGACCGCCGATTCGAGCGCGGTGGTCACCATCGGCATCAAGAACTATGGTTATGCCCCGACACAGATCACCGTGCCGGTGGGGAGTGGTGTGTGGGAGATGAACGATCTCTGGTTCATCACCGGGGCGACCAGCACGACCGCGGATATCTATGTCAGCGTGACTTCCACCACGGCGACGCCGGTTTATGTGGACGACGTCAGCGTGGAACTCTCGCAGGAAAACACCGATCCGATTCCGTACACGATGCCCGTCGTCGCCTATCCTTTCGATGAGAGCAGCGGTGCGACCGCCTACGACTCCACCACGAATGGAAGAAATGCCACGCTGAGCAACACTTCCTTTGTCAGTGGCCAGATCGGCAACGCGCTCGATTTCAATGGCACGAGCAGTACGGCCAGCGCCAGCCTGGGCGGAACGGCATCGCCGGGTGGATCGTTCACCGTGGCCTTCTGGGTGAAATTTAACAGCACCGGGACAGGGACACCGCCGCTGGCTTCGAATAACGCCAATGGGTGGCTGCAAAAGGGTTGGTACATTTGCGCCAACCAAGGCCGGAACGTCGGCATGTATCTGTGGGACGGCGCGGGCAACGCCGCTTCATCGTGGACAACGACATCGCTGGGGACGGGCACCTGGACTCACATGGCGTTTTCCGTCGATCGGGAGAACGGGGTGATCAGCCAATATCGCAACGGCGTCCTTCAGTCGGCTGGCGCGATTTCGAGCAGCTTGGGGAGCATCGACACGACGATCGGCCTGGCCATCGGGTCCCCCTCGTTCGATGGCGATCTGGATAATCTCCAGACGTGGAACTATGCGCTGGATCCGAAGGAGATCGCGGCTGTGGCCGGAGGAGATCCTGGCCTGGCGGTTCGCTTTAAGTTGAATGACAACGCGGGGTCGACCAAGGCTTGGGACGCCACGGGATTCGGCCACAACGCCACGTTGACCGGGATGAATACTTCGAGTTGCTGGGTGAGCGGTGCGCTGCAATTCAGTTCCGCGGGTTATGTGCAATGCCCTCCGCTGAGCACGACCTCGTTGCCCTCGGGTTCCTTTTCCGTGGCCTTCTGGGTGAAGTTCGCCGACTCCGGTACGGGGACACCGCAACTGGTTTCCAACAACAATAACGGTTGGTTGCAGAAAGGCTGGTACATTACGGGCAACCAAGGGCGCTCGGTTGGCCTGTATCTATGGGATGGGACGGGGGCGAGCGTCGGGTCGTGGACCTCGAGTACGCTTCCCGTCGGCATCTGGACGCATCTGGCTTATACGGTCGATCGCACCGCCGGAGTGGTGAGCCGCTATCGGAACGGCGTGCTGGAAGGCACGGTGAGCATCCCGTCGACCTTCGGCAACGTCGATACCCTCTTCGGCCCGCGCATCGGTTCCCCGACGCTCAACGGGATGATGGACGACGTGCGGGTCTATTCGCGGGTGCTGTCCTGGAGTGAGGTGCTGGATATCCCGTTCCAGGCTGACGAAGCGCCGTATTATTGAGCCGGGTCGTGGAGGTAGTGGATTGGCCGCTCAATACCAGAGCTTGAGTTCGCGGCCGCATTGCCACTAGCAATGCGGCCGCGCTTCATGAACACCCCGCTCGATCCCTCCTCCATCCTACAAACCGCTTTCGGCTTTTGGCATTCCAAGGTCCTGCTCACGGCCGTCGAGTTTGGCCTCTTTACCAAGCTCGGCAGCCGCCGGCTCACGGGTGCGGAACTCGGCGCGGAAATGCAATTGCATCCGCGGGCGATTGCCGATTTTTTCGACGCTCTCGTGGCGATGAAGTTTCTCGGCCGCGATGGGGATGGAGCGCCGGCGAAGTATTTCAACACGCCCGAGGGTGCTTTGTTCCTCGATGAATCCAGCCCGCGTTATATCGGCGGCATCTTAATCATGCTCAATGCGCGGTTGTTCAAATTCTGGAATGACCTGCCCGAGGCGTTGCGGACGGGCCGGCCGCAGAATGAGGTCAAACACGGGCAGAAAGGCATTTTCGAAGAACTCTATGCCGACCTGCCCAAGCTGGAGCAATTCATGGGCGCGATGACTGGCCTCTCCCGTCTCAACTTCGAAG
>Ga0068855_100004361_pt1 | contig 17296 bp, 20 predicted proteins | sample KBSCornC52_FD_66592 | JGI IMG/M metagenome (GOLD analysis project Ga0068855, IMG submission 66592) | Corn rhizosphere microbial communities from Kellogg Biological Station, Michigan, USA - KBS Corn C5-2 | ecosystem: Host-associated > Plants > Roots > Rhizosphere > Soil ...
GCGATTGGGCTTTGCTAAGCGCCCCTTCGTACCAGCAATACGCACCCATAGCTCAGCTGGATAGAGCGTTGCCCTCCGAAGGCAAAGGCCAGAGGTTCGAATCCTCTTGGGTGCGCCATTACAAAGCATTGTTATTCCTTTGTTTTGGTCCGGGCCTTGGCCCGAGCGGTAGCGATGGAAGCGATTTTGGGACCGCCGTGGGACCGCAGGTGCACGTCGGTGTAGCGTGAAATCTCGGCCCAATAGGCCTCCACACCCGCGATGAACTCGGCCAGATAGTCGGGCCTGACGTGCCTGTAATTGCGCTTTCCGGTGCCTTCTCCGACGTGACCGGCGGCGGCATCGATCTGCGCCTCGGGCACACCGCGACGATGCATTTCCGTGATGGCGGTATGCCGCAGCGTGTTCGGCGTCCCCAGCCCTTTGAGCTTCGGCCGCGGCTCGGTCTCGCCCAGCTTCTTGCGCGCCGGCAGGAAAACCTGATTTCCCTCCTTGTCGAAGACCTCCATGCAGATGCCGGCCTCGATCAGACACTTCTCGAACGAATCGCCCAGGTCGTAGCAGGGGTATTCGAAAAACTCGGGGATCGCCGGGTCGGCCCAATTGCGTTCGGCCTTCGGCTTGCGCGACACGATCACCTTGCCCTTGATGCCCTCCAGCCACGGCGCCAGCGTCGGCGCGATCGGCACGATGGAGCGGCGCTTCTTGGTCTGGCTGCGATCGTCGGCGAGGAAGTGGATGCGCCCATCGCGGATCTGCGAGCTGTCGAGATCGAGGATGGCCCAGGAGCGGCCGCAGGTGCTGAGCGCGATCATGATATAGAGCAGCAGGTGTTTGCGATCCTCCCGACTGGCCGCCGCCTCCAGCAGCGCCGCAACGCGCTCGGGCGTGTAGACGAGATCGCGGGGCCCCGGCCCTTCGTCGGCCACAGTCGCCGTCGCAAAGCTGATTGCCGCAGTTGAAGCACTGCTCGGAATGGCACTCCGGCTCTTCGCAATGATCGCAACCGCACCCGCTGAACTCGTCGGAGCCACAGCAGAGGAAACCGCAAGCGTTACACATTTGCCACCTCCGCTTTTCCTCAAAATCCGCGCAGCGCGCGCACGGTGTCCCGGTCCAGCCCATAGAGCGGGCCGCGCTGGGGCACCTTCGGCTTGTGTTCCTTGGCCAGATTCTCCCGGCGCCAGCGAAGGCGCTGCTGCTCGACAGAATCCCGGCGCTTCTGGATTTCCGCGCTCTTCGCCCAGGCGGCGGCACGGGCACGGGCGGCGATGCCATCCATGAACGCGGCGGCCGGTCCGGGCTGCGGATGCTCCTCGATGAAGCGCGCCAGGCAGACCATGTGATCGCGGTGCAGCGCGCCCGTCCCTTCCGTCCATTCACGGATCGCCGTGGCGCTGGCGATGTGCGACAGGCCGACGGCGCGCATGGCGGCGGGAAGTTCGTTCCAGGTCCAGCCGGTGGCGTCGATCCACCGGCTGATCTCCTCGGGGTTGGCGGTGCGGGCGCGCATTATTTCTTCGGCGCCTTCAGCTGATCGATGCGATCCATCGCGTGGGTCCGCAGCTCGTCGGCGTCCTCTTCGGACAAATTCGAGATCGATGGCCTGACCTCCGACGATGTCTCTATCTTCTCGCCGCATTTCTTCGAGGGCATGGGCATCGTGTCCTGGTGTTACGCCATGGAGCCGCGATCGCTGATCTGGGCAGTACGCGAGGACGGTAACGGTGGACACCCTCAAGAACGGCAAATATGTCATGGACTCGCCCAATGTCGTGAGCGGTCAGGCATCGGTTTATGTGAAACAGACCGACCCGCTGCCGCTGACCCTGCTCGGTGTCTACCTCGATCCCGTCGTGGGATCATGAAGGTTGAGGTCGTTCCGGCCCGCGCCACCCACATCGGTCCTATCGCCACCCGACTGCGTGACATCGACAGAATTGAATGCGAGGCGATGGGCCACAGCCCCAAGAAGGCGCTGCGGCAGGGTTTTCTGCTCTCCGACCGCTGCTGGACCGCGCTGGTCGATGGGCGGCCCGAAGCGATGTTCGGAGCGGTCACCCTCTCCGCCCTCGATCGTCGCGCCTCCGTCTGGTTCCTCGGCACAGACGAGGTTTACCGCCATGGCAAACTGCTGCTGGCATGGGGGCCGACACTGCTTCGGCGGGCCGTCGATTCAAGGTGGAAGGCTGAGAACCTAGTTTCCAGCGGGAACGGGAAGGCGATCAGGCTCCTCACTGCCTGGGGCTTCACCGTCGAGCCTGAGGAGCAATTGGTGTCCGGCGTTCCCTTCCGTCATTTCTGGATGATCCGCGATGTGTGATCCCTTGACCCTCACCATTGCCGCGACCACTGTGGCGACGATCGGGACCGGCTTCTCCGCGCTTCAGGCGAATGCGCAGAACAAATATCAGGCCAAAGTTGCCGACCAGAATGCGAAGCTGTCGGCTGAGGCCGCGCGGCAGGAGAGCGACAACACGCGCGAGGCGGCGCTCCAGCAGTATCGGAAGATGGCGCAATTGAAGGGGCAGCAGCGCGCGGCAATGGCAGCGTCTGGCTTGGACGTTGATTTCGGGAACGCTGCCGATCTGACTGCGGATACCGATATGCTGGGCCGGGAGGATGTTAGTCGCATCTACCGCCAAGGTGCGGAGAATGTGCGTGGGTTCGATATGCAGGGGGCAAACTACCGCTCACAGGCGGCAGCATCCCGGCAAGCTGCGACCGGGGCGCTAATCGGCGGGGCGTTCGATATGGGATCAACGGCGCTCAGCGGTGCAACGCAATATAGCAGACTGCGAGGGCGAACGGGCAGCGGCAGTAGCAACAACTTCGGCTGATCTCAGGAGAGGAGCCACCATGCTCCGATCAGGATGGCGAACCCAACGCCCCACAGCTTCAGCCATTTGTCGCCCCTGGCCTCCCGGTCTTCCCATTGCTTGAGGCGTGAGGACCCGGGCGGGACGCCCTTCGGCTTGGCCCCGTTGTTCGCCGCGTTGAGTGCTGGGATTCCAGCCAGAATATAGACGCTGAACAGCGCACCCCAGATGACGCTCGGCTCTGTCATTGCATCTCCGTCCGTCGATTCAAGGCTGCGACCCTGTCGAATACCTATACGGCGCAACCAGACGAGGCAAGGGATGCCCCGAATTCAGACATATGGCGGCCCTGTTGTCGGCCCGGTCCAAACTACCGGCGCCCGCTTCCAGGCGGCGGACAATAATGGCGGCGCTGCGGGTGGCATCGCGCGCGGGCTGGAAAAGCTGGGCGGTGCGCTTGCCGACCGTGCTGTCGTGCAAGATCAAGTCGAGGACACTCTGGCCCGCACCAATGCCGACAATCTCAATCTCGGCGCCAGTACCGCAGTGTCAGCTGCCCTCGCAGACTACAAGACGAAGGCCGGAAAGCTGGCGCTCGATGCCCGTCCCGGCATCGACAAGGCGCTAGGCGATGCGATTGACGGCGCGCTGTCGCAGGCTGATCCGCGGACGAAGCGCTATCTGGCGCCACAACTTGGTCGCCTGCGTGCTGCCGCCAGCAATGACATCGCCACCCATGCGATCGGGCAGGCCAAGGTCTATGAGCGCGAGACCGGGCTGGCGAAGCTCGGCAACTTCATTGAAAATGCCGTCGCAGCAGACGATCCACAGCAGCGCGCCGGGTTCATCGACCAGGTGAAAGCGCAGGCCCGCACCAATGCGGAGCTTGCCGGACTGGGCGACCCGGAGATTATTGCCAACGAGGAGCGCAAGGCGGTGTCTGGCGCGCATAGTGCGGTCTTTAATCGCTATATGTCGGGCAAAGACATCGATATGGCGCACGCTTATTTCGAGGCGCATCAGGACGAATTGAGCGCAGGTGATCGGGCAACCGCGCAGCAGATGCTCGCCGCTCCGCTGCAAAAGCGCTGGGCCGACCAACAGGTCAACGCCATCATGGCATTGCCGACACTGGCGGAACCCGGCAAGGCGCCGCCTACTGGCGGCGCGCCCGCCCCGGTTGCCAATGGCGGCGATGTCATCAAGGCACTGTTCCCGGGCGCCAGCGTCACGTCCACCTATCGGCCTGCCGATCATCCGCTATCGAAGGCGAACCCGACGTCCTGGCACACGCGCAGCCACGCCGCTGTCGATGTAAAGCCGATCCCCGGCATGACCTTCGACCAATATGTCAAGGAGGTCGAGGGTGCAGGCTATCAGGTGATCGAGGCGCTGAACGAGGTCGGCGCCGGGCGGTCCAAGCACGCGACCGGCGATCACTGGCATATCGTGCTGGGCAAGGGTGGCGGTGGCGGGCCTGCTCCTGCTGCGCGCCGCTGGGATCTCCAGGACGTGACGACGCGCATCTATGCCGCAGCGGAAAAGAATGGCTGGACGCCGGAGCAGCGCGACGCCGTGATGGATGCGGCCAAGGATCGGGTCAGCTTCGACGAGCAGCTGAAGAAGCGCGACGAGGACAGCGCCGATCGTGCGGCCTCGGAATGGGTGCTGAAGCAGGGTGCGGGCTTCACCGACATTTCCCAGATGCCTGCCAGCATCCGTAACGGTCTGTCCCCCGACGCCGCGCGCAGCTATATCGGCGTCGCCAAGAGCAACAGCAAGCCGGTCGAGGCTGTCGCCAACGGGTCCGCGGCGACCACGCTGGAACTGATGCGTATCATGGAACCGGAGAAGTTCGCGGCCACCCCGCTCGGGAAATTTGCGGGCCAGGTCACGCGCGCGGAAATGCAGGGGCTGCTGGTCGAGCAAGCCAAGATCATCAAGGGCGACCCTGACAAGTCGATCCGCAGCAAAGTCGCGTCCACCATCTCCACCTTCGGCGTCGAGGATGGCCTGACCGGCAACAAGGAGGAGGATCGGAAGAAGCGCGTCTCCGTGCAGAAGATCATGGAGAGCGAGATCCAGTCGGTGACCGGCGGGAAACGAAACCCGACCGACGACGAGCTTTATCGCGCCTATCAGTCCGCCACGCGCGATGTGACGTTCACCGTCAACCGCAGCTTTGCCGGCATCCCGACCGGGCAAGGACAGCGGACCAAGCCCCGCTATGAACTGGAGTCCAGCGACGTGCCCGAGAATATCCGCCAGCGCATCGTCGCCGGATGGCAGAAGACATATGGCACCGCTCCCAATGATGAGCAGATCGGCACCGCCTATCGCAACGGCAAGGGGCGCTTCTGGTGATGGCAACCGATCCCTATAAATATCTCGACGCCATGCGCAGCCGGTCGATGCAGCCGGCGCAGTCTGATACCGACCCATTCGAAGCCGAGCTTCAGCAGCAGCGCGACGACGAACTGGCCTATCGCATCAAGATCGCCAAGCCCGACGAGGCGGCCCGCGTCCGCCCGATAGCGGAAGCGCGCGGCCTACCGCCGTCGGCTGTCGCCAGCAATCTTCCCGCTTTCGAGGCGGAGGCCCGCGCCTCCCGCGCCAAGGCGATCATGCAGCAGTATCCGGCAATCGGGAAATGGTCGGCCAAGCCCGGCAACGCCACCATCGCCGCGGACGATTATGAAAATCTCGGCCTGTTCGGTAAAGCCTTTTACGGCGTCAAGAATTTCGGCTCCTACCTGCTGTCCTCGGTCCCGGAGTTCACATCCGGCATCTGGGGGGCGCTCGGCGGGATCGCCGAGAATATGGACACGCTCACCCCACAGTCGGAAGCGGAGAAGCGTGCCGGCATCCGCACCCTGCCCGGCCTGATTGCTGATTTCGCCAATGCACGGCAGGCTGAAGGCCAGGGCATGGCGAAGAACCTGCAACCGCAGGTCGACAACTGGCTCGCCCGCAATCTGCTTCAAGGTGTCTCGTCCACTGGATCGACGGCGGCGGCGGTGGGCGTCGGCATAGTGGCGGGGCCTGCTGCGGGCACGTCGGTCAGCTGATGGGGCTGGATGCCGCTGTGAAGCAGATCATGCACCTCGGCCGCCTGAAGCAGAAGCTGATCGATGCGAAGGAAGAGCGGGATTACGAGGCTGTTGTCGGCGAAGCGCTGGCCGCTGCCGGCGGCCTGCCGCAGAAGCCCAGCAACGCCTCATTCGACGAGCCGGGCTGGTTCGACCGGGCCAAGTCTTTCGTCCTCGGGCTAGACGCCGCAATGCTCAAGATGGAGACCGTCTTCGACTGGCTCGATCAGGGACCAAACGGTGTCTTCAACCGCGTCGTCTTCCAGCGCTTTGTCGACGCGCAGGAGCAGCGCCGTCTGCGCACCGCCGACATGATGCGCCAACTCGAAGCGGCACGCATGGAGATGCGCAGGCTGGCGGCGGCGCAGGAGCTTCTAGTTGCGACAGCGCCGGAACGCGCCGACCGCGCATCGGCTGCGTTTGTCGCGGGGACAGCGCACCAGCTTTGTTTGATGGCTCAAATCGTTGCCGCTGACGGGGAGGCCCACTTTTCCAGCGTCAATGCGATCCATGCCGACCACGAGATTTGCGCGACGCTGCTGTTCCTGATCGCCGATTCGCAAAGTGACGCCGCCGAGATGGCGAAGCGGCTCAGGCGGCCGGAGGGCGATCTCAGTGCAGAATCGCGCCTTGTGGCTGCGATCGGCGACCTCGCGGCGGGCCGCTTGCGTGCGGTGATCGCCAGTGAGATGGCCGAGGACGATTTCGACGTCTACGATCCGCCCGTCGACTTGAGCGGCGGCGGGATAGCGGTCGAGGCGCTGCTCCGTCGGCTGCACGCAGGCGTGATCCAGCTGGCGAGGGAACTACTCGTCGCTCCCCGTTCCGATGCCGAAAAGGTTACGATCCCGGAATCTCAGCGCATCTTCGCGCAGGTCCGCGACCTGTGCGTCGCACCGATTGACGATGTGTTCGATGCGGACGGTCCCCGCGCCGTCAGCGTCTTCCCCGGACCCCTGCATATCGCCAAGCTACTGCTGGCGGTGTCAGGGAACCTTGTCGAAGCCAGCCTGTGCCGGGTTTCTGCACCCGATGGTGTCGATCCCGGGTCATGGTGGCAGATCATTCGACGCGCCGCCCGCAAGCGGCCTTACCTCTGGCGAAATCACCGCGAGGCGCTGGAGCGCGGATACCTGGCCAAGGGCGTTTCCGCTGCCGTTAGCTTCCCGACCGGTGGGGGCAAATCCACTTTAGCGGAGCTAAAAATTGCGGCCGCACTGCTGGGCGGCGGCCAGGTTGTTGTACTCGCACCGACGCTCGCGCTGGTTGACCAGACCGCCTTTTCTCTCGCAAACGCATTCAAGGATTATAACGTCTTCGGCGATCTTGACGACGAGATCACCTTCTCCGACGTCTTGGTGCTGCCAGAAATCATTGTCACGACGCCCGAGCGCTGCCTCGTTCTCCAGTCGATACAGCCCGAAGCCTTTGCCGATGTGGCTCTCGTGGTGTTCGACGAGTGCCATCTCCTGCACCCTCGTGAATCCGACCGGAGCAGGCGCGCGATCGACGCGATGCTCTGCATGCTGAACCTCACGAATTACGCACCGGACGCCGATTTGCTGCTCGTGTCGGCGATGATGCAGAATGCAGAGGAAATATCCGGCTGGGTCGCGGAACTCACCGGTCGCCGATGTCTTCCACTCGACCTCGCCTGGAAGCCGACGCGGCAAGCGCGAGGATGCGTCGCGTATGACGCGGCGCGCATTACCGAGCTTAATGAACTCCTCGCGACCGAGCAGCTCACTGCCACCACCAAGGGCGTTCCCAAGCATCTCGCGAGCCAGTTGGATGCACCGCCCTTCGCTTTCTTCTGCCTCCGGCAGACCTGGGCCACCCGTAACCGCGAGGATTATGCCTTGATGGCGCTGCTGGATGAGGCGGTCCCGTTCGCCTCCAATGCGGCCAAGAAGTCGGGCGAATGGTATCTGACGCCAAATGGCAACGTCGTCGCTGCCACAATAGCGGCCGCCGCCGCGGAGGACGGGCTGAAGACACTGACCTTCGTCCAAAGCATAACTGCTGCGGAATCCGCAGTCCGCACCTTCCGCAGCCTGCTTCCCAAGCGCCGGGTATCCCTGATTGAGGAAGAGCAGGCTTGGCGCAAGATTGTGGAGGAAGAGCTTGGCGGTCCGCAGCATTGCTATCTCAAGCTAGACGCCAACGGCCAAGTCGATGGCAGCGCCACAAGTCATCACGGGCAACTGCTCAAGGCGGAACGCATGCTCCATGAATCCCTGTTCAAGCGGCGGGATGGAGTTGACGCATTGTTTGCAACGTCCACGCTCGCGCAAGGTATGAACCTCCCAAGCGACGTCGTGCTCATTGCCGGCGACAGCCGCTGGGACGTGACGGACGACAAGTTCAAGCAACTTGATGCGCACGAACTACTCAATGCTGCCGGACGCGCTGGCCGGGCAGGCGAAGGCGGACAGGGGTTCGTGCTCGTGGTTCCTAGCAAGATCATCAACATCGATAATGACGAAAACACGATTAACCGGCATTGGATGTCGCTGCAGAGTATTTTCGCGCAATCCGACCAGTGCCTCAGGATTGATGATCCGATTACCGGCTTGCTCGACCGCATCCACATGCACGCGCACGAGGGCAACGAGGACTATTTCCTAACCCGGCTGCCGATTGGGGACGGTGACGCCCCCGACGAACCCGCGACAGAGATGCTCAAGCGCTCCTTCGCGGCATACCAAAAGCGCAAGGAAGGTAAGGAAGCGTGGATCGACACCCGCGTTCAGGCTGCGCTCCAGCGTCGCGAGGAACTCGCGCCGAAGCAGGATCTGACTTGGCTTGAACGCGTCGCCGCTTCCGCTGGCCTACCCTATGAGATCCTCGTCAGTCTGACAACGCTCATTGACGCGGGCGCATTCACGGGAGCCAGCACCGATTGCATGAATGCCCTGTTCGACTGGATCGAAGCCCGTCCAGCTTGGTTGATGCACCTAATCCGGCCGAATGACATCGAGGGGCTGTTCGGCAAGGATTACCGGGAGATTGATGGCAATGCCGCGAAGGCAAAGGTAGCGCTGCCACAGATAAGGCCGCTCCTGACGGCGTGGATGGCCGGCAAGCCGCTATGCGATCTCGAACGGGCGATCGGCACCAAAGAGCATCTCATCAAGACCTGCGAGACGGCTCGGCATTTCGCCATGCGCCTTGTTCCCGATCTCGCCTTTGTTGCCGGCCTTCCAGCGCGTATTCTGGCTGCAAAGGCGGTGGCAGCGGGTGAAGAGCCGGCCATACCAATCATCGTGCAGACCCTGAGCGGGGTTGTCCGGAAAGGGTGCGCAAGCCCAGAGCAACTTGCCAATGCCGTGCACCTCAATTCCGAGTCCCGGCCGAGTGCCCGCAAAACCTTTGCCACTATCGCTCATCTCATCCCATCCGGCGATCCGTTTGAGAGCTTCGATGATGTTCTGACGCGGGTTCGGCACGCGCACGACGTGGCGGTGTTTGACGATCTCTAACTGGGGCCGCGACGTGGCTTCCACGTCGTCTGTACGGGTTAACATCGTAGGACCAGCTTTAGCCGGTCGGGGTGAGCCTAAGCCGCAGAGGCAGCAAAATAGGAAGTCCATACCAGTCAAGGTGCGCACCCTGCGGCCGGATTGACGCGTTGGGGGGGCATGAAGCTGCGAATACGCCATGAAACCACCTACCGCTATCGGAATGCGGTCGGCCTGCAACCGCATCGCCTCATGCTTGCGCCGCGCAGCTCGCACGATCTCAGGGTGTTGGCGAGTTCGATCCGCCTGGCGCCGGAAGCGGACATCGAATGGACGCAAGACGTGTTTGGGAACCTGGTTGCGACCGCCTGCTTTTCAGGCTCTGCGGACCAACTCGTCATATCAACGGACATCACGGTGGAGCAGTTTGCATCGGCCTGGCCTATTTTCCGGATTGCGCCAGGCGCTCACTCCTACCCATTCACATACTCAGAAGAAGAAATTGCCGATCTGGGCGCTCTCCTAAAGCCGCAACATCCGGATCATGGAGGTCAGTTTGATAGTTGGGTAGGCGCCTTCGTTTATGCATCGCCCACCGACACGTTGTCGCTGCTGAAGGACATCAACAATGGCATCGCCGATGCGATCGCGTACCGAACCCGAGACGAAGATGGAACACAAGATCCGCTGGAAACTCTAACGATGGCGAGTGGATCCTGCCGAGACATGGCAGCTCTTTTCGTCGAGGCGGTTCGCCACCTTGGTTTTGGGAGTCGAGCCGTTTCGGGCTATTTACATGATCCCGACAAATTCTTACACGAGGCAGGATCAACGCACGCCTGGGCGGAAGTCTATCTTCCAGCGGCCGGGTGGATTGCCTTTGACCCTACACACCGGCGCACCGGCTCAGCGAACCTCATTCCCGTAGCAGTTGGCAGGTGCAACAAGCAGATCATGCCGGTCACTGGTGGGTTCATTGGCGCAGCGGACGACTTCATCGGCATGGACGTCCAGGTGAACGTTGCGCTGATTTGATCCGTTAGCCGCACTCTCAGGTGGCGCTCAAAAATTTCCGCGATCCCGAAGGAACGATCAATGCTTAATTCTGGATTCTACATCCAGATCCTGACCGGCCTCGGCGCCATTATTCTGATGACCGCCTGGATTCCGATGGTCCTGCGGAAGATGCCTCTGTCGCTGCCGATCTTCTGCGTCGCCGTCGGCGGCGCCCTGTTCACGATGCCCCAGTTAAGACCCTTCGCGGTTCATCCGCTGCAGTACCCTGTCCTGGTGGAACGCCTGAGCGAGCTTGTGGTGGTGGTCGCGCTCATGGGCGCGGGTCTGAAGATCGACCGGCTCATCGGTCTTCATCGCTGGGTTCTTACGTGGCGTCTCCTCGCGATCGCGATGCCGATCACGATCCTGCTTGTTGCCGCGCTCGCCTCCTCCCTTCTTGGGCTCGGACTGGCAGCCGCCCTGCTCCTGGGATCGAGTCTCGCTCCCACAGACCCGGTACTCGCGAGCGACGTCCAGGTCGGCGCACCAGGAGAGGGAGAGGAAGATGAGGCCCGTTTCGCGCTGACGTCCGAAGCGGGACTGAACGACGGGCTCGCCTTTCCTTTCGTCAACCTGGCAATCGCGCTGGCTGGCCTCTCCTTTGGAACGCAAGCGCTTGAACATTGGCTCATCGTTGACGTGATCTGGAAGGTTCTTGCCGGTGTTGGCATGGGCTACGTCATCGGGATCGGGCTGGGCTTCCTTACTTTCCACCTGCCCAACGCCGCCAAGCTGTCCCGGACAGGTGACGGGTTCGTTGCCCTGGGTGCCGCGCTCCTTGCATATGGCCTCACCCAACTGGCACATGGGTATGGCTTTCTCGCCGTTTTCGTCGCAGCGCTTTGCCTTCGTCATGCCAGCCGCGATCACAGCTACCATCATCGTCTGCATGCATTTGCCGAAGAAGCCGAACGCCTGTTGATGATGCTGATGCTGGTGTTGTTCGGCGGCATGATCACCCATGCAGGCCTCCTCGCCCATCTGGATGTTTGGACGATCTTATTTACCGCGCTGACAATCCTCGTCGTTCGTCCATTCGCGGGTCTCATCAGCCTCGCAGGATTGGTACTTCCGTGGCGTGAGAAGCTTGTGATTTCCTTCTTTGGAATACGCGGGGTGGGCACGATCTACTATCTCGCCTTCGCCCTCAATCAAGCTCATTTCTCCGAGGCGGAGAGGCTCTGGAGTGTCGCTGCCCTCGTGGTGCTCGTTTCAATCGTTCTACATGGTATCACCGTAACTCCGTCCCTCCAGCTTCTCGACCAGTGGCAGGCGCGACGTCAATCTTCGCAGTGATGGCAGGAAGGGACAGGGCATTCCGTTTGCGCTTCAATGCTGAGTAGAAAGTGCTCTTGTCCCCACCCGCAACGTGCTATTGTGAGCCATCCCGGCTCGACTCATCCAGACAGGCCGGGGCTGAGAGACACAGGCGCTCCCGTTTGGCGAGGAGCGCACAATGTCCGCATCTGAAAGCTCTAATCCATCATTATCGCAACGCGAGGCTCGCAGGCACGCTGACGCTGAGCAACAATGGCTGACCCTTGGAGCCGCGCGAGAACGGTCGAAGAGCGCGGCTGCCAATTTTTCCCACGATCATAAGCGCCAGCTAACGTCGGCGATCGACAGCTGGGAGAATGAGGGTGGAACGGCGATTGGAGTTGCCACGTCATCAAGACCCAAGCCTCTCCGGCTCACTAAGCTTCAGTGGTGCGCTGATCTATTTCGTGACGATACCACGATGCGTGCGGCCATTATCAATGGCCTCCTCATCTTGATAGCAGCAACAGTAGCCATCATATTGCTGAATAATTGAGCGGACCCATATTTACAGCGATTGGCAGAAAAATGGATGCTATACCAAAAGGACTGGCGAGTACCGATCTTCGACTGATGCCCGGACTGGCCGGAGGCCTCGATAAGCTACAGGAACTTCAGAATCTCCTCTATGCTGCCCGCGATGCGCTGGCACGTGGAGAAGCGCTGTCTACGGTCGAGAGGCAGCGATTGAACGGTGCGCTCGACGACCTCATGGCCTTGAGAAAGAGCAACAATGCGCCACCGGGTGCGCCCAAGCATCTGAACAAGCGAAGCAGCACAACCCATACATCTGACGTCCAATGTAAAGGAACATACCATGGCCAAAAGCCAGAAAAGATCGAACCGTGAAGTTCGCAAACCCAAGGCTGAGAAATCCAAAAAGCAGAATGCGTCCAACCCGTCGCAGAAGCCCGGCGCGCTCGGCATTGTTACCCTGAAAAGCTGATTGCAATAGGGGGGCGGCGGGTGTTTCAAAAGCGTCCGCCAACTCGTTCATCAGGTCCGATCAGGCAGGCCGCCCATGCCGTGCGGCCACCTACGAGCCCAATTGCTCTACCTCATCGTTCATCAGAACTTTTTTCCGCGCCAGGACGGGGGGTGAGGATTATCCCCCCTCATCGCGAGCGCGGCCCCTGCTCCTCCTCTTCCAACCGGAATTCCAGAGCAATCGCTGCGTCTTCGGGGCTGAGGGCTTCAGGCGTTCCCGCTTCGCGCGCCTCAGCCTCGGCAGCCTCAGCCTCCCATGCGCTTGCGGCCTTCAGCGCTCTCTGACGCACCTGATCAAGAGGTGAGGCGGTAGCGACCTGTCGATGGTGCGCCGCCTCTCGTCTGCACATGGCTGAGCTGTTGAACATGGCGGGCCTACCGGCTGCCGCTCGGCGGAGCATTCCGGACCCACAGAGAAACCCAACGGGCGCGACCAGGTCGTTCAGCGTCAGATGCTAGGGCCTGCTCTGTCATGGGTGCCAAGGGCAGTCCGGTGGATCGCCCTCGTTGATCGCGTTCCAGTGCAGCAGCGAGATGCAACGGATCGATCGGATGATGCTCGACGACCGATCCTTCTTCGACCCGCAGCGTAGTAGCGACCCGATGATAGGCTGTATGGCCGTTGCCCTCCAGCATCTCTTCATCAGTTTCCACTTCGTAGGAACCTGCTGGCAACGGTTCTGCGAACTCCGGCAGCTGAAATGGCGCTGTGAATGTTGCCATTTTGCGCGTCGTACGGATGGTCATGATCGTTTTCCCTCATGGGGAGAGGCGCGGTCCAGGGCGACAGGCATCGTGTATCTCCCGTTTGCAGGCGGGAGCACGTTGGTCTCTCTGTCACGATATGCCTGCGGCACGATGAGGGTGATAGTCTGTTATATCACAGGCTCCCCAATCACCCGCATCTATTCGTCGGAGCGCGGAGCGGGAATGCCGCTGCGCTAGAATCCCATGCCTGAATGCGCACCATCGGCACTGCTGCTGCCCTCCATGCGATCAGCAATTGCCGCTTCCGTGGTGATCAGCAGCCCGGCGACTGACGCGGCATCCTGCAACGCGGTTCGCACAACCTTCGTAGGATCGATGACACCGCACTGGAAAAGATTTTCATATTGTTCGCTTTGAGCATTGAAGCCGAGATTTTCATCTTTCCCATCCAGCAGCCTACCGGCGACCACGCCGCCATCAAAACCTGCATTCTCCGCGATCTGGCGAAGTGGTGCCTGCAGCGCCCGGCGGACGATTTCGATGCCACGCCGCTGGTCATCATTGTCGGGACAGATAGCGTCCAGCGCCTTCGACGCATAAAGCAGGGCGGTGCCGCCGCCCGGCAATATACCCTCCTCGACCGCTGCACGCGTCGCGTGAAGGGCGTCCTCGACACGATCCTTCCGTTCCTTGACTTCGAGTTCGGATGCCCCGCCGACCTTTATGACGGCAACGCCCCCGGCCAGCTTGGCGAGCCGCTCCTGCAGCTTTTCCCGGTCATAGTCGCTTGTCGCGGTCTCGACCTGCCGCCGGATCGTTTCAACACGGCCCTGAATGGCATCGGGCCTGCCGGCCCCATAGACGATCGTGGTCGTATCCTTCGTGATCGACACACGCTTTGCAGTGCCCAGCATCTCGAGCGTGACATTCTCAAGCTTGATCCCCAATTCCTGGGCCACAACGTTGCTCGCCGTCAAGATAGCAAGATCTTCAAGCATCGCCTTGCGACGATCACCAAAACCCGGCGCCCTTACCGCCGCGACCTTGAGCCCGCCGCGCAACTTGTTGACCACCAGTGTCGAGAGCGCATCGCCTTCAACATCCTCGGCGATGATAAGAAGCGACCGGTGCGCCTTTGCTACCGCCTCCAGGACGGGAAGCATCGCCTGCACGTTCCCCATCTTCTTCTCATGGATCAGGATATAGGGATCTTCCAACTCGACCGACGTCTTCTCACTGTCAGTGACGAAATAGGGCGACAGATAGCCCCGATCGAACTGCATGCCTTCGACCAAATCCAATTCGAACTCAATTCCGGGGGCTTCCTCGATCGTGATCACGCCCTCCTTGCCGACCTTTTCCATAGCCTCGGCGATCCTGTTTCCGACGACCTCATCGCCATTGGCCGAGACGATGCCGACCTGCGCGATCTCCTGGTTATTCGCCACGGGCTTGGATCGCGCCTTGAGTTCGGTCACCACGGCGGTGACAGCGAGATCAATGCCGCGCTTAAGATCCATGGGATCGATGCCGGCGGATACCGCCTTCATACCCTCTCGAACGATCGCCTGCGCGAGTACGGTGGCGGTGGTGGTCCCGTCTCCGGCATGATCATGCGCTCGGGATGCGACGGCGCGCATCATCTGCGCGCCCATATTTTCGAACTTATCGGTAAGCTCGATTTCCTTGGCAACGGTCACGCCATCCTTGGTAATCCTGGGCGCTCCGTAGCTCTTATTGATCAGAACGTGGCGGCCCTTGGGGCCAAGTGTAACGCGCACTGCGTCGGCAAGGATGTTGACGCCCCGTGCCATGCCCTCGCGGGCCTGCTGGGAAAATTTCACGTCTTTGGCTGTCATGGCTTAGCCCGACTTTCCTGTCGCTGGTCCGCGATCATATTGTCGCTTTCACAAGCGGGAGCCAGCGCTGCCATCTGCGAGTAGGCACTCCCAATCGAGAGCGCCAATTAAGGTCATATGCGCCTTAACCGGAACGATGACAAGCTCGCCAGCCGCGCTGCACCTCACCTACTCGACAGCCGAAAACAGCGACAGCTTCTAAGCCGCGCACCTCGCAGCCGGAATGACCGTAGATGGCGCGTCGCTGCCCACTTGGTCGCCGGCAGGGAACTGGCCGCTGAAGGAAATGAGATGACGGACAACCTTCCGTCTTTTCGCCCCAGTCGAGGAACTGATCTCGCTCCGGCCAGTCCTATCTGCAATGAAAGGATCGGCAGATGTCAGGGCCCAGAGAACAGGTAGGCGCGACCAAAAAGGGCGCGCTTGCAAAAACGCCGCGCCAGATCCCTTGGGCCGGCTGGAAGCCCATTTTGAAGCGGGCATGGGTGAACAGCGGGCGGCATAACCTTAGCCTGCTCTCCGCTGGCGTGGCCTTTTACGCTTTCCTCTCCTTTGTTCCTCTTCTCGGTTCACTTGTCATGACCTATGGTCTCGTCGCCGATCCGGCTACGGTCGCCAAGCATATGCGTGCCATCGTGGACCTTGTGCCAGCCGATGCAGCCCGACTGATATACGAACAGCTGACGCAGCTCACCCAGAGCGCAGCTGAAAAGAAGGGAATAGGCCTTCTTCTGGCACTGGCGGTCTCGATCTACGGCGCGTCCCGTGCCTCGGGGGCAATGATCGGATCCTTGAACATCATCTATGAGCAGGAGGACCGTCGATCCTTGATCAGGACGGCTTTGATTGCTGCTGCGCTTGCCGGTGGTGCCGTCATCGTGGGCTTGATCGGCATCATCGCTGCATCGATGCTCAATTTCGCCCAGGGACTCGTTGAAGGCCTCGGAACCGTTGGTGCCGTGGCCCTGCAGGCAATCACCTGGACCATAGCCGCCGCGCTGTGCAGCTTCGCGCTCGGAGCGATGTATCGTTTTGCGCCAGACCGGGCGGATGCACGCTGGCAATGGCTTAGCCTCGGCTCCGGCTTGGCAACGCTGCTCTGGCTTCTGACGACGCTCGGCTTCGGCCTCTATGCCAGCTGGCTGGGGGATTACGACGCAACCTATGGTTCGCTTGCCGCTGTCGTGGTCCTTCTCATGTGGCTCTATGTTTCCGCATACGCCGTGCTGATTGGAGCCTTGGTCAATGCCGAGGTAGAGCGGCAGACCTCGCGCGATACAACTATCGGGCCCGAAGAGCCGATGGGTGAACGTGGAGCGACAATGGCTGACACAAGCGCCGCGCTGGACCAATGAGCTTTCCGATGATCATTGAACTCGCGTATAGCCGCTTGATCAATGTTGTTCCATTTCGGGTAACAGCCGTCGCCTCTCATCCCATGCTGGCGAATTGGTACGGCTGGTGCGGAGGGAATGGGCTTGGCCCACGATAGGGCCTCAGAGCGGCGGGATCGTAAAGGCCCAACCGCATGGGTCTTCCGTGAGTCTACGCTGGTTACGATGAGCAAGGGCATGCGCATGTGGGATATCCGGGTGATGGTCACGCAGGCGGATAGAGCGATGCCCGTTAAAAATGACCCGACCATCCTAAGATGGCCGGGTCAGTAGAAGAATTCTTTTGAAATCCTTCAGGGTCGCACTACTGTTGTTAACCCCTTTTGTTAAAATAGATATCTCTAAATTTAGCCTTAATCCTAAATACGGTTAACTGGCTGAACTACGCCGATTATTTCTGCTGTTCAGATCACATCTTTATTTCGAAAAATTAGTTGGCAGTTTTAGTGCAGAAAATAGCGATCCGTGTTACGATCCTGTATCGCGGCCAGTGTCTACTAAGGCGTGCTGCGACTGAGAGGCCATCGCGCTCCCGCACAATGAGCAGAGCGCCATGTCCGCTCGAGCGCTCCCGCTTGCTGACGCGGAGTTCATCATGATTACTGA
>Ga0068855_100004371_pt1 | contig 17272 bp, 13 predicted proteins | sample KBSCornC52_FD_66592 | JGI IMG/M metagenome (GOLD analysis project Ga0068855, IMG submission 66592) | Corn rhizosphere microbial communities from Kellogg Biological Station, Michigan, USA - KBS Corn C5-2 | ecosystem: Host-associated > Plants > Roots > Rhizosphere > Soil ...
CGATCTTAGGGCTTCGATAGTGTGCTCACGCCATGCAGGATCTGCCCCCGCCTCGAGCTGCAAGTTGATGTCGCTACCCCAAGCCGACAATATTAGCGGCGTCATTCCTGCTCTCGCGCAAAGCGCTGCCCGAAAATCAATCCAGCATACATGCACGATATCCGGCAATAGTTTGTTCCAAAGCCTTTTTAGCCACCAGGTAAAGAACCACTCATCGATCCGCCTAGCATTTGCCTCGCCGGCAAGTCGCGTTAATCCGTGACGCCTGGACTGCGGAAGCCGAATGAAGGTGTATGTAGAGTCTTCACTGAGTTGCGGGTCGTGCCAATCTACAAAGAACGTCTCAAATCCTGTTCGTAGAGTGCTACTCAGAGCTCGCCTGCCATGAATCCAGTTACCGAAGGTCGGGGCTAAAAAAAGCACCCTCGGGCGACGCGACTGCCCAGTTAGTCTTGGGGAGGAAAACTGCAAAGCACTCCTAGGCATTCACTGCTTTCTACGCCGCTTCTGCGGATTCGCCAACTACTTGACAAACTGTGTCCACGTTCTTGGCGCTCATGGTCGGATAAAGTGGCAAGGTCACTGCCCTGGTCACAAATTCTCGAGTGATAGACAAGTCCTGCCGTTGGGTACTATTGGCGAATGCCTTGAAATCTGCAATGCAGGGATAGTGCAGACTTGACTGGATCCCTGCTTTTCGAAGCCGTTCGACAGCTTGATCACGCGGACGAGTCGCGGGCGCAATGCCGACCATAAGGTGTGCCGCCGACTCTTGTATCGATGTGCTGAATGCCATTGTCCAACCGCTCAGATGACCGATAGCTTGTTTGTAGCAATGAAGTAACTGCCGGCGGAGCTCATTATTCGCGCCAAGTTTTTTCAACTGAATACGGCCAAGCGCGGCGCGTATTTCATCCAGGCGATAGTTGTAACCGTTCGCGATCACTTCGTAGTTTCTGGCGTGCCCTGAGTGTCGCTGCCATGTGAGCGAGGTCATGCCATGGGATCTGAGCAAGCGAACTTTATTCGCGACATCGTCGTTCTGCGTAACCAACATGCCCCCTTCTCCAGTGACCATATTCTTATTCGCAAAGAAGGAGAAGCATCCGATGTCGCCAATGGCGCCGGCCATCACCCCATCAGGTATTTGCGCTGGGTTGCCGTGATACCGTGCGCCTACTGCGTGGCAGGCATCCTCAATCAAAAAGATGCTGTGCTCACTGCAGAGCTCATATAAATCGGCCATCCGGCATAGATTGCCACCGTAATGCATCACGATGAGCGCCTTTGTGCGCGGAGTAATTAATTTCGCTACCTGTGCAGGATCAATCGTTGGCTCGGCAAGGCTGATTACATCCGCAAAAACCGGGTGAGCTCCGCATGCCACGGTCATATTCGCACTGGCGACAAAATTGAGCGCAGGTTGGATTACCTCATTACCGGGGCCTACGCCTACGGCCAACAAGGCCAGGTGAAGGGCGGCAGTTGCGCTGGACACTGCGATTGCGTGCTTTGTCCCCATCAAGGCCGCAAAATCGGCCTCGAACTTCTCGACTTCTGGTCCCATGGAAAGCCACTTGCTTCGCAATACGCGCTCAACGGCTTCAGCCTCCTCTTGGCCGTAGTCGATGTCGCTAAGGGGGATGTTCCAGGTTGGCAACTTAGATTTCCTCGGCCGTCTCGGTAAAGAACGCAGGTTGCGTCCCGGAGTAGAGCTTTTGAGCTCTGGCGTAATCGCTGGGACGTCCAATATCTAGCCACAGGCCTTCGTAAGGCCAGCCGCACACTTTTTCGCCGGCGTCTAATAGACGCAAGACTAGTTCAGGAAAATCGAGGTACTTACCCTTCGGGATGAATTTCAAAACTGAAGGTTCATAAACGTAGATACCCATGCTCACGTCGTGCTGATATTCGGGTTTTTCGTCATAGTCAACGACCCGATGATCGTCCCCAATTTTGAGCACGCCGAAGTCCAGCTTCACCCGCCGTCTATGGACAGCGATGGTCAGGGCGGCATTTTGCTCGCGATGGAACGAAACAAGCTCATCGAAATTCAGGTCGGTCAAGAGATCGCCATTCATAACGAGGAAGGTGTTGCTAATGCCCTGAATTGACGCTAGCGAACCCGCGGTTCCAGTGGGTTCCTGCTCTTCAACGAAGCGAAGCGTGATAAGTCTCGACAACTCCCGATGGTTCAAGAAATAAGCCTTTATCAAGCCAGCAAGATGTCCAAGCGCTAAAGTGATGTCAGTTAGCCCATAGTCGATTAGCCGGCGGATCAAGACCTCAATGATTGGAGTATTTCCCAGGGGGACCAACGGTTTAGGGAAATTGATAGTGAAGGGTTGCAAACGTACGCCTTTACCGCCTGCTAAAATAACGGTCGAAATTCCCTTGGCCGCTCCTTTCGTTTGTCGATGTTGCACTGGTACTTGCTTGCTCACGGAAGGCAGTGTCATATGGCGTACTCCCGCGTTCTGTATTCCTGAAGGTGATGAGCAAGATAGTCCGCTGTCAGGAGGAGGCCTTCTTCGAGGGAAACCTTAGGCGCCCACCCTAGGACGGCTCGTGCTTTAGCGGCATTACACAAGAGCACGTGAACCTCGCTCTTTTCCGGTCTCTTTCGACGGCCGTCAAGGGTAATCGGTGCGCTGCAGCCAACCGTTTTTAGGCAGGCTGCGGCGACCTCCTCGATCGACCACGCATTGCCCTGCCCAAAGTGAATGGTTTCGCCCTCGATGCCGGGAGCTTCTAACGCGAGCAAAAAAGCTCGGGCGGTATCAGCCACAAATGTCAAATCACGCTTCGGCGTCAAATTGCCAAGCTTGATCTCCCGCTCACCGCTTAAGGCTTGTCCTAGAATTGTGGGGATTATGGCTCGTGCGGACTGCCGCGGACCGAAGGTATTAAATGGTCGCAAAGTCACTACCGGCAGTTCAAAACTGCGAAAATAGGACTCAGCGATTTTATCCGCTGCAATCTTACTCGCTGAATAGGGTGATTGCGCCTGGAGTGGGTGCTTTTCGTCGATGGGAGAGTAAATCGCAGTGCCATAAACCTCGCTGGTTGAGGTAACGATGACACGGCGTACCTTCGTTTGCCGAGATGCTTCCAAAATGTTAAGCGTTCCGGTGACATTGGTACTGACATAAGACGAAGGCGCGACATAGGAATAGGGGATCCCGATCAGCGCGGCAAGGTGAAGCACTGCGTCGCAGCCTTGGACCAGATCTCGCGTAAAGAATGGATCAGATATATCACCGGCTCGAATGTCGAGCTTGTCACGCAATTCAGTCGGCAGCGAACTAAGGTGTCCGATTTCTCCTCGGCTGCTATAGCGAACTAGCGCACGAACCTGTCGACCTTCTCGCAGAAGCAGTTCCGTGAGATGGCTTCCAATGAAGCCAGCAGCACCAGTGATAAGGGTGGTCAACGTCTAAACTCGGAAATCAACAACTTCTGACGAAGAGCATCCAGTGATGGGGTGGATCACCAACGACATCGAGGACGCCGGATAAAACTAGAGAAAACCCGAGATTCTGAAACTCTGTGATGTAGTTATGTGAAAACATGTACGAACTAGTGAGAGGCGTTTGATCGGCAGTCATCTCATTTACGTAAATGGCTGAAGCTACTGTTGTAATACCCCGAAGCGCCTTATCAAAGCTAGCCGGGGGGATGTGCTGCAGAACCCTGTGGCTGACCGCAAGGTCGAACCTCCGGCCGAGTACGAGATCAGAAATTCCTTCGACAGCGACTTCCCTCAAATTGGATTCGGGAAACCGCCTTCTGGCGAGGGACAGAGCCACGGGGGAAATGTCACATCCGCAGAACTCAACCCGCTGATCGATAAATAGCGGAAACAGTCTTCCGGATCCACAACCCACGTCCACAACCGATTCAGCGCCGATGGTCTCGATGCACTTAGCAACAACATCAAAATCGTAATCATCGTAGCCCCAGTGAGAGTGCACGTGTGCGGCTAAACCGTTCCAAAAAACACGCGAATAGACGGTTGGGAATGACTTTTTCAGAAAGGACTTTCCGAGGTTTTTCAACGATTGCGGGACTGCCCGACGAAATACTCGACTGTACAAGGGGCCTCGGGTCGAGCTGCTAATGGACAATGTTTCAGTCCCTTTCTCGGACAGTGTACATCTGCTCCGAAGCTTGTTTTCTTGGATCGACTCCGTCAGCCAGAGTGCCAATCGAGAATTGAACGTCCGAATACACACATCCCCAAAGATGGTTGACTTCGCAGGTGCCATAGAGGGGAGTCTGAGCAATCTCGAAGACAATGGAGTTTTCGGTCATTGCATAGATGTGTCCTTGCGGGTTCATGACCCAGAAGCTCGCGGTGTACAAGCCGGGAAGCAAGACATTGTTCCGAATGCGTACGTCGACAGATCCATTGCCAACCGACAGGGACGGCAGCGGCACCCCAAGTTCAACCGTGTTGATGGCGGTCATCAGGGTGCCGAACTGGTTGTATATGCTTATCCCGCAGGCGGGGTGCTTGATGTCCTGATGTGCAAGCAGGTTCACGCGAATCAAGATGTCATCTCGAGTCTTGGGCGGCAGGCCAGCTTCGCTGTCGGGATTCGACACGGAGTACGACAGCAAATCAACTTGTCCATCCCCGCTTACGTCTGCTTCCGAAAGTATCCCTGACGCCGATTGCTCATGGAGATCCGCAAGGTAGGCTTCGATGACCTCATCGATGGATCCCATCATTCGAATTACGCCGTGGTCGAGCCAGATACCGCGCCGGCAAAGCTGCTTGCAAGCGGCCATGTTGTGACTCACAAACAGGATGGTGCGGTCTCCGGTTCCAGCAACTCCTTTCATCTTTCCAATGCACTTGCTCTGAAATTCGGCATCGCCGACCGCGAGCACCTCGTCCACCACTAGTATTTCCGGTTCCATATGGGCCGCAACCGAAAAAGCTAAGCGAACGTGCATTCCTGACGAATAGCGTTTGACTGGTGTATCGAGAAACTGTTCAACCTCGGCAAACGCAACAATCTCGTCAAACTTGCGCCTGATCTCAGGGCGCGTCATGCCCAGGATCGTGCCATTTAGGTAGATGTTTTCACGTCCCGTGAGTTCTGGATGAAAGCCTGTACCCACTTCTAGAAGGCTAGCCACTCGTCCAGCAATTTCGACACGTCCTTCGCTTGGCTCTGTAATTCGCGACAAGATCTTCAGAAGAGTGCTCTTGCCCGCACCATTTCGCCCAATGATCCCAACAACTTCTCCTTGTTTGATCTCGAAATTGAGATCCTTGATTGCCCAGAACTCCTCGCTCCTCCTCTGCCTTGCCTGAGGCTTGCGAAAAAAATTGAGGGCGGATCGGTGTGCAGACATCACCTTCCGCGTGATCACATCGCGCAGGGCTATGTACCGCTCCCTCTCGCCCTGGTGGCTGATGAGATACTTCTTTCCGAGGTGTTCGGCGCGGATAACCGTGTGTCTACTCATTACAGGAGATCAGCGAAGGTTCGCTCAGTTTTTCTGAAATACGAAACCCCGAGCATCAAAAATCCAGCCGTCACGATCATGCTCAACAGCAATCCGGGCAGGTACAACGTGGTTTGACCGCGCAACAGGCACCAGCGAAAGCCGTCGATAACGCCAGCAACCGGGTTCAAGTTGTATAGCAGGCGCCACTTGGCCGGAACCACCGAACTGGAAAATCCAACGGGAGAGATGTACAACCCGAACTGCAGAATAAATGGAATGATGTAGCGAAAATCGCGATACTTGACATTGAGAGCGGTTATGAAAAGGGCAGGGCCAATGCTGGCAAGCACCGCCAGAGCAACAAAGAGAGGCAACACCATGAAGTGCCAGTCGGGGAGAAACCGATACCAAACCATCATGGCAATGAGAAGAAAGAAAGTGACTGAAAAATCCACCAATGCCACAAGAATAGTTGCCGACGGGACGATCAGGCGCGGGAAATAGACTTTCCCGATTAGACTTGCGTTCGCAACTAGGCTGGCGGCTGCATCACCCAGGATTGTTGAGAACAAAGTCCAGGGAAGCATACCGGCAAACACCATTACCGGATAAGGCGCGTGTCCCTCAGTGGGTAGCTTGGCTAGGCGGCTGAACAGAACAGTGAAGATCATCATGGTCAGCACTGGGCGGATCACAGCCCAGGCCACTCCGATCGCAGTCTGCTTATAGCGAACAGCAAGGTCGCGCCAAGCGAGCACGGCAAACAACTCCCGGTAACACCACAAGTCTCGCCAATAATTGCGCTCCGCCCGTCCCGGCTCTAGCACCAGCACACGCCCGCGAGGGACCGGTGAAGGCTCTTCTTGTGGTCTAGGTTCGAGTGCAGCAGTCGCCATTACGCAGTCTCTTTAAGGCGTTTCAACACAGATACCACTCCAGCCCCGAACTTATCACGGCCAAATCGAGCCCGCGCTGCCTTGGTGAGCGCGCTCGGATCAGGTTTTGGTGCGGTCAGGGCTCGATGAATGGCGTACAGGAAATCAGATTCAGGAACACAAATCCCAAGTTCGCCATCTGCTAGCACATCTCGTGAACCCCCGACATCGAGGCCGGCAGCCGGTATGCCGGTTGCCATGGCTTCAAGGAACGCGATTCCAAATCCCTCACCAACTGACGGCATCACATACAAGTCGACGGCCCGGTACAGGTCCTTCAATTGAGGAGTCGGCACCGGACCCAGAAAACGCACGCGATCTTGTACTCCTCTTTCTCGCGCGAGAGCTTCCAATCTAGGCCGATCATCGCCTTCGCCGGCGATAAGGTAGTAAACATCGTGCCCCATCGCGACAAGGCGGGGCATCGCGGCGATCATACGGTCCTGCCCCTTGTACTGCTGTTGCGAGTCCATGCGTGCGACAGTCAGGAGAACATGCTTGCCTTCCATTCCAAGAATGGCACGACCCCTCGATCCGCTTCCCGGAATGAATTCATTTCTCACAGTGTTGGGTAAGACGATTACGCGCGCTGGATCTATTGCAGCCCACGACAGCACCGTAGCTCGTGTGTGTCGAGAGACTGAAAGAACGAGATCGGCTGACTCTACTGCCTTCCGCTGTTGCGCCGTAGGTTGCGGCCACGCCTCAATGCCATGGGTTTGGATGATGAGCTGTGCTCTTTTTAGCCGGGCGATGATCGCTGCAAGGGATGCCATGAACAGGTGTCCACAAAAAACCACGTCCACCCTTGTACTTAGAGCCGTCCGCAGGGCGTACCCGGTATACCGAAATTTTCCATGAAGAGGTCTGGTCTGGCGAATGTTGTTGGGTAAGAAGTAGGGATCGGGTGCATCGCGCGGCACGATGAGCACATTCATCCCCGAATTCGCCACAGCTCCCAGAAAATCTCGGTTGTATTGCGAAATGCCTCCGCGTCCCCCGAATGCATCCGGCACGAGTGCCAGCATCGTTGGTTTGCTCTTCAAGCTGCCTGCGTCTCTCTCGCGATGTGCCCAGGCATCCAACGGTCTAGGACAGCTCGCGACCAAGCCCTCGAGATGTGCCCCCTAGTTTCGGGAGCGAGCAATCGAGGCCAGGCATCTCGCGCATTTGCGGTAAGCATCCAGCTGCTGGTCGGTACACTGAAGCCTGTCTTTGCCCGAGCGAGGTTTTCTTCAAGCAGCGGAATCCTCGGCACTCTCGCAAGTACGGACTTGCCCAGCCCCGGCTGGAGAGTAGGAATGAAGGGCGCCAGCGCGCGCAGTAGAGTCAGATCGACGAGTGGCACACGAATTTCCACACTGTGGGCCATGCCAGCCCAATCGGCGTCACGCAAGAGCTGGTTGCGCATGTAGTTGGCTGATTCGAAGGCGCATACGCGACCCGCGACCGAACCGGGATCGGGCTTAATGCATTCGCTTAGGCGTTGCAATGGCTTTAACCGTCGTAGGCCTTCACGTGCTAGATCGGTGCCCAGAATCCGGGATAGTTCATGGGGCAAGAACAAGCCGCGTCGAAGCATATAAGCCCCAGACCAACTTCCCGAGTATTTGAGTAAGGCAAGCGCTTTCGGGTGCTTCTGCGAAAATCCAGGTGCGACGGCTTCGACCATCCCACGGGCAAAGGCGGCCAGGCCCGGCACGTAAGCGAAGGGACCGAACCAGAAATGCCAGCGCGGCAAATCTTTTAGGCTGGGGTAACCTCCCAAAAGCTCATCGCCGCCAAGCCCCGAAAGAACGACTTTCAAGCCTGCTTCCTTCGCCGCCTTAGAAACGAACCAGGTGTTTACCCCATCAATCGAAGGCTGGTCCATAGCCTCCAGGATGTAGGGAAGATCGTCGAGAAATTCTTGTTTGTTCACCCGACGAACAATGTGCTGGGCACCGTACTGTCGGCAAACGCGGGACGCCAGGGGGACCTCATCGTCGGAGGTGCCGTGGAACTCTTCGTAACCTAGCGTGATGGCACGGATTTCCCGTTGTCCTGCATCTCGCATCGCGCCAAGCAACGAGCCGGAATCGACGCCGGCGGAGAGAAATAAACCGACCTCTACGTCTGCCAGCAGGTGAGTGCGCACACTGTCGGCTACCGCATCCCGAAGACAATCCACAAGCTCGCTTTGTGGTCGTGGGCAAAGCCCCTCAGTTGCCAATACTTCGGCCAAATTCGAAAACGCAACAGGCTCGCGCACGCCATCAGTGTCAATCCATTGCGTATGGCCTGCAGGTAAGGCCCGGACCTCTCGATAGAACGTAAAAGGCTCCGGAACATTCCCATAGAGATGAAAACCGACAATGCCCGCAGGTTCGGGATCGCGCGAAATCTGCCCTCCTGCGAGGAGGGCTTTGACTTGAGACGCAAAGCGGAACGTCCACCCATCATTAGCTGTGTAGAGCGGCTTGATACCATACGGATCCCGCGCCAGGAACATGCCCCGTCGCGTTTCATCCCAGATGGCGAAAGCAAACATGCCGCGAAGCCTATGGACCATACCGGCTCCAGAGCGCGCATACAAATGCAGCAAAACCTCGGTATCAGACGAAGTCTTAAAGTGAACCCCAGAAGTTTCTAGTTCAACCCTCAATTGGGGATAGTTGTAGATCTCGCCATTGAAAACGATGACTAGGCGTCGGTCATCACTCGTCATTGGTTGAGCCGCGCGATCAGAAAGGTCAAGGATGGAAAGACGTCGGTGGCCAAAACCGCAACGCCGCTCCGTATCCCACCAAACGCCAGCACCGTCCGGGCCGCGCCCCAGCATTGCGTCACGAGTGGACAAAAGCTCAGCTTCCTTTGGCAAACTTGCGGCTGAGTGATAGGCGAAAATCCCGTTTATTCCGCACATGTTTTGGTGGCTGCTAGTGAAGCAAGGACCTAAACGGGGAAATCTCGACCTTCGAGAGGGCCAGGTCGAAGTGGGACAGGCTACCGCCCTTTGACAGACGAGTAGAGCTCTGTGGAAATCCTTTCACAGCAATGTGTTGCGATTATGCTCAGCACACCAGAGGGTGGTCAATTATCAATCGAGGATACCCAGTCGGGAGTTTTACACAGCCTCTCACGGCGCAGGTTGAGATCGCGATCGGGAATTCGAGCGACAGCTTGAGGAGGATAGGTTAATCGCGCGGGCAGAACGGTCCAAAAGAATACTTTCTGCTATCGGCGAGGCGCTTACGCAAGAACCCCTTGCCCGGCGTGCAAGATCTTTTTAGTAACAAAAATTTGAGAGCGGAGTAAGTTGGCTTTGTGGGCCGGGACGCTCAACCCGCGAAAGCTGCACGGGGCGCCCATTGGCAAATAAAGGTTGAGCAGCATTTCTTTCTACAACCACTGACACTGCCCGTTGCAGCAAGGTGACTGAGACAACCAAATGGTACTCATCTTTTACCCGCACGAAAGTTCCTTCCGTACCACAAAGCGGGCCATGTTCCAGTCGTATTCGCTGCCCAGACCGCAAAAAGGGCCAGGGCTGAACAGGGAAGCCCGATAGCGCCAGAGTCCGAATAGAAGCGATTTCGACCTCATCAACCGGCTCTGGCTTATTTGCCGGAACGATTTCAACGATTCCCGGTGTTACTAAAACCGGAAGGCGTTTGTTTGCGTCGAATCTGCAAAAAACGTACCCGGGAAACAGAGGAACATCGACTTCGGTTGTGCGGTCAACTTTCTTACGCTTGATGCGATAGAAGGGTGAGAAGGCAGCGTACCCTTTGCCCCGAAGCGCGTTTTCGACGACTCTCTCGTGCCTGGAACGGACATATAAGGCATACCAACGAGACGCAGCAGCTTCAGGATCGCAGCCCAGGTGGCTGCAAGGTCCTACTCCTCCGACTTTCGGGGCAGGAAAAACCTTCTCTAATGCTCCCACGCTAGCCCTCTCTGTCAGTACAGCACTCAGGGATTATCTAGTCGATTGCTGCGCCATTTCTGACCTGTCGCAGAATTTTATTCGAGCTTGCTGTGCATCTACCTGTGCAATACCCGAAATTTTCCCGGAGAAACTCAAGAGTAACGTGTACGGCTCTCGAACCGTGCGCCGTCGTTTCAGGTTTCTGACTTGGACGGAGGCACGATCGGTTATGTGCCAAGAGTTTCACCGGTACCGCCCGGCAGAGATGCTAGTATTTTCCGAAGTTCGGTGTTGCATGAGCTCAAAATCCATCTGCAAGCCGCGAATCGGGGTCGTTGATGGAACTACACCCAAGGCCTGAGAGTGCTGGTGATTCAGGAGCGTTGGCGCTTCTCAGCCAAAGCCCCCAGGAACGTCGGCCCACTTTCGGGCACGAAGAAATTCCGCTTTTGCACTACTTCCAGGTGATACGAAAACGAGCTTGGTGGGTTGTCGCTACTCTAGTCGTTGTGTTCACACTCTCCTTGATCTCGACATTGAGAGCTCCAAGGCTCTATCAGGCGACGTCGAAGATTGCAGTTTCCCCGGAAACTCCTGGCGCGCTAGGTTTTAGAGGGGTTGACGATAACTTTGCCGGTTACTACTCCTATGAGGACCTTGAAACTCAAGCTGCGATTCTTCGCAGCGAAGCCTTGGCGATACGAGTGATCAACGCCATGCACTTGGACCGGGACTCAAGATTTACCGGAACAGCACCTACCCCGCCCAGTCAGGATGATTTGATCAGCAAATCCGAAGTCGAACTCAGCCAACCTCAAACGGCGGGTCTGATAGGCAATCTTCGCGGCGGGCTGAGTGTCCGAATAGTCCCCGATTCACAACTTATAGAAGTGAACTACACCCATAAGAATCCGCAGTTGGCAGCTGAAATCACGAACACGCTGATCAGAGAATTCATTGAAGAGAATTTCAAAACGAAGTACGAGTCGGTAACGCAGACATCGGACTGGCTGACGAAACAACTCGCCGACCTGCAACTCAGAATGCAGGCGTCTGAAGAAAAGCTGGTTCGCTACCAAAAAGACCATGGCATTTTGGGAGGGGATGAAAAACAGAATATCGTCACTGCCAAACTGGGCGAGCTCAACCGGGAATTGACAGCCGCCGAGACCGATCGCATTGAGAAGGAATCAGACTACAAGTTGGCGATGGAGGGCGATCCCAGCACATTTGTCAAGACAACGGCTGGGCGTAGCGATACGTTACTGGACAAATTGCAGGACAAGCAGTCCGACCTCAACAATCAGCTCGCTCAGCTTACTACCCAATTCGGTCCTGCATACCCGAAGGTCATAGCCCTCAACAACCAATTGAAGCAGGTTCAGGTCGAGGTAGAAGCTGAAAAAAAACGGATGCAGTTGAAGTTGAGAGATGAGTATCTCGCCGCACTCGAACGAGAAAAAATGCTGGATGCTGCCTTCGATGAGCAAAAAAAGCAAGCCAATCAACTCAACGAAAACTCAATCGAGTACACGTTGCTGAAACGAGATGCCGATTCGAACCGGCAGCTCTATGAGAGTCTTCAGCAGAAATTAAAGGAAGCAGGAGTGGCGGCCGGTCTAAAGTCGAGCAACATTCGTATCGTGGATGCGGCGCGAGTTCCCACTTCCCCGATAGCCCCGAACGTTTCTAGAAACCTCACCATGGGGTTCCTCATGGGCCTTGCAGGCGGCATTGCCCTTGTCTTCGTGCTTGAGAATATGGACAGGACTGTCCAGAACCTAGAGGAGCTAAGCGCTATCTCCCCATTTCCGGCTTTGGGTGTTATCCCGCATTTTTCCAACGGGCATGACCGCAAGCGGTTAGTCGCGATCCCGAGCGGCGACATGAGACCAGAATCTCCCGCGCTGGTTGCGGTGGTGCGACCCAACTCGCAGGCGGCAGAGGCGTACCGCTCTCTGCGAACGGCGATTTTGCTTTCTGGGCTTGGCGCGCCTCCGCGGACGATTCTCGTGACCAGCCCCCTTCCTCAAGAAGGGAAAACCACCGTCAGTGCGAACACAGCCCTGGTCTTGTCACAACGGGGAAGCCGAGTGCTGCTGGTAGACGCCGACCTGCGTCGCCCCGGCCTCGAGAAGATGCTGGGATTAAAGTCCAAGGGCGGCCTGAGCACATTGCTAACTGGCGTCGACAAACCTGAGGATGTGGTCGTCCGTTTTTCGAAGGCTCCAAACCTTTGGATCTTGCCGGCCGGCCCAGTGCCTCCTCAACCCGCAGAACTATTGGGCTCAAACGAAATGGCGGAATGCATCGCACGGTGGCGAGAGGAATTCGACCATGTGATCATCGACACGCCACCCTGCCTTTCAGTGACAGATGCCACGCTCCTGTCGCCTGGGGTCGATCGAGTTCTGCTCGTCGCCCGTGCCGGGAAAACTCAGAAGGCTGCCATCAAGCGAGCGTGCAATCTGCTTTCCCAAGTTCGCGCGAAAGGCATGGGGCTCGTGTTAAATGCACTTGATATGCGTGTCGGCAGTTACTACTACGGACAATATTATCGGAAGTACTACAGCGAAGACATTTCATCGCAGATTGCCAACCCGAGCAATAGCGATTCTTCCTACAACAACGAAGTTGATCGCGTTTCGTAATGATCGACCGCCAAGTATGGCTGCGGTGTAGATGCGTATTGAGTCCCGCAATCAACGAATTGTTTTCGCAGTAGCTGGTACTCTCAGCACTGTCGTCTACTTGTTTGTCGCCTGCAAGTTTTTTTGGGCCTCACACCTGGCCGCAATTCCTAACCAAAGTGCCCTTCAACGGGCGATTCAGCTGGAGCCATCGAATGCGGAGTATCACGACCGCATGGGTCAATACCTGACTAGGAACGCCGCCAATCCGGAGATGGCCATTTCACAATATAAGGCGGCGACAAACCTGAATCCGTATGTAGCCCGCTACTGGTTGGACCTTGCCGGAGCCTATTTAGTAGCTGGCCGGACAAGCGAGCAAGGACAAAGTCTCGAGCATGCCCTCGAAGCGGACCCAACCACGCCGAGGGTGGCGTGGGAGGCTGGAATATTCTTCTTATCGGCAGGGGACCGAGATCGGGCGCTGCACAATTTTCGTGTCGTCCTCTCAAATGATTCCGTGAGGGCGCCTCAAGCGCTCGAGCTCTGTTGGCGTGCTACTGCCGATGCCAAGGTTGTGCTCGACCAGGCATTGCCAAAGAGGTCAGATTTGTACCTCGCCTTCTTGAAACTGCTGATCGGCAAGAAAGAGACCTCTGGCGCTACCGAGGTCTGGAACCGACTGATTGCCCTGAAGCAGCCCTTTGCGATCCGCTCGGCCTTGCCCTATTTCCGGTTCCTTCTTGAGCAACGGGAAGTCGCAGCCGCCGAACTGGGCTGGCAGCAGCTCGCGACTCTCAATCCCGACCTTTCTCCCTACCTCGCTTCTGCTTCAAACCGTGTGGTAAACGGCGGATTCGAGGAAAAAGTGCTAGATGGCGGCTTCGATTGGACGTACTTGCCAAGAGCTCACGTCGATGTGGCCATTGATACGAGCGAATTCCATAGCGGAACTCGATCGCTCTCGATCACCTTCGACGGGCAAAATCCGGGGGATGCTGGAATTTATCAACTGATTCCTGCAAAGCCAAACACTCAATATCAGTTCTCGGCAGCATATCGCACCGAGGACCTGCTAACCGCCAGTGGGCCGCGACTCTCGATCTCGGACGCTTACAGTGGCATCTCCTACGTCTTGAGTGACGATGTGATGGGCAGCACTCCGTGGCGAGTGCAACAACTGCAGTTTCGCACTGGGCCAAACACGAGCTTGTTGCTATTTCGAGTAGTCCGTCAACCGGCAGGCCCGCTGATTAGAGGCAAGTTGTGGATCGATGATCTTCAGCTCGTCGAAAGCACAGATTAGTAGTTGGTGTTCGCCGACATGAATCAAAACCAGACATCCTGTCTAGCATCTCCGCAAACTGAAGCTCCCCCTTTTGCTTCACGGTTCTTGGACCGGGTACTCGTACTCGGGCTCTCTGGCCTTCTCATTCTTGCTGTCTTGGCTTTTGGGGCGGTCGAAGATTGGTCGATTTTTTTATTCGAAATTGGGGCGGCGGTGCTCGGGCTGGTTTGGATAAGTAAGCAACTGGCGTCTGGACAGCTTCATATCTTAAAGAACCCTCTGTACTTGCCAGCATGCTTGTTCTTCATGGTCGTGCTGGCCCAAATCGTTTTCGGTATCTCGGCCTATCCATACGTCACGAAATACGCTGCCCTTCAATATGTGTCCTACGGAATCGTGCTATGGATAGCTTCGAACTGCGTCCGCGGGCGCGAGCAAAGAAAAGCATTTGCATTGATCATGATTGTGTTTGGAGCCTCGTATGCGCTGTTTGCATTAACTCAGGACTTGACGTCGAACTCCAAACTTTTCTGGGTTCGATCTCCGCGGTTTCCGGGGAGCATTTTTGGAAGTTACGTCAATCGTAACCACTATGCCGGTTTGATGGAGATGTTGGCTCCGATTCCGCTCGCCGTAAGCTTCAGCCGATTGTTGCCGGGGGTACAGCGCGTGTTGATTGGCTTTTGCGGGATCTTGATGGCCAGCACCATCTTTCTCTGCGGGTCCCGTGGGGGCATGATCGCGTTCACGCTCGAGGTTGTTTTGTTAGGAGCCCTCCTTCTTTCCAGTCATCGACGCGCCGCTGTCATGTTGGCCTATGCAGCGGTATGTATCGGCGTGCTGGTTTTTATTTTCTTGTCCAACAATGGACGCGGGCTAGCGCGAATTGGAGACCTGAGTCCGGGCATCCGCCCTCAGATCGTGCGAGACAGCGTGGCCATGTTTTCGAAGAAACCAGTTTGGGGTTGGGGCTTGGATACGTTTCCGACTGTGTACCCTCAATACCGGAGTTTTTACACGAATCTGTTTATTAATGAAGCTCACAACGACTATGTACAGTTGCTGGTTGAGACTGGCATCATTGGCTTCTCTCTGATGGTCTGGTTTCTGATCGCTGTTTACCGGCAGGGACTCGCGGCTCTCAGGCACTGGAAGGATCATTGGGATCGGACAATATCCCTTGCCGCCCTCATAGGCTCGACCGGGATCGTGATTCACAGTTTTGTCGATTTCAACCTGCATATCACGGCAAATGCCGCTTTTTTTTATGCGCTTTGCGCTCTTGCTGCCTCTGAGTTGCAGACTAGCGATTCAAGACTACGCTTGCGCCAAGCAAGTTGGCGCGAAGTTGGAGGCAAGGCTGCAAAGACCCTTGCCCCGATCTGAATGATGTCCAAGGAGTGATGCCACTCGCATTTCCGGATTGCAGGCTTGCGAGTAAAAGTCATTTGTGATCTTCTTCATCTCTGGATCGAGATTCTGGAATGGATTGAGGTCGCACTTTGCAATTCATGCGTAAGCTGCGCCGTCGAACGCTCGAGACTCCGGACTTTACGAGTTCACGACCCCTGGTCCTGCTTCACAGTGACGACTGGGGCAGGGTAGGGGTTCGCGACAAGGACGGCTACGATAACTTGCGCTCGAAGGGCCTACGTCTTGGGGAACACCCATGCGATCTGTACTCGCTTGAGACTGCGAAGGATGTGAACAACCTCTGTTCACTGTTGTCAAAACATCGCGACTCGGACGGAAGGCCGCCATCCTTAGGTATGAATTTTTGCCTTGCGAATCTCGATTTCAAGGAGATGCGCGAACAACGGTTTGACAAACTGGAGTTTCTGCCGCTGGCTAAAGGGCTTCCGGGGCGCTGGAGCAGACCCGGGTTGATCGAGGCTTATCGTGCGGGCATCGAAAAGCACGTTTTTGCCCCGGGTTTACAGGGCATGACGTATTTCTCGAAAGCTGCGGTCGAACTTGCGATGTCGAAGAAGGGAGAGCGGTCCCGACTTTTGCGCCTTCTGTGGGAAGAAGACACACCTTGCATTCCCTGGCGCATGCCTTGGATCGGTTACGAGTTTTGGAACCCAGAAGCTCCAGGCGACGGCTTTGTCGCGGAGGAGAACCAAAACCTTCTGATCAAGCACGCCGGCGAACTGTTCTTCGCTCTTTTTGGCGCCCATGCAACCTCTGCCTGCGCCCCCGGGTATCGCTCTGACCTGGCGACCTACCAGGCATGGTCGGAGGGTGGAGTCCGCATCGTCGAGCACAGCCCCAGTGAAGGCTTAAACAAGCCCAAGATGGACGCCAGCGGGCTGCTGCATCTTTATCGCGTGCTGGAGATTGAACCAATCAGAAAAGACGTCGAAGTCGAGAAATACCTTCGCTTAGCCGACGCTTGTTTCGCCCAGGGGATTCCCCTGGTGCTTTCGGTCCACTCCATCAATTTTCATTCAACGTTGAAAGATTTTCGTTCCGCAACGTTGGCCGCACTGGATGCGCTGCTTACTGCGCTTGAAGCAAAATTCCAGAATCTTTTGTATGTGAATAATGATGATCTTTACGCGATGGCTGCCGGCAATTCCTAGGGTGGCCTCGCCTCGTTTACAATCTCAGCGATGAATAAAGTCGTCGCCAGCGCAGACGAGGCCATTCAGGATATCTTCGATGGCGCCACGATCATGGTTGGCGGCTTCGGTCTTTGCGGCATTCCCGAAAACCTGATTCGCGCCCTGGTATCGAAGGGCGTAAGAGATCTCAACACCATCAGTAATAACGTCGGCGTGGACGGCCTGGGCATGGGGCTGCTTCTCGACGCAGGCCAGATCAAGAGTCATATCGGCAGCTACGTTGGCGAGAACAGGCTGCTTGAGCAAATGGTCCTCGAGAAACGACTCAACCTGCAACTCATTCCGCAAGGAACTTTCTCCGAGCGCATTCGCGCCGGCGGCGCAGGGATTCCAGCCTTCTACACTCCGGCAGGGGTGGGTACGATGGTCGGTGAAGGCAAAGAGGTTCGCGAGTTCGATGGGCGCACCTATATTCTCGA
>Ga0068855_100004372_pt1 | contig 17269 bp, 15 predicted proteins | sample KBSCornC52_FD_66592 | JGI IMG/M metagenome (GOLD analysis project Ga0068855, IMG submission 66592) | Corn rhizosphere microbial communities from Kellogg Biological Station, Michigan, USA - KBS Corn C5-2 | ecosystem: Host-associated > Plants > Roots > Rhizosphere > Soil ...
CGATGTCCGCATGGCACTACTCAAGATCGGTACGCTCGCCGGTACGGGGCAGATCGCCACGCGGGCCGCGGATGAGTTCGATGCAAGCATGGCGAAGCTTCGCAACTATTATGCGGGCAGGGCGCGCGTGAGCGTGTTCATCCAGGTAGGTGATCGGCCGCTCTACACGGTCAACGGCGAGCACATCATGAGCGAAGTGGTCGAGTTGTGCGGCGGCACCAACGTGTTTGCGAATCTACAGCAACTCGCTCCGGTGGTGAGCATCGAAGCCGTCCTTGCAGCCAATCCCGATGTGATACTCGCTATGAGCGACACAGTGCCGGACGCTAGAGCGGCATGGTCGCGTTGGTCGCAAATCGCAGCGGTGCGGAACAATAACGTGTTCACCGTCCCGTCCGACGACATTGCGCGTACGACATTACATCTTACGCGCGGTGCGCAAACGGTCTGCGAAGACTTGGAGAGAGCGAGGAGACCCACCGTGTCGGCGTCCTCCGGCCGTTGATCTCAACGCGTTGCTCAGTAAGTAGGGATGCTCGGATCGACGTCGCGAGACCACGCCAAAATACCGCCGGACAAATTCGCAGTCTGGAAGCCTTGGCCGGCAAGATAACGAGCCACTTCCAGGCTGCGGCGTCCCGATCTGCACAGCACGACAACTTCTTTGTTGCGGTCGATCTCACCCGCACGCGCTGCCACCTCGCCCATTGGAATGTGGATCACGTCGGGCACGCTCGCGACGCCCAATTCCCAGGCTTCGCGCACGTCGAGCAACGTCATTGCATCGCCGCGGTCGCGCCGCGCGAGATATTCGGCCGGAGAAATTTCGGGAATGCTCATGGGCGTTCCTCCTCAGAATACGAAGGACGAAGGGCGGGGCGCATTGATGAGCGGACGCATGACAGTCTCGAAGAGACTCGTGCGCACCCATTCGCGCTCACCCATACGAGTCACCTTCCAAGCCTCCATGATGGGTGCTTGGCCGACGACTATGAATAGACGTCCGCCGACGTTCAATGCGCGCTGGAAGCGTTCGTCGTAGAGGGCGAGTGAAGCCGTCACCGCAATCACGTCGTAGCGACTCTCCTCCCTCAACTGACAGGCGTCGGCGTGCTCCGCAACGACATTGTTGCAAACTGCGCGCAGAAGATTGGCTTGAGCACGCTCGACGAATTCGGGATAGACGTCGATGGAACGTACCCGTGCAGCAAGACGTCCCAAGCAAGCGGCGAGGAAGCCGCTGCCGGTCCCGACATCGAGGACCGAATCCGTCGGTTGCGCGTCCAATGCCTGCAGAATGCGCCCCTCGATCTTCGGTGTCAGCATCACTTCGCCGTGACCCAGTGGAATCTCCGCATCGGCGAAAGCCAAGTCGCGGTACGGCTCGGGGACGAACTGCTCGCGCTTCACCGACTCCAACGCGGCAAGGACGCGATCGTCCAGAACTTCCCAGGTGCGGACCTGCTGGTCGACCATCTGCCGACGCGCGGCTTCAACGTCCATCCTCATAGGGCGGCAATCTCTCGAATGATTGAAGTGAAGTGTTCGGCGAACGGCCGATCGGCGCAAAGCCTACGAAGTTTGGTGAGGAGAGACAAGCTGCTCATCAATTATGGTCAATCAGTAAGTTGTATTCTCTAACCTTCAGATATGCTCTCAAGCGTGGCGCGTGCAGCGTAGCCGGTCGTGCAAACGACGCAGAACTAATTTCGCGGCAGCAGTCAGCAAAAAGCCCGCGGGCGTTTATCGCGATGCCGGCAATTACAGGGTTTGAAGAGACTCGCTTGTCCGGGAGTGCGCCGGTCGGATGCTCGGGATATTGATCATTGTGCTCGGTCTTGCGCTGGCGGCGCTGGCAACGCTGTACATCCGCCGCGAGCGCAGCGGCGTGCAGCTCGATAAAGCCGTCAACAAGCTCGAAAAAATCGTACGGACGGGACACTTTCACGAGCGTCTGAGCGCAGAAGGCCGTGCCGAACCGCTCGCGGCGAGCGCCAATCGCTTACTCGAGCAACTCACGACTCGCGAGCGTCAGCTCAAAGAGCGCGAGCGCGCCCTCACCAGTCTACTTGCGGGCCTTACCGAAGCTGTTGCCGTTCACCGCGACGCTCTCGTCTACGCCAATGAGCGCTTTGCCGCGCTAGTAGGTGCAGATAGCGTCGAGAGCGTGCTCGGGCGGCCGCTCGGGGAACTCGTGCATCCTGACTATGACGAGTTGGTGCATGAGTACGTCCGCCGTCTTCTGAGCGGAGACCGTGCCGCCAACCGTCTCGAAATCGAGCTGCATCCGGTGACCGATCAGACGGCTCGCGTCGAGCTCTCGGCCGTTCGTATCGATTACCAAGGTTCGCCCGCGCTGCTGCTCACCATGGTCGAGATGGGACCGCGTGCTTCCACTTCGGCCGGCGCGCCGCGGCTGCGTTCCACTGCCTGGGAAACCTTGGACTCCATGGGCGAAGGAATCATTACGACGGACGTCGCCGAGCGCATCGATTACATGAATCACGCAGCCGAGCAGTTGATCGGCGTGAGTGCGCCCGAGGCTCTGGGCAAGGGCTTGATGGAAATCATCAGCTTGATCGATGAAACGGACCGCCACGGTCTGGGCGATCCGGTCAAGCAATGCATCGTGACCCGGTCGCGGGTCAGCGTGGGCCGTCGCGGGCTCATGGTATGTCGCGGCGGGTTGGACGAGCGTTCGGTCGAGTTCTCGGCGTCGCCGCTCAAGAATCAACGCGGCGAGTTGGTAGGCGCCGTCGTCGTCATCCGCGATGTGAGCGAATTGCGCGGGCTCGCACGACAAATGTCTTATCAGGCGAGTCACGATGCGCTCACCGGGCTCGTCAATCGACGCGAATTCGAACGCCGCACCGAAGAAGCACTGCAGTCGGCTCACTCGGGCTCGGCGCGTCACGCGCTGTGCTATCTCGACCTCGATCGCTTCAAGATCGTGAACGACACCTCGGGTCACATGGCGGGCGACGGCATGTTGCGCGAGGTCGCGGCGCTGATCAAAGAAACGGTGCGCGATTCGGACACCGTCGGACGGTTGGGCGGCGACGAGTTCGGCTTGCTGCTCATCGGCTGTCCGCTCGAGAAAGCGCGGCAGATTTCCGACGATGTGGTGCGCAAGGTCAACGAATATCGATTTGTCTGGAAGGACAAGATCTTCAATATCGGCGCGAGCGTCGGCCTGGTCGAGATTTCGCGGGAGAGCGGCGCGCTCGACGAAGTGATGAGCGCTGCCGACTCGGCGTGCTATGTCGCGAAAAAGCACGGCAATCACGTCCACGTCTACTCGGCGCGCGACGAGGCGGTCGCGCGGCATCGCGGTGAAATTCAATGGCTGCAACGCTTGCAGGTGGCGTTGAAGGAAAACCGCTTCGAACTCATGGCCCAGCCCATCGTCGCGACCAGCAATGCCACTCGTCAGGGCCCGGCGCTCGAAGTGTTGTTACGTTTGCAAGATGACAACGTGCCAGGCGGCATCGCGCCCACAGAGTTCCTTCGCGCCGCCGAACGCTATCGCCTCATGGCGGATGTCGACCGTTGGGTAGTTCAGACCGCGTTCACTGCACTCGGTCGCGGCGGTCTGCGCTTGCCCGAAGGGCGCAGCCTTGCAGTGAATCTTTCCGGTCAAACGCTGGGCGACCCGCAATTCCTGGAGTTCGTGGTCGATTGTCTCGACCGCACCGGTGTCGCACCCGAACAGATTTGTTTCGAAGTCACCGAAAACTCCGTCATCACCAACATCGATCACGCACGCCGCTTCATCGGCGTCTTGCACGGCATGGGCTGCCGCTTCGCCCTGGACGATTTCGGCCGCGGTCTATCCTCGTTCGGCAATCTCAAGAACCTCGCGCTCGACTATCTGAAGATCGACGGCTCTTTCATCCGCAATCTCGCCGCCGATACGGTCAACCAAGCCATGGTCGCCGCCATGATCAAACTCGCTCGCACGTTGAACTTCGCCGTGATCGCCGAGCAAGTCGAGGACACTTCAGCGCTCGAAGCCGCCAAGCGCATGGGCGTCGATTTCGTACAAGGATTCCAGCTGGGGCGCCCGCAGCCGTTGGCTCGCGTGGTGGCGAGGGTGAACTAAGGCCGGCGGAGCCGGCCGGGTTGTTGGGCGATTGGGCTTTGGGTTATTGGCCAGAGAAGATCCTTCTGTCCAACTACCCAACGCCCAAACTTCTCTGCTTACAGCAGCGGCACCAACAACAACGCCACGATATTAATAATCTTGATCAGCGGATTGATCGCCGGACCCGCCGTGTCCTTGTAAGGATCGCCGACGGTGTCACCCGTCACTGCGGCTTTATGGGTATCGGAACCCTTGCCGCCGAAGTTGCCTTCTTCGATGTACTTCTTGGCGTTGTCCCATGCGCCGCCGCCGGTGCACATGGAGATGGCGACGAACAAGCCGGTGACGATGGTGCCGATCAACAGACCGCCCAACGCTCTGACGCCCGAGCCCGGACCCATCAGCCAGTTCATGCCGAACGCGACGACAATGGGCACGAGAATGGGCAGCAGTGATGGGACAATCATCTCGCCGATTGCGGCACGCGTGAGCATGTCGACGGCTTTCGAGTAATCGGGTTTGGCAGTGCCTTCCATGATTCCTTTGATTTCACGGAATTGGCGGCGCACTTCCACGACGACCGAGCCTGCAGCGCGACCGACCGCTTCCATGGCCATTGCGCCGAAGAGATACGGCACTAGGCCGCCGATAAATAGCCCGATGATCACGGCGGGATCGGACAGCGAGAATTCGACCATTGCACGGCCCGTCTCGCTCAAATGCGTTTCGAGGTTGTGCGTGTAGTCGGCAAAGAGAACGAGCGCTGCAAGACCGGCGGAGCCGATCGCGTAACCTTTGGTAACAGCCTTGGTCGTGTTGCCGACCGCATCCAGGGCATCGGTAATCGTACGCACGTTCTTCGGCAGCCCTGACATTTCCGCGATGCCGCCGCCGTTGTCAGTAATTGGACCGTAAGCGTCGAGCGCCACGACCATGCCCGTCATCGACAACATGGCTGTTGCCGCAATCGCAATACCGTAGAGACCATGCCCCGTGCCCAGGTTTTCGCCCACGTGATATGCGCCCCAAATGGCCGCGCACACGGCGAGCACCGGTAACGCCGTCGATCTCATCGAGACTGCGAGGCCGGCGATTACGTTCGTGCCATGACCGGTTTGCGATGCACTGGCGACGCCCCGAACCGGGCCGTATTCCGTCGCCGTGTAGTACTCGGTGATCACAATTAATGCGGCAGTGAGTGCAAGACCGATGACCGAGCAAATGAAGAGGCTGGTTGCCTGCTCGCCCATCACATTCTTGGTCACAAACCAGAACGCGATCAGCGCAAGAACGCCCGAGACGATGAGGCCACGATAGAGCGCGTTCATGATCTTGCCGCCCTCGCGCGCCTTCACGAAGAAGGTGCCGATGATGGAAGCGACGATGGAGACCGCGCCCAGTACGAGCGGATAGAAGATGTAGCGTAGCTCTAACGCGCCATCCGTGCCTGCGAACAGCAGCCCGCCGAGCACCATGGTGGCGACGACTGTGACCGCGTACGTTTCGAACAAGTCCGCCGCCATGCCGGCGCAGTCACCGACGTTGTCGCCGACGTTATCGGCAATCACGGCGGGATTGCGCGGGTCGTCCTCGGGAATACCGGCTTCGACCTTACCCACGAGGTCTGCCCCTACATCTGCACCCTTGGTGAAAATGCCGCCGCCCAAGCGCGCGAAGATCGAAATCAGCGAGCCGCCGAATGCGAGACCGATGAGCGCGTGCAAAGCATCGTGATCACCGATGTATTTGCGCAAGATGCCGAAATAGCCTGCAACACCCAGCAGGCCCAATCCAACGACGAGCATGCCGGTGATAGCGCCGCCGCGAAACGCCACTGCAAGTGCAGGATTGAGACCGACGCTCGCCGCGTGAGCGGTGCGTACGTTGGCACGCACCGAAACGTTCATGCCGATGTAGCCCGCCAATCCCGAGAGAATGGCGCCGACCGCAAAGCCGCCGGCAGTCGGCCAGTTCAAGGCGATCCCAAGCACTACGAAGAGCACGACGCCTACGAGCGCGATCGTGCTGTATTGACGATTGAGATAGGCTTTGGCGCCTGCTTGTACAGCCGCGGCGATTTCCTGCATGCGCTCGTTGCCTGCAGGTTGAGCGTTGATCCAGCCTACGGAGAAGACGCCATACAAGATGGCGATTACGCCTGCTCCTACCGCAAGCCACAACGCGACATCGATCGTCATCAGAGAATCCCCCTGCAAGTTTGTTGTTTACGAGATGGCTGCAGCGCCCAAGCTACATTAGGAGTCTTACTTGAACGCGGTGCAATGATCGCAAAGCACTATAGCACAAAGGTATTTTTCAACCGTTTGCGCACCGGTGCATTCTTCAGGCGCGCATAGGCAGGCAAGCCGTTTTGATAAGGCGGATAGTCTTCACCCGCGATGAGCGGCTGTAGATAGCGGCGTCCCTTGGCAGTGATGTGATAACCGTCCTCGGTGATGTAATCCCGCGGCAGCATCTTTTCTTGATTCGCAACCGCATCCAGTTGCGCGACACCTATTTTCCAACGGTAGGGTTTGTTCGCGACGCGCACGATGGTCGGCATGACGGAGTTCGCTCCCTTGAGGGCCAATTCCACCGCTGCTTTGCCGACTGCATACGCTTGCTCGACGTCCACTTTGGAGGCGATATGACGTGCCGCCCGCTGCAGATAGTCTGCAACCGCCCAGTGGTATTTGTAACCCAGCTTGGCGTTGACGAGCTGCGCGATCATCGGGCCCACGCCGCCCAATTGTGCATGACCGAAGGCGTCGCGCGTACCGACGTCGGATAAGAACTTGCCCTCGGCGTTCTTGACGCCTTCGGAGACCACGACGGCGCAATAACCATATTGCTCGACGCATTCTTTGACGCGCGCGCAGAAGGTTTCTTCGTTGAAAGCGATTTCCGGAAACAAGATGAGATGCGGCGCGTCGCCGGCCTTTTCGGCTGCGAGTCCGCCGGCCGCTGCGATCCAACCCGCATGACGGCCCATGACTTCCATGACGAATACTTTGGTCGAGGTCTTGGCCATCGAAGCGACATCGAAACCGGCTTCGCGAATCGACACCGCAACGTATTTGGCCACCGAGCCGAACCCGGGGCAGCAGTCCGTGATCGGCAAATCGTTGTCCACGGTTTTGGGCACGTGAATGGCTTGGATCGGATATCCCAAGGTGCTCGCGAGCTGCGAGACCTTCAGGCACGTGTCGGCCGAGTCGCCGCCGCCGTTATAGAAAAAATAGCCGATGTCATGCGCCTTGAAGACTTCGATCAGACGTTCGTATTGCGCCGGATTGTCTTCGAACTTTTTCAACTTGTAGCGCGCCGAACCGAACGCGCCGGACGGCGTGTAGCGCAATGCGCGAATGCTTGCGGGAGATTCCTTGCTGGTATCGATGAGGTCCTCGGTGAGTGCACCCACGATGCCGTGGCGGCCGGCGTAGAGCTTGCCGATTTTGTTCTTGTGCTTGCGGCAGGTTTCGATGACGCCGCACGCGGAAGCGTTGATGACGGCAGTGACGCCGCCCGATTGCGCGTAGAAGGCATTTCGCGGAATGGACTTGGCCATGAGCGAACCTCGTTATAGGGATGGAACAGCGATGCAATGCTGTGCCTTGCGATCTCGCAAGGATACCGTGCGGCGAAGCAGCGCGAACAGCCAATCACAACGTCTATGGCAGCGGGCGGTTCCGGCGTCCTATGTCATTGCATGGCGCTGAAGCAAGATTGGCGTGGCCACGATATTTCGGTAGGGTAACGGAATAGTGGGGGCTGCAAGGCGCGTGTGCTTCAAGGCCACGCACAAGAAAGGCCCATAGACGGTCCCCATGATGACTGGCCACATCCGAGGTTGTTTGCACTATGAGAATCGTTCTGCTGGGCGCGCCCGGCTCAGGTAAGGGCACGCAAGCGCAGCGTTTGCAGGCCAAGTACGGCATTCCCCAGGTCTCTTCCGGAGATCTGTTGCGCGACGCCGTCGCCCGCCAAACCGAACTTGGATTGAAAGCCAAAGCGGCGATGGATGCGGGCCAGCTGGTGTCGGATGACATCGTGTTGGGACTCATCCGCGAGCGCTTGCATCAGCCCGATGCCGCCAACGGTTTCATCCTAGACGGGTTTCCCCGCAACATCGATCAAGCACATTCCCTGGCGGCGTTGCTCGAAGACATCGGCCAGCCGATCGATGCGGTGCTGCTCATGGACGTACGCAACGAAACGCTGATGACGCGCCTCGCCGGCCGTCGCGTGTGTCCCAAGTGCGGCAAGGTGTTCAACATCAACTCCTTCCTGCCGGGTGTGATCCCGGTGTGCGATGTGAGCCCCGATCACGGCGCGCTCTATCAGCGGCCGGACGACAAAGAAGAAGTGATCGCGAAGCGGCTCGAGGTGTACCAAGCGCAAACCAAGCCGCTCATCGATCACTACGCCAAGCTCGGTCAGCTCAAGGTCATCAAGGGCGAAGGCACGCTCGACGAGATCACCGAACGCATGGAAAAGGCACTGCAAGAAAAAAAAGCGCCCAAGCGTGATGCCGCTCCCGCAAGCAAGAAACCTGCGGCAAAAAAATCGGCACCCGTGAAGAAAGCTGCCGCGAAATCGGTCAAGGCCAAGGCCAAGGCAAAGTCCAAAGCGAAACGCGCGCCACAGCCGAAAGTTAAACAAGCTGCCAAGAAAAAGACCCCGGCAAAGCCCGCAAAGAAGAGCGCCAAAAAGAACGCCAAGAAAGCGGTGAAGAAAGCAGCCAAAAAGGCCATCAAGAAAAAGGTTGCGAAGAAACCCGCGCGGAAAAAGTGATTGGGATAGACGTTAAGAGGTAGGGGTCGGTCAGAACGCTTCGCGTGTTTTGACCCCTGCCATCTTCACCAGCTGTTCCCCGATCACTTCCTTGCGCCAACCCTGCATCAAGCTCGCGGCTTTGTGATTGAACACGAGCTGTTCCACGTCGCGTCTCGTTGCGAGCAGTTCCGGGCTGATCTGTTGTCGTTCGCCTTCCGCGCGTACGAAGTTCATGAGCTTGGTCACGAGCGCAAGTTGTCGTGCATCGGGTCGCACCGGTTTGAGTGCCGCGGCTTCGTTTACCGCGTCGGCTTTCGCGCGCTCGATGAGTTCGAGCAGTTCTATGCCACGCTTCTTGATCGTGCCGTTCGGCAATGCGCGTATCTGTTCGAGCTCTTCGACCGCAGTGGGCGCTCGGTCCGCAAGCGTGCGTAGAGCGTCATCACTCAATATCCAGCCGCGCGGCTTGTCTGCTTGAATGGCGCGTTGCTCGCGCCATGTCGCTAGCGCCTTGGTGATACTGCGCGCAATCGGTGGGAGTTGTGCGAGTCCTTTCAAGCGCTGCCAGGCTGCTTCTGGCGCAGTTCGGTAGAGATCGGGATTGCTGAGCGCTTGCGCGTCCTCTTCGAGCCATTGAAGTCTGCCGGCAGCGAGCAATGCCGCTCGCAGATCCAAATAGAGCGGAACCAGAAAGCGCACATCGTCGGCAGCGTATTCCAGTTGTTCCGGCGACAGCGGTCTGTGCGACCAATCGGTGCGCGCATGGCCTTTGGCGAGTACGTGTCCCAAGCGTTTGGCAACCAAATCTCCATAGCCCACTTGCGCGGGATAGCCCAGTAAGCCGGCGGCCACTTGAGTATCGAAAACGGGCGCGGGAATGGAAATGTCCGTGCCGGACGCGAGCGACATGACCTCCAGATCCTGGCGGGCGGCGTGTAAGACTTTGACTCTCGAAGGCTCGCGCAAGAACGCGAGGAAGGGCGCCAAACTGTCGAGCGCGAGTACGTCGATGAGCACGCAGAAGCGGCGGGTCGCCGCTTGAATCAGGCACAACTTGGGATAGTAGGTGCTCTCGCGCATGAACTCCGTATCGAGCGCGATGAAGTCGGCTGTCGCCAGCTCCGCAATCGCGTTTTCCAATTCCTGCGCCGTACGCGCGTGTACAATTTCCACCGCGCCTGCGGCCGCATTGTCGTGTGCAGAGCTCATGGTGCGATTATAGGGGTCGAGTGAGACACACATGCACCAGCTGCTGCAACTCTTCATCGACATCGCCATGTTTCGCCGCGGTCCGCAAGATCTGCCGGCGTCGCGCACCTTGGTGTTGCTCATGTTCGCGATCTACGCGCTCTCCGGTTGCGCGCAGGTGCTGCTCATGGGTTGGGATGTGCGCTCGACGCTGCTCTTGGTGCTGATCGATACCGTAATGCTGGGAGGATGGGTGTGGGCCGTGCTGGTGTTTTTCTCGCGGCGTCAACGATTCATTCAAACCATGACAGCCGTGTTGGGCGTCGGTACGTTGCTTGCCATCATGGATCTGTTCGTGCGCACGACTCAGTTGCTCATTGCACCGGATGCGAGCATGCCTTTGAGCTGGCTGTTCGTGAAACTCATCATTATGTCCTTGGTTCTCGGCCGCATTTTCATGCTCGCGATCGACGCTGGCCTCCTCACCGGCATGGCGCTCACGCTGGCCATCGTCTTCTCGACCGATGCGGTGGCGCAGTGGGCGGTACCAGGTGTTTAGGCGCCTAATCACCTTCTTCACCTGATCTTCATGCACGTCCACATCCTCGGCATCTGCGGCACATTCATGGGCGGGATCGCGGCGCTCGCGCGGGCGAGCGGTCATCGCGTGACGGGCTCGGATCAAAACGTCTATCCGCCGATGAGCGATCAGCTGGCGGCGCTCGGCATCGATCTCATTCAGGGATATGACCCCCAGCAGCTCGAGCTCAAGCCGGACGTCGTCGTGGTCGGAAACGTCATGAGCCGCGGCAATCCGCTCGTCGAAGCGCTGCTCGAAAGCGGTATTCCCTACACATCGGGGCCCGAGTGGTTGGCGCGGCATGTGCTCGCACGACGGTGGGTGCTCGCTGTCGCAGGCACTCACGGCAAAACCACGACGACCAGCATTCTCACTTGGATACTCGAATTCGCAGGCAAAGAGCCGGGGTTTTTAGTGGGCGGCGTGCCTGCCAATTTCGACGCGACTGCACGCTTGGGCAAGGGAACTCACTTCGTGGTCGAAGCAGACGAGTACGACACGGCGTTCTTCGATAAGCGCGCCAAGTTCGTTCACTATCGTCCGCGCACCGCGATTCTCAACAACCTCGAACACGATCACGCAGATATCTATCCCGACGTTGCCGCCATCCAATGGCAGTTCCACCAATTGCTACGTATGGTGCCGGGCAATGGACTCGTGGTCGCGAACGGCAAAGATGCCAACATCGAGCGTGTCGTCGAGATGGGATGTTGGACGCCCGTCGAGCGTTACTCTCATTCCGCGGGAGCAGGTATCGACTGGCACGCTCAACTCGAAGACAAGGACGGATCGGCCTTTGCAGTGATGCGAGGCGGGCGCAACGTCGGCAGAGTCGAATGGTCTTTGCTGGGCTTGCACAATGTCGAGAATGCGCTTGCCGCAATTGCAGCTGCACATCATGCGGGCGTCGAGATCGAAGTTGCGGCGGCTGCGCTCAAGCAATTCGCAGGTGTAAAACGCCGCATGGAGGTTCGCGGCGTCGTCGACGGCATCACCGTGTATGACGACTTTGCGCATCACCCGACGGCAATCACAACCACCATCGACGGGCTGCGCCGGAAAGTAGGCGGCGCTCGCATCGTCGCCGTACTTGAACCACGCTCCAACACAATGAAACTCGGCACGCATCGCGATGCATTGGCGCAGTCGCTCAACGGTGCCGACCGCGTGTGGCTCTATCAAGGTCCCGATGTCAAATGGGACGTCGCTACTCTTACATCTGCAATCACTAAGCCTGCACAAGTTGCGAACAACATCGATGCACTCGTCGCTGCTCTTGCTGCCGAAGCGCAACCGGGCGATCACATTCTCATCATGTCGAACGGCGGCTTCGGCGGCGTGCACGGAAAATTACTCGAACGCTTGCGCAAGCGTTCGAGTTGATCGGCACGCCACGCACATTCTTACTAGAGCCTAGCGCCTAATTACCTAGAGCCTAATTTTCCCTCCATGCCCACCCTCCCTCTCTTTCCTCTCAACACCATCCTGTTACCCGGCGGGGTGCTGGCATTGCGCATTTTCGAGCGGCGCTACGTGGACATGGTGCGCCGCTCGCTGCGTGAGAATAGCGGTTTCGGCATCGTCAGCATTCGCGAAGGACTGGAGGCGGGGGGCGCTGCAAAGCCGTACGAATGCGGCACTTTCGCGCGCATCGTCGATTTCGATCAGCTGCAAGGCGGCTTGTTGGGTGTTACTGCCAAAGGCGAACGGCGTTTTCGCATTCTGAACACGCAGGTGCAAAGCGACGGTCTGCTGACCGGCGAGGTGGAGTGGTTGCCGGAAGAAGTCACTGTCGCCCTGCCCGAGGAGTATCAGTTTTTCCAGCGAGTGTTGCGGCAACTATTGCCGCAGCTGGGTACAGCGGGCCGTCATCTCGATCAACAGTTCGACGATGCGGGCTGGGTGAGCGGTCGTGCCGTCGAGTTGCTGCCCCTCGCGCTCGACGCCAAGCAGAAGTTTCTCGAAATGAATGATCCGCTCGAGCGACTCCATGAGCTGAAACCGCTCGTGTATTCGGTCGGAACGGAAGGGAACTCATAGCTGCCGCTATGAGTTTGCGGCAAGAGGATGCGCAATCGCGACTTTAAGTTGGAAGCAGGCTCGAGCGTATGCGGTGTTTGAGAGAATGATGCCGGTCTGCGGTCTGCGGCCAGAAAGAGCGGGTTACGCTGCTTCCGGACTAACTCCTAACCACTAACTCCCAACTCCTTGGCCATTCGCTGCGTGCGATAACCTTGCCACCAATACAACACCGCAAACAATCCTATCCACGCGGTCGCCAGCCATCCGATGATGCCGTTGTAAGAGCCGACCATCCAATCGAACTGCGATGCATAGTTTCGATCCGTTGCGGAGCGGGTCACTGTGATCACGGTGACCCAGCCGGCGTGAAGTCCGATGCAGGCCGCGATCGCGCCCGTGCGTGCGCGCACCATTGCGAGCAACCAGCCCACAGCCACGAGGGACAGTAACGAGTCGAGGAATTCGAGCGGATGTACGTATCTCTCGAACAAGTGGGCGTACACGACGAATCCGCTCGTCCAGGCCGTCGCTTCGGGCGGGATGCTCAGCTTGCTGCCGATGAAATGTAGCGATGCATACAAGGCGCTCGTCAACACCATCGCCAGCTTGATTCCAGACTCGCGTTGCACGGCTGCGAACAAAGCGCCGCGAAAGAAGGTCTCTTCCGTGAACGCCACGCCGACACCTGTCAGCAGCCCTTTGCCGATGGCCGCGAGAAATTCCTGCACCGTGCTAACGTCGGGCGATGGCGTGCGAATGCCGAGCCCGAGCAGCGAGAGAACGAGTGGTGCCATGAGCGCCACGCCGATGAGGAATGCCAGGCACATTTGCTTCACGAACTCTCGCCGTGGCAAGCCGTAGCCTATGGCGTTTCGATTCGCGAGCCCCATGCGCCTCGTCAGCAGAACGAGACCGAGCAAAATAAACACCATCGCAAAGCGGCTCATCACGCGATCGATGGGAAAGTCCGCAAACAAACTCACGAGTTTCCACAGCGGATACGCGAATGCCGCCGCCAATCCCATTGCGACGAAGAGGAGGGCGAAGAAGAGGAGGAAGGAAAGCATTATCTTCCCCAATATCCAATCCGACGCCGAATCTTAACTTTGCGCCAGAAGTTGAGCGGCTTCGCTTTGCGGTTGCGGGCGCCGTTCGCGACGAAGGTATCGACTGCTTCGAGCACGCGTTCGCTCGAACGGCCATCGCGGTATGGATGAATGGCATCGGCGTATTCGCGCACGGCTCGCATCAAATCCGGCGGGCGCGACAGTGCTCGCTCTATCGCCGGCTCGAGTTGCGCCGGCTCGCCGATATCGATGAGCTGGGGGCCGGGGCGGCGATTCTTGAAAGTCACGACGGGTTTGTATGTCAGCAAAAATTCATTGAGCGCGGACGACGTGTCCGAAATCATCATGTCCACGTGCGGAAACAGCTCGAGAATATTGTCGTTCGCGGCGTAGTGCAGGTGTTCGTTTTCGAGGGCCTTATACTTGGCGACGGTGTCCGGGTTCATTTTCGGATGGAACGTCACCGTCCATTGATACCGGCGAGTGTCGCGCAGGCGGCGAATGGTTTCGTAGAGCGTTTCCGCCGCACTCCAAGACGGCGAGAACGTCGAGTGATAAAGAATGCGCGGCGGTGAACCCACCGGCGTCAGCGGCTTCGTCCCATAGACGCGCATGTAGTCGTCGATTTTCGGGAAGCCCGTCTCGTGCACGGAGAAATGTCCCAGTTCATCCGCGAGGTGGTTGAATGCGGCGGTGTCTCGCGGACCGGTCGTGCAGTAGAGGTCGAAGAAGCCGCGAATGTAGATGTGCCGCGGCTTGCCGGCATCGAATCCATGAAACACTTCCACCTTGGCGCCCGGAAAAAAGTGCGGCACGGCATTGCTCGAAGTGAGCACCGCGATCGGATTCCAGAGCTTTACCTCCGCCACGCTGCGCAGCCATTGCTCGTCCTCTTGCAAGTCTTCCGCACCGGGCCCATCGAAAAACCAGGCAGCACGATCGCCACGGCTGCGGATCGCTGCCTGCAGCGGGCGCAAAATCGCTAGCGCGTAACGCTCCGAGCCATATAAAAGATAGTGCTTCATGCATCAACGAGAAACTAGATGAATACGAAGGTAATGGAGCTTTGAATTAACGCCGTATCATGAGGTAATCGAGCCCGTTGTACGAGGGGAAGGAGTTCTTGCTCATGGACGAGACTCAGGCATTGAGCATCGTTGCCGCCTTGGCTGACGGCGTGAATCCTATGACCGGTGAAGTCTTCGGCCCGGACAGCCCCTATCAATCCGCGCCAGTGATCAGGGCGTTGTATTGTCTATTGAACGCCGCGCAAAACAAATCCAAACCGCGCAGGCGCGAACAGATGCCGCGCAATGCCGGCAGACCTTGGACGTCGGAAGAGGACAAGGCGTTGCTCGCGGGTTTCGATGGCGGCAAAAGCATGACAGAGCTCGCCGATCAACATGAGCGTACCGTTGCCGGCATCACGGCGCGATTGGAAAAGCACGGCCGGGTGGAACCGCAAACGGGCTCGCAGAACAGCCGTGATACACACCTGCGGCAGCGTGCCGAAACAAGCCAGAAGGGTCGGTGACATGGCGGTGCAAATGGAAGAGTCGCACAAGAGGACTGACGTTATACTGCGTGGGTCGTATCCCGCCCTAGGAGAGCCTTTGGATCGAGTTGGCCGCACGTCTTCGATTCCTACGTCGTGGATGCATCGATGGTGGCCGAGTTCCCGGCTCAGAATCGATCCTCTGCAGGACCTCATCATCGAGGGACGGTACCGGCCGACGACGGTCGCCAACTTCAAACTCATTCCATCGATGCGTGCACGGCTCTTGGCGAATCGTAACAGTGTGCCGCTCACATTCACTAACGATCTGCGCCTCACGGTGGTCATTCCAATCCGCAACCGCGAAGCGCATCTGCGCGAACTCGTGCCCAAGTTGCGCGAGACATTGACCGCGCAACGGCTGAACTTTCGCATCCTCGCCGTCGAACAAGACGAGCATGGACTGTTCAACAAGGGCAAATTACTCAATGTGGGAATGCAGTACGCAGCGGCAGAGACCGACTACTATTGCCTGCACGACGTCGACATGATTCCCCTCGAGGCAAACTATCTGGCGCCTTCCCAACCTTTCAGACTCGTGAACGAATTGGAAACGACTTGGCGCGGCTCGAGCGTGTTCGACCCACACTACTTTGCAGGCGCCATCTCGGTTCGCAAACATCAGATATTTGCGGCCAACGGCTTCTCCAACGAATATTGGGGCTGGGGTAAGGAAGACGACGATTTTCATTTCCGTTTGCTGTTAGCGGGCTTCGTCTGCTATTTCGACATGCGCGGGCGCTATCACGACTTACCCAATCCCGAAGAGCAGCGCGTGCAGAAGAAACAGCTGCGAAAGCCGAGTTTTCTACGCGAGAATCGGGCTCGCAAGAGCTTATTGCTCAGAGGACTGTTGGATCCGGCTGGCGACGGGCTGAGTACCCTGTCTTATCTCAAGGTGCATGAAGAGACGAACGACCTGTATTCCAGGCTTCGCGTCCGTCTTTGATGAGCCTCGCCTCTGTTCGGTTGTTGACGGAAACGTGACGCTAGCTCGTCCGCCAGGCGACCGTATCGCCACGATGGCGGCGGACTTTATAGCCTTGCCTTCGCAAGGCCGCTTCAATTTCATGCTGATCCTCGAGCGGAGCATTTTTATGCTCATACTTGATGAGTTCCGGTTTGAAACGAGCGAAATCCATCATCCTCATGATGGCGATGTCGAAGCCTTCAGCGTCGATTTGAATGAAGTCGGCATCCAGACAATTCGTTTCGGCCAACAACTGCATCAAGGGGATGCACTCGACGTCTTCGCTGACGATTCGCTCGGCAGGGACGCCATGCAGAAGGAGATGTTCTTTGTTGAACGAGGCAATACCCCGGGTCCAGTCCGGTAGGCTGCCCATATCGCCGGGGGACACTCTATAGATCTGAGTCAGCCGTGCCGAACCGTGAATGGCTTTCTTGATGGGGACGATGTCAGGATAGTCAGAATAGTTGAAGCGCAGCTTCTCCCACAGATCCGGCAAAGGCTCCACCACGATCCCTACGCACCGATGACTGGTCACGAATTCGTACAGTCCGTCGAAACGGATGCCGTCGTTGGCGCCGATTTGTATGAATTTGAGCGGCCCTTTGTGTTTGGAAAGCTGTTCCAATTTCATAGTGAACGGGCTCAGGCGTTCGAGACGATAGCCCCACCGATAGAGCAGACGATTGAGTGCTTTTCTCATGTGAGATAGTTGGAGTCATGTGGTTCGTCGCACGAATGCTATACCTCGAGCCTTGCATGCGTGCGAGCTTTTGAGTTTATGTCGAGCTCTCTCTGTGCCAAGATGCGGCGCTTCGTGTCGCCTTGAGGCCCGCATGTCTCGCATGAAGAATACTCGGACTGTAGTCATCGCTGGTTTGTTGCTGACATTTCCCGTCTACGCACTCGCGCGCGGCGTAAGTCCCTATCTACCGCTAAATCTCGCGCCGGAAATCGAGCGGCAGATCGAGAGAGTGCTCATTCTCGCCGACGTTCCGGTCATGACGCGGCCAATCGCCGCCGCCAC
>Ga0068855_100004375_pt1 | contig 17261 bp, 16 predicted proteins | sample KBSCornC52_FD_66592 | JGI IMG/M metagenome (GOLD analysis project Ga0068855, IMG submission 66592) | Corn rhizosphere microbial communities from Kellogg Biological Station, Michigan, USA - KBS Corn C5-2 | ecosystem: Host-associated > Plants > Roots > Rhizosphere > Soil ...
ACGACGCTGATGACGTCGGCCGTGCCGGCGCAAACCAGGCACAGCAAGGTGAGCCAGAGGCTGCTGGCGAACCCGAATCCGACGAGGCCGAGCCCCCAGATCGCGCCGGCGACGAGCATCGTGCGGCCTTGGCGAGCGTTCCGGCCGATCGGGCCTGACAAGGTCGAGCCGATGATGCCGCCCACGGCCAGGGCGGTTGTGAGGAGTCCGAGGGTTTGCGGGTTTCCGCCGAATCGGTGCGCGTTGATGGCTGGAAACAGCGCGACCGGCATGCCGAGCACGGTCGCGCTCAGGTCGGCGAGCAACGCACCGGTGAGCACCGAGTTCGCCCGGATGAAGCGCATACCGTCGAAAAACGCCGACAGGCCCGGGCGAAGCGCCTCACCCTGCGGTGGCATCGGCGGCAAGGCGGCGACGCCGTACAGCGCGCCGGCGAAGCTCACGACGTCGACGAGGTAGCAGAACTTCAACCCACCTGCAGCGGCCAGCACACCAGCGAGAGCAGGACCGGCCGTAAGGCTCACGTGCCCGACCAGCATGGTGAGCGCCGCGCCGGCATGCACCTGGTCGGACGGGAGCAGCCGCGCCAAGAAGGTTCGCCGGGCGGGCGCGTTGACGGCCCCGAACGCTGCCTGCACGGCAACGAGCAGATAGAGCAGCCAGAGTTGCCCGGTCCCGGCGAATGCCTGGGCGGCGAAGGCAGCAGAGACAACGGCGAGGCAGCTGCTCGTGCCCAACACCAGCTTGCGGCGATCAACGGAATCGACGACGCTGCCGCCCAGCAGCCCGACCGAAATCGCGGGCACCGCGGCAACGAGGCCGATCCCGCCAACCGCTGCCGAGGAGTGCGTGAGCTGGAAGACCTGAAGCGCGACCGCGAACGTCGTCATCTGGGTGCCGACCGCGGAAAGCCCCGAGCCGAGCCACAGCCGGAAGAAAGGCGGCGACTCTTTCAGCGGCCGCAGGTCGACCAAGACACGCACTCGCCTGACCTTAGCCCAGCAGAGCTACACCGCCCGGCGGTCGACGGCGATGGCCGACCCGATTTCGCCCTTCGCCACGCCCTTCATCTCGGTCGCCACGACAACCACTTCGCGGTAGTCGTCGAAATGACGCCGCTCGCTGGTTGCCACGCCGACGGAGACCGAGACCAGTGGAAACTTGCGGATAACCCCTTGCCGGTCAGCGATTTCCAGACCACCGCGGGCCACGTCGTCCGGGTCGTGCAACGCAGGCACGTGCTCGTCGAAGTAGTCGACGGCGAGCGCCGACAGCCTCTCGACCTCATCGGGCGCGCAGACGAGCACGAAGTCGTCGCCACCGACGTGACCGACGAACGTCGATGCTTCGGCACCGATCACGGCCCGGCGCAGCGCCATCGCCAGCAGCAAGATCACTTGGTCGCCACGTAGAAACCCGTAGGCATCGTTGAAGGCTTTGAAGTTGTCGAGGTCGAGATAGGCGACGGCGAACGGCATGCCGCTCGCGACGCGGCTGGCGATCTCATCTTCGATGCGCACGTTGCCCGGCAGGCTCGTGAGCGGCGACACCGCGCGCGCCTCGGCGTTTCGGCGCAGCGTCGACCGCACCCGCGCGACGAGCTCGAGCGTGTCGAACGGCTTGATGATGTAGTCGTCGGCGCCCGCGGTGAGGCCGAGCACCCGGTCAGCCGTCATCGACTTCGCGGTGAGCATGATGATCGGCATCGTCGAGGTGCGGCTGTCGGCGCGAAGGCGGCGGGTGACCTCAATTCCGTCGACGCCGGGCATCATGACGTCGAGCAGCACGAGGTCGGGCACGTCGGTTGCAACCATGGCCAGCGCCATCGCGCCGTCGGCGGCTGTGACGACGCGGTACCCCTCGAGCCGCAGGTTCATCTCGACGAACCGCCTGATGTCGGCGTCGTCGTCGACGACGAGGATGGTGCCCCGTTCTGGTCCGTACGCCGGGCCGGGTGTCTGGCCGGGTGTCGGGCCGTGCGTCGGAGCGGCCACTTGCGTCCTTTCAGTGCGTCCCGCGGTTCGAGGTCGGGATCGCCGCCTCGGCCCGCTCGCGTAGTGCGGTGACTGCCTTCGCCGGGTCGTGCGCGCCGTACACCGCAGAGCCCGCGACGAACATGTCGGCGCCGGCCCGCGCGCACTCCTCGATGGTGTCAGCTGCCACGCCGCCATCGACCTGAATCCACAACTGCATCTCGTTGTCGCGCAGAAAACGCCGGGCCTGCACCACTTTGGGCATCATGTCGGCCATGAATTCCTGACCGCCGAAGCCGGGCTCCACGGTCATCACGAGCAGCATGTCGAACTCTGCAAGCACGTCCTGGTAATCGTCGAATGACGTGGCCGGCTTCAGCGCAAGACCAGCACGAGCCCCAGCGGCTCGGATCGAACGAGCAGTTTGGACGACGTCGCGCGCGGCCTCGGCGTGAAATGTCACGTTGCGCGCGCCCGCCTCGGCATAGCCCACCGCCCAGCGATCGGGATCGTCGATCATCAGGTGGCAGTCGAGCGGCAGGCTCGTTGCTTTCTGGATCGCCTCGACCACGGGCCGGCCGAGGGTCAGGTTCGGCACGAAGTGGTTGTCCATGACGTCGACATGCAGCCAGTCGGCGGTGCTTTCGACGGCGGCGGCCGCTTCGGCGAGGCGCGCGAAGTCAGCAGACAGGATGCTCGGCGCGATCTGCACCGACATGGCAAGGCCACCTTTCGTCACCGGTGCAGGAACGCGTCTCGATTCTAGGGGCGCTGCTAGGCCAGGCTTCGGCGCAGCAGCGCAAGGAACATCGCGTCGGTGCCGTGCCGGTGGGTCCACAGCTGGACGTCGGGACCATCGCCAAGCAGGTCGACTCCGGGTAACTGCGGGCGGGCGTCGAGGCGCTCGACATCGTTTCGCGAGGCCAGCACCTCATCGACGATGTCGCGCGTCTCGGCCAGGTGCGGCGAGCAGGTGACGTAGGCGACCACTCCCCCTGGGCGGACGGCGTCGAGCGCGCTCTGCAGAAGGCTGCGCTGCAACGGGCGGAGGGCGTTGACGTCGGAGGGTTGCCGCCGCCACCGCGCTTCCGGACGGCGGCGAAGCGCACCGAGCCCAGAACACGGGACGTCGACCAGCACGCGATCGAACGAACCGTTCGCCCAGGCGGGCGCGGTGCCGTCCGCGATGACCGCATCGGCCGTCTCCCCGACCGCACCGGCCACGAGGCGGGCGCGGTGCGGCTGGCGCTCGATCGCAAGCAACCGGGCGCCGCGCTGCACGGCGAGGCCGCCGAGCAGTGCTGCTTTGCCGCCCGGGCCGGCACACAGGTCGAGCCAGCGACCGTCGCGCCCCTCGATCGGTACAGAAGACAGCGCCAGCGCGACGAGCTGGCTGCCTTCGTCCTGGACGCCGGCGCGCCCGGCCTGGACCGGCGGCAACGAGGAAGGCGAGCCGGAGTCGAGGATCGCCGCGGTCGGCGCCCATCTGCCTGGTCGGGCTCCGAGTGACAGCAACTCGTCGACGTCCGCCCGCCCTGGTCTGGCGACGAGGGTGACGGCAGGTCGTTCGTTGTCGGCGGCCAGCATCGCCTCGGTTTCGGCGAGGTCGCCGCCCAGCGAGTCGCGGATCGCCTCGACGACCCAGCGCGGGTGGCTGTGCACGACGCAGAGGTGGCCGATTGGATCAACCTCGCGGTCGGGCGCGACCATCGCGAGCCAGTCCTCCAGATCGCGCGCGGAGACCTTGCGCAGCACGGCGTTCACGAAGCCCGCGGGGCCGTGGCCGACCTTGGCGCGGGCGAGACTGACCGACGAATCGACCGCGGCATGGGCGCCGACCCGCATCGCGAGCAGCTGGTGCGTGCCGAGCCGCAGAACATCGAGGACGGCGGGATCGAGCTTGGCGAGCGGCCGTGACGACACCGACGCGAGGACGGCGTCGTAGCTGCCGAGGCCGCGCAGCGTGCCATAGACGAGTTCCGTCGCGAACGCTGCGTCGCGTGCGTTCAAGGCGCGGGCGGCCAGCAACCCCGGCAGCACGAGGTTCGCGTAGGCGTCGTTCTCGCGGACCGCGCGCAAGGCATCGAACGCCACATCGCGCGCGGCGTCGACGCGACGCGGGAGGCTCACGTGAACCGGTCGTCAGCCGCGAGCCGCGCCCCGCGCACCCAATCGAGCGCCGGCATCGCTGGCTTCCCCTCGGGCTGCACGGTACCGAGCATGACCGGGCCGGTCGCGGTGCCGACGAGTACGGCGTCGCGCGACGCTGTGATGGACCCCGGCTGCAGTGGATCATGCTGCGAGGGCGTGACCGGCCCGAGTTTCAGGCGGCGATCGCGGAAGAGCGTCCACGCACCGGGCGCCGGAGTGCAGGCGCGCACGACCCGGTCGACGCGCATCGCAGGTGCCGACCAATCGACGCGCGCGTCGGCGGGCGTGAGCTTGGGCGCCAGGCTCACGCCGTCCGGCCGTTGTGGCACCGCTTCGAGCTTGCCGTCGGCGAGGCCGTCGACGGTCGCCACCAACAGCCCCGCGCCGGCGACCGAAAGCCGCTCCAACAAGGCACCGGCGGTATCGCGCGGGCGGATCTCCTCGGTCAGCACGCCGAGCACCGGCCCGGTATCGAGGCCGGCTTCGAGGACGAAGGTCGTCGCACCGGTGATGTCGTCGCCGTGCAGGATTGCATGCTGGACAGGAGCGGCGCCGCGCCAGGCCGGTAGCAACGAGAAGTGCAGATTTATCCAGCCCTGTTTAGGAATTTCAAGCGCGGACGGCGGAACGAGCGCGCCGTACGCAACGACCGCGACGACGTCCGGCTCGAGGTCGCGCAGCCGCTGCTGGAACTCGGCATCCGAAGGCCGGATCGGCTTGAGTACTTCGATGCCCGCCTGGCTGGCCGTGCTCGCGATGGGGCTGGCGGTCTCCCGCCGGCCGCGGCCGGCGGCGGCGTCCGGTCTCGTAACGACCGCAACGACGTCGTGCGGAGAGGCACGCAACGCCTCGAAGGAAGGCAGCGCAACTGCCGGGGTGCCGGCGAAGACGATGCGCACCCTAGAGCGCGCGGCCGTTGGTGTTGTGCGGCGAAACCTTCACCCGCAACGGATCGCCGGCCCATTCCGACTCGCGGACGGCGCGCATCGCGAGCTTGCGCTGCTCGGGATCAAGCCGGTCGATGAACAAGACGCCGTCGAGATGGTCAGTCTCGTGCTGCACGCAACGGGCGAGCAGTTCGCTGCCCTCGATGATGATCGGGTCGCCGTATTCGTTGAAGCCCTTCGCCACGGCGTGCATCGCACGCTTGCACGGAAACGCCAGGCCGGGGAAGGAAAGGCAGCCCTCGTCGCCGTCCTGCTGCTCGTCGGATAGGTCGAGCACAGGATTGATGAGATGACCGACGACACCGTCGATGTCGTAAGTGAACACGCGGAGGCCGACGCCGATTTGCGGGGCGGCCAGCCCGACGCCGGGAGCGTCTTGCATCGTGTCGACAAGGTCGCGGACGAGCACCCGAAGCTCTTTGTCGAACGTCGTGACCGGCTCAGCGGGTGTGCGCAGCACCGGATCGCCGAAAAGGCGGATCGGCTGGATTGCCATGTAATCTCCCGCGGCGTCGGTGCGCCGATACGTCTGTGACCGGACCGGTCAAGTCTACGGACTTCTTCAGATCCCAGGTTTCTGGCATGTTGATCTCGGGCCGGGCGAATTCGTTAGCGGCTCAGCCGATATCGGCCGGGTCTACGCGCACCCGCACAGGTGGCAACTTGCGAGCGCTGCGGATCGCGCTGGCCTCATGTAGCGCCCGCGCGACATCGGCGGCGATCGTGCGGGGCCCGCGAACCAACGCCCGGACCGCTTCGTCGGCGAGGCCGAGCGGGACCGGTCCGAGCACCGTTGCCTCCGCGGGGAGCCTTACGGCATCGAGGAATTCGCCCACCGTGACGCCATCGCCGACGAGTTCGGCGAACACGGCCGCCGGCGGAAAGCCGAGAGTGCGGCGGTCGGCGAGCTCCCGTTCGGCGTGACCGGCGGGATCCCAGCGGACCAACGCCTGCACCGGGCGAAGCGAGGCCTCGGCGAGCACGACAACCTGGCCGCCGGAGGCCTGTGGCCGCACGAGGGCGGCGGCGTTGAGCCAGCGCCGCAACGCCTCCTCCCCGGCCCGCAGGTCGGCGCGGTTGAGCATCGCCCAGCCGTCGAGCAGCAAGGCGGCGCCGTACCCGCCGTCAGCTACCGGCTCGGCACCCGGGGTTGCGATCACCAGCGAGGGGCCAGGTGGCACGGTGTCGAGCACGTAGCCCTGAGCCGACGTTCGCACCGGCACCCCGGGGAACGCGCGGCCGAGCTCCTCCGCCGTCCGGCGCGCCCCCACAATCACCGCCCGGAATCGGCTCGCTCCGCATTCGGGACAACGCCAGGCGGTCGCGAGCCGGCCACACCACCGGCAGGACGGCGGACGCCCGGCGTCTCGTGCCGCCAGCGGACCGGCACAGTGCGGACAGCGCAACGGCGTCCGGCAGCTGGCGCACGAGAGCGCGGGCAGGTACCCGCGACGCGGAACCTGCACCAGCACCGGTGTGCCCCGCTCGAGCGCGTCGTGCGCGGCCTGCCAGGCGAGTGTCGGCAGCCGGCTCGCCGCGGACGGTTCCCGTGCCGCTGCCGGGTCGTCGCCAGTAACCACACGCGGCGCGGTCGCGCGCACCCGCGCGCGATCGGGCGTGACTGCCTTCGCCCAGCGCGTCGACACCAGCCGCGCCCCCTCGGCGGTGACCGCGTGGCCGCCGACGACCGCCGCAGCGCCGATCAGCTGCGCGCGCAGCAAAATCACCTCACGCGCGTGCGGGTAGGGCGCCCGCGGTTCGGCGTGCAGGTCGTCGCCGTCGTCCCAGATGAGCACGAGCCCGAGGTTGTGAACCGGCGCGAAGGCGGCTGCTCGGGTGCCGATCACCACGTCGACGTCGCCGCGGCTGACCGCGAGGAACCGCCGGTACCGCTCGGCCGGCCCGAGATCGGCAGTGAGGACGACGTGCGCGCCCGGGCCAAGCCGTTCGCCCACTTCGGCGTCGACCCGGGCAACGTCTCGGCCGTCAGGAAGGACGACGAGCGCACCTCGGCCGCTCGCTCGAGTCGCCGCGACGAGGTCTGCGATCTCGCCTGCCCAGGTGCCTCCTGGCAGGGCTGTCCATACTGCGTGGGGCGACTCGCCGGCCCGCAACGCCTCGAGAAGAGCACGGCCGGCCCGGTAGCCGCTCCAGGTGGTCGGCCGTTGGGCTGCCTGTCGGGGCGAGCGCTCCGGTCGCGCGGCCGCTTCGGCGCGCGCGTGCCGCGGCGGGATCGCGAGCCGCAGTACGTCGGCCAGCGTGCCCGCCCACCGGTCGGCGACGGCCCGCGCGAGGGCCAGCACATCCGGCGTGAGCACTACCTCCGGTGATACCGACCGCTCGACAAAAGCCAGCCGCCCCTCATGATCGGACGCCTGCAACCGGTCGAGCACGAACCCGTCGACCAATTGGCCGGCGAAGCGCACCCGCACCCGGCTGCCCGGCAGCGCATCCGCCGCAAGCCCTTCGGGCACCAGGTAGTCGAACGCGCGGTCGAGATGCGGCAGCGAGACGTCGACGGCGATCCGGGCGATCGGGTCGACCTCGGCCGCGACCTTGGGGGCAACCTTGGGGGCAACCTTGGATGACTTCGGCCCCGCATTTCCGCCTGCTCGCCGGGTCGGCGGTCGCGGAACGGCGAACGGCAGCACATCGCCGTCCGTGTTATCCGTGACCGAACTCATGCGCGAGTAGTACCAGACCGGCCGGACGGGGGGCGGGCGGAACCGCCGACAGCTGTGGAAAAACTAGCCGCGTCGCGTGAAACCGGAGCGGCAGACGACTCAGACCTCAGCGACCGGCAGCCGACCGCAGCGCCTCGGCGCGGTCGATCGACTCCCAGGTGAAGTCGAGCTCAGGCCGGCCGAAGTGGCCGTAGGCGGCGGTCTGCTGGTAGATCGGGCGCAGCAGGTCGAGGTCGCGGATGATCGCACCGGGCCGCAGATCGAAGACCTGGATCACGGCCTCCTGGATCTTCTCGTCGGCGACGACGCCAGTGCCGAACGTCTCGACGAACAGGCCGACCGGGTGGGCCTTGCCGATCGCGTACGCAACCTGCACCTCGCAGCGGGTGGCGAGGCCCGCGGCGACGACGTTCTTGGCGACCCAGCGCATGGCGTAGGCGGCCGAGCGGTCGACCTTTGACGGGTCTTTCCCGGAGAACGCGCCGCCCCCGTGGCGGGCCATGCCGCCGTACGTGTCGACGATGATCTTGCGACCGGTGAGGCCGGCGTCGCCCATGGGCCCGCCGATCTCGAAGCGCCCGGTCGGGTTGACCAGCAACCGGTAACCGGCGGAGTCGATGCCGAGCTCGGCGATCTCGGGAGCGACGACGTATTCAGCGATGTCGGGCGCGAGCAGGGTGTCGATGTCGATGTCGGCCGCGTGCTGGCTCGAGACGACGACGGTGTCGAGCCGGGCCGGCTTGTCGCCGTCGTACTCGATCGTGACCTGCGTCTTGCCGTCGGGCCGCAGGTAGGGCACCACGCCGTCCTTGCGCACCTTCGAGAGCCGGGCGGCGAGCCGGTGAGCCAGTGCGATCGGCAGCGGCATCAGCTCGGGCGTTTCGTCGCACGCGTAGCCGAACATCAGCCCCTGGTCGCCCGCACCTTGCTTGTCGAGCTCGTCGACTCCTTCGCCGTGCCGGCGCTCGTAGCCTTCGTCGACGCCTTGCGCGATGTCGGGCGACTGCGAACCGATCGACACCGAGACGCCGCACGACGCGCCGTCGAAGCCCTTCTTGGACGAGTCGTAGCCGATGCCGAGGATCACATCGCGCACGATCGCGGGGATGTCGGCGTATGCCTCGGTCGTCACCTCACCGGCGACGTGCACCTGGCCGGTGGTGATCAAGGTCTCGACGGCGACCCGGCTCTTGGGGTCGTCCTTGACCAGCGCGTCGAGAATCGCATCGCTGATCTGGTCGGCGATCTTGTCGGGGTGACCCTCGGTGACAGACTCGGACGTGAACAAGCGGCGGGACAACGGCGCTCCCTGCAGAAGTCGGATGCGGGCTTCGCCGACGCCGGCGGCCACGATTCGTTGCAGAGTCTAGCCCGCGTCACCCAGCCGGACGACGACCAGATCCCACAGCGCGTCGGCCAGCGATTCCTTCGGCCCGCGAGTGATCTCGACCGCACTGCCATCGGCACCAAGAACGGTCGCCGCGTTGTCGGCCACCTCGAAGCCCAACCCCTGGCCGACCTCGTTGACCACGAGCAGATCGGCGCCCTTGGCGGCCAGCTTCGCGTGCCCGTTCGCCAGGACGTCGTCGGTTTCGGCCGCGAACCCGACCAGCACCTGACTCGCGCGGCGGGTACGGCCCAATTCGGCCAGCACGTCGGGGTTCTCGACCAACTCGACCGCCTGTGGCACACCCGCTGATTTTTTGATCTTGGACGACGACGAAGCTGCCGGCCTGAAATCAGCGACCGCTGCTGCCATCACCACGACATCGGCATCGCCCGCCGCCTCGAGCACCGCAGCGCGGAGCTCTTCCGCCGTGCCCACCTTGACGACCTTCGCGCCGGCCGGATCGGGAAGGAAAACGTTCGCCGCGACGAGGGTGACCTCGGCACCGCGCGCGAGGGCGGTGGTCGCGAGCGCATAGCCCTGGCGCCCGGACGACCGATTGCCCAAGAACCGCACGGGGTCGAGCGGTTCGCGGGTGCCGCCGGCGGAGACCACCACCCGTCGTCCGCTCAAATCCGCGGTAAGACCGTCGAGCCCGCGGGCCAAAATTCGCTGCGCCACAGCGAAAATCTCAGTTGGCTCGGGCAGCCGGCCAGGGCCCGAATCGGCGCCGGTCAACCGGCCGACGGCGGGCTCGAGAACGAATGCACCGCGCTCGCGCAGGGTGGCAACGTTGGCCTCCGTCGCGGGGTGTTGCCACATCTCGGTGTGCATGGCGGGCGCGAAGACGACTGGGCAACGAGCGGTGAGCAGCACATTCGTGAGTAGGTCGTCGGCCATGCCGTGCGCTGCTTTGGCGAGCAGGTCGGCGGTGGCCGGAGCGACGACGACGAGGTCAGCTTGCTGCCCGAGCCGGACGTGCGGCACTTCGTGCGCGGCTGACCAGACGTCGGTCCGCACGGGCTTGCCCGACAGCGCAGCCCATGTCGTCTCTCCGACGAAATGCAAGGCAGCGGACGTCGGCACGACCGTGACGTCGTGACCGGACTCGGTGAACAGCCGGAGCAGCTCGCAGGCCTTGTAGGCGGCGATGCCGCCGGACACGCCCAGGACGATGCGGCTCATGGGCGGCTCACTGCATGCGCCTGGTGTTACTGCTCGATCGGCTCGGAGGTCAGCAGCTTCTCGTTAATCTCGCGCAACGCGACTGAAAGCGGCTTCTCGTGCGGGTGTGTCTCGACGAGCGGGCCGACGTACTCGAGCAGGCCCTCGCCGAGCTGCGAGTAGTAGGCGTTGATCTGCCGCGCGCGCTTGGCCGAGTAGATGACCAGGGCGTACTTCGAGTCGGCGATCTCGAGCAGGTCGTCGATGGGCGGGTTGGTGATGCCCTCGGGGCTGGCGACGATGCCGGACACGTGGTGCCCTTCGGTTCGGGGTCTCAGGTTTGGCCGCTTACTCCTGCAGCCGCAGCAAGGCTATCAGTTCGTTGCACGCCTGCTCGACGGACTCGTTGATCACCACGGCGTCGAATTCGTCCTCGGCCGCGAGTTCGATGCGGGCTCGATCGAGGCGGGCGCGAGCGACGTCTGCCACCTCGGTGCCCCGATGGGTGAGCCGGCGCACGAGCTCATCCCAGGACGGTGGGGCGAGGAACACGCAGTACGCCTCCGGCATCGTCGCCCGCACCTGGCGGGCACCCTGCAGGTCGATCTCGAGCAGCGCAGGCACTCCAGCCGCGAGCTTGGCTTCGACCGGACGCCGGGGTGTGCCGTACCGCGCGGCGCCGTACGTGGCGTGCTCGAGCAGCTCCTCCGCCGCCACCATGCGGTCGAACTCGGCCTCGTCGACGAAGTGATAGCTGACGTCCTCGATCTCGCCGGGCCGCGGCTTGCGAGTGGTGACCGACACCGACACCCACAGGTTTCGTACGCGACGCGCGAGCGCGCTCACTACCGTGCCCTTGCCGACCCCTGAAGGGCCGGACAGCACGGTCAGACGAGCGGGTTGCGCGGGCAAGCGATCGTCAGGAACGTCCGCCCCCGAACTCCGAGACGAGCGCGGCGCGCTGCTTGGCGCCGAGGCCGCGCACTCGCCGGGTCGAGGCGATGCCGAGCCGCTCCATGATTTGGGCCGCCCGCACCTTGCCCACGCCTGGCAACGATTCGAGCAGCGCCGTCACGCGCATCTTGCCGACGACGTCGTCCTTGTCACCGAGCTCGAGCACTGCGCCGAGCGACTCGCCAGAGTGCTTCAGCCGCGCCTTGATCTCCGCCCGCCGCTGCCGCGCCGCCGCGGCCTTGGCCAAGGCCTCAGCACGCTGCTCGGACGTGAGCGGCGGGAGTGCCACGAAGTCACCTCGAACGAAAGGCCGTGGCGCCGGGACGAAGCCCTGCGCCGGGTTGGAACCACGTGTTGGCGGTTCGCAACCTAGCGACATAAGCCCAGGTCAGGCAACGTGGTGGAGGTCTCGCCGGAGGCCCGGCCGCAGCCGAAGGGGTTACTTGGACCCGTGCTGTTCGTGGAGGGCACGCGTAGGAGAGCGGGAACGAGCATCGTCCGCGTCGGACCCAGATGCGCCTCTTGTGGACCATCGCGGTTGTCCCCACGCTGCTGAGGTCCACAAGAATGGCGAAACGCTTCGCGGAGCGCTGCACGTGACGAGCGTTCCTACAGACGGCACTTCTTCGCGAGCGACCTCGTGCAAGGTGACTCCCTGGCGGATTCCTCAGCTGGCGGTCGTAGCGATTCGGCGAGCAGATACTTCGGCGTTGAGCTTCGTCACGATGTCGTGGACGCGCTGGACACCCCAGCGTGTCGTCCAGAGCGTGAGCGCTGCGATGTTGACCAGTTGCCCGTTGGCGGTCTTGACGACGACGTGCCGGCGATCTGCGAAGAAAGTCAACGGCATGCTGCCCGGCAACTCATCCCCGAACATCACCCCAGCGATGTCATCCCAGGCGAGCGGATGTCGGGTAGCACGTTGACGATGTCAAGCCCGGACGGAGTCGCGACGAGCCGACAGTCGCTTACCCAGCGCAGAAGAACTAAGAAGGCGAGCGTCAAGATGCAGTAGACCACGGTGAACGCGACGTAGCTGCCGTGAGCAATCGCCTGTTCCACCCCGAAGGCTGCTATGCCGACCAGCAGAAGCGCGAAGAAGGCACTCGCGGCGCGAGCTAGCTCGGCGGGGCGGCTGCGGTAGACCGGCGTGTCGTGGAGCATCCCACGTGCGGCGATCGAACCGGGGTGATTCGATCAACCACGCCGACGCTCACTCTTGGGGTGATCGGCGGCTCCTGGCGGTGATCACAGCTCGGCGGCCGCTGACGGCGACGACCACGCCTACCAGCAGCAGGGCCACGACGCCGTCCAGCCAGAAGTGGTTTGCCGTGGCGACAACGGCATAGCTGGTCAGCAACGGGTGCGCGATGGCAAGCCAGCGCCAGCGCGAGCGGGTCAACGTGATCACCGCGGCTGCGACGATGACCGCCCAGCCCACGTGGATCGACGGCATGCTCGAGAGCTGGTCGACGAGCCCTGGCCCAAGGTTTTGGTAGGCCGACTGGTGATACACCGCCGCAGTGTCGACGAATCCCAGGTGCGGCAGAAGCCTCGGCGGCGCGACCGAGATGAACTGCAGCACCAGCGAGACGCCGGTGAACGCCACGACGATGTTGCGCCACCGGCGATAGTGCTCGCGGTGCTTGAAGAACAGCCACGGCAGCACCACCAGCATGCTGCCGATATGTGCCGCCAAGTAGAAAACATTGAGCGCTTGCACGGCGACTGGGTGGCCGAGAACCCCGGCCTGCACAGATATCTCGCTCGGCAGATGAAGTGTGCGTTCGAAATTCCAGATCCAACGGCCTCTGGTGAAGGCGCCATTTTCGTCCATGAGCGACATCGTGCTGGCGAGTTTCCAGAGCACGAACAGCCCGGCCAGCAGTGCGGCCTCCCGGGCGGCGACGACGAACCCGGTCGCCTTCGCAGCGCCCGTCGTCCGCTCGCCGCCTCCTTCTCGAAGGAGCGAGTAGAGGGCGGTACCGCACGCCAGGCAGGCGTCGGCTTCCATCGGATTGGCCGCGCGGCACATGACGCAGGTCCAGCGCCGCGCGTCGTCCGCGGTGATCTCGGACGGCGTCGGCACGCCGGTCTGCTGCTGCAACGTCACGTCCGTGACATCGGAGCACGCGCGCGCCCGCTGTAGCCGACCGGGCCGACGGGTGGGGCGTCTAGCGCGGGTTCGCCTTGGTATCGGCGGCGCGGTGGTGGGTGTCGTCGATCGCCAGCTCACCCGGTTGCCGATGTGCGCCGTGCGCCAGCCCGACGGCGTCCGAGAATCGTTCGAAACCGCGGACGGCGAGTGCTTGCTGCAACTCGCGGAGTACCCGCACCGGCGCGCTCGGGTCGTGGAACGTCTCGGTGCCGACCGACACCGCCGATGCGCCGGCCAGCACGAACTGCAGCGCATCGAGGCCGGTACGAATGCCGCCCATTCCGAGGATCGGCACTTCGGGCAGCGCCGCGTGCACCTGCCACACGCAACGCAGCGCGATCGGCCGGATCGCCGGGCCCGACACTCCCCCGGTGACCCCGGCGAGCACCGGCCGCAGCGTGTCGGTGTCGATGACGATCCCGAGGAGGGTGTTGGTCAGCGACAACCCATCGGCACCGGCGTCGACACACGCCCGCGCAATCGCAACGATGTCAGTGACATCAGGAGAAAGTTTCGCGAACACCGGCACTTCTGCTCGCGTAGAACGACGAACAGCCTGGACGACGTCGGCAGCTGCGCGTGCATCGCAGGCGAAAACCTGGCCACGGTCTTCGACGTTCGGGCAGGAAATGTTGACCTCGATCATCGAGGCGCCACCGGCATCGCGAAGGCGCGTCGCCAGCTTGCCGTACTCCTCGACGGTGCTGCCCGCAATGGAAACCACGGCGCGCGCGCCATTGTCGACCAGCCAGGGCAGATCTTTCTCTAGAAACGCTTCAATGCCGGGCCCTTGTAGGCCAATGGAATTCAGCATGCCGCTGGGGGTTTCGGCCATCCGCGGCGTCGCCCGGCCCGACCTCGGGCGCAACATGATCGATTTGGTGACGATGCCGCCGAGCGCACCGACGTCGAAGAACTGGCCGAGTTCTTGCCCTGCAGCGGCGCAGCCGGAGGCCGTGAGTACCGGGTTGGGCAACTCGAAACGGCCGAGCGCGGTTGACATGTCGACGTCAGCGGTTGCCGCCTGCTTCGGCGAACCGCTGCGCACGGTCAGGGTGGTGCTCATCGGCCTGCCTCCGCTGCCGCTACTTTGCGCCGCTTCGTCGCCGTGGTGGCCTTCGTGGGCTGCACCGGCTCTGGCGCGCCGACCACATCGGCTGGGATCGTACCGATGTCGTCGAAGCGCACCCGGTCGCCGTGGAAGACCGGGCCGTCGACGCACGAGCGCACCATCTGCGTCTCGCCGTCGTCTCCGATGACGGGCAGCACGCAGGTCATGCAGACGCCGACACCGCACGCCATCAATTCTTCGACCGCAATCTGGCACGGAATTCCTGCGGCGTCGGCAATTCTGCTGACTGCTCTTAGCATCGCCATTGGTCCGCACGCATAGACGACGTCCGCCTTGGTCACGGCCAGCACTTCCGGCAGCGCGTCGGAAACGCGGCCCCGCAGCCCGACCGAACCGTCGTCCGTCGTCACGCTCAACGTCGCCGAGATGCGCTTCGCGTCGAGCGCACCGAACAGCCGCTCTTCGCGGGCCGCGCCGATCACGAAGTCGACCCGGCAGCCGCGGGCCCGCAATGCATCGGCGAGCGGGAACAGCGGGGCGGTGCCGTACCCGCCGCCGACCAGGACGCAGGTCGCGGGTTCGCGCGGCAGCGAGAACGGCTTGCCGAGCGGCCCGACGATGTCGATCGGCTCGTGCGGTTGCCGGTCGGCGAGCCACCTCGTGCCCCGGCCCTCGATCGAGAAGACGAACTCGACGGTTCCGCCGTATACGCCGCGTTCGCGGATCTGGTAGATGGAGAACGGACGTCGCATGAGCATGCTGGTGTCGGGCCCACCGACCGCGATGGTGACGAACTGGCCGGGCTTGGCGACCTCCGCGACGCCGGGCGCCACGACGGTCATGGCGTTGTAGGCGCCGATGCGCCGCAGCGACAACACCTCACCCTTCACCTGCGCGGGCATGGCGCCTCCTTCACGTCGCGTTCCGGCTTGCCCGGAGGATCAGGGCGTGCTCCTGAAGCGATCGCACGCCGATGTCACCCCGCAACAATGCCTCGATGCCCTGCACGCATGCAGCGAGGCCCTGCACCGTCGTCATGCACGGAACGCCGCGCATCACCGCCGCGGTGCGGATCTCGTATCCGTCGACCCGCGGCCCGACACCCCACGGCGTGTTGACGATGAGGTCGACCTCGCCGTCGATGATGCGTTGCACGATCGTCGGCTCGCCGTCCGGCCCGGTGCCGTCGCTGTGTTTGCGGACGACGGAGGCGACCACTCCGTTGCGGCGAAGTACCTGGGCCGTGCCCTCGGTGGCGAGGATCTCGAAGCCGAGGTCGGCCAGCCGTTTGACCGGGAAGATGATGGCTCGCTTGTCGCGGTTGGCCACCGAGACGAACGCTTTTCCCTTGGTGGGCAGCGAACCGTAGGCGGCCGACTGCGACTTCGCGAATGCGGTACCGAAGCCGGCGTCGATACCCATGACCTCGCCGGTCGACTTCATCTCCGGCCCGAGCACGGTGTCGACGCCGTGGAAGCGGCCGAACGGGAGAACCGCCTCCTTGACCGCGATCGACGCCTCGGGCGGCAGGTCGGCGCCGTCGCCGGCTGGAGGTAGCAGGCCTTCGGCTCGCAGCTGGGCAATCGTGGTGCCGGTCATGATGCGCGCTGCCGCCTTGGCAACCTGGACGTCGGTTGCCTTGGAAACAAAGGGAACCGTGCGGCTTGCCCGCGGATTGGCCTCGAGCACGTACAGGATGTCGGAGGCGAGCGCGTACTGCACGTTGAGCAGGCCCTTGACGCCGACGCCCTTCGCGATGGCGAGCGTCGATTCCCTGATGCGGCGGATTTCGGCACTGCCAAGGGTGATCGGCGGAAGGACGCACGCAGAGTCGCCGGAGTGGATGCCCGCTTCCTCGATGTGTTCCATGATGCCGGCGAGATAGAGGTCGTCGCCGTCGAAGAGCGCGTCGACGTCGATCTCGACGGCGTCGTCGAGGAACCGGTCGACAAGCACCGGGTGCTCGGGGCTCGCTTGCGTCGCGCGGCTGATGTAGCTCTCGAGCATGTCGTCGCCGTACACGATTTCCATACCGCGGCCGCCGAGCACGTAACTCGGGCGCACGAGCACCGGGAAGCCGATCTCGTCGGCGATCTGCTTCGCCTCGTCGTACGACGTCGCGGTGCCGTGTTTCGGCGCAGGGAGGTTGGCTTCGGCCAGCACCCGGCCGAACGCGCCTCGCTCTTCGGCAAGGTGGATCGCCTCAGGCGTGGTGCCGACGATCGGCACACCGGCGTCCTTCAACGCTTGGGCTAGGCGCAGAGGGGTCTGACCGCCGAGCTGCACGATGACACCGGCAACCGGCCCGGCGGCTTGCTCGGCGTGCACCACTTCGAGGACGTCTTCGAGGGTGAGCGGCTCGAAGTACAGCCGGTCGCTGGTGTCGTAGTCGGTCGACACCGTCTCGGGGTTGCAGTTGACCATGACCGTCTCGAAACCGGCCTCGCGCAAGGCAAAACTCGCGTGCACGCAGGAGTAGTCGAACTCGACGCCTTGGCCGATGCGGTTCGGACCCGAGCCGAGAATCAGCACCGCAGGCTTCTCGCGCGGCCCGACCTCGGTCTCTTCGTCGTAACTCGAGTAGTGATAGGGCGTCTTGGCGGCGAACTCGGCCGCGCAGGTGTCGACCGTCTTGTAGACGGGCCGCACGTTCAACGCATGCCGAAGCTCGCGCACGACGGTCTCATCGAGGCCACGGATCTTGGCGATCTGCGTGTCTGAGAAGCCGTGCCGCTTGGCCCGCCTGAGTACATCGACGTCGAGGTTCTTGG
>Ga0068855_100004380_pt1 | contig 17252 bp, 18 predicted proteins | sample KBSCornC52_FD_66592 | JGI IMG/M metagenome (GOLD analysis project Ga0068855, IMG submission 66592) | Corn rhizosphere microbial communities from Kellogg Biological Station, Michigan, USA - KBS Corn C5-2 | ecosystem: Host-associated > Plants > Roots > Rhizosphere > Soil ...
TCCGGGTGAGATCGATGGCCTGCTTGCGCTAGAGGACGAAGAAGCTGCTAACGCCGCCCCGCCGCTTCCTGAGTCTCCGGTTTCAAGACCTGGCGATCTCTGGCTCCTAGGAGCGCACCGAGTGCTTTGCGGTGACGCCACCAGTCCGGAAGCAATCGCCCGGTTGCTCGGTGAACGCAAGCCGCGACTGATGGTCACCGATCCGCCGTATGGGATCGAACTCGACTCCGAGTGGCGCGATCGCGCCGGACTGAACGGCTGCGGTCCCGCCGAGGCGAGCTACATGAAGAAGCGCACCGCCGGTCACACGGAAACGGCGATCTCGGGCGATACGCGCGCCGATTGGTCCGACGCTTTCGCTCTGGTTCCCAGCCTCGAGGCGGCGTACGTGTGGCATGCCAGCAAGTTCACCCGGGAAGTCCTGGATGGGCTGCTGAAGATCGGCTTCCTTCACCACCAGCAGATTATCTGGAATAAATGCAGAACGGTCCTCACACGGACGCTCTACTGGTTTCAACACGAGCCTTGTTGGTTCGTCCGAAAGAAAAACGCGCCTTGGTATGGAAAGGCGGGCGAGAACTCGACCATCTGGGATTCGCCGAGCCCGAAATTCATAATGGGCGGGGCCGACGAGGACAAATACGATCACCCCACCCAGAAGCCGATTGAGCTGATGCGGCGTCCGATCCTGAACCACCTTCGTCGCGGGGAGCTGGTTTACGACCCGTTCCTCGGCAGCGGAACGACCCTCGCAGCGGCGGAATTGACCGAGCGAGTCTGTTACGGAATAGAACTGGATCCCAAATACGCCGACGTGGTGGTCGAGCGCTGGCAAACGCTGACTGGCAAGAACGCCACGCTCGAAGGCGATGGCCGGACGTTCGAGGAGATCAAAGTAGAGCGCGCTGGAGTACCTACGTGAAGGGAAATTGCGCGGTGCCGCCGCGAAATCGCGGCTATCGAAGCGGAACTGTTCGCCGGCAATCCCGACATTCTAGGATTGCTGCTGGCGTACGCAGACTGGCACGCGGAACTTCGAATCATCCAAGCGCAGGATCAGAGTATTTCAGGTCGGACGGCACATGCTGAAGATCAGTCGAAGAGTCGAGAGATTGGAGGAGGAGATGATACCGGAAGAAGAACCCCTCCTGAGATTCTGACTCTCTGTTTTGTTGATTCGAACAAGAACGTCGTAGAAACGCTCGAGTTCCCACTCCGCGTTCCCCCATCAACCGGACGCTTCCAACGAAGCGATCGTCGTTGGCGGAACAGGAGAAATAGGTAATGGCCGGACGAAAAAACGCCGCCATGGCGGCGCTTAGGCAATCGTTTGAAAAGAAGACATAGTGACAACTGAGCACAAGGTAAAGATGGCGAAGCTGTGCTTGGCCCTTATCCGGGATATCGCTGCGCGAGGCGCCAGATCGGAGAATCCTGAGCACATTGGCTACGCGCTTCAGGAGATCAGCCAGGCCCTAATCGAAAGAACTGGAACCGAGGAACGATACTTTGAGCCAGTTCCCGCCGGACAAATTAGCGGCCTTGAAGCGCTCAAAGAGGACCTCGATATCGTGGATTGTTCCTCTCAGGATTTGGCGGCATTGGAAACAGGGAGCGGCAATGGATTTACAGCCTTTGGGAACTCGCTCAACTAGGATCCTCGGACGAGAAACGCCGCCAGGACGAAACCCGGCGGCGCCAAGGAAACGAGCGAGCGAATCAGGCTTTGACGGAGTAGCTGCGCTCGCCGTCCTCGCCCTTGGTGGACGCCACCGCCAGCCCCATCTTCTTCGAGACGGTTCCCGAGAGGAACCCGCGCACCGAATGCGGCTGCCACCCGGTCGCTTTCATGAGTTCCTTGGCAGTTGCGCCGCCCGGGCGCTTCAGCAAGTCCAGCACCTTGGCTGCCTTGCTGCCGTCGCGGGCTCCGGTGACTTTCTTCGCGCTTTTGGGCGCTTTCCTGGCGGGGCTGGGCTTCTTACCCGCCTTCTCCTTCTTGGGCGCAACGTTGCGCGTACGTTTGGCCGCGCTGGCCTTTGGGGTGGCTTTCGGCGCCTCGGCAGCGGGGGCCAGGGCAGTTTCAAGTGCTTCTGCGGTCGAAATCATGATGTTTTCTCCTTTATTGGCGGTATTTCCGCATCACATGAGTCGCTCTGATCCGCGACATAAGCAAGCGAAATGTGAAGCTGGCGGGACCAGGCGATGCAACGGCGATGGAGAGCCAATTCCGGGCCAGATGATCGCAGGTGAGCGCAGATGAGCGGTCACGGGGCAAAATTCCCCCATAAGAAGGAAGCCGCCGCGGCCGCCCTGCTCACGCAGCGCACAGTGGAAGATGCGGCCCAGTCAGTTGGAATCGGGGCCGCCACGCTCCGGCGCTGGCAAAAGGAGCCAGAGTTCCAAGCCATTTACCGGGCCGCGAAATGGGCCGCTTACTCCCAGTCCGTTGGGCGGATGCACCAGATGTCCACCGCGGCTGTTTCGACGCTGGGGAAAGTCATGGTGGACCCGAGCACTCCGGCCGCCGTGAAGGTTCGAGCTGCGGACAGCATCTTGAACCACACAGTCAAAGCGATCGAAACCGAAAACCTGGAGGCGCGCCTCTCGGAGCTGGAACGGGCGGAAGCTTCCAGGAAGAAGCAGTGAGCCTAATGGGAGGGTCATGAATTGCAGGAGCCTCTCGCGTCGATTGGAGCGTCTCGAAGCCGAACTTATGCCAGGGGACGAGCAGGTGCTGAGATTCACTGTTTCCCGGATAGGCAAGCCCGTAAAGATCATCGAGCTGCGCCTGCCAGAGCCGACCCGTCGGAGACGACGATGGCACGATAGACGCGACAACTTCTCCGTGGAGAGACGTGCGCGATGACCAGGAATCTTCATCGGCGATTACGGCGACTGGAAGAGCAGACGATGCCAATGGACGAGCCGAAGGTATGGCAGATCGTCTTTGTAGACTCCGTTGGGACGCAGACACTTGGAGAGCAGGTTGAATGGCCTTCCTGCGGCCGTCGGCCAAGACCGTGGGTGCCGCAATCGAGATAGAGGGTCCAACGTGATGAAAACGATCATACGAAGGTTGCACCGCCTGGAGAGTGTAGTTGCGATTGTAGCTAAGGGCCCCAGCATTGCGGAAGCAATCTTGGCAGCTAGACGGCGTCGCGGCGTGCCTGACGAGCCCCGTCTGCCCGTGGACCACACCGGAGGCCATACAATCGCCGACCAGATTTTACGCGCCCGCCAAGCGAGCATGAGATGCCAGCTAACCAAGGGGCCTGGCCCAGGATGATCAACGGCGCTACCGATAATGTAGAATAACGGGTAACTTCCCACGGGCCGACTCCTCGTGGGGCGCGTACCGCGCGAACAGCGAAGTCGCCAATGTTCGAGCCGATGCGTAGGAGGATGCGGAGCCGTTGTTCATGCGCTCTCACCTGTCGCGTACGTTGCAATGGAACCTTGCGTGCCTGAGGTTTCGAGAGGAAATTTGTAATGGCCAGACTCACGACATCGAAAAAGAAGGCTGAGCCGAATAAAGAATTTGGACTGCCAGAACAACGTAAGTACCCAATGCCAGACGCCAGTCACGCGCGGAATGCCAAGGCTCGCGCTTCCCAAATGGAACACCAAGGCAAACTGAGTGCCTCCGATAAGAAGAAGATCGACGCCAAGGCAGATAAGGTGCTGGGCAAATAGCACAGAGCCGCGAATGCCGCTGGCAGAATCGGGTTTGGTTGGGAACGGCACTCCTGGGAGTTGAGATGCCATTGCGGCGGGCATTTGTCAGATAAGCGTTGTGACAGTATTTTCTTTCATGCTCAGCATCGGCAATCTCTTCTTGCAGATCCGCCTGATCCGCTATGTCGGCCTCGACGTTCTGCTGAACGCACGGGCGAAAGGCGATCCGCGCGAAGTCTGAATTTACGCTTACGGCGTGGCGCTTGGGTCCGTGATCTGGGTTCCGCGTACGTTTACGTCAACCTCAAACATCTCGAGTGTTCGACCTTCCCAGAGAATGCTAACTAAGCCGTCACCATCATGGGGACCCCAAGCTGCCGGGTTCTGCTTGGCCTGCAGCAGGTAATCGGCTAGTTCCCGCGAAACCTACCGATTCCGCCCGGTGAACATACGTAAAGCTCCTAAACTTGAACTGCGTGGAGGGATTATGACAGATGGTAGAACGCCGGTCCATCCCCACTTGGCCTAATACGTATGAGCCGCCCACCGACTGGATGCCGGAGACTTGGACGGGCGTTTCCTATTTCCCGGCGAAACTGTCCATCGCGCAAAAGTACTCGTGCAGGTCCCGGCCGGTCACGAGCGTTAAGGTTCTGCTAAAGGTATAGGGCTTGGAGAAGGCTTGCGGATCCTCCAGCGTGTATTCGATTGCCAGGTGCCCGAGGTCCGGCCGCCGGTAGCGCTCGATGACGTGCAGTTCTTCGCTATGGGGTTTGCCAGTGCTGTCAAGCCAGGTCGCGTCATTAAAACCGACCGTATCCACCACTAGCGTGTCACCTTCCCAGTGGCCGATCGAATTCCCGTTCCAACTATTAGGCTCGATTTCAAGGTTATGTGGCCGGCCGTCCAAGAAGAAGCGGCGATAACTATGGGTATTGCCTTCCGATAGTAAAACGACGAGTTTGGGAGTCTGGACGATTTTATAGGGGAGCGCCTCAATCCGCACCACGCCGTTAGGCAAGCAAGCTTTCTCTGGGTCCCCTTTGCCGCCGCTCGCCTTCCGCTCGTTGTAGAGCTTGAGCGCTTCGGGCCGATACGCGGGGTCACTGGGCAGATTGGGGCTTCCGGAGACGATCCAGACCCCGGTCAGATCGACCTTTCCATCCGCGGCGCGAGGAGCGGGTCCCTCTTTCTTTCCAGATTGGCCCGGGGCGGGCGGGCCGGTAAACAGCAGGACGGCCAAAACCGCCCCTATAGCAATGACCCCATTCGTCAGACGTACCCTCACCTTGAGCTCCCCTCGTCTATGTCATCCGGCATCTAGTGCTTATCGCCGACCAAACGCCCGGGATCCTGGTTATTCTCGTTGCAAACGTATTCGAGCACATCCCAATCCGTCTCCAGAGTCGCGACCCGATGTTGCACCCACGGCTTCGTATAGGCGCCGGGGTCTTTGATCGTGACTTCGACGTCGAGATTACCGAAGTCGCGGCGACGGTAGCGCTCGATCACTTCGAGCTGCGTCGTATGCGGATGGCCGGCCATGTCAAACCAGAACTTATCATTGAAGCCGATGGTGTCCACCACCAGCGTGTCGCCCTCCCAATGACCGATAGAGTCGCCGTACCATAGCGGTTCGGTGATCTTGAGATGCTCCTTACGGTCCAGGAAGACTTGGCGGAAGGTATGAATGTTTCCTTCGAACAGGAACAATAATAACGCCGGGGTCTGAACCATCTGGACGTGATAGGGAGTGGCTCGTGGAACGCCGCCGGGAACGCAGCGCGCTTCCGGGTCGTCGGCGGAGTAGTTCTCCGTCCGTTGCTTGGTGAGCGCCGCGGCCCACGGCAACATTTCGGGTTCCGGATCGCCGGGAAGCTGGCGCTGCGCGTTCCAGATTCCGGAAAAATCCGGCTTTCCATCCTGCATGTGCGGTACGGGTCCCGGCGGACCGGGCGGAGGAGCCTTGGTGGGACGAACGGCACCTGGATATGGAGTTTTCTCGCCGTTCTTGCCTTTTTCTTGAGCCGAAACAGGTGTCCACGAGAGCGCCAACAACGACAGTGCGGCTACCGCAGCCGGCATCACACTCAGATAACGCATCCTCACGTTAGATCTCCTAATTTCCTGAGCATTGGGGTGCGCGAATCAAATTCCAGGTGACTGCCCGCAACGCCTCTTTCGGGCCGGCGCGAGGAAGGGTGCTATTGCTTCGGAGCGTCGGCGGAAGATCCGCCGAAGACTCTGCGGCCGTCAGGAAGCGTGACTTTGCGGGCGTTCGCCAATCCATCGGCGTCCTTGGCTAGAAAGCCTTCGACGGTTACTTCGTCCCCCGGCTTGAGAGAATTCTTTCTCCAGCCCTGCCTCAACAATATATTGACGGGGCCAAGTTCAAAATTCCAATTGGTCACCTTACCGTCTTTGTCCTTCACGTCGACATAAAAACGCGCGTGGGGATTCATCCACTCCACTTTGGTGACCGTGCCAGTAACATTCAGCGGCTTGTTGAAGTCGTACTCAGCTTCAAATGAGTGATGTGCCACCAGCGGCACCGCCGCAAAAACGAGCCCCAGACCTGCGATTAACGCCAGTTTATTTTTCAAGACACACCTCTTTTATTGAAGAAATTCCGCACACGCCACGGAAGCAGCCGCAATAACATCATAATCTTTATCATGCATGCTTTACGGTGTCAAGCTAGGCTTTCGGCAGATTGCACCTTTTTGCTTGACACTCTGAAAGAATCTACCGTAAACTGCACAGCGGTGAGTGGGTTTCGCTTTTCGTCCTAGCCACATCATAATCAGCTATGCCATAAGGAGTACCTCATGCGAACGGTTCAGGCCACGGTCTGTATCCTCGTTTTCAGTTGCGCTGCGCTCGCCCAAAGCGATCGTGGCACCATTACCGGAACTGTTTCCGACCCGGCGGGCGCCGTGGTGGCCAATGCCGCAATTCAGGCAAAAAACGTGGGAACCGGGGGGTTGTACGACGTTGTGAGCACGGCTACGGGCAATTACACGCTCGCGGAGCTGCCGGTCGGTAGATATGAGGTTAGTGTCACCGTCCCCGGGTTTAAGAAATTCGTCCGGCAGGGCTTGACGTTACAAGTCGCGCAAACCTTGCGCATCGACATCACCCTCGACGTCGGCAATGTGAGCGAGTCGGTCACCGTCAGCGAGGCGACCCCATTGCTCAAGACGGAGAGCGGTGAGTTGAGTCACAACGTCACTACGGAACGCATGGACAGCCTTCCGCTGCTGCCCACCGGTCCCGCAGCCGGCAACTCGGGCATTCGGAATCCGATGGCTGTGGTCGCGCTGCTGCCCGGTTCTTTTTATAGCGGCACGGGGGCTAACGCGACCAACTCCGCCGTTCGCATTAACGGCGCGCCCACTAACACGGAAGTCATCCTGGTGGAAGGCCAGGACGCGACCAATCCCATCGCGCAGGGCCTGGTCCAGCAAAACCAGCCGGGAGCCGACGCCATCCAGGAGTGGACCATTCAAACCAGCAATTACGCCGCCGAGTTCGGGCAGGCGGGTGGCGGCATCATGAATGTGACCATGAAGTCCGGCACCAATCAATGGCACGGAACCGGGTACGAGTACCTGGTCAACGAAGACTTCAATGCCGGCCAGCCCTTCACCAGTGATGGGAATGGGGGCTTGCTTCGGCCCAAGACGCGCCGAAGCGATTTCGGCGGAACTCTGGGCGGTCCGGTGTGGATCCCCAAGCTGTATAACGGCCGCAACAAGACTTTCTTCTTTTTCAGCGGAGAGGAATACCGCCTGGGGCAAAACGTCATACCCCCGGCTTCTTCGGTTCCGACGGCGGCTTATCGCCAGGGCGATTTCAGCGCGGCTTTACTCGGGAACAAAAGCCTGGGCACTGACCCCCTGGGGCGCCCCATTTTCGGGAACGAGATCTACAATCCGGCCACCGCACGGACCGTCGCCGGGCAAGTCGTGACCGATCCTTTCCCAAACAACACCATTCCAATCTCCAGCCTCGATCCAGTTGCGCTCAAGATACAAAACCTGGTTCCGTTGCCCACCAGCACCGCACTGGCGAATAACTATCAGCAACAGTATCTGAGCCAAAGGATTACCAACATTCCGTCCATCAAGATCGATGAGCTTCTGGGGCCCAAGGACAAGCTCTCGTTCTATTGGTCCATGGTCCACACGTTCTGCTGGTATTGCACCGGAGCTGAAGGCTTTCCTCAGCCCATATCGAGCGATACGGGCACGGATATCCGCGGCAATACCTCCCGGCTCAGCTATGACCGCACCTTGTCGCCGACTCTCCTGCTCCACATGGGAGGGGGATTTGCGCAGAACAATCTCGGACAACCGGCGGTGACCCCCGACTACGACGCCTGCGGACAACTGGGACTATGCGGTCCGTTCGCGCGTCCAGCGACATTTCCGCGGTTGCTAAATCTGTCTAACGCCCAGGGCGGCTTGGCACCACTTGGACAGGGTTCCCATACCTACACGATTAACGAGTCGCCCACAGCGATTGCGAGCCTCACCTGGGTTAAGAACAACCACACCTTCAAATTCGGCGGATCGATGCAGTTGAATGGAAATATAGCCTACAACAATTCGACCTTGAACGGCACCTATACATTCAGCAACTTGCAAACGGCGCTGCCTTACGTTGCCCAATCCAATGCCACCGGCAGCGTTGGAGGCAATACTATCGGATTTCCCTATGCCAGCTTCCTGCTGGGTATGGTCAACAACGGAGACATCCACGACCCGTCCGATGCGCGGATCGGGAAGTCGCAATGGGGCTTCTATGCCCAGGACACCTGGAAGTTGACGCGCAAATTGACGCTGGATTACGGCCTGCGCTACGATTACTCGACCTACTTCAAGGAACAATATGGGCGCGCGCCGCAATTCGCGCCGAACTTGGCCAACCCTTCGGCCGGCGGCCATCCCGGGGCTACCATTTATCAAGCCACCTGCAATTGCCCGTTCGCGAACAATTATCCGTTTGCCTTCGGTCCCCGCTTGGGCGCGGCTTATCAGATCACGTCCAAGACGGTGGTGCGGGCCGGCTTTGGTGTCGCCTACTCCGGATCTCCTCTCTATGGTTCCGGCAGCGGGGCGGGCAACGCCTCCAATCCGTTCGGACCCAACACCAATCCTTCCCTGCCGAGCATGATCCTCAGCGGACCCAGCCCGCTCACCGCGCAGCAGATCGTATGGCCCAACCTGGATCCAGGCCAATTCCCCAAGGTGAGCCCGGGACAACCGCCGGTCGGGGCGGGTCCGCCTAGCGTCATCGATCAGAACGCGGGCCGGCCGGCCCGGAACCTTCAATGGAGCATCGGGCTGCAGCGCGAAGTCGTCCGCGATCTGGTGGTGGAAGCCTCCTATGTGGGCTCGCGCGGCGTGTGGTGGGCGCCTGCCGGTGCCAGCGGGAACATCGCCGCCAAGCTGGTGAACTACAATTACCTCACTCCGGCTGTCTTGAGCTCGGCCGGACTCGATCTGAACAATGCGGCGGATCGCGCCATCCTGACCGCGCAGGTCGGTTCCCCGACCGCTGGGCGCTTCCAGAACAAAATACCTTTCTCCGGTTTCCCGGTGAATGCGACCGTGGCTCAAAGCTTGCTCCCGTATCCGCAGTTTAATTCCGGACTCCTTCCCACCTGGGCTCCTCTGGGCGACACGTGGTACAACTCGTTCCAGTTTAAAGCCACCAAACGGCTGTCCCATGGTTTGGATGTGGTCTACAACTTCACCTGGTCCAAAGAGATGGATAACCTGGGCGGAACCTTCCTGCCTACCGACGTGGGCAACCGCCAGACGGCCAAAACTCTGTCCACATTGGACCGCCCTCTGGTCACCGCCTTCGCAATCAATTACACAGTGCCCAGGCTAAGCAGTGCTAACTCCACGGCCTCGAAGACGTTGTCCTGGATAGTGCGCGATTGGCAGGTCGGCGGCTTCTTCCAGTATGCTAGCGGGGCGCTGATTCCGCCGCCTGCGGCCAACGCGAGTCCTACCCTAAGTTCACTGGTGTTCCAGGGTACTGTGCAGAACCGCGTGCCGGGCGTGCCGCTGTTCACTCACGACCTCAACTGCCACTGCTTCGACCCCAGCCGTGTGTTCGTACTGAATACCGCCGCCTGGACCAACCCGGCTCCGGGGCAGTTCGGGACGGCCACTTATTACAACGACTACCGGGATCAGCGTCGTCCGGTGGAGAATCTGGCAATCGGTCGTCTATTCCCGATTCGCGAAAGAGCCAGCTTCAATATCCGCATTGAGTTCACCAATGTGTTCAACCGCACGCAGCCGAACGATCCTACAGCCACTAATCCTCAGCAGACGCAGACCGTGAATCCTGCGACCGGCCTGACCACCGCTGGTTTCGGATTCATCAATACGCTCGGCACCACCTTCGCTGCGCCGCGGCAAGGTCAGATCGTCGCCCGATTCCAGTTCTAGGTGTGAAGGAAGTGCGGCCCTCACGAGGCGCATCGCATGACCAGGCTCCGAGAAAAGACCACGATTACAGCAATCCGTCCCTTGAGAGATGACGCTCAAAGTAGCATCAGGATTGTGCTAGAGCCGCGTTCCCAGTCAGCTGTGTGCGAAATCTTTGGGTGTGTTGCCGACTCAGCGGCGGGCTCCGTCTGGATGACGCGCTACTCGGAAAAAGCAGGCTGAGCGCCCAGAACGGGATTAGGAACGAGAAACGCCCCTGTCGGAAGTCAGCGCGGCTTTTGGTGCTGAGTCGGTTCCGATAATGGTACTAAACGGGAGCGACGAGCCACTGCACTGAACGGGTCAAATCCAGGCGGGCGGGTTGCACTGGAGCCAGCCGAATCCGGCACAACGGCGTCCTGATTCCAGCCTTCTCAACCCGGGTGCGTGTGAGCCGCGAAAAGCAGTACCATGCAGCAGGGTCGCTCTTCCGCCGAATAGCAGAACGATGAAATTGCTCTCCGGACTCTTCGTCATTGTCGCGTCCACGCTCCAATCCCAGTCAATCTACGACCTGTTCGGCACCGATCAGTTTCACCGCGCGTACCTTACAGCGAATAGCAACGAAGTCACCTTCGATCCTTTTCAGGAGCTTAACTGGGAAGCCAAGGCCCGCATCGCTCTCCCATGGCTGAATCTCGACCGGCCCACGCCCCCACAAATCGCACGTCTTTCGACCTTCGAAAGCGCAGGCCCTCAGTTTCGTTCCGTCGGCTTTCGCGCTCCCCTCGATTCCGCTGTCAGCCGCGCCACGTACCTTTTGATTTACATCGGTGGCGTCATACCGCTCCAGCCCGTCCAGCTCAAGGGCTCTGTAGACTTTGATTTCGACACGGGCATGACGGTTGTCCAGCGAAAAGTGGTTTCCGGCACCGTCGTCGGGAAACCTTCTCGCGCTGTGACCACGACGGCCTTCGTCTTCATCGGCAAACCGGCCGATGTCAAAGATGTCCATCCTGGCGTGAAGTTCGAAAAGAGCAAGCAGGCGGGTTCCGCAGTCTACAGTTTCACCAATGGCAACCGCACTGTCACCTGGACGACGTCCGCCAAGGAACAACCGGACGTCTCCTCCGCAGTCTCATTCCGCCTGGCCGATGAGCAGTTGCTCCTTGTGAAATGGGATAACGATTTCTGCGGCTCTGCCTACACTTTGTTCTCTGTGGACACTTCCCTTCAGCCGATTGCCGGCAACGCTTATGACTGCGACGCCTGACCATGCACGCCAACAACTCCGTGGAAGAACTGGCATACCAGGCAGAAAGGTGCAGCATGTTTGCAGCGAAACGTCATGAGTAGAGTGTTCCGGCGTATCGCGATCGCCGTGCTTGTTTGCTGGTGGCTTGGACGTGGGAGCGATCGCATGCCCGCGCAGAGCCTGCCTTCTTCCGCAGACTCGCGCCGGAGCACGTTGCGCGAAGCCATGCTCGGCATTCTGCCGTCTCAAGGCAACATCCCTGCAGTGCGCGCGCAGAAGGAATGCATCGTCCTGCCCATTCAACCCGCGAACGACCGGCTTCAGGGACCGCATGGCAACTCCCTCGTCAGCACACACTGCGAAGTAATGGAATATCAAGCCCTCGGCAGACCGCTGAACCGATGGATCATTGCCCACTATCGCTGGACATCGCTGTTCACGGCCGAGGATCAAACGCGCGGTCCGGACGCGCGGGACACGGTCACGGAAGATGAAGCGATCCTCTTCGAGGCGCCTGCCCCGGAACAGGTCCGCCCTGTATGGCACGAACGGATCGAGACGGGCGGATACGGCGTTTGGCGCTCCATTACGCCCGAGGTGGCGCCGACGAGTCAGGGCACGACCTTGTTGAGCGTGATGACATGTCTCAACGGCACTGGGGGCTGCAGCCAAGAGTTTCTCCAGCGTCATGCTGATGGACGATGGTACGAGGTTCAGCAGGAGTGGCTCGACCAATTGCCGGGCGGCTTTGTTGGCCGCATCCGACACGGGGTCCGCATAGACCCTCAGAGTTTGCGGGGGGAGGCGGGTTACTATGGTGACCGCGATCCGAACTGCTGTCCGTCACAGCGGCTCGTGGTCGAGCTTCAGTTACGCGGTGACTCACTGGTCCTTGGCCGTCAAACCGTGATCGCAGAGCCCTGAAACCTGGAGTCCCAACCATGTCGTCCATAGCAAGATCCCAAGCATGGCGACGAGCGAACCAACGGTGATCGCCAGTTCGCTACCGATAATGATAATTATCGGGCACACTCGTAGAATGCCGAAGTTGGCGGCGGCTAACCAGCGATTCGGCCAAGCTTTCGCAACAGTGCGAGTTTGAATCGCTCCGGCGCCGCTTCCGGTAGGCCGTCGAGCTTGCGCGCGAACGTCCGGCAAGCCTCTGCAAACGGGCTGTCCGCCGAAGCCAGCCGGGCTTCCATGATCGCTGCTTTAAGATGAGAGTAATCATTGGGCAGTGTCCCAAACACTGGGCGTTCTAACATTTCTTCAAGTTGTTGTGCGTCCGGGCTGTCATGCTCCCATCGATTCACGATAATGCGGATACGGTCGGGCGGAATCTCACAGGCCTCGAGTTCCTCTGCGCGGAAGCGAGCCATCTTGAGTGACGCTACTTCCGGCGTGCACACGATAAAGACGCTGCGCGCGGACCGGACTACCTCGGCCGTCGCTTCATTTACCAGCTCTGGCAAATCAACGAGTAGATAATCGTACTGCTTCTGAACAAACCGCAGAAGCTGGTAATACTCTGCCCACGATGGCAACGCTCTGCGACGCTTCGGATTGGCAGGCAATAGATGGACGCCGGAAACGCGCACGATCTGCTGGTGCCACTCTCCCAGGGTCATCGCGTCACTCGACTGGAGGGCGTTGTCCAGGCCCTGTGGATGATTGAGATTCAACATGATCGAGTACACGCCAGAGCGCTGGTCGCATTCGATTAGCAGAACATTTTTCATAAGGCCACTGGCAAGGGCTGCCGCGGTATGTATAGCGACGGTGGAACATCCTCCGCCGGCCTTCGCCGGGAGGAACGCGAGAATGTTCCGATTGCTGACTCCCCGTTCTTTGTGGAGAGCTTCATACGCAACCGCCTCGATTTCGCCCGGCGAAAACGGCTCGCGCAGGAGATAGCGTATGCCGGCATTATCGAAGGTGGCCCGCTCCAGCCCGTTCCAGCCAGGGCGAAATCCAACCGTGATTCCTCGAAGGCTGGATCGCCCGATCTGGCCCGCCAATGGTGCGACGGATTCCCAATCACCGATCTCCAGCAGGATCAAGTCGGGGTCATGTACCTTCAGACTCCGGACTAAGGTCGGAATGGGCAGATCCGTCGGAGAACTCCGGAAGACCACCTTAAAGATGCCGGCCTCTCCGGTCATCTGCTCGATGGCATCGCCTGCTAGCGAATTAGCTGCTACTACCGCGAGGCTCAACATGGGAAACCTTCGAACCGCGATCTCTCGGGATTTGGAGCCACGGGTACGACGTAAGCATCCACGCGGGTAAGATCGGACGGACATCCTCCCCACTTTATGGGGTGGTCTCAAGGACGTTCGCGTGAACTAGATGTTAATGCCCCTTAACGGCTACCTTCCAGAAGCCGACTTCTCACGTGTCTCACTAAATCCGACTTTGTACGAGTGGTCCGTGATTCGGCCGTGGGGACGCCCCGAGGCTGATCGTTCTGCGTCGGCGACTCGCCACGGAAAGCTCCCGACCTTGCGGGGTGAAGGTGAAATCTTGTTGTATCCCCGCAACGTCGACGTGAGTTCCAAGACCGGTGCTGTGTGTTCCAGCGCATTGATATAAGGGTGTTTGCAACGCCCCGCAATGGTAGCCCGATTCTGCTAGTACTTCTCCGCGCCCTTGCGCGTGGTTCCCCAGCCACGTTGGGTTTCCTTGGGCATTACCTTTAAGAAGGCCTGTACGACCTGCAATTGATTGTCGAAGACCTTGAAGGCTTCGAAGGTGACCAAGGCATTGCCGGGACCGTAGGTGCCGGTGTCCCCGAAGTTCATCCAGAAGACGACGGTTCCTTGCTCTTCATCCACGGCAGCGAGGCTTTTGGTGAGGGCGGGGTGTTCGATGATGCGCTGGGTTTTGATGTTGCGGCAGCCGGCGATATCCTGCGGAGCGGTGGGGCTGACGGCAGGCTGGCCGCCCGGCGCAGGGGTGGTAGGCCGCCCGCTGGGTGTACCGCGTCCGCAGCCTTCTCCGGCCATGACGGAGCCGTTTTCGATGCGGAAGGCGTTGGGGGCGAACGGTGCGTCCACTTTGTCAAAGCCGCCGATGGTGAGGCCGCGGGGGTAGTAGTCCGCGATGCGAATCAGGTCTTCCCGCTTGTTTTGTTTGCCGGCTGGGGGCGGCAGCTCCATGCCGGGACGGGTGATAAACTCGCCACGCGGTGCCATTCGTTCGGTGGGATGGGTGACCAGGGTTTCGGCCTCGGTGATTTTGCCGTTTGAGATCTTGAGGCGTGCTGTGAAGAACGCTGGCTTACCGCTCTCTTCAACGATGACGTGCGAGAGAACGACTTGTTGCTTCACATCAATGAAGTCTTGACGGTAGTCGCCGAGTTTGGTGGCCAATTTCCAGAGGCCTTCTCCAGCCTTGAGGTCTTTGGAATCCTCCGTGAAGCGGAGGTTGGACGCGAGCGGCGCTTTGGATGGATCCTGGGCGACAAGCGCGGCGAGATATTTGGTCATCGTATCCTTCAGGCAGGCGCGGTTGCAGTCCGCCGCGCTGACAGTGATGGAACAGAGAAGTGCGGCTCCCAAGAGCGAGAAGCGTTGCATAGTTCCTCCCATTTTATTCGGTTTCGCCGAACCGGTACCTGGTCATAATTCGACGGGTGAGCAATGCGTAATTCTGGAGGAACTTAACTTCTGTATGATCGGCCACTCGTACATGGCTCGAAACGCCGGGATGGGGAGTTTCGCGATGCCAAGCTGCTTCCCGAGTGGCTTCCGATAATGTTGGTTAACGGGCGTTTGAAAATTGCGACGACCATCGACTTGGAATCTATTCGGACGATGTATGTCACTTGTGCCGTAGCGCGTTAAACCGGCAACATACGCGGGGCAAAGGCGATATTTCGGCGAGACTGAGATCGATATTTCATTAGCGCTTAACGCAACTGCAAACTTCAGCAGGTAGGCTGGACCCCTAGGAGACTACCTTGCTTAATAAACTCAACTTAGCCAAAGCAATAGTTTTGCACCTTCCAGTATTTGCAGTACTCATACTCGCGCCAGCCCGAGCAGAGAACCTCAACGAGCGCAACGGCATTCGCCGGGTCTTGTTGCTCAGTGTCGATGGAATGCACGCCGTCGATTACTTAAACTGCGTGAATGGCGGCTACTGCCCCAATCTGGCCGCGCTCGGAAAGACCGGCGTGAACTACACGCGCACTTCTACTTCCAAGCCCTCGGACTCGTTCCCTGGATTGATGGCGCTTGTCACCGGAGGCACGCCCCGCCTAGTAGGTGCGTTCTATGACGTCGCTTACGACCGGGTGCTGGCGCCGCCTCTGCATGACACCGGCAATGGCGTTTTCGCAGGTACGTGTACAGCCGGAGTCGCCAACGGAACCACCACGGAATACGAGGAAGGAGTAGAGTTCGACCAGACCAAGCTGAACGGGGGCGGCCCCTACGGCCCCACCGATGGTGGAATCAAGTCCATCGACCCCAATAAACTTCCCCGCGATCCCTTTAAGGGCTGCTCGCCGGTGCAATCCTGGCAATTCATCCGGGCCAACTCGATCTACGGCGTCATACACGCCGCCGGTGGCTACACCGCGTGGTCCGATAAGCACGCTGTTTATGCCGCCGTATCGGGCCACGGCGATACTGCCAATAACGTGGACGACTACTATTCCCCCGAAATCAATTCCGACGTGGTTGGTTTGCCGGGCGTAATCGCCGCTAACGGACGTTCATGCGCCTTGCCCACCGGGAGCGGAGCCTGGACCGACGATTTCCAGGATATTCAGTGCTACGACACCCTGAAAGTCAAAGCCATTCTGAATGAGATCGACGGCAAGACGCATTTGGGCAACGCCGGCGCGCCGGTGCCGAACATCTTCGGCATGAACTTCCAGGCGGTGAGCGTCGGGCAAAAACTGATCGAGAACGGCGTCAAGGGCGGATACCTGGATGCGGCCGGGACTCCCACCTCAAAAATGATGGATGAGATCGTATTTGTCGACGATAGCATCGGGCAGATGGTGAATGAATTGAAAAACAGGGGTCTGTTGGAATCGACCTTGATCATCGTCACCGCCAAGCACGGACAGTCCGCCATCGATACCAACCGCTTCCAGAAGATCGGCAAAGGTATCAGCACCACGCCGGCTGATGTGATCGCCGGGTTCCTCCCTCCTCCCCCATCTCCGGAGAATCCGACGACTCCATCGAAAGGAGGGTTAGACCCAATCGGGCCGACGCAGGATGACGTTTCCTTGCTTTGGCTCAAGCCTGGGGCTAGTGTTACCAGCGCGGTCAGCGCGCTTGAAGCGAGCGGGACAGCGGGAATCGGCCTCGGCCAGATCTTCTACGGACCCTCGCTTGAAACAATGTTTAATGCGCCTGGCCTGCCGCCAAACGGCGATCCTCGCACGCCTGACATTATCGTGCAGCCGAACGTCGGGGTGATCTATACCGGAAGCAGTAAAAAACAAGAAGAGCACGGCGGTTTCGCGAATGACGATACGAATGTGATCATGGTGGTTTCGAACCCACGTTTTGAGGCCAGCACGGTCACCACCTTTGTTGAAACCACCCAGGTGGCGCCGACCATTCTGCAGGCATTGGGACTAGATCCAGCCGGTCTCGATGCCGTCAGAATCGAAGGCACTGCAGTCCTGCCGGGATTGAGTTTCAAATAGGGCGTAGTGTCGAATCTCAGGCGGGTGCTAGTTCGTGACACCCGCCTCACCCACACCGTCGAGGCCTGAACCCTGATGGCTTCCGATAATGTTGCATAACGGCTTCCTTGGAGTAACTTCCCACTAGCCGACTTATCGTTCGTAACCCGGCAAGCTTCCTCGAACGCCATACCCTACCGGTCTCAGCACAGGCGACGAATCG
>Ga0068855_100004386_pt1 | contig 17242 bp, 17 predicted proteins | sample KBSCornC52_FD_66592 | JGI IMG/M metagenome (GOLD analysis project Ga0068855, IMG submission 66592) | Corn rhizosphere microbial communities from Kellogg Biological Station, Michigan, USA - KBS Corn C5-2 | ecosystem: Host-associated > Plants > Roots > Rhizosphere > Soil ...
GGAATGCGGCGATAAGCTTCGCGGCATCTGTCGAGATAGAACTCACGGTCGTACGGCCGATTCATCGCGCGCAGCACTCCCGTATCGCCGCTCTGCAGTGGAATATGAAGATGGCGGCACAATTTCGGCTCCCGCGCGAATGCGTCGAGCAGGCGGTCGGTTACCTGCGTCGGCTCGATCGAAGAGAGCCGCACGCGCTGGATGCCCGGAACCTGTGCGAGCTGTAGGAGGCAATCCGCCAGGTCCAGATTTTCCTGGCCATAGGCGCCTACCAGGACACCGGTAACTACCAGCTCCCTATAGCCCTGTGATACTCGCTTTTCTGCTTCGGCGATCAACTCTTCCATGGGGCGTGAGAGCATGACTTTTCGGGTGTAGGGGATCGAGCAGAAGGAGCAAAAGACGTTGCAGCCGTCCTGGACTTTAATCGTGGCGCGAGTGCGGCGAGCCGCGGGGATTGCGCGCTCCGATGCGATTCGTTCGCTGAGCTCGCGTTCAAGTCGCGGGTAGGCGGAGAGGACGTGCTTGAGCGTGTCCAGCTTCTGATGGTTTGGCACGAGAAGCGTCGCCTCTTCCACCGTTTCGCCTTTGATCTGCGCCATCTCTCCGTAACAGCCCGTCATCACGACCACGGCGTCGGGGTTCTGTCGGGCGAGCCTTCGCACCATCGAACGAGACTTTCGCTCGGCGGCCTGCGTTACGGAACATGTGTTGATGACATAGACGTCGGCGGGCACGTTGAATTCGGTGATCGTAAAGCCGCGCTCCTCAAAGTCGTCGAGGATGCGCTGGGTCTCATATTGGTTGACCTTGCAGCCCAAGGTCGCGAATGCGGCGGTCGGCACTTGCTGGCTCCCGGTTTGATGTTGTGCTTAGTGTACCTGATGGGTGAAAGTGTGGCGGGGCATTTGCGCTGACTTAGCATGAAACAACATACATGCCGTGGAGAGGTCCCCGTACTACTTTGGGAAACTGGGCAACGACGGCCTGCCCTGGGAAGGCGAAAAAAAATTCCGGCATAAACCGACTTGCGCAATTCTACTTATCAGTGTATATAATAGTAGAGTTATGTCTGCTAATTTGTATATTATGGAAAGGCTATCGCTAAAATGGACCGATCGAGAGTTCTATCCCAACCGCCTATGCTCACCGGCTCCCAACTTATCGTCCTGCGCCACCTGTGCGAGGGCAAAACAAGTCAGCAAATCGCGGACGAGTTGTTCGTCAGCAAGCGGACCGTCGAATTCCACGTCCGCAGCATCTACAGCAGGCTCAATGTTTCAAACCGTGTTCAGGCTCTTCGGGAGGCGCAGCGCCTGGGCCTGGTCGTTCAGGTCTGAGCCATTTGCTCACGGTTGAGCTCGCTGCGATCCGCACAGCATTGGCGACGCCCAGTCTGCTTTCGCAATCAGGCTGCGCATCGCGTCCGGGGTCATTTCGAGGCAATGCGCCTTCTCGATCACGTCGTTGAAGTCGATATCGTACCAGTTGCGCTTCCTTGAGTCGCAGACACCGGCGATATTGATGGTTCGAACCGCGTTCGCGATTGCGATCTGGAAGGCCTCGATCTCTGACGGCGACGGCGCCCCCGCGCGACTGTGCAGCCAGCGGGCTCCCGCGCGCAGTCCGTCGGCATATTCGCGGAGGTTCTGCGCAAGGAAGCGCGACGCAAGGTCACGCCTCTCGATTCGGCGCGCCATCTCGCCGAAGCTTACCGCGGCGAAATAGTACATGCTGAACGCCGTAAACAGCTCGAAATGCGGCATCGCGGCAAAACAGCCTCCGACGAACATGGCGCTCCAGTCGGCATCGGAGAGCGTCAGCTCGCCGTAGTCTCGAAGCTTCTCCGAGAGATCGGGAGATCCCAGGCTGCCCTCCAGAATTCGGCCGAGGCGCTCGATACCGACGAGTGTCAGCGGAATGCCCGTGCTGAAAAGTGGATCGACGAAGGCAGCGGCCGAGGGCAATAGCGCCCACGCCTCCCCGGCGGTGGCTGCGCTTCGGAAAGCCAGCTGGGGCGCAAAGGTGAACTCGCGCACCGGCTGCGCCGATGCGAACTGTGCGCCGACCGTGGGATAGCGGGCAAGGAAGCGCTGCCATGCAGGCTCGCGGTCCGCAAGGTTCAGCTCCGCCGCCGCCCGGCCGGTCATGGAGATGCCCGCGCTCGTGATCCCATTTCCAAAGCGGAGCACCCACATCCAGCCGTCGTCGAAGACATGGTGCAGCGCTGCGTCGTCAGGCGCATATGGGGGCCGCTCGTCCGAATGGAACTGCGGCATCTCATCGGTCCGAGCAACGCCGGTGAAGTGGGAAAAGAGCGTCTGGGTTCGGGGAAAGTCTTCAAATTCGCTCTCCGCCAGCGCCAGCGATCGGTGCAGGAAACCCCTGGGGCCGGTCGCGTCGATCAAGAGTCGGCAGGAAGCATGCAACATTTGACCGCCTCGCGTCAGCGTGAGTTTCGCGCCGGTCGCGGACAGATTGTCCAGGGTCGTCTGAGTCTCATCGGAATACTCCACGCCGAGCGCGACGGCCTCTTCCATCAAAAACCGATCGAAATCCGCGCGGAACCAGTGCGTATCGGCGATCTCGTCGGCGGGACTTGCAGCGACGAGCAGCTCATTCGCGCGATCCGGCCGAGTCTGGAATTCGCGGCCAGCTTCATGCTTATAGTAAGTGAAACCGCGCTTGAGCCCGACGCCGATCTCCGGGTAGGCGCGCTGCCAGGCCCCGAATGTGGAAAACGGCAGGAGGCGAGGCAGATCGTACCGGCGCGCAATCTGCTCCAGGATCAGGTTGGTCAGAGGCGAGGTCGACTCCCCGATCGCGAACCGCGGATGCCTGCCGCGCTCGATCAGCAAGACAGACAGCCCGAGCCGGCACGCGATCATCGCGAGCAGCGACCCGCCGAACCCGGACCCGACTATACAGAGATCGAAATCGGTCCTCATCTGTCCGGCGCACATTTCTCACAGACGATCGGTGGTGGAATGGTCTGAGTCTCGTTCATCGTCGCTAAACGCTCTGCCCGTGCTCTGGAGCAGTCGCACGAGTAGAACCGCTCGATGTCCCACAGGTCGGCGAAAACGCGCCCGAGCCCGAGCCGAATCCCGTACTCCAGGGCCTCCTCCAGAGCATCGATCCGTGACAGAGTAAAGCGCCCCTGTTCGGCCAGCTGCTCCATCGCGCCGTTGCCCATCCTTGTCGGCAGGATACTGCACACGGAGGCTCCCGCATCAAAGGCTGCGTCCAGAGAGCGCTTGATCCATACCGACGCATCGTCAAGGCTCATGAAAGGAGGATTTAGGAGCAGAAACACCCGGAGATCGATGCCGCTCTGGCACAGGAAGGCCGCCGCGCGGCGAAAATCGGCGAGGTCGAACCGCTTGTTCAGAAGAGACAGTGTTGGCCCGTGCGCCGTTTCAAGACCGATCGCAACTTCCAGCATGCCGTCGATCTTGTCACGAAAGCTGAGCGTCCGCTGCCCAACGAGGGCCGGATGGCACTCCACAACGACGCGGCCGAAACCGGATACAGCGGAGGCGATCTCAGGATAGTCACCGGGCGGTATCGCGCGAGGATCGAAGAAGCTGCCTGCGTTATAGAGCTTGACCTGGGCAGATTGGAGATATTCGGAAGTCGGCTTCTGGAACACTGGCAGGCGATCGAGCGCATAACTGATCTGCGCTGCAATCGCTCCGGGCGGAACGGTCGTGTCCAGAGTGTTCCTCCACAGATCGCACATCAGGCAGCGGTAAGGGCACTCGCGGTTGGTCAAAAAGATCGTTGCCGTCGGGATCTGCTCGCCCGCCGGCCCGATCTCGTTCTCGCTCAGGAAGGCGTAGGGAATCCAGGGATCGAGTGCGTTCTTCGCGGGCGCGAAACTTCGCTGTGCCTCGATCCAGCGAGTACGCTCGGAGGGCGAGCCAGGATAAATCGCCTCAGAGGACATTGGCAGCTCTTTCGGTTTCGCCGCAACGGCAAGCGTCAAGTAATCCCGAAACATCTGTCGAGGAAGTTACTCGAGTGGTTCGGCAGGTTCAGACTGGTCCGGCCCAGAGGCGGAAAAGTCGATATCCTCGTAGATATCTGCAAGTCGGAGCTTGCAGCCGGCAACGGGGATCTCGATCTCAGACTCCAACCCGGTTACAATCGTGTAGAGCAGCTTGCCATCCGACTGCTTTGCAAACATCTCGATGCGTTCGGTGTTCTGCGCAACCAGCAAGTAGGCGACGAAGCTTTCGAGCTGCTGGTAACACAGGAATTTCTCGCCGCGGTCGATGGCCTCGGTCGACGGTGACAGAACCTCGATAATGATCGACGGATTAAGCAGCGCGCGTATGTTGCTGCGCAGTTCATATCGACGCTGGCCGCACGTTATCGTCATATCGGGATAGTAGTAGCGGTCGCACGCGTCAAGCCATACGCGCAGATCGCTGCCGCTTCCTTTACATGCGCTGCCCCGAATCTGCGCGCCGATCTCAGCTCCGAGGTTGAAGCAGATCGTGGCGTGCTCTGGGCTAGCGCCGGACATTGCGCGAATGCTGCCCGAGATGTACTCGCTCTTCGTCTCGGCGCGATCCTCTCGCACGAGATATTCGTCCCGTGTGTATCTCATTGTCGGATGGACATCTCATTCCCGGAGATGCGCTCGCCCTGCGGGTCCCATGCAACGCGGAGCCGGTCTTCCCACTGGCGAAGGAAGATCTGCCGGCACTGGGACTTGCTGACGCGCCAGCGGCGGTAGCTCGCTTCACCGCCTACGCCGTCCTGGAAACGCCGCTTCGGGTAGACCGGCAGGGTTTCGCCTGTCACGGATTTCACACCTGCGCCGACCAAGTCGGCCTTGAGCGTGTAGAGCCGCTCGGTGCTGCCGTTTAGTATCGTCTCGAACGGAATGGCCGCAGCGGCCGCGATGGTTGAGCGAACAGAATATGGCGAGAAGGCGTTAATGCCGAAATGCTGCGCGGGAGCGTACGTGCGGACATAGGAGCGCGACAGCCCGCCCGAGTAAGTGAGGCTGTGCTTGATAGCGTCTATTCCCCACCCTTCCTGGTACAGCAACGGGTTTCGAAGGACGCTGGAGAGCGTGAGATCGGAATCTTCGAGCGGATAGTCTTTGAGGTTCTCGTCGCCGCCGTCACCGTCCAGCAGGTACTTTATGGATGGGTATCGCTCTCGAATACCGCGAAGCAGGCACATCGCGACCGCCGCGCACTCTACGTCGAGCGGATGGTAATCCTCGATGACGCCGATCGCGGCTTCGATGTCCACCGCATCCGGTGACGCCTGAATGACCTCCCACTGTGATTCCATTCCGAACGCCCGCACCAGCTCCTGCGCTTGCGCGGCATCCTGCCCGCCGCCGAGATCGAGCGTGAACGCGCGAAGACGGCTTTCGTCCTCGCCCATTTCGCGAAGGGCGGCGCGGGCCATCAGCAGGACGGAGGCGCTGTCAATTCCGCCGGAGAACGCAATCGCGATCGGCTCGTCCTGCGGCACGGCGGCCAGCCAGACCTTCAGGGAGTTGTACGCGGCGCGTACATAAGCTTCGCCCAGGCTCTCGATATCTTCCGGTCCTTGCGCGATAGGAGGATTGAAGAACCGGTGGCACCGCGGCGCGGGATCCGGGCAGCCGATCTGATCGATTTCGAGGAGATAGTGAGCCGGGACCATGCGCGTGTACATGGGATCGAACTGCCAGCCGATCTTCTGCGATTGGCACCATTCGTAGAGCCGGTCGATGCGGTCCGCCACGACGAGGAAAGGACCGTGGAACATCTTAGCGACGAAATAGCGCAACGGCAGCCCGATCGTGCGGGCGAGCCGCACCGTCTGGCCATCTCGTGCCACCGCGGAGAAGTGCCCTTCTGTCCGTTCCAGGGCTGCTGCGTCGCCGCCCCGCACCATCTCTCGCAAGTCGCCATCCGCGGGACCGGTCCATCCGGAGGTCCGCACGCCACTCAGATCGATCAGTCTCTCGACTCCTGCCAGCATAGCCGTCTCCTTGAACTCACGCGTGTACCTGAATGGCCGCTATCTTAGCATACGAACCTTAAAGTAGGCTTAAATTGCCGGAATCAAAAAATCGATCCACCGAAGGAATCGGCGGATCGATTTTTTGATGAAACTGAGCTGGACGGTCGAACTAGACGCCGAACTGGCTGCCCTTCGGAGCTACATCAGGCAACGCTTTCCGCACCGACCTCGCCCACTTGTCAGCGAGCGCCGGAACACTGGTTCCCTCAGCCTTGGCATCCTGTGGCTTCACATCAGTCAGGATGTATTTGCGAACGATGATCCACGGGCGGCCGTCTTTGTTGACGACCCTGATGTCGTTCGCGCGAAGCGGCGGGGCCTGGGTGCGGTTAAGAATCTCAACGGTGCGCGCATCGAAAATGGCGCAGCGCTCATATGGATTCCTGCCGTCCGCGGATGCCTTCACATTGATAATCTCGTGACCGCCAAGCCCCCACAAATACGGACCGCTTACGTCTACCTTAGGTAGCGGCGGAATCGGGACATTTACCTGTGCCTGCGCCGGGCGGGCAAACAGAGCTGTCAGGCAGAGGAGGGTTAGAATCTTCCAGTTCATGGGCTGAACTCCTTATCGGTAAATCACGCATTCGGGTGCTGAAACACTCAGAGATTGATTTCTGTGTGGCAGACGTTCGCTCGCTCTGACATGTTCCCCAGATTTGCGAATAAACCGTGCAGGCATATTGTACCCTTATTTGGCACGCCATGTTTAGTAGGCCATGAAATGCTCCAGATACTTCTTGCCGATCAGGAAGCCCTCTTCACGGTCCAGCGCGCCGTCCTCATGTTCGATCGAAATGACGCCGTTGTAGCCGTGACGGCGCAGCGCCGCGATATACTGTCCCCACTTCACCCGGCCAAGTCCCGGGATGACGTACCGCCACCAGCCGCTGCCCTGGTTGCCGACTGTCCGCCGCTTCATGTCGTTGATCTCGGTATCTTTGCCGTGCGTGTGGAAGATGCGTTCGGCAAACCGCTCTACCGCATAGAGATAGTCGATATCCTGCCAGAGAAGGTGGGACGGGTCGAAGTTCAGGCCGAGGTTCTTTGCAGGCACGACCTCGAAGATTCGGTCCCAGTGGGCGAGATTCTGGATGTTGGTCGCCGTCCAGTTCTCCATCGCCAGCTTGATGTTTTTGCTCGCCGCATATTCGGCCAGCGGCGGGAGCACGGCGGCACAATCCTCTTCAATCGTCTTGAAGCGATCCTTGCCCGCCGGCGGCAGGCCGGCCAGAATGCAGACCACGTCGACATTCAGCAGGCTCGCGGCGTCGATGGCGTTGTGTACAGTCTGAATATTGTTCTTCCGCTTCTCGGGATCGGCGTCCGTGAGGTTATTGTATGCGGCCACCGCGGAGATTTGCAGGTTGCGCTTCTCCATCAGCGATGTCGTCTCTTCCGCCTCTTTCGCCGCGAAGGCGTTTGTGTTGATATGCTTGCTGCCAGGTCCCGCCACTACCTCGAGCCCGCCAAAGCCGTACTCGCCAGCGAACGCGGCCACGTGGTCCAGTGGGTCGCCGGAGAATGGACCCGTTAAGATACCGACATACATGTTCTGCAATCCCCCATTTCGAGACGATCTACCGATGATTTGCACACCATTCGAACAGATTTTGCCACTCCTGCTGTTGGCGCGCGATAAGATCAACCAACCTGAGTCCCCTCGCCGCGCCAAGCTCAGGCTTAAACCCGCGTTCAACGTCGTCAATTAACTGGCCCGGATCGTAATGCGCGTTGGCTGCGATCAATGGATGCCGTGCCGCACGGCGCATCCAATAGTGGCTGTTAGAATAATCTCCCTCGCGCCGATGCATAATTCCGTGCCAGTAAGCGCCCGTCTCGTCCTCCAGCGACTGGCTGATCGTGTGGCTGCGGTCGAGGTCATCGACGTAGAGCCAGAGCCCGGCGGCCAGGTCGGCGCGTCCGGTCATGCTCGGATGGGCGAGCACACGCTCCACCAGATCCGTGTGCATGGGAGCGCTGCCACGGAGTCGCTCCATCGCCTGGTCGAGCGGCAGCGCTTCGAATAATGGCGCGCATGCTTGCGCAATCGGTTCCGGCAAATTCACGGTGCTTATCCTTCTATCTGCTCGCTTGTTGGGCATTCTGTGGACTTCGTGGACGAAGTGGACAGTGTTGCTACCCTTTTGTCAGCTCGCCCATGGTGACTTCGCCGCCGCGCTCGACGGCTGCTCGCACCAGCAGGCAGGCGAGCACGGCGTCTCGCCCGTGCGCGGCAGTGGAGACTGGCGGCTTGCGCGTCCGCACGCTGTCGATAAATGCGGCCAGGCCTAGTTGCGTGCTGTCGATCTCGCCTTTGAAGCTGTGCGCGATGCGATCGGGCAGGTTCAGCTCACGTCGATACGAGAGGGTGCCAGTATTGAAATCGAGGCCTGCGCGCGTACCGATCAATCGGGTGTACTCGTCATTGAAGGCGCGGTTGTACGCCCCGCTTTGTCCGGGAGCGACCCAGCTGTGCATGATGTTGACGATGACGCCGTTTTCGTATTCGACGAGCGCCGAGTAGTAGTCCGTCACATCGCGGTCTGGCTGTTTTTCACGGTAGAGCCCTTTACGCCCCATGCCGAGGGCTCGCACGGGCAGACATCCATTGGCCCAGTTCAAGACGTCCCAGTTGTGCACGGCCTGCTCGACCATCCAATCACCTGAGCGGTCTCGCTTGCCAAACCAGCCATAAAGGGGTCCCCACGCATTCGACCAGCAGATTCTCGCCTCGACAAGATCGCCCAGTTCACCGCCATGCACCAGGCCCATTGTCTCGACAAAGCGCGGGTCGGCTCGGCGCTGAAACCCGATCTGAACGATCCGGTCGCTCTCCTGGGCGGCGCGCACGACCGCATCACACTCTGCGGCACTGAGGCACATCGGCTTCTCGCCATAAAGGTCCTTGCCTGCTCCGATTGTGTCTAGATAGGCGGAGTGGTGGAGATCGCACGGCAGCGCGCTCACGATGGCATCGACACCAGGAAGCGTTAGAAGCTCACTCCACGAGGCCGTTTCCTGCGGCGCGGGCTGGCCGGCCTTCAAGATGGCCGCACTCGCCTTGCTCCTGTTTTGTGCGTCCGTGTCGCAGATCGCCCGCACGTGAGCGCCGGGAACGGTCAGCAGGCTCTGGAGCAGCGCCCTGCCCCTTCCGCCTACTCCGATGAAGCCGACACCAACCGGCTTGAAATTACTTGTTGACACTGTCTTTGGCTTATCGGCCGTTGAGGCGGCGCTGCCTTCTGGGGACATAACGGTTCCTCTCGCTTCGCATCGCGTTGATCCTGCTGAGTGGGTTGTGGATTTGCATTTCCAGTCCTCAGTCCTCGCATCTAAATTCCGCGTTTTTCGTCGGTTTCCTGCATCAAGGCAAGCGAGCGGCATTTCGGGGCGTGGAAACATGCCTGGATCGTGGGAACCAAATCGTAAGTCCCACGTCATGTCTCCATTCATTTATTTGAGGCAGTATAATGAAAGTAATACGGCAGTGTCGAACATGGATCGATCAGCTTGTGCACAATCTCTCCGAAGAGGGCTGGGCCTCCCGCCACCTCGATGACGCGGCAAAATCTGAAACGAGCCATACCGTCAATAAGACAACAAGCCTGTCATTGGCGCTGGGAATGATGGGTCTTGTCCGCCAGCATTCCGACGATCCTATCGCACATTAGAGCCAGTGATCCGACGAAGCCCCTGACGTAGATACGGGACGCTTCGTCGCGTATTCTTGACAGGGCTTTTTCATCTCTGCTATACTGCGAGGTGTGATCGTCTCCCTCCGCCGATCTCTCAAAGCACAGGAAGCGCCGACTTTGATCGTTTCAGCCTTGCGTGTCTTCCCCGTTCATTCGATTCGAACGGTTCTGGATATGGTTGGGATTGTGCCTCCGCCTCTATGATCAACGATAAGCCAGCCCAATATACCGAGTCGTCGCCGCCCGGCGAACTGGTACGGCCTGAACTTGAGCCTCGAGGATACCTGAACGGCTCGAGCGAGCCTGGTATCGACGGATCGATCATGAAGAGGATCGGACGCCGTCGAGCCGGCGCATGGATCGTGTGGGGCATTGTGGTATTTGTCGCCGTTTCGTTGATTGCGCTCTTTCTCTATCCTCAGAACTACTCCGCCACGGTCTCCATCTCCATCCAGCAGCCGAATTCGAGCAGTTCCGCGCTACAGGCGCTCACGGGCCAGTCGGCCAAGAAATACACGGGCGTCATAAAGAGCCGGAGCTTCGCGGAGAAGGTCGATAAGAAGGTTCACTTCCGCGAGCTGATGAGGCTGAAGCCCACGGCGACCAACCAGTACGATGCCATCGAGAAGGTGATCAAAGATCTGCACGTGGACGATAATGCCTCTGACGGGCTCCTCTACATCACCGTCAATCTATCCGGTCCACCCCGTCTCTGGCCGGATCCGGGTAATGCTCGGCGCGACGAGCTTCGAGCCTCAGTCGCGAAAGCGGCGAATTTGTACAGAGATGCCCTGCAAGATCACCTTATATTTACCGATACAGACAAAGAGAGTGCTCTGCTTCGCGGCGCTGATGTCCAGGTTGCTGCAGCCTACAAGAACTACTACGCTGCGACCGATCGGCTTGCCGACTTCATCCGTAGAAGCCGCATCTCAATGGTTCCAAGCGGCGGGTCCGGCGGAAGTGGGAGCACTGCGGATGCGTCTTCCGGTGCCTCGCTGCTAAGTTCTGTGTATGCAAAGCGCGGTGAGCTGAAGTCCAAGATGGCCGCAATGGATAAGACGCTCAGCGCTCAGCGCAAACTCGTTACGCAGCCTGACGGGACTCTGATCCAGCTGCCGGAAGAAGATCCGCTGCTGGTCTATGCGAGGCGCAACGTGCTTGAAGCACAGTCGAATCTCGACACGCTTCAGATACAGTTCGGAGGCTCGATGCAGAGCGTGCGCCGGGCGCGAGAGCGGCTGAAGCTCGCTCAGGCACAGCTCCACAAAGAAGTTCGAAGTATCCTGCGTGGAAACACCACCGACGAATTGAAGCGGAGCGCGCTTCAGGCAGAGTACGATTCAGTCGAGCAGCAGGTCGCGTCGGCCGAGAAGAATTTCCAGGACAATCGTACGACGGGAGTTCAAATCGAGCTGCTCCGCAACGACGTTTTGCTGAAGCTGGAGAGCCTCAAGGCGGTACTCACCGAATTTGCGCGGCTGAACATCACCACTGTGTCGGCGAAAAACCGCATGGCCACCATCGACGAGGCGAGACAGCCCGTTGGCGGAACACCCGGGATCGCGCTTCTGCTCTCGGTCGGCGCGCTCGTTTCTGTCCTGTTCATCGCGGTCTGGTGGACAATCGAATACCTCATCACGTCCCAAAAAACGTTCTCGCAGGAGCCTCTCGTGCGAGATTAATCTCGTACGAGGAGCAGGAATTGAAGGTTGTTATTCTCGCCGGAGGTTTAGGCAGCCGTCTCAGTGAAGAGACGACCGTTCGCCCCAAGCCGATGGTGGAACTGGGTGGCAAGCCCATCCTCTGGCACATCATGAAGACGTACTCGCACTACGGTGTGAACGACTTTATCCTCTGCCTGGGGTACAAGGGCTACCTCATCAAAGAGTACTTCGCGAACTACTTCCTCCACATGTCGGACGTCACGTTCGACTTCCGCGCCAACAAGACCATCGTTCATCAGCACGCCGCGGAGCCCTGGACCGTCACGCTCGTCGATACCGGCGAGCACACGATGACGGGCGGCCGCCTTCGCCGTATCCGCGAGCACCTGACGGACGGCGCCTTCCTCATGACATACGGAGATGGCGTTTGTGACGTCAACCTCTGCGACCTCATCGCCTTCCACAAGGAACGTCGCGCCTCCGCAACGCTGACTGCCGTGCAGCCGCCGGGCCGGTTTGGCGTGATCGACATCGAGGAGAACAAGATTTGCGGCTTTCAAGAGAAGCCGCAGGGCGAAGCGAGCTGGATCAATGGCGGCTACTTCGTGCTGGAGCCTTCCGTGCTCGACCTGATCGACGACGACTCGACCGTCTGGGAGCGCGGCCCGCTGGAGACGCTCGCATCGTCCGGGCAGCTGGCTGCCTTTAAGCACAGTGGTTTCTGGCAGCCGATGGACACGCTGCGCGACAAGATACTGCTCGAAGAGTTGTGGGCGTCGGGATCTGCACCGTGGAAGGTGTGGAAATGAACCCCGATTTCTGGAAAGACCGCCGCGTGCTGGTGACGGGCCACACGGGATTCAAGGGCGCCTGGCTCTCTCTCTGGCTGCAAAAGCTCGGCGCCAACGTCATCGGTTACAGCCAGGCGCCACATACCGAACCCAGCCTGTTTGAGGCCGCCGAGGTCGATTGCGGCATGGTCTCACTCGAGGGAGACGTGCGCGATCTCGACTGCGTCCGGAAGGCGTTTCGGGCGCACCGTCCGGAGATCGTTATTCACCTTGCAGCGCAAGCTCAGGTGCGGCCCTCGTACCTGTCGCCCGCCGAAACCTATGCCACCAACGTCATGGGGACTGTCCATGTTCTGGAGGCGGCGAGGGAGACCGGTGGGGTTCGCTCCATCGTCATCGTCACGAGTGATAAGTGCTACGAAAACCGTGGACTTTCGCGCGGTTACCGTGAAACCGAGCCTCTAGGTGGCCACGATCCCTACTCCAACAGCAAGGCTTGCGCAGAGCTCGTGGCGAGCGCTTATACCAACTCCTTCTTTGCTCCATCCGAATACGATCGCCACGGAGTTGCGCTGGCGACCGCCCGCGCAGGGAACGTGATAGGCGGTGGCGATTGGGCGACCGACCGGCTGCTGCCTGACATCATTCGGGCATTGATTGCAGGCCAGCCGGTTATCATACGCAACCCCGAGGCAATCCGGCCCTGGCAGCATGTTCTGGAGCCGCTGCGGGGATATCTCGAACTTGCGGAAGCGCTGACCGAAGAAGGACCCCGCATCTCCGGCGGGTGGAATTTCGGGCCGAGTGACGAGGATGCACGACCGGTGTCGTGGATCGTCGATCGCGTCACCCGGCATTGGGGCGACGGAGCGCGCTGGGAACTGGACGGTCAAGCGAATCCCCACGAGGCTCATATATTGAAACTGGATTGCTCAAAGGCGCGTGCTCAGCTGGGCTGGAAGCCGGCGCTCGGGCTTGCGACCGCGCTGGACTGCGTCGTCGCCTGGTATCGCGCATTCTACCGTACGTGCGGCGACGGTCGGGGCAGCGCCCGGCCCCTTGCCATGAGAGAGATCGCCTGCTACGAGGAGCTGCTATCATGCTGACCGCGCCTAAATGCAGGCTATGTTTGGCCCCGCTGTTGGACACGTTCGTCGACCTCGGCGTGACGCCTCTTTCGAACGCCTATCTGCGCGCCGAAGAGCTGAACTCCATGGAGCCGCACTATCCGCTCAAAGCCCAGGTGTGCGCAGCCTGCTTCCTGGTCCAGGTGCAGGCCTTCGCGACGCCCGAGCGAATCTTTTCGGACTACGCCTACTTCTCGTCCTACTCCGAGACCTGGCTACAGCACGCCGAGGCATTTGCCGAGAAAGTCATACAGCGATTTGACCTGGATGCCTGCTCGCGGGTGGTTGAGATCGCGAGCAACGACGGCTATCTGCTGCAGTATTTCAAGGCACGGGAGATTCGGGTGCTCGGCGTGGAACCAGCGGCCAATGTCGCTCAAGCCGCGATCGACAAGGGAATTCCGACGCGCGTAAGCTACTTCGGCACGGAAACCGCTTGTCGGATGGCTTCCGCAGGCGAGCACGCCGATCTTCTCGTGGGGAACAACGTCCTGGCGCATGTGCCCGATCTGAACGACTTCATAGCCGGGATGAAGATTCTGCTCAAGCCGGACGGCATCGTCACCATGGAATTTCCGCATCTGCTGCGGCTCATCCAAGAGCATCAGTTCGACACGATCTACCACGAGCATTTTTCATATTTTTCGCTCCACACGGCCGTCCAGGCATTCGCAAGGCACGGCATGGTGGTCTTCGACGTAGATCAGCTTCGCACCCACGGCGGGTCTCTGCGGATTTATGCTCGGCACGCGGGTTTTACGGATCTGGCCGTTTCCAGGACCGTAAGCGATTTAATAGACGTGGAACGCGACGCGGGTTTGCAGGAAATGCGGGCCTATGCAGGATTTCAGCGGGCAGTACAGGTGACCAAGCGGGAACTGCTGAAGTTCCTGATCAAGGCGAAACAGAGCGGCAAGCGGATTGTCGGATATGGCGCCCCTGCCAAAGGAAACACACTGCTGAACTACTGCGGAATTCGGACGGACTTTCTGGATTACACGGTCGATCGCAGTCCCCACAAGCAAGGGCTGTACCTTCCCGGCACCCATATTCCCATATTCGCACCCGAGCGGATTATGGAAACCAGGCCGGACTATCTGCTGATCTTACCCTGGAATCTGAAGGACGAAGTGATGGCGCAGATGGCGCAAATCCGCAAATGGGGCGGGCGATTCGTCGTCCCGATTCCCCACGTCGAGGTGCTAGATTGAGGTTTGAGCCGCTATCGATAGCCGGAGCTTATCTAGTCCAGCCGGTCCCGATCGAGGATGAGCGCGGTTTCTTTGCGCGCACCTGGTGCGCCGAGGAGTTCGCCGCACAGGGTCTGGCATCCGAGCTTGCGCAGTGCAGCGTGTCGTTCAATTGCCGCAAAGGCACGCTGAGAGGCATGCACTATCAAGCCGCTCCCTATGCGGAGGCAAAGCTTGTACGCTGCGCGAAAGGTGCGATCTACGATGTGCTGCTCGACCTTCGAACCGAGTCCCCTACTTATTGCAAGTGGATAGGCGTGACGCTCAGCGATGCGAATTCCCTGATGGCGTACATACCGGAAGGTGTTGCGCATGGTTTTCAAACACTCGAGGACAATACCGAAGTCTTCTACCAGATCTCGTCTCTCTATTGTCCGGAGAGCTCTCACGGAGTCCGGTGGAATGATCGTGAATTTGGAATTGAGTGGCCCCTGAACTGCCCTATTCTCTCGCACCGAGACACGAACTATCCTGATTTTGTGAGACAGGTGTCGTAGTGATTGAAGAGACCTTCTACAAACAGATGATCACGATCCGCACGGTCGAGCAGCGGCTCCTCTCGCTATTTTCGGAAGGGCATCTGAACGGCACGGTGCACACGTGCCTGGGCCAGGAAGCGTGCGCTGTTGGGGTCGTCAATGCGCTCGACCGAGATCGGGACATCCTCTTTTCGAACCATCGGTGCCACGGCCATTTCCTGGCCTATTCCGACAATGTGGATGGATTGATCGCCGAGCTGATGGGCCGAACCACCGGTGTCTGCGGCGGCATAGGCGGCAGCCAGCACCTGCATGAGCGCAATTTTTATTCGAACGGAATTCAGGGCGGCATCGTTCCGGTGGCAGCCGGAATGGCGTTCGCGGAGAAAATGAAGGGCAGCGGTGCAATCGCGGTCGTGTTCCTGGGCGATGGCACGTTTGGAGAGGGCGTCGTTTACGAGACCTTCAATCTCGCGTCGCTCTGGTCGCTCCCCGTCCTCTTCGTCGCAGAGCTGAACGGCTACGCTCAAAGCACACCAACGGCAATGGAGCACGCAGGCGATCTCGAAACTCGCGTCGACTCCTTTGGGATTCACACAGTCGCGATCGAAGTCAACGACGTCCATTGCGTCCATTCGACGGCCCGCAGCCTCGTGGAGGGAATTCGCGAAGCCTCGCGGCCCGCTCTGCTCTGCCTGCGCACCTACCGGCTTGGGCCGCACAGCAAAGGCGACGATACGCGGCCTGCGACAGAGATTGAGCGTTATCGAACGCGAGACCCGCTGTTGCAACTGGAGAGAGAATTGCCTGAGAGCGTTCGCATGGCGATACGAAGCGAAGCGGAACTGCGCGTCGCTGCAAGTGTGGCGAACGCGATGGACGCGCCGATCGCGGGTGCCACAAGGGCGGTCGCGGCCTGATGCAAACCGTTCTCCAGAGCCTCAATGGCGGCCTCAAGCGCTGTTTTGCTCAAGATGAGCGCGTTGTGCTGCTCGGCGAGGATGTGCTCGATCCTTACGGCGGCGCGTTCAAAGTCACGGCCGGCCTCTCGGACAGCTATCCAGGCCGCGTATGGACAACGCCGATCAGCGAGGCCGCGATTGTCGGCATGGCGACTGGCATGGCCTTGCGTGGGCTGCTTCCCGTAGCGGAAATCATGTTCGGCGATTTCATCACGCTCTGCGCCGATCAGATCGTCAACCACTCTGCAAAATTCCGTGGAATGTACAACGATCAGGTGCGGGTGCCGCTTGTTGTGCGAACTCCCATGGGTGGCGGCCGGGGTTATGGTCCAACCCACAGCCAATCGCTTGAGAAAATGTTCCTGGGAGTGCCGGACCTGACCGTCGTAGCGCCCTCGCTTGCACACGATCCCGGTGAGCTTCTGAGCCACGCGGTTCTCGAAGATGAGGACCCGGTTTTGTTCATCGAGCATAAGCTCCTCTACAGCATGCCGCTGCTGACCGGCGGTGGAACGGTGCGGATTCGGCGTGTTTCGGAGGCGAATGGATACGATACCGTTCTGCTGATGAATTACGCCGAGGGCACGCCGGACGTCACGCTGATCACATACGGCGGCATGAGCCGATTGTGCGCACCCTTGCTTGAGGAGCTGGCGGAAGAGGAGATACGAGTCCTCGTTGCGCTGCCATCCAGCCTCAAGCCGCTGCCTCTCGAAACGCTCGCGGAAGCTGCCGCGGAGTCGAGACGAGTAGTGATCGCCGAAGAAGGAACTGAAGGGTTTAACTGGGGCAGCGAGGTCGCGTCGCTGCTGTACGATAGGCTATGGGGCAAGCTCGACCGCCCGATTACCCGCCTGGCGACTGCAGACTCGATCCTGCCCGCCGCGCGTGAGATGGAAGCGCAGGCGCTCGTTTCGGCGGATGCGCTCCGAAACGCCCTGCTGGAGGCTGCCGCTTGAGTCGTGTCGTTCGAATGCCGCGCCTGGGCGCAAACGAAGAGTCCGCCCGGCTGGTCCACTGGTCAAAGCGAGCGGGAGACCTGGTTCGCCCGACCGAGGTCATCTGCGAAGTGGAGACGACGAAGGCGGTCGTTGAAGTGGAAGCGGAAGCGCACGGTTATCTCCGGCCAATCGCACAGATCGACTCCCTCGTTCCGACCGGAGAAGTCCTCGCCATCGTGACCGAGACCGCCGACGAAGATTACCTCCCTCTGCTTAAAGCGACCGCCCCGA
>Ga0068855_100004388_pt1 | contig 17239 bp, 15 predicted proteins | sample KBSCornC52_FD_66592 | JGI IMG/M metagenome (GOLD analysis project Ga0068855, IMG submission 66592) | Corn rhizosphere microbial communities from Kellogg Biological Station, Michigan, USA - KBS Corn C5-2 | ecosystem: Host-associated > Plants > Roots > Rhizosphere > Soil ...
TGGCCGCTGAAAATTGTTGTCGACAACCTGCTTCAGTCGAAGCCTCTGCCCTCGTGGCTGGCCGGGATCGTAAGCCATCTGGGGCAGGATAAATTGGCCGTTCTCAATTTTGCCGTTGTGTCGGTGGCGGTTATCGCCATCATCGGGGCCATCAGTTCGTACACGGAAAAATATCTTACGACCAGCGTCGGGCAATGGGTGATGCACGATCTGCGGCGCACGCTGTATCAGCATATCCACCATTTGTCTTTGGCGGAACACGACGAGAAAAGAACGGGTGACCTGATCAGCCGGGTCACCAGTGACATTGAGGCGGTCCAAGATTTCATCGCCACGGCACTACTTGGCATCCTGGTGGACGCGCTCACGATCGCGGGCATGGTCGCGTGGATGTTCTACCACAATGCCCGGTTCGCATTGATCGCGCTCTCCATTGTGCCGGCACTTTTTCTGGTCGTATTTTTCTTTACCAAGCGGATTAAGAAAGCATCGCGGGCGGTACGGCAGAAAGAGGGTGAGCTGGCGAACATCGTCCAGGAGGTCTTCACCTCGATACGTGTGGTCAAGGCCTTCGCCCGCGAGGACTATGAACAAGAGCGCTTCGAAAAGCAAAGCTTGGAAAATGTGGACACTGCGTTGCAGGCACGGTCCCTTAAGGCCAGGCTGTCGCCCACGGTCGAGGTGCTAGCGGCCGTGGGTACCTGTTTGGTTCTGGGATACGGTGCCCGCATGGCGCTAGCCGGCCAACTCAGCCCGGGCGATCTAATCCTCTACCTGGCGTACCTAAGCAAGATGTACAAGCCCATGCGGGACCTCTCCAAGATGGGAGACACTATTTCCAAAGCGACGGTAAGCTATGAGCGCATCCAGGAAGTTCTGAATGCCGTCAGCCGCGTGCGCGATCTGCCTCGGGCGCGCCGAGCCCCGGCTTTCAAGGGTAGAGTCGAGTTCGATCGCGTCTCTTTCAGCTACAGCCCGGATAATCCGATTTTGAAGGATATGAGTTTTCAGATTGAACCGGGCCAAGTGGCTGCCTTCGTCGGTCCCAGTGGAGCCGGCAAGTCGACCATCATGAGCCTGATTCCGCGCTTCTACGATCCGACTTCCGGTCAGGTGAAGGTAGACGGGTCCGACATTCGTGGGTATAAACTTCGATCTCTTCGGGAGCAGATGAGCTTCGTGCTTCAAGATACGGTGCTGTTCCGCGTTCCCATTTGGCAGAATATCGCGTACGGCAAGCCGGAAGCCCAGCGCGCGGAAATCATGCGGGCCGCGGAGCTGGCGAACGCTCACGAATTTATCGAGAAGATGCCAGACGGGTATGACACGATGGTGGGCGAACGAGGTGTCTCGCTTTCCGGTGGCCAACGCCAGCGCATCGCAATTGCGCGCGCCATCATCCGCAACACTCCGATCCTGCTGCTGGATGAACCCACGTCGGGCCTGGATGCCGAGTCGGAACAGGCGGTCTTCGAGGCGCTGGGCCGCTTGATGGAAGGGAAGACGTCTATTGTCATCGCTCACCATCTGGCGACGATCCAGAAAGCCGATGTCATCTTCGTGGTAAAAGATTTCCAGCTAGCCGAACGCGGGACGCATGCGGAGCTGCTCGCGGCCGGCGGAATATATGCCGAGCTTTACGGGCTACAGTTGGGAAGCCTGCAACAACCAGAGCTTGGCAAATAGCCGGCGCTATTAGAGGCGGTTCAAATCGGCGATTCGTCCTTGTACCACTTTGGTAAATCCTGTTACTTCTGTCGGTGAGTATCCGGATGCGCGAAAACAATCGCGAAGTTGCTCGGTCGAGAGCTGCGCCAGTACGCCACCGAGCCATTTGGCATGGGTCCGCGAGATGTGTTTGACAATGTCCTGCATTTTGGTCCGGGTGACATACTTGGGAACGTCGACAGCGGTCAGAAAGAATGGCCGGCTGCTCAGGTAGAAATCGACGTCTTCGGCCCTGACTTTTTGAATGAACTTGGTTTTGCGATAGTCCCGCAGATTATCCTTCGATCTTACGAGCGGATTACCCGTACGTCCGAAAGTCGCGCCCAGGTCGCTGACTACGTAGCGCGGCTCCGCACCCGCCTCTTCGTAGATGGCATTGTTGACCTCTTTCAGGTCCCAATTGTTCATCAGTGCCATCATGATCTTCAAGCCGTCCAGTTCTTTGGTTCCAACGTATGGATTCTTGAACCAGCTCCAGTTCTCAGCTTTCTTCTGCCCTTTGATCTTCCGCTCCAGCCGGACGCCGTGGACCGCGCCGCCTTTCGAGACATACTGGCGCCCGCGCTCGAGTTTGGGCATCTTTTCTACCCGTATCTCGGGCAGATAGTAATCCTCATCGACAAAGTAACCGGCGGCCCACATCAGCCGAGTGGCTGCGGTCTCTGATTTGGTTTCTTCCCCGAGCTTGACTTTCCAGTGGACGCCTTGCCCATCGACGATCTCGAACTTGGGGGAACTGCCTTCCTTGTCCTCTTTGACGAAAGTAAACTTCCCAGCCGGCTGGTGCTCTTTTCCACCAGGACCATTAAAAAGATTGAGCGACCCGATCTTCCCGGGGTTACGACGCAAGCCGCCGGGCCGAATGGGCGCGCTGACTGGCGCTTCACTTGAAGTCTGAACCCGGGTGGGCGGCTTCGCGCAGCCGGGTAAAGATGCGGTAAGCAAGATCACTATGCCCAACGCGTATATATGTTTGTCTGTTCGGTACAAAATACCCGTCCTGTTAAAAGACGTTCAGGGCCCTAATTCGTTCCTTGACCATTGCGGCGTTGCTCTCCACATCCGCGGGCGAATATCCGGCGGCGCGAAAGCAATCGCGGAGTTGTTCATCCGAGAGCGGCTCGAGCAGCTTGCCGAGCCATTTGGCATCCGCCACGGGAATGTCCTTGACGATGTCCTGCATGTGCGTGCGCGAGGTGTAGTTGGGAACGTCAATCGCCGCGATGAACAGCGGCCGGCTGCTCAAGACAAAGTCCACGTGCTCTGGCGTGATCTTTTGGATGAACTTGGAATCACTGTAGTCCTCGGGATTGCTTTTGGAGCGGACTACCGTATTGCCTGTTTCGCCAAAGGTCGCGCCCAGATCGCTGACTACGTAGCGGGATCCCTCGCTTTTCTCGTCGTAGATGGCATTGTTGATTTCTTTCAGGTCCCAATTGTTGATGAGCGCCATCATGACGCGCAAACCGTTCAGCTCTTTGGTTCCCGTGAAGGGATTCTTGAACCAGCTCCAGTTTCCGTTTTTCTTCTGTCCTTTGACGTTGCGCTCGAGACGGGCGCCATGGACGACACCATCGTCTGAGACAAACTTGCGGCCGCGGTCGAGTTTGGGCATCTTCTCCACGCGCAAATCGGGCAGATAGTAGTCCTCATCCGTAAAGTAACCTGCTGCCCACACCAAGCGGCTGGCAGCCGTTTCAGACTTGGTCTCTTCCCCGAGTTTGACCTTCCAGTGAATACCTTGCTCGTCGATAACCTCGAACTTAGGAGCGGTCCCTTGCTTGTCTTCCTTGATGAAGGTGAATTTTCCGGACGGCTGGTGTTCTTTACCGCCCGCCCCGTAGAAAAGATTGAGGGACGCGACATCGCCGCGGTCGCGCCACAACGGCGCTGACGCATCCAAGTCGGGGGATTGGTAGGTGCGGGCGGGCATCGCAAAGGCGAGGGCGCTTATAATGCAAAGGGCGTTTAACGTGTGACGGGTTACATTCATAGGTTGATCGACTTTTTCCTAGTCACGGAGAGGCACGTAGAGGACCGTTTGGCGTTAAGTCTGGACCTCAGCGTGCAGCATTTGCGAACCGAAGGTGGAGTTTGGCACGTCCAAATATGGTCACCTGACCGGGCGTGGTCGGGATGTTGAATTGCGACAACAAACCTATAAGAATTAGGAGCATATGCGGTTTGAAGACTGGCACGTGACGTGCTTTCTACGGGGTAGCGGGGGCGAATCTGAAACTACTAGTTGAGCCGGACGATGGCGTTGGGCCTCTTCTCGCAGGCATAAAGAGCGCCAAGAAAAGCATCGACATCCTGATTTTTCGCATGGACTTGAAAGAGATCGAGGTGGCACTGAAAGCCGCCTCGAACCAGGGCGTTGCCGTGCGAGCGTTGATCGCTCACACCAATCGGGGGGGCGAATCCCGGCTGCGCAGCCTGGAGATGCGCTTTCTCGAAGCGGGCATCACAGTGGGGCGTACAGCAGATGATTTAATTCGCTACCACGGCAAGATGCTGATCGTGGATTCGCGGACACTGTTTCTTTTATCCTTCAACTTCGTTCACTTGGATATAGATCACAGCCGGGGCTTCGGCATTGTGACCAAGACCGCGAAAACCGTGAGAGAGGCTGTGAAGTTATTCGAAGCCGACCTCAATCGGAAGACCTATAAGGGGGGGCTCGATGGATTCGTCGTTAGCCCAACGAATGCGCGCAAGCAGCTCACAGCGTTCATCAAGCGCGCCCGGAAACAACTGTGGATTTATGACCCTAAGGTCGCCGACCGGCAGATCATGCGTCTGCTGGAAGAGCGTGCCAAAGCAGGCCTGGACGTCAAGATTATCGGAAGCATAGCGGTCCGGAGCGCAAATCTTCCCGTGACGCCGCTCACCAGCATGCGTTTGCATACGCGAACGATTATCCGCGACGGCCGGCATGCGTTTGTGGGCAGCCAGAGCCTGCGGCAGGCGGAATTGGATTCGCGGCGCGAAATCGGCATCATCGTTCGGGATCCGAAGGCGGTGAAGACGCTCCTCGCGACCTTTGAAAAAGACTGGGAAGCGAGCGGCTTTGATGAGGCTCGCGACACGGTGAAAGCGAACGTCGTGACGGGGCCGCAACCCACCGCCAAGGCGACCCGCGCCCTGGCGAAAGAGATGTCGCCGCTGAAAACGACGTTGAAAAAAGCGATTAAACAGGCCGTTAACAGGGCGGGCAAGGAAGCTATAGCCCAAGGGAGCCTGAAATCGACCGTCAAGCACGCCGTAAAAGAAGCGGTGAAAGAAGCCGTCAAGGAAGTGACCCAAGAGGCGCGCTAGCTTATGTTCTTGCGAACCGCAGTTCTCTTCATTGTGCTCGCTGGGGTTACAAGGATCCAACTGGCAGCCGATCCTCCACAGACTAAGCACGCCAGTCCCGACTCGCCGGGGTTCCGTGAATTCAGCCAGCGATTGCAAGAATACCTGAAACTGCAAAAAGCTATGCCGCGATTGCGGACGACCAAGAAGCGCGAGGAGATCATCGCGCGCCGGCAGGCGCTGGCGCAAAAAATACGGGAGAGTCGCGCCAACGCTCAGCAGGGTGACATCTTCACGCCGAAAGCCAGCGAGGAGTTTCGGCGCGTGATTCGCAGCGTATTTCAGGGCCCCAACGGGTCCAACGTCCGCAAGACCATCCGTCAGGGAGAACCCGTCGCGGACCGGCATCTGACGGTAAATAGCGATTATCCCGAGCACTTGCCGGTGACGACCGTTCCCCCCACCCTGCTGCTTCGCCTTCCGCAACTACCCCCAGAAGTGGCTTATCGGATTATCGGCCACGATTTCGTTTTGCAAGACATCGAAGCCCGAGTGGTCGTCGACTTCATTCCGGGAGCACTCCCTTAATTATGCGAACCATGCGCCGCCGGACTTTTCTTCTTGCCGCACTGCTGAACCGCTATGCCTGGTCGCTGCGGGCGCAGGAGGTCACCCTGCCGAACGAGTCCGGTTCGGTTCGGTTCGCGGCCATTGGGGATATGGGGACGGGACAACCCCTCCAATACGAGGTCGCGCAACGGATGCTTCAATTTCACCAGCGGTTCCCGTTCACCTTCGTACTCGCGCTGGGCGATAACATCTACGGAGGCAAGAGCGCTGCCGACCTACAAAAGAAGTTCGAGATTCCCTATAAACCGCTGCTGGATGCGGGCGTACAGTTTTACGCGGTCCTAGGCAACCATGACGATTCGAATGAGCGATTCTACAAGTTCTTCAACATGAACGGCCAGCAGTACTATACCTATAAGAAGGGTAATGTCCACTTCTTCGCTTTGGATAGCAATTACCTGGACCCCAAGCAGCTGATGTGGCTTGATAAGGAACTCGCCGCTGCCGGAACAACCGATTGGAAGATTTGTTATTTTCATCATCCCCTGTATTCATCGGGAGCGTTTCACGGCTCTTCAACGGAGCTGCGCGCAGTTCTAGAACCGCTCTTTTTGAAATATGGCGTTCAGGTGGTGTTCGCGGGACATGAGCACGTGTATGAGCGGGTAAAACCGCAGAAGGGGATCTATTACTTCACCGAGGGCGCCTCCGGCGAACTGCGTGTCAACAATCTCAAGAAAACGGATTTAACAGCCGCGGGGTTCGATAAAGACCGATCCTTCCTGACGGTTGAGATCAGCGGTGACGATCTGTACTTTCAGGCCGTATCACGAACCGGTATGACGATCGATTCCGGCACTATTCGGCGAACCGGTGCGGTCCAGGCCGTCGCGCCTTAGCTGTCGAATCGAAAGGCTGCGGGGGTAACAGAGACGGCGCTGGGGAATCAAACCCGCAGAGGTACTACGCTGATATGACTTCGATGCAAGAAGCCCTCACGGAAGCGCTGGAGCATCCCATCACCGAATTGCCGCCGCGATCGGCCCATAGGAGCAAGAAACGTCGCGGGACAAATCAAAAGTCGACGCAGAGTTCGGACTCGCTGCTATGGGCCATTTTGGGTTCGATCGTAGGTTCCTTGCTCATCTTCGGATTGTATAAGTCGCGTGAGCGTTCCTGAGCCGAATGACACAATAGAAGTGTGAAACGGTCCGGATTTGCCGATCTACCCTTGCATGGTGGTTACGTTCCCGCATGGCTGGCCGAACGTATGACCAAGCTCGGCACGGCAATCGCCGAGAGCGTTCTCCTTCACTACGGTCAGGCTGAATTCCTTTCACGATTAAGCGATCCGTTCTGGTTTCAGGCACTGGGCAGCGTGATGGGTATGGATTGGCATTCCTCGGGAATCACTACTTCCGTGATGGGTGCGCTGAAGCGCGGACTAAACCCTCGAGCCTCGGAACTCGGACTTTTCGTTTGCGGTGGTCGCGGTAAACAATCGCGCAGGACCCCCGATGAGCTGAGGATCATCGCCGGGAAGCAGGGGCTGGATGGCGACCGGCTTGTTCGTACCAGCCGCCTAACCGCGAAGATCGACAACAACTGCATCGCCGACGGATTTCAGATTTATCTACATTCGTTCGTGGTGGCCGCGAACGGCGAATGGGCTGTAGTGCAGCAGGGAATGAACAGCGGGTCGGGATTTGCGCGGCGTTACCATTGGCACTCGGCGAAGGTGCGGGATTTCGTGGAAGCTCCTCACACCGGCATCGTGGGCGAACCGATGGGGCCGATTATGAACCTGGTGGATTTGCAGGCTAAGCCCGCACGCGATTCTCTGCTGGCGATTGCGCGCGACGGTCCAGATCGCGCACTGGGGCAGATTCGGCATTTGAAGATGCCGCGGCATCACGACGTGCGCGCTGAAAATGTAGATCTCAAGAGGCTAGGCGCCGTGCTGGCGGTGGCGTATGAGCGCGACCTGCGCGATTTTGCCGATTTGCTGCTGGTCGAAAATCTCGGTCCCCGCACTCTGCAAACGCTCGCCATGGTCGCCGAGGTGGTGCATGGCGCGCCGGTGCGGTTCTCGGATCCGGCTCGATATTCGTTTGCGCTGGGCGGCAAGGACGGGCATCCCTTTCCGGTGCCACTCAAAACCTACGATCGGGCGATTGAGGTGCTGCAGACGTCGCTGGACGCCTCGAAGCTAGATGGCCGGGATAAAAGCGAGGGCTTACGGCGACTTCATCAGTTTGTCGAAATCGTGGAGAAGCGCTTGGAGCCCGTCGCCGATCTTCCGGCTCTGGTCAAGCACGAAGTCGCGATTTCCCCTTCGCTCGGAGGTCGTACGGTGCTCGATGACCGCAGGGAGCGGGGCAGCGGCGCCCCGGCGCAGATGGATTTGTTCCAGTAACGGCGGGACCCTTCGCGATCGCTTAAATCTCGTATAATGACTGCGGGCAGAATGCTTTACAACGAAAGGGGGCCGGCATGTTTGACCGACGCCTGAGGCACTGCTTCGCGGAAAAATTGGCCTTTACGCTGCTCACGATTGCCGTTTTCGCGGGGGCGGTAATGGCCGCAGGCGCCAGCGATTCACGACTACCGGAGGCTGCGAGAACGCAAGACGCAAAGGCGGTTCGCTCGCTCCTGAGTCAGAAGGCGGACGTCAATGCGCGGTCGAGCGACGGTTCGACGGCCGTGCTTTGGCTGGCGCACTGGAACGACGCGGAAACCGCCGATCTGCTGCTGAAGGCCGGCGCGGACGCGAACACGGCGAACGATTTCGGTATGACGCCGCTATCGCAAGCGTGTACCAACGGAAGCAGCGAATTCGTGCGGCTGCTGCTGAAATCGGGCGCCAATCCAAACACGGCGATCGCCACCGGTGAAACTCCGCTGATGACGTGCGCGAAGACCGGCAATGCGGATGCAGTTCGACTGCTCATCGAATACGGCGCCGCGGTCAATGCGAAAGAGCCGGCGCAGAACCAGACAGCGTTGATGTGGGCCGCAGCCGAACGTCACGCGAACGTGGTGAGTGCGCTGATTGCGGCGCATGCGGATCTCAAGGCTCGTTCCAAAGATGGATTCACCGCGTTGCACTTCGCGGCGCGGGTCGGGGACCAGGAGACGATCCAGTTGTTGCTGGCCGCGGGCGTCGATGTGAATATCCAGACTCAGCCCAGCCAGACACAGCCTGGCGACGGCGACGAGCCAGTTGTTACCGTTGGAGTTACCAGGAATGTCAGGGCTGGAGGGTCTCCCGGCTATACTCCGTTGCTGGTCGCGACTCTGCGGGCCCAAGTGGACGTCGCCCTATATCTGCTCGATCACGGCGCCGATCCCAACATCGACGCTGCGGGCTTTACGCCGCTGCATTGGGCGTCCACCACTTGGGAAGGCTACGCTGCGAATCCGGTATACGGTTTCGAAGACCCGATGTCGGGAATTCCGGATCGTCAGGCCAAGCTGAGGTTGGTGAAGGCCCTGCTGGCTCACGGCGCAAACGTGAACGCGCGCATGACCAAGCGGCAACCGTCGTTTGCCACCGGATACACCGACTGCGTCGGCGCCACCGCTTTGCTGCTGGCCGCTTCGGTTGACGACGTGGAGATGATGCGAATTCTGCTCGCGGCGGGCGCGGATCCAAAAATCGGGACGTCGACAAATGCGACCGCCATCATGGCTGCGACCGGGTTGAACCATGGCATCGGAGAGTCGCTGGTTACGGAAGCGCAGGCGCGGGATGCGGTAAAGCTGCTGCTGGATCTGGGGCTGGACCCGAAAGGCGAGACTACATTTGGCGAAAACGCGTTGTTCGGCCCGGCGTATCGGGGTTGGAATACGCTTCTGGCACAATTGATCGACCTGGGGGTGAACGTGAATGCGGTGAGTAAGGCCGGCGTGACACCGTACCGCGCGGCCAACGGTCAAGGCGACCGGCTGGGCGGCGTCCTTTTTAATAAGGAAGGCGTGGATCTGTTGCTGAAGCACGGAGCGGATCCCAAGTTAGGCGTCGCCTGCGAGGCTCAGAATAAGTGCCGGGCGCAATGACGAATCGAAATATCTTTGGGATAGGGACGGCCTGTTTCGCGGTATTCGCTGCTGCGGCGTTCGGTTTTCAAGATAAAGCGCCGGCAACGTCTCCGGCGACGCCGGCGGGCGAGCTGGTGAATAAGTACTGCGTGACCTGCCATAACCAGAAGCTGAAGACCGCGAACCTCATGCTGGATCGCGCGGATACGGCGCAGGTCGCTAACTCGGCCGAGGCGTGGGAAAAGGTCATCGTGAAGCTGCGAAGCCGTGCGATGCCGCCGCCGGGAATGCCTCGTCCGGACAACGCGACTTACGATTCGGTGGCAGATTGGCTGGAAGCTGGAATCGATCGGGCGGCTGCTGCTCACGTGAACCCGGGCCGGACCGCCAGCTTGCATCGTCTCAATCGCGCCGAATATGCCAACGCCGTGCGGGACCTGATCGCGGTGGAAGTGGATGCCCAAGCGATGCTGCCGCCGGATGAGCAGGCATTCGGATTCGAGAACAACGCGGAGGCGCTTTCGATGCCGCCGGCATTGCTAGACCGGTACGTATCCGCGGCGGCGACCATCGCGCGCCAGGCCGTGGGCGATGCGAACATGCCGCCGGCATTCGTGCGCTACGGTGCGATCAAGAATAATCCCAACGACCTGACGTATCTTCGCCAGACGGATCGCCTGGGCGAAGACTTTCCTCTGGGAACCAAAGGCGGCATTGCCGCGCGCCACTACTTTCCGGTCGACGGGCAGTACGTGTTCCGGCTTCGTCTGCAGCGGGCTTGGGAGAACTCCATTCGTGGCTTGAATGTGCAGAATCAGATCGAAGTCCGCGTGGATGGAGTGCGCGTCGCGCAATTCAAGATCGGCGGAGATAAATCGCCGTCCAAGACTTTTCAATACGACGGTGACGAGGCATTGCAGGCACGCGTGCCGGTTAAAGCCGGACTGCATCAGGTGATGGCGACCATGCTCAAATCGGACAATGCCGCGCCGGAGGGCGGGGGACCGGATCGTCTGTCGCTCTACAGCCGCAATTCCGACAATGCAACTTCGCCTATTGCCATTGCGGCGCTGCTGATCGGTGGCCCATATGAAGGCAAAGTGGCGCTCGATTCGCCGAGCCGCAAGCTTCTTTTCGTCTGCCAGCCTGCGAATGCAGCCGATGAAGCCGCGTGTGCGAAGAAGATCGCGACCAATCTGGCGCGCCGGGCGTATCGACGTGGCGCCACCGATGACGACGTGCAGACGTTGCTCGCGTTCTACAACCGTGCGCGCGCGGCTGGAAGTTTCGACGACGGGATTCGTTCGGCACTGGAGCGCGTGTTAGTCAGCCCGGATTTTCTATTCCGCATCGAGGCAGATCCCGCAGGTGTTACTCCCGGTTCTGTCTATCGCATTTCCGACGTCGAGCTGGCTTCGCGATTGTCATTCTTCTTGTGGAGCAGTATCCCGGACGACACTCTGCTGGATCTGGCCATTCGCGGAAAGCTGCATGAGCCGGCGGTGCTCGATCAGCAAGTTGCTCGCATGTTTGCCGATTCCCGGGCGCGCGCGTCTCTGGTCCAAAACTTCTTTGCAGACTGGCTGCGGACTCGTAACGTATGGCTGCTCAATCCGGATAGCACCAAGTTTCCCTGGTTCGACGACAATCTGCGCACTGCGTTCGTGACCGAGACGGAGATGTTCCTCGATGCTCAATTGAAAGAAGACCACAGCATTCTCGACCTGTTGACGTCGAACGAGACGTTTCTCAATGAACAGTTGGCGCGGCATTATGGAATCTCCGGTATTTACGGGAGCCATTTCAGGCGAGTTAAACTCACCGATGAGAACCGCTTTGGGCTGCTGGGGAAGGCCAGCGTGCTTGCCGTCACATCGTACACAACACGGACTTCGCCGACGATTCGAGGAAAGTGGCTGTTAGAGAATATCCTGGCCGCACCGATGCCCGCGCCTCCGCCCAATGTACCTTTGCTTGAGTCGAGCAACAAGGAGGGCAAGCCGTTGACCGTCCGGGAAATGCTTGAAATGCATCGCGCCAATCCGACCTGCGCGAGCTGCCACAAGAGCATGGACCCGCTGGGTCTCAGCCTGGAGAATTTCGACGCTATCGGGCAGTGGCGAACAACCGATTCCGGCCGCGCTATTGACGCTTCCGGCGTGCTGCTGGACGGCACGAAAGTCGACGGACCGCGCGAGTTGCGACAAGCTTTGATGGCGAAGAAAACGCAGTTCGCGACGGCCGTCACCGGAAAAATGCTGACATATGCTCTGGGCCGTGGACTTGAATATTACGATGCCCCCGCGGTTCGCGCCATTGACCGGGTAGCGGCGGCGGATGAGTACCGCTGGTCGTCACTGATTCTCGCCACTGTAAAAAGTGCGCCGTTTCAAATGAGAACGGCCGGGAAGCAATAGGAGGGTCACATTGAAAAAAAGCCCTGGGTTCCTAACGAAGAAGACCATTTCACGCCGCACCATACTTCGGGGAGCGGGTACGGCCCTCGCCTTACCGTTGCTCGACGCCATGATTCCGGCATTTGCTCCGGCCGCGACCACCACCCCTGTAAAGCGCTTCGGTGTCGTCTACCATCCGAACGGAGTGATCTATGATAAATGGCTGCCAACCGGCGTCGGTTCCAATTTCGAGCTCTCGCCCACTTTGAAAGGACTCGAACCCTTCAAGGACAAATTAATCGTCATCACAGGCCTGTTCAGCGATCAGGCAGAGCCGCTGGGCGACGGCGGCGGGGACCATTCGCGCGCGTGCGGCAGCTACCTGACGGGCGTGCACATCAAGAAGTCGGACAGCATCGTCGAGAATGCCGTCTCCATGGACCAAATCGCCGCCAAGGCGTTCGAGCGGGACACGCAGCTTTCCTCGCTGCAGATGACGGCCGACGAGAACAGCCTCCTGGGGTCATGCGATCTGGGCTATAGCTGCGCCTATAGCAGCACCGTTTCGTGGCTGACGCCGACTTTGCCGCTGATGGCCGAAAATAACCCCCGCGTACTTTTCGAGCGGATGTTCGGATCGAGCGACAGCACGGATGCTCGCGTACGCGCGGCTCGGCTCAAGCAGGACCGGAGCCTGATCGATTCCGTAAACGATCGCGTGGGTCAGCTTCAACGTAAGCTCGGTACCGCCGACAATCGCAAGGTCAACGATTACCTGGCCGCGTTGAGAGATGTGGAACGCCGGATTCAGAAGGCCGAGGAGCAGAGTTCCAAGCAATTGCCGGACGTGCACCAGCCGGCCGGCATCCCGGATAATTTCGTGGATCAGGTCCGCTTGCTGTACGATTTGCAACTGCTGGCTTACCAATCCGATCTGACACGGGTGATCACATTCTTATATGGCCGCGAGCAGACGGGAAGGCCGTATCCGCAGATCGGTGTGCCCGAACCGCACCATCCGCTCACGCATCACCAAAACGACCCCGTGAAGATGGAAAAGTGCACGCGCATTCAGCGGCATCACATTGAATTGTTCGCCGAGTATCTCGAAAAGTTGCGCAACACTCCGGATGGCGATGGCTCCTTGCTGGATCATGTGATCCTGCTGTTCGGCTCCGGTATCAGCAACAGCGACCGGCACACGCATGGTCCGCTACCGACGTTCCTAGTGGGCGGCGGCGCAGGGACATTGAAGGGCGGACGACATCTGATTTATCCGGAACACACGCCGCTCACGAATCTTCAGTTGACGTTGCTGAATAAGCTGGGGGTGCCTGCAGAGAAGCTGGGTGATAGCAACGGACAATTCAAGGAATTGTCGGAGCTGTAAGAGGCTTTTCGGCCCTTACTTGTCTTGCTTACCTTTGCCTTTTCCTTGTCGCGGCGGTGCCGCCAGTGCGGCCTCGAAGCTCTTCTCGTATTGATCGACGTGAGCCTTGTAGCCTTCCGGGTCAACGAATGGATTCGGATCTCCCGGGCCGCGCTTCTGTAGCTTTTCGTACTTCGCGGCCATGTTGTAGAACGATGCGTGAGAGCTAACCCACAGCTCGACCGGAAACGTTCGGGCTTTCTTATAAGTGGCTCTGAAGTCATCGACCATTCCCGGATAGTTATCGAGGGACTGGAGGAACTGACCGTTCAGGCTGCACTCGATAAATGCGTAGTACGTTTTGCCATTTTCCTTAAGATTCGTACTCCAGGCGAGACATCCTCTGGTGTGCCCGGGCATGATGTGGGCGGTAAGCGTCGTTCCCCCCAAGGTAACCGTATCGCCGTCATCCACCAGCCGATCGATCGGGTGCTCTTTTCCTTCCGGATGAAAGTCCTTGGTTTTAGCTTCGTCCACGCGCCCTACCACGACTTGGGCTCCAGTCAACTCCTTGACTAAGTTGTCTCCGCCGACGTGGTCGGGGTGGGCATGACCGGCGATGAGGATCTTTATGTCGCTGAACTTGAACCCCAGTTTCTCGACGCTCGCCTTGATTACCGGAACCGATGACTCGTAATCGCTGTTCATCAGGATGTTGCCCTGGGGCGTGACGAATAGGAACGACGCCAGTTCCTTGGTTCCCACGTAATACATGTTGTCCATCACCTTATGGGGCGGGAAAGGATCGTTCCACCCATTAGGCTGAGAAAACGCGGTAAACGAAGACAGGGCAACTACGGCCGACAACCAGAGTTTGCGCATGACTATTTCTTGGGAGCTTCTTTGGGCACTTCTTTACCGTAGCTACTACCCGTGTCCAGTTTCTTGCCGTCCGGAAGCTGAATATCCCTCGAGTTCGCACGGTAAGCGCCATCCTTCGACATGAATCCGTGGACGACGATCTTGGTTCCCTCAGGAAGCGTATTCCTGGTCCAGCCGTTCCGCAGCAGGACGCCGGGAGCACCGCCCTCGACCGACCAATGTTGGATTTGGCCGTCCGGTCCCTTGACGTCGAGATACAACCAGGAATGCGGATTCACGAAGTCCATCTTTACGACCGTGCCCTCGAGGGTCACCGGCCTGTTCGAATCGAACTCGGCAGAGAAGGAATGGTGAGCCGATGCCACCGACATCAGTAGCGCGGCTGTTCCCAGAATCGAGGTCAGTTTGCTGTTCATTGAGTTCTCTCCCTAAAACCTTTCGGATCCGGAGCGTTTTTCTGCTGCGGCTCAAGGTGCATCAAGTCGCTATAAAGAAGCTTGTCGGCGAATGGCACGCACTTATGTTCGAGTATCTGCACGTTATCGTCGATCAAGCGATAGAGCGGCATCTCGATGGTCCAAGGCCTGGAGAAAGTCTTGGGATCCTCAAGCGTCGCTTCGTAGCGGATGTGAGTGGAATCCAGCAGCGTGAATCGTTCGGTCACCTTCAACTGATTGCTGTGAAAATTGCCCGCCCGATCCAGCTGTGATTTTTCGTTCTGGCCGGTGGTGACCACCACTAGGACGTTGCCTTCCCAGGTACCGTCGGACTTGCCCATCCAGGTATCCACGGGCGGTTCCCCGTGGTCCGTCATGTGGATAATCCGATTGGTGGCGTCGAATGGGTAAACCATCAGCAGGTCGCCGGTACCCTGAGAGATCTGGAACGGCATGGTGTGGTAGGTGACACGCGGAACTCCCAGCATGAAGCACCTGGCTTCAGGGTCCGAGGCCGGCCACGCCGCGCGATTCTTATCGCGCTGCTCGAGCGCTTTCGGCAGGTACGGAATCTTTCCATCGCCCTTAATGACGCTCTTACCGGCCGGGATCGCGGCAATCGCGCCCAAGCCCCAGAAGTCGTCGAGAGCCTGCGCCGAATGCGCTTCCAGATTCCAGTTGGCGGTGTTCAACGCCTGCCAGATGCCGTTAAGATTGGGATGGCCCCCGATGGTCGCAGGCCGTTGCCCAGGCTGGGTTCGCGGGGCGTTGGCTTGTTTGGGGGCTTGTTTTGCCTGTTTGGCTGGCTGCGCCTGCTGCGCTTGCGCGACTGACATCAGCGCCGCCGCCAAGATCACGCCGATAAATCGAGATCGCATCTATCTATCTACTCCCTATTGTACGCCGTTGTTTTCGCTTCACAGAATAACACGCTGTGATTCAGGTAATGTAATATTGATTTGCGGACCTGGAGGATTACAGTGACCAAACGGATTCTGGCTTTCGGCGTAATCAGCATGGCGACGGTCTTCGCCCAGAATACGGGCGGAGGACGCGGACGCGGAGCCCCGCCGGCACCAGCCGAGCCCGGAACCGCCAAGGAACGGCAGCTCTGGGCGTACGACGTGAAGCCCGTCCCTAACTATGCGCCGCCCAAGACGCCTTGGGGCGAACCAGACCTACAGGGTATCTGGCCCATCAACCATCTGATCGCGGTTCCTCTTACGCGGCCGAAGCAGTACGGCGACCGGCTTTACAGGACGGACAAAGAATTTGACAGCATGACCGCTCGGGCCCGAGGCACGGGACCGATCCCAGATAGGGACTACCCGGACAGACTCATGCGTCAACTGTCGCTGATCGTCGATCCGAAAGATGGCCAGTTTCCCGCGCTCACCGAATATGGCAAGAAACTCCAGGCTGAGATGAAGAGCAGCTACAAACCGGGTGAGACTGTTTTTGATAGCGTCGACGACTTCAGCGCCTGGGATCGGTGCATCACGCGTGGCATGCCGGTTTCGATGGAACCGCGCAACTACAATAACGGCATCCGCATCATGCAGTCGCCTGGCTACGTGATGATCGTGCTGGAAATGGCGCACGAGGTCCGCGTCATTCCGACCAATGGAATGCCGCCCCTGGATCCCCAGATCAAGGAATATTTGGGCGAATCGCGGGGACATTGGGAAGGCAACACGCTGGTGGTCGAGACGACGAACTTTAACGGCCTGGTGGGACATACCAGCGCAGGCGTTCCCGGATCCCCCGGCCCACTTCAGCCGGAAACCCCGAACATGAAGATCACGGAGCGGTTCACGCGCGTGGCTCCGGATACCATCGAGTTCACGATGAAAGTCGAGGATCCGACGGTTCTGGCTACGGGCTCTTACACTGTGGCGTATCCGATGTTCCTCGACAACAAGTACGAGATGTTCGAGTACGCCTGCCACGAGGGAAACACTGCCGTGCGGAACTACATCGAAACGTCGCGTTTCGAACGCACGCACCCCAAAGCGGCCGAGAAGAAGTAACCGGCTCCTCACAAAGAAACAAAGGAGAACACCCTTTGAAAAAAGCGCTGTTCATGACCATGGTTGCGTTGGGCGTGACCGCGTTTATGCTGATGGCGCAAGACGCCTCGAGGTTCAATGGCACCTGGAAGGGTGAAGACGGCGGCCAAATACGCAAGCTGACCTACAAGAACGGCGTCGTGTATATGGAAGAGACGCAAAAGAGCGGTATGGTGATCTTGCGTCAATATCCCACCCAAGGACAGGAAGTCACCATGACCGAAGGCGTCTGGAAGGACGCCAAGGCCACGGGCAAAATGGAAGGCAATAAGCTAGTCGTCGAAACCACCCAGGGCAACGGGACGCAGTGGCACGATGAATGGACCTTGGCGGAAGACGGCAAGAGCTATTCGGCCTTGCGGCAGAGGGTCGGCGGCGGTGGCGGCAAGGCCGGTGGCAAGGGCACAGGTGGGGGCGGCGCACCGGAAACCTTTACCAAGATTCAGTAGT
>Ga0068855_100004389_pt1 | contig 17238 bp, 15 predicted proteins | sample KBSCornC52_FD_66592 | JGI IMG/M metagenome (GOLD analysis project Ga0068855, IMG submission 66592) | Corn rhizosphere microbial communities from Kellogg Biological Station, Michigan, USA - KBS Corn C5-2 | ecosystem: Host-associated > Plants > Roots > Rhizosphere > Soil ...
CTCAACGACCTGACTCCTGCGCGGCGCTTTGGCTGGCGCACCTGGTTGATGGCCGCCGCGGAGGGAGGCCAGGGGGACGTCGGGACGTGGTCCGAACTGGGGCAAGCGCTGGGCCTGGCGCCCCTGGCGCCGGCGGAGAGTGACACGATGGCGTGCACGAGATGATCGGCGGCCTCGCCGTTCTGTCGTTGCGTAGCGCCGGGCTGCCGCGCAATATAGGCGCATGATTCGCTCCGCCTTGCTTCTCGTCCTTTTTGCTTTGTCGACGGCCCCGTTCGTGGGGGCTGCCGATACTGCGCCCGCGGCAGCGGCAGCGACGTTCGCGGCGCCGAAAAATATCTCCGTGAATGACGCCGACAAGCTGCTGAAGTCGAATCCGAAGGTCGTGGTGCTCGACGTCCGCACCGCGGACGAATTCAAGGCAGGCCATATCCCCGGTGCGAAGAATATCGACTTTTTCAGCGACGACTTTGCGAAGCAACTGGGCGCGCTCGACAAGAGCCAGACCTACCTCGTCCATTGCGCGGCAGGCGGCCGCAGCGGCAAGGCCTGCAAGCTGATTGAGCAACAGCAACTGCTGCCGTCGGTCTATCATCTCAACGAGGGCTTCAAGGCTTGGGAGAAAGCCGGGAAGCCAGTCGAGAAATAGCATTACTCTCGGGGAGAGTGTTCGAGCCGGCGAGGGGGGAGGGTGAGACCCGGAACCCACTCGCCTTCGAGCATTACTTTCTGCGCGAAGGATGGGCGGCCAAATTCGTGACGCTGCAGTTGCGCGGCCACCATGTCCACGGCGGTACTGGCCAGCGCTTCGGCGCTTTGGACGACGCCGGCGACTTGGGTCATGCCGGGTTCTCGATTGAGCGAAACGAAGGCGATTTTTTGCGGGACGCGCAGCCCGGCGGATTCGAGGAAGCGGCGGCGATCGCCTTCCAGAAAGATGGCGGTGTCGGCCTTGCGAGTTTTGAGCCATACGGTGATCGCCGGGTGGTCATCGAGATCGCCGAGATAGATGAGCCGGGCGCGTTCGGCCGCCGGCGCGGGGCTGTGGACGAGATAGCCGGCGCGGAGGCGGCCTTGGGTGCGGCCATCGATGGAGGGCGAAAGCAGCAGCGCCGGCCGGCGATAACCGGCTTTGCGAATCTGGCGCAGAGCCAGGTGGATGAGTTGGAGGTGATCGAACTGCACGCGGGCCAGGCCCCGGTTTTGCAGCGAGCTGCCGAGCAGCACAGCGGCGAATCCCGTGGCGTCGAAGGGGAAATGGGGCAGGGGAGGTTTGATGTCCGGCGCGAACAGGATACCGCGGATGCCGCGAGCCTGCAGGATCGCGCGCAAGCGGGGGGTGGTCATGCCGGGCGCGCGGAGAAAGAACTCATCGAGCCGATAGCCGAGCCGCTCAGCCCGGGCGCGGGCGTGATCGCGCCACGGCACGAGCAGCGGAATCGGCCGGCTGCCGGGATGCGTCCAGACGAAGGCGAGGTTCTCTCGATAATCGGAAGCCCGCCGCTGGCGCAGGGCCTTCATGACCGAGCCAAGCGCGGGGTTGGTGTGGTAGCCGAGCTTTTCCGCCGCAGCCCGGATGCGCTCGGCGAGTTGCGGCGAGACCCCGCGCTGCTGGCGCAGGGCGCGGGACACCGTCATTTTCGAGACGCGACAGGCGCGCGCCACGTCATCGAGGGTGTGGGCGCGAGGGCTGGTCATGGAGGAGACGTTACAGTAACGTGGATTGCGAATGGAAGCGACGAAGACGATTCGTTAGTTGACTGTGGTCACTCGCTTCCCACGTTTCACTCCCGGTCCCCCGTCATATGAAATCGCTTTTCCTGGTCCTCTTCACGATCGCCACCTCCACCGCGGTCGCCGCCGACTCCCTCCTCGTCGAAGCTGAAAGCTTCAAGGATCCGGGTGGTTGGTCGCTCGACACCCAGTTCATCGAGATCATGGGCTCGCCGTATTTGCTCGCCCACGGTCTCGGCGTGCCGGTGAAGGATGCGACGACCACCGTCACATTCCCCAGCACGGGTCAATATCACGTCTACGTGCGCACCAAGGATTGGGTGGCGCGCTGGAAAGCTCCGGGCACGCCGGGTAAATTCCAGCTTTTGGTCGATGGCAAGCCGCTCGGGGAAACCTTCGGCACGAAAGGCGCGGACTGGAACTGGCAGGATGGCGGCACGGTCGACATCGCCAAGCCGCAGACCACGCTCGCCTTGCACGATCTCGCCGGCTTCGATGGCCGCTGCGACGCTGTCTATTTCACCAAGGAGGCCGCCGCTCCGCCCGAGGGAGGCGAGAAGCTGGCCCAATGGCGGCGCACTGCGCTCGGCCTGCCGGAAAAGCCGATCGAGGCGGGCAGCTACGATCTCGTGGTCGTCGGCGGCGGTTACGGTGGCATGGGCGCGGCGATTTCCGCGGCGCGCATGGGCTTGAAGGTGGCGCTCATTCAGGATCGCCCGGTGCTGGGCGGCAATGGTTCCAGCGAAGTGCGGGTGTGGGCGATGGGCGGCATTCGGCGCGGCCAGTATCCGAACATCGGTGAAATCGTGGAAGAATTTCAGGACAAGGCGAAGGCTTCGCCGGGGACGAAGGAAGAGTTTGGCGATGACCTCAAGGAAAAGGTCGTGCGCGCGGAAAAGCACATCTCGCTCTTCCTCAACAATCACGTGATCGCTTCCGAGATGACCGACAAGACACACATCGCCGCGGTGATCGCGCTCGATACCCGGACGAGCGAACGCCGCCGGTTTGAGGGCAAATTCTTCGTCGACAGCACGGGGCATGGCACCGTCGGCGCGCTTTCGGGTGCGGAATCTACCATCCGCGAAACCGAACACATGGGCATGAGCAATATGTGGCGCTGGGACATGACCGATGCCCCGCAGCCGTTCGCGCCGATCTCCTGGGGGCTCGATCTCGAAATGAAGGATTTTCCGTATCCCCGGCGCGGCCATGCGGAGTGGTTCTGGGAGGGCGGTTTCAATGTGCACCCGATCACGGGACTCGAGGCGACGCGGGACTGGAATTTGCGGGCCGTCTTCGGCGCCTGGAATGCGATGAAGAACAAGGAGGGCAAGGATGAGCATGCGAACGCGAAGCTCGAATGGGTCGCCTACATCGGCGGCACGCGCGAGTCGCGGCAGCTCATTGGCGACGTGGTGATGACCCGCGAGGACGTCGAGCAGAAGAAGCCGTTCCCCGATGGCACGGTGCCGACCACGTGGGATATCGATCTCCACTACCCGAAAGAGCAGTATGCGGCGAAATTCCCGGACAATCCGTTCATCTCCAAAGCCCAGATGGACAAGAAGGTGGACCGCCAGCACGGCTACCCGGTGCCGTACCGCTGCTTCTACTCGAAGAACATCGAGAATCTTTTCATGGCGGGCCGCGACATCAGCGTGACCCATGAAGCGCTGGGCACCGTGCGGGTGATGAAGACCGGTGGGATGATCGGCGAAGTCGTCGGCAAGGCGGCTTCCATCTGCGTGAAAAATCAGTGCACTCCGCGCACGATCTACGAGCGGTATTTCCCCGAATTGCAGCAACTGCTGGCCTTGCACGGGGCCGCGCGGCGCGAAACGGTGAACAGCCCGATCACGCTGCCGGCAGGTTACAGCGCGCCCCCGCCGGTGGTGGACAAAAAGGGCGGGGCGCCGGGCATTGCGGTGGCCAGTCTCCCCGGCTTGGTGATGGACGATGCGCAGGCGAAGACGACCGGCAAATGGACCGAAGGCTCCGGGTTGCCGGATTACGTCGGCAACGGCTATCGCTATCGCGGCCCGAAAGAGGTGGGGACCGCGCGTTATGAATTCAAGATCGACAAGGCGGGCGCCTACGAAGTGCGCATGAACTACGGCGAGAACGAGAATCGCGCGAGCAACGCGCCGGTGACCGTCGAGAGCGCGGAAGGGTCGAAGCAGGTCGCGGTGAACGAGCGTGTCAAGTCGCCGTTGCCCCAGGGTTTCATCTCGCTCGGCAAATTCCGCTTCGAGCCAGGTCGCCCGGCCGCGGTGGTGATCGGCTCCGGCCCGGCGAATGGCAATGTGGCCGCGGATGCGGTGCAGTTGCTGCCCACGCCGTGAGGCCAGAAGTGCTCAGTAATCAGTGCTTGGTGCTCGGTATCGTAAGCGCACGTCTCTCCACTAAGAACTAAGCACTCTCCCCCCACGTGTTCCGCCGCACGCTCCTCCAGATCTACCGGCTCGCGATCCTCGTCGCGATCGCGTGGATCGTGCGGGCGCACTATGTGCGGCTGCGGATCGAGGGGAATTCGCCGATCACGATCGAGGAGGTGCGGGCGATCTTTCCGAAAGCGACGGAACTGCGGGCCGACGCGGGAGAGCGCGCCGGGATGTTTGTCTGGGACGGCACCGGACACCAGCTCGGCTATGTCCTGCGCACTTCGCCGCTCACCGATGACGTTATCGGCTATCGCGGCTGGACGGATACGCTCGTCGCCTTCGACCCCGCGCTGCACGTAATCGGGGTGCGGCTGCGTTCCTCTCAGGATACGGCCGAGCACGTGCAAGACATTCGCGAGGATCGTTACTACTTCAAAACGTGGAATGGCAAATCGTGGGATTCCGTGGCGCGAACGACGCCGGAGCAGGCGGGAATTGAGGGCGTGAGCGGCGCGACGATGACGAGCATGGCCATGGCCGAAGGCATCATGCGACGGCTGCGGGCCGCGGATGCCGCGCTGGCCTTGCAGCCGCCACCGATTCGTTTCAAATGGGTGGATGGCGGGCTGGTGGCAATCATCGTCGGGGCGCTCATCCTGGCGTTCAAAGGGACGCACGGGCGGCCGTGGTTGCGGCGCGGATTTCAGGTGCTGGTCATCGGTTATGTCGGTTTCTTTGCCGGCGCGCCGCTGGCCCAGTCGCTCTTCGCCGGTTGGGCGGAGAATGGCGTGCCGTGGCGAAATGCACCGGCGCTGGTCTTGCTGGCCGCGGCGGCGCTGGTGGTTCCGTGGGCAACGCGCAAACCGCTCTATTGCCAGCACCTCTGTCCGCATGGCGCCGCGCAGGAGTTGCTGGGGCATTTCGCGCCGCGTCGCTGGCGCATGGCGTTGCCCAAAGGTTTCGCCGCTGGTTTGCGCTGGCTGGCGCCGCTGACCCTCGGCCTGGTGGTCATCATTACGATGGTCGGGTTGCCGCTGGACCTCGCGCATCTCGAACCCTTCGACGCCTACAGCCTGCGCGCAGCCGGTATCGCGACCATCACCATCGCGGTGGTGGGATTGATCGCCTCGTTCTTCGTGCCGATGGCTTACTGCCGGTACGGTTGTCCGACGGGGGCGCTCCTGGAGTTCATTCGCGCGCATGGGGCGACGGACCGTTTCGGCCGTCGCGACATCGTCGCGCTGCTGCTGGTGGTGCTCACGGAAGGGCTCGCCTGGAAATACCAGGTGCTGCACGCGTGGATCTTCAGCACGACTTGACCGCGCCTCTGGCTGGACAAACCGCCGCGCGTTTTCAAAAGTCGGCGTTCCATGCCGCCAACCAGTGAGTTTAACGCCAAACCGATCGTCGCGAGTTATTGTACGACGTTCCTGAAGCCGGAGATGCGGCACATCTACCGGCAGGTCACCGGCCTGCAGCGGTATTCGACCTTTGTGATGACGCGCGAGCGCATGTGCGAGGAGCAGTTTCCTTTTTCCGGCGTCGAACTGATCCCGCGGGCCCGGAAGAACTTCCTCAAGCGCTTTTACCTGAAATACATTCGCAAGCTGCCACCGGTCTATTACCGCGGTGAATTGCAGGTGCTGATCAAGATGCTGAAGCGGCGGCCGGCCGATGTGATGCATGCCTACTTTGGTCACACCGGAGTGCACCTGCTGCCATTCATCCAGGAATGGGACAAGCCGTGTATCGTCTCCTTTCACGGCATGGACATCCAGGCCCGCCCGCAGCAGGAGGGCTACGATGCGCAGATGCAAGGGCTCCTGCGGACCGTGCCACTGGTGCTCGCGCGCTCGAAATCGCTGATGGACGGTCTCGAACGTCTTGGTTGCCCGAAGGAGAAGCTGCGCTTGAACCGCACGGGCATTCCGCTCGAGCAATTTCCTTTTCAGCAACGCCCCATGCCGGTGGACGGCTCCTGGCGTTTCGTGCAGGCCTGCCGGTTGATCGCCAAAAAAGGCCTTCGCACGGCCATCCACGCTTTCGCGAAATTCCATGAGCAGCACCCGAAGTCGCACTATTGCATCGCCGGCGACGGGCCGATGAAAGCGGAGTTGGAAAAGCTGATTGGTGAGCTCGGCTTGAATGAAGCCGTGGAGCTGCGCGGGTTTCTCTCACAGGAGGATCTCGCGGCACTCTATGCGCGGTCGCATATCTTTTTGCACCCGAGCGAAATGCCGCCGGATCAAAACCAGGAGGGCGTACCGAACTCGATGCTCGAGGCCATGGCCACGGGGTTGCCGGTGGTGGCCACGACCCATGGTGGCATTCCCGAGGCGGTGACGCACGAACGCACCGGCCTGCTCGTGCCCGAGCGCGATCCGGAAGCGCTTTTCCAGGCGATGGGCCAGATTACGGCCGAGCCGGACTCGCTTTATATCCTCGGCCAGGCGGCCTCGCGGGCGGTGCGCGAGGAATTCGAGCAGGGCAAACAGATCGAGAAGCTGGAGAGTTACTACGACGAAGCGCGGGCGATCGGCGGAGCCCGAGTCCGCACGAGATAGACGATACGATGCCCGCTGAGCCGCATTCCTTTGCGTATCTGTTCGAACGCTTTCCGTCGTTCGTGCAGACCTTTGTCTATCGCGAGGCGGTGGAGATGGTGCGGCAGGAGATGAACCCGTGGCTCGTGTCCCTGCGCCGCCCGGATGATCCCGGCGATCTCGCGGAGAAGTTGGATGTCGAAGTCTTCTATGCGCCCGAGGAAAAGGAACTGCGCGCCGAGGTCGATGACCTGCGCAAACAGCGCCGGCTCCCCTGGCGTTCCCACAAGGCGATTCCCCGGCATCGGAACGAACCCGATGCGCAACGGATGTTCGAGGCGATCTGGCTGGGGCCGCGGCTGCGCGAGAAGGGGATTCGCCACGTGCACGCGCATTTCGGGGGTGTCGCCGCGCGCACGGCTTGGTGGCTGCGAAAACTCTTCGGGATCGGCTACAGCTTTACCGGTCACGCCAACGACATTTTCTGCGATACGGATTTTCCGGTGAGCAATGCCGACCTGGTGCGCGCGGCGCGCTTCGTCGTAACCGAGACGGATTATGCGCGTCGCTGGATGGAGAAGAAATATCCGTGGGCGAGGGGAAAGGTTTTCCGCGTTTTCAATGGTGTGGCCATCGATGGTTTCCCGGCGAAAGAACTCGCCTCCGGCCTCCCGCGGGTCATTTCCGTGGGACGTTACGTGGAGAAGAAAGGCTTCGGCGATCTCATCCAGGCGTGCGGGCTGCTCCGCGATCGCGGCATCGATTTCGTGTGCGGGATCGTCGGCGGCGGCCCTCTGGAGGCGCAATTGCAGGCGCAAATCACCGAGTCCCGGTTGGAGCAGCAGGTCCAATTGCTCGGTCCGCGCTCGCAGAATGAAGTGCGGCGCCTGCTCGCTGCCGCGCAGCTTTTCGTGCTGGCGTGTGTGCCGGAAAAGGATGGCGGCAGCGATAACCTGCCGACCGTTATCATGGAAGCGATGCTGGCCCGCACGCCGGTTATTTCCACGGAGCTGGCGGGTGTGCCCGAGATGATTACCCCCGGATTGGATGGCCTGCTGGTGCTGCCGCAAAATCCGGTGGCGCTGGCTGAAGCGATGGCGGAGTTGCTGACAGATCCATCCCATGCCGAACGCTTGGGACAAAAAGGCCGGACTACCGCCGAGGAAAAATTCGCCGTCGACAAGACGACTGGTATCTTAAAACACCTCTTGGCGGAGCATGCTCCCATGGTCATTCCAAGCGCCGCGCACCGGTTGGATCCGTCCATTCCCGCTCCCAGTGTCTTCACCAGATTGTTACAGCTCTTCCGATAAATGATTTTTGTAGGTAAAACCCCGGAGCTCGGTTGACATTGTACCACTGACCGTCCACCCTCCGCGCCAAACATCCTGTGCCCACGTCATTCGTGGGCATAATTTCCCACTTTGATGCTCCCACCCCGCACGAAGAAACTACCGTTAAGCTTGCTGGTTTTTGCCATTTGCTCGCTTGGACTCACCCTCGAAACTTTTGCCGGCGACGCCTACAAGTGGTCGGTCCAATATCTGATCGACAATAGTCGGACGATCTTTGGCCGGCCGCAGAAGGTCTCGCCGCGACACAATCGTGGCCTCGCCATCTCGCCAGATGGCAAGTACCTCTACGCTGGCTATCACCATAGCTTCAACAACTCCGGTGAAGTGCGGCGTATCCGGATTGACGTTCCTGATTATGACCGCGCGACCGAGGCGCTGCTTCCCGGTGTGTTCGCCAAAGCGATCACCACCGATGACAAAGGCCGTGTCTACATTTGCGACCGGGCCGGTATCTACGTCTACGACGCGACGCTCGAGCACCGGATGATGCGGATCGCCACCACGGCGTGCGAAGGCGTGGCAGCCGCTCGCGAAGGCGGCCAGCTCGTCCTTTACGGGACGGACCGTGAGGACGGCACGCTCAGCCGTTGGGTGATGCAGGAATCCGGCGCCGACGTGACTGCGGCGACGCTCAATGGGTTCGAGGGCTCCGGCGTGATCAAGGTGCCCGGCGCCTATGATCTGCGCGGGATGAAGATCGATGCCAAGGGCAACTTCTGGATGTGTGATTTGAAGGGCAACAAGGTCTTCCGCATGGGCCACAACGGCAAGGATGTGAAATCGGTCGCCGTACCGCTTCCTCTGGATGTGGCGATCGATGGTGAGCGGGTGTTCGTGACGCGTTCGACCGAGCGGGCGATCTCCGTGATCGACACCGAGATGAACGTGATCGGCAGCCTGAATGTGCCTTGGGAGGAATTGGAGCTGACACCGTTTGGCAACAGCCACAACGGAGCACTGGCCGGCATCGTCGTCGTGCCTGGCAAAGGTTTTTTTGTCGCGAACGAGGCGGGTGAGACTGCCAATCAGCGCTCCACTTACGGACGCATTGACGAGCATAGCGATTTCGTCAACGGCAAGCTGTATCGCGATATCTTCGAAGACGACAACGAGCCGATTCTGCGCGCGACCGAAGTCGAGACGGCGCCGTAATCACTCGGAAGATGTTTTGAGGGACGACGTCGTTGCATCGGCGTCGTCCCGGTAAGCAGCGGTGATGTGGCAGTGTGGTGGGATGATATTTCGCCCGAGGTGGGGCGATGATAGATCGGGGCGTCTGATCAGGCTTCGCGGTTTTTTTTCGCGGAGTTGGCTTTCGAGGGGGAGGTTTTCAAGGGGGGGGGGCGATGTCGTTCCCGGCGGTCCGCCATCGGTGAAATGATGGTGAATATCCAGGAGAGCGCGGACGGGGCATTCCGGGGAGCGCACTCGTCTCGAGTGCTGGCGAAGGCGTCCCCGCCTTCGCGGAATTTTCGAGCAGTTTGAATCTAAACAGACGGCTGGCGACCAGCGTAGGTGGATCGCGATCTCCGAGCGCGATGGGTACATCCAACGCGGGGAGCGCCACCTTTCCTCGGAGAGACGCCTCCGGCGTATTTGTTGTCATGCCGCTCGAGATTAGCATCCACCAGCGCGCCATCTAAATTGAGACTGCTCTAAAATCTCCGCTCTTCTCTTCGCCCTATCGTAGGAAAGTTCGTTTCGGCGAGACGCCGAAACCAGCACTCGAGACGAGTGCGCTCCCCGGAGTTCCGCTTCCACGATTTGTCCAAATCCATCATTTCACCGATGATCGACCACAAGGGTGGGTATTGAGGAATGAATATCCGTTTTGTGAATGAAAATAGAGTGGAGGTTCTGGAAGTACGCGGCAAGACGTAGGTCGCGGCGGGTACTTTCCAGCTGCTTCAGCCAGGACTCGAGGAAAGGGGCGCAAATAAAATTAGGCAAGGCATTGCCGCAAATTTGCCGCAGCGAATGAGGCTACCTCCTGAATGTGAATTTATTGCTTTGCAACGACCGGGGGAGGGCGTTAAATCCCGGCCCCTTTTTAAGAGAAAAAGCGGAGCTTGTGAAAAAATTCACAAAGTTCTTGCCACAATTCCAAACGCATTGTTTTATCTCCCCAGCATCGCCTGAAGTTCGTCTGCGCATTAGTGCCCCGGCGCAGGGATTTTAGAATCCGGTCGAGTTATCGGCCACCGGTCTTCTCGCTTTGCCCAACCAGGAAAATGACCCTTTCTCCTCAACACAGCACCTGGTCCACCGTTCGTCGGTGGGTCCAACTCATTTTTGTTTGCTGCGCGATGCTTGGCATCAGCAGTTTCGCCACGGTTGCCGTTCGTGCAGCCGAAGCTGCCCCAAAGACGGCCGAGGTGGTGACTACCTCAAAAACGGCAGAGGCCCATGAGGTGGCGCAGGAAAAAGAAAAACTGGAAGAGCACGAAGGCCTTCCGCCGAACTCGCCAGTTCTTCTTGATCTTGGTATTTTCAAGGTCACCAGTTCCATGGTTTGGACTTGGGTCATTGCCCTTGGTATCATCATCTTCGCGCGGTATGCGACCCGGCAGATTAAAGAGGTTCCGGACGGTGCGCAGAATTTCTGGGAGTGGCTCGTGGAGAGTCTGCGGGACTTCCTCGAGAGCATCATCGGTCGCGAGTTGGTGAAGAAGACATATTGGTTCTTCGCCACGCTCTTTATCTTCATTCTCTTTGCCAACTGGGCGGGTCTCATTCCCGGCGTAGGTACGATCGGGTGGGGGATTCCGGATGCCCAAGGTGGTTTGCATCATATTTCCCGGCCGCTCTTCCGAGGGGTGAATGCGGACCTGAACATGACGTTGGGTATGTCGCTGCTGTTCTTTGTTCTGTGGACCGTCTGGGCCTTCCAGGCCAACGGCTTCGGTGGCATGATCCTGCATATCTTCGGCCCCAAGGGTCAGATGACGAACATTTGGGCGAAGGCAGGGATGATCGTGATCTTTGCGATCGTCGGTGTTTTGGAAGTGATTTCCATCGCCTTCCGCCCCGTTTCTCTCAGCTTCCGTCTCTACGGCAATATCTTTGCCGGTGAGAACATCCTTGAGTCGATGTCTAACATCGTGCCCGGGCTCTCCTGGCTGATCCCGATTCCCTTCTACTTCATGGAGTTGCTCGTCGGTATCGCTCAGGCGCTCGTCTTCATGCTCCTCACGGCGGTCTTCACCATGTTGATCTGCCAGCACGAAGAGGATCACCACTAAGTCATCTTACCAAACACTTTCGGCAGTCGGACCGTGCATGTCAGCGGGGGCTGTCGGGAAAACCAAAACCAAAAAGGAAACATCAATGAACATCGCAACCATCCTCGCTGAAATGAGTGGGAGCATTCACGTTGGTCTCGCGGCGCTTGGCGCAGCGGTCGGCGTGGGTCTCATCGGTATGGGCGCTTCGTCGGCGGTGGGCCGGAATCCCGGTGCCGCTACCCCGATCCTCGTCCAGGCGATCCTGAGCACGGCCTTCGCTGAAGGCATCGTGTTCTTCGCCATCTACCTCGTTCGAGGCTAAGACTCGAGGGCGCGGGGTTGGCGACAGCCCCGCGCCAGTTTCCTCGGATTTTCTTCTTTTTAACCTATGACTTTCTTACTCCCTCTCGCTGCTCAAGGCGGCATTGTTGATAGCTTGGCTCAGAGCGCCAAGGAGACCGGCGAAGTTTTCGGCGTCAATGCGTGGCTGCTCTTTTCGCAGATCATCAGCTTCTCCATCGTGGCGTTCCTGCTGCACTATTTCGCCTACCAGCCGATTCTCGCTGTGTTGGAAGCCCGCCGGCAGAAGATCGCCGAAGGTTTGGCGAACGCGGAAAAGATCAAAGTGCAGCTCGCCGAATCCGAGGCGCGCGTTCAGGAGATCCTGACCAAGGCCAATGCCGATGCACAGCGTTTGATCGACGAAGCCCGCGCCAGCGCGCAGGTGGTCGCCGACCGGCGTACCCAGCAGGCGATTGCCGAAGCCGAGCAGATCATCGCCAAGGCGCGTGAAGCCACGGGCATCGAACGCGAAAAGATCATGGCCGAGCTCAAGCGCGAAGTCGGGCGTCTCGTCATCGACACCACCTCCCGCGTCACCGGCAAGGTGCTCACGCAGTCCGATCAGAAGCGCATCAACGAGGAGGCCTCGCGCGAAGTCGCGGCCTGACGTCATGAAGCTCGACAAGGATTCACGCAAACTCTCGAAGCAGCTCTTCGCCGCCAGCTTCACCGATGGCAAGCTCGACGCGAAGCGCGTTGCCGCCATTGCCAAGGAAGTCGCCGGCAGCAAGCCGCGCAATGCGCTGGGCATTCTCAAGGAATACCATCGCCTCGTGCGTCTCGAAGCGGCCAAGCACCACGCCATTGTCGAGAGCGCTGTCGAGCTCGACGACGCCATGGCCAAGGAACTCACGGCCAGCCTCAAAGCCAAATATGGCAAGGACCTGCGCACGGAATTCAAGGTCTCGCCCGAATTGCTCGGCGGCCTCCGTATCAAGGTCGGGAGCGATGTCATCGACGGCTCCGTCCGCGAACGTCTCCGCCGCCTCGAATCCGAACTTATCTACGCCTAAGCGCCCCTCGCTCTCGCCTCTCGCCCCTAACCCCTTCTACCCAAACCTACCTTTCACATGAGCAGCATCCTGCAAGAACTCGAAAAGCAAATCGGCGGTCTCAAGACCAGCACGGCCAAGTCCAACGTCGGCATCGTGCGCGAAGTCGGTGACGGTGTCGCCAAGATCGAAGGCCTGAGCGGCGTCATGCTCAACGAGATGATCGAATTTCCCGGTGGTCTCTACGGCCTCGCCCTGAACCTCGAAGAGAGCGAAGTCGGCGCCATTCTTCTCGGCGACGAGAAGGACGTGGTCGAAGGCACGGAAGTGAAGACGACCGGCCGCCTCCTTTCGGTTCCGGTGGGCAAGGGACTTCTCGGCCGCGTGGTCGATTCACTCGGCAATCCGGTGGATAACAAGGGCCCGATCCAGGCGACGGCCAGCTACCCGGTGGAAAAGATCGCCCCTGGCATCATCAAGCGTAAGTCGGTCAGCCAGCCGGTGCAGACCGGCATCATGGCCATCGATGCGATGATTCCGATCGGCCGTGGTCAGCGCGAGCTGATCATCGGTGACCGTGCGACCGGCAAGACGACCATCGCCATCGACGCGATCATCAATCAGGCCCGGATCAACAAAGCCAACGAGGGCAAGCCGAACTTCCGCCCGCTGTATTCCATCTACGTTGCCATCGGCCAGAAGCAGTCGAACGTCGCGCGTTCCATCGCGATCCTCGAACAGGCCGGGGCGATGCAATACACCATCATCATTTGCGCGACCGCGTCCGACACGGCCACCAACCAGTATCTCGCTCCGTTCTCCGGCGCGGCGATGGGTGAGTGGTTCATGGACAACGGCATGGATGCGTTGATCGTGTTCGACGATCTTTCCAAGCACGCCGTGGCGTATCGCCAGGTGTCCCTGGTGCTCAAGCGCCCGTCCGGCCGTGAAGCGTATCCGGGTGACGTCTTCTATCTCCACAGCCGCCTGCTCGAGCGCAGCGCCCGCGTGGACGAGAAGAATGGCAACGGCTCGCTCACCGCGCTGCCGATCATCGAGACGCAAGCCGGCGACGTGTCCGCCTACATCCCGACGAACGTGATTTCGATCACCGACGGCCAGATCTACCTCGAAACCGACCTCTTCTATCAGGGTATCCGCCCCGCGGTATCCGTGGGTCTCTCGGTTTCCCGCGTGGGTTCCGCCGCGCAGATCAAGGCCATGAAACAGGTGGCCGGCAAGCTCAAGGGTGACCTCGCCCAGTTCCGTGAACTCGCGGCTTTCGCCCAGTTCGGCAGCGACCTCGATGCCAAGACCAAGTCGATGCTCGATCGCGGCGCCCGCATCGTGGAGCTTTTCAAGCAGGTGCAGTACAACCCACTCGCCACCGAAGTGATGGTCGCGGTGTTGTGGTCGATGCAGAACGGCTACATGGACGACGTCGCCGTCGACAAGATCAAGGACTTCCAGCTCAAGCTGCAGGAATACCTCACCACTCGCAAGGAAACCGTCCTCGGCAAGATTCGCGACAAGGGCCAGGTCGACGACGAGATCACCAACGACCTCAAGTCAGCGCTCGGCGATTTCAAGACCAGCTACCGCTAATCGAGAGCGGTGACTCTCAACCTTCAACTCTCAACTCTCAACTAATCGATGGCCGCTAATACCCGCGACATTCGGCGCCGGATCAAGTCCGTCAAAAACACGGCGCAGATCACCAAGGCGATGCAGATGGTTGCTGCCTCGAAGATGCGCAAGGCGCAACAGCTGGCCATTGATGGCCGGCCGTACGCCCAGTTGCTGAACAAGATCAGTGCGGCGGTGAACGAGATTCACGGTGACGAGAAGCATCCGCTGCTCCAGCAGCGTGAGGTGAAGAAAGAGCTCGTCATCATCATCTCCACGGACAAGGGCCTGTGCGGCGCGTTGAACACGAACCTGCTGCGCGAAGCGGCCAAGTTCGATCCGGAAAAGACGCTCTTCATTACTGGCGGCCGCAAGGCCGCGCAGTGGGCGGCTCGTTCCAGGCGCAACCTGATCGCGGAGTTTCAACTCAAGGACACGCCGTCCTTCGTGGAAACGAAAGTCATCTCCAGGATGGCGATCGAGAAGTTCCTCGATGGCTCGGTGGACAAGGTTTCCGTGCTCGTGACGCGCTTCGTGAATACGCTGACGCAGGAGCCGATCGTCTTCCAATTGCTGCCTGTCTCCGCGTTGCCGACGAATGCGAAGGACATGGAAGCGGCCCGTGAGGCGGGTGGAGTGGACGCCGAGTTCGAGCCGAACTCGCTGGCCGTGCTCGACGCCTTGCTGCCTTACTACGCGCACTTCGCCATCTATCGCGCGGTCGTCGAAGCCCGTGCGGCCGAGCACAGCGCGCGAATGGTCGCGATGAAGAACGCGACCGACAACGCCAAGTCGTTGATCAAGGATCTCACGCTCGAATACAACAAGATCCGCCAGGCGAGCATCACCACCGAACTTCTCGAAATCACCACCGCGCAAATGGCGCTTGGTTAACCTCCCGCATCCATACCCCGAACTCCGATCTTCCAATACCGATCTCCGAATAAATTATGAGCAATACCGGCACCATCGTCCAAGTCATCGGTCCCGTTGTGGACGTTGACTTTTCCGCGAGCACGCTTCCGAAAATTTATGAAGCGCTCGAAATCACGTTCGACGTGAATGGCGTTTCCACCCGCCTCGTCCTCGAAGTGCAACAGCACCTCGGCGAAGGCTGGGTCCGCGCCATCGCCATGAGCTCGAGCGAAGGCCTCAAGCGCGGCTTGAAGGTCACCGCCACCGGCAACGCGATCTCCGTGCCCGTCGGCGAAGGCGTGCTCGGTCGCGTGTTCAACGTCACCGGTGACCCGGTCGACGAGCGTGGCGAAGTGCCGCACACCAAGCGATATCCCATTCACCGTGCAGCTCCCACGCTCATGGACCAGGACGTGAAGGCGAACATTCTCGAGACCGGCATCAAGGTGATCGATCTGATCTGCCCCTTCACCAAGGGTGGCAAGGTCGGCGCGTTCGGTGGTGCGGGCGTCGGCAAGACCGTCGTCATCATGGAGCTCATTAATAACATCGCCAAGGGCCACGGTGGTTATTCCGTGTTCGCCGGCGTGGGTGAGCGCACCCGTGAAGGCAACGACCTCTATCATGAAATGAGCGAGGCCGGTGTTATCAACCAGCAGGACCTCAGCAAGTCCAAGGTGGCGCTGGTCTACGGCCAGATGAATGAGCCCCCCGGTGCGCGTCTCCGCGTGGCCCTCTCGGCTCTCTCCATGGCGGAATACTTCCGTGATGAGAAGAACCAAGACGTGCTCCTCTTCGTCGACAACGTGTTCCGCTTTTCGCAGGCCGGTTCCGAAGTGTCCGCGCTCCTCGGCCGCACGCCGTCGGCGGTGGGTTATCAGCCCACGCTCGCCGCGGAAATGGGCCAGCTCCAGGAACGCATCACCTCGACCACCAAGGGTTCGGTGACCAGCTTCCAGGCGGTTTACGTCCCTGCGGACGACTTGACCGACCCGGCGCCGGCCAACACCTTCGCGCACCTGGACTCGACGATCGTGCTCGAGCGTTCCATCGCGGAACTCGGTATCTACCCGGCGGTGGATCCTCTCGCTTCGACCTCGAAGGCGCTCGCGCCGGAAATCGTCGGCGAAGAACACTACGCGGTCGCCCGTGGCGTCCAGCGCGTGCTCCAACGCTACAAGGACTTGCAGGACATCATCGCCATTCTCGGCATGGACGAACTCTCGCCCGAGGATAAGCTCACGGTGTTCCGCGCTCGTAAGATCCAGCGCTTCCTTTCCCAGCCCTTCCACGTGGCGGAAGTCTTCACCGGCACGCCCGGCCAGTACGTCTCGATCGCGGAAACCATCCGCGGCTTCAAGGAGATCCTCGAAGGCAAGCACGACGACGTCGGTGAAACGAACTTCTACATGAAGGGCGGCATCGACATGATCAAGGGCTAGGGCCCGATTAGTTGATAGTTGAGAGTTGATGGTTGATAGCCACTGAATCTGATTTCAATGCGCCTGACCCATCAAAGCCCAACTCTTCGTTCCCTTTGGCGGGTGCGTTTGGCAGACGAACGCGCGGCTATCAACTATCAACCATTAACTATCCACTAATTCCCAATGGCTACACTTCGCCTCGAAATTGTTACGCCGGATAAACTCGCCTTTGAAGGCGACGTCGAATCTGTCGTCATTCCCGGCTCCGAGGGAGAACTCGGCGTGCTGCCGATGCACATTCCGCTGATGACGCAGATCAAGCCTGGCGAAGTGGTCATCATGCAGAACGGCAAGAAGGATTATCTCGCCGTCGGTGAAGGCTTCGCGACGGTCACGCAGACCAAAGTGAACATTCTCACTGACATGGCCATCGAGTGGCAGCACATCGATGAGACGGCTGCGGAAGCCGCCATTGAGCGCGCCAAGTCGACTCTCGCCGGTCGTCACGACCTCTCGGAGGAAGAAGTCGCGTCCGTCCAGGCCTCGCTGCTCAAGAGCCTCGCCCAGTTGCACGTCAAGCGCCGGCACCACAGCTAAGGCCTCGGCCCGCAACAAGAACCCATTCAAGAAGGGCGCTGCTTCGGCAGCGCCCTTTCTGTTTTCCGAGAGCAAGCGCCTGATCGGTGTGCTTGCCAGCCC
>Ga0068855_100004393_pt1 | contig 17231 bp, 14 predicted proteins | sample KBSCornC52_FD_66592 | JGI IMG/M metagenome (GOLD analysis project Ga0068855, IMG submission 66592) | Corn rhizosphere microbial communities from Kellogg Biological Station, Michigan, USA - KBS Corn C5-2 | ecosystem: Host-associated > Plants > Roots > Rhizosphere > Soil ...
CTGCACGCCCATGTCGTGCAGCGCCTGCAGCGAGGCCAGCGCGTGGGCCGGATCCTCCATGATCGCGCTCTCGGTCACCTCCAGGCACAGGTGGCGCGCGGCCACGCCTTCGGCCAGCAGCTGGGCGCGCACGAGGGCCGGCAGGTCCTGCTGCACGAGGTCGCGCGTGGACACGTTGATGTTGAGCGACATCTCCAGCCCGCCCGCGCGCCAGGCCGCCAGCTGGGCCACGCCACGCGCCAGCACCCAGCGGGTGATCGACTTGATGCAGCCCGTCTGCTCGGCGAACGGGATGAACTGGTCGGGCGGCACGAAGCCGCGCGTCGGGTGGCGCCAGCGCAGCAGCACCTCGGCGGACAGGCAGCTGCGGTCCGACAGCGAGATCTTGGGCTGGTACTGCAGGTAGAACTGGTTCTCGTCGACGGCGCGGCGCAGGTCCGACAGCAGGGACAGGCCGTGCTCGGTCGTTCGCGTCATCTTCTGCGTGAACGCGGCGTAGCCCGAGCTGGTCTGCTTGGCGACGTACATCGCGGAGTCGGCGTGGGCCATCAGCTCGGTGGGATTGGCGCCGTCCTCGGGGAAGGTGGCGATGCCGATCGAGCCGCTGACGTCCACCGTCTGGCCCTCGATGGTGACGGGCGTGTCCAGCGCCGTGAGCAGCTGGCGCGCCAGCAGCGCGGCGCCCTCGCGGCCCTGCGCAGGCAGCAGCACGGCGAACTCGTCGCCGCCGATGCGCGCGACGGTGTCGGTGGTGCGGCGCAGCTCGCGCGTCAGGCGGCCGGCCACCTGGTTGAGCAACTCGTCGCCGACGGGGTGGCCCAGCACGTCGTTGACGTTCTTGAAGCGGTCCAGGTCGATCAGCAGCACCGACATCGCGTGGCCCGTGCGGGTCGCGGTGCCCACGGCCTGGTCGAGGCGGTCGTTGAACAGCGTGCGGTTCGCCAGGCCGGTCAGCGGGTCGCGGAACGCGAGGTCGACGATGCGCGCCTCGCGCTGGGCCAGGCTGTCACGCATCTCGCCGAGGGCGGTGATCAGGCGGCCGACCTCGTCGCGGCCAGCCTGGGGCATCGGCGAATCCAGCTTGCCGTCGGCGATCTCGCGCGCGAGCGCCACGGTCAGCGCCAGCGGGCGCGTGATCGAGCGCGTGATCATCACCGCGCACATCAGCGCGACCACCACCGCCAGGCCCGAGAGTTCGAGCACGTACTCGCGGCTCTTGGCCTGCTGCATGCGGATGCTGGAGATCGTGGCGTTGGCCTGCGCGGACTTCACCGCCACCAGCGCGTCCAGCGCATACAGCATGTCGTTGAGCGCCGGCAGCGTCTCCTTGATCATGATCGGGCGCGCGGCGCCCAGATCGAGCTCCACCAGCTCCACCGTCTTCTGGAACGCGGCCTCGAAGCGGCCTCGCGTGGAGATCAGCCGCTCGACGACGACGGCATCCTCCACCGCATGGGCATCGGCCAGCAGCTGGGAAAGCGCGGCCTTCTGGTCGGCGAATTCGGTGTCGATCAGCGCATAGACGGGCACGCGGTCGTCGCGCTTGTCCAGCAGGAACAGCGTGTGCAGGTGCTGGGCGCCGGCCTGGGCGGCCTTCTCGGCCTGGCGTGCCAGGAGCACCTGGCGCAGGCTGGATTCGGCCACGACGCGGCTGGATTCGCCCACCAGCTCCGCCTGCTTGAGCACCAGCGCCACCACGCCGGCCAGCAGCGCCAGCAGCAGGCCGAACGCGAGCGCCAGCCGCACGGCGATGGGCGCGCTGCGGGCGATGCGGTTAGGCGTGGTCGACAGGTCGTCGGAGGCCATGGGTGTGGGGGAGACGGCTTCGCGCAAGGGGAGTCTGGTGGTTATCGACGCGTCGGGCCAGGAAATTGAGCCCTTGTCGAGTACGCCGGGCGCGACACTTCTCACGTTCTGCGGGCTTCAGCGACCCCGCCCTCGCGCCGATAGACCCTGGATGGACGCCCAGCTCGATCTCCTGCATTCCGACGCCGCCAACGACGGCCCCCCGCACGCGGGCGTGCGTCACGCGTGGGCACCCGCGCCGAGCGCCTCCGCGCCCGCGGCGTCCGCCAACGGTCCGCGCCTGGGCGAGCTGCTGGGCGCGCTGAGCCACGCGCTCGACATGACCGAGGGCCAGCCGGTTGGCCACTGCATGCGCAGCTGCTGGATCGGCCAGCAGGTGGGGCGCGCCATCGGCCTGTCGACCGCCGAACTGCGCGACCTCTACTACACCACGCTGCTCAAGGACTCCGGTTGCAGCAGCAACGCCGCGCGCCTGTGCGAGCTGTTCCTCACCGACGACCTCGCCTTCAAGCGCGACCGCCGCACGGTGGGCATGAGCCTGCCCAGCCTGCTGCACTTCGTCATCGCGCACACGGGCGTGGCGGCCGGCGTGCGCGAGCGCGTGCGCGCGATCGCCAATGCGGTGCAGAACGGCGGCGAGATCCACCGCGAGCTCACCGAGCAGCGCTGCTCGCGCGGCGCGCAGATCGCGCGCCAGCTGCGCTTCGGCGAGGACGTGGCCGACGCCATCCAGTCGCTCGACGAACACTGGGACGGCAGCGGCCAGCCGCAGGGCCAGGCCGGCAAGGAGATCCCGCTGCTGTCGCGGCTGGCGCTGCTGGCGCAGGCCGTGGACGTGTTCCACACCAGCGCCGGCCCGCAGGCCACGCGCGAGGAGATCGCACGGCGCAGCGGCCGCATGTTCGACCCGCGCCTGGCCGACGCCTTCGCCGTGCTCGCGCGCGACCCCGCGTTCTGGTGCCAGCTGGCCTCGGACGGCCTCGAGCAGGTGGTGCTCGAGATGGAGCCGGCGCAGCAGCTGCAGCCCGTGGACGACGACTACCTGGACGACATCGCCGCCGCATTCGGCCAGATCGTGGACGCCAAGAGTCCGTGGACCGCGGGGCACAGCGCCCGCGTGGGCCTGATCGCCGAGCAGGTCGCGCGCCAGCTGGGGCTGGGGGCACCCGAACGCCGATGGCTGCGCCGCGGCGCGCTGCTGCACGACATCGGCAAGCTGGGCGTGAGCAACCGCATCCTCGACAAGGCCGGCCCGCTGGACACGGCCGAATGGGCCACGGTGCAGCGCCACGCGATGCACACCGAGCAGATCCTCGGACGCATCGGCTCGTTCGGGGTGCTCGCGCGCGTCGCCGGCGCGCACCACGAGAAGCTGGATGGCACCGGCTATCCGCGCGGCCTGGATGCGCGCCACATCCGCGTGGAGACCCGCATCATCACCACGGCCGACATCTTCGACGCCCTCACCGCCGACCGCCCCTACCGAGCGGCGATGGCCACCGGCGACGCACTGCAGGTGATGCGCGACAGCATCGGCACGTCCATCGACGGCGATTGCTTCGCCGCACTGGAACGCTCGCTGGATGCGCTCGCACAGTTCAGCGCCTTCGGCGGACTGTGACCCGTCCGCGCCGCGGGGCCCCGCGGCAGCGGCCAGGCTTGCGGCAACGCCGCGTGCGACGCGGCAGGCTTACTGCATCACCGACAGCATGCGCTCGCCGAGCCAGCCGCCGGTGCCGCCGTTGTTCAGGCGCGCCTTGACGGCGGCCTTGTAGCTGCCCGCGGCGAAATTCCACGGGATCAGCGCCTGCACCGAGTGGGTGGCCCAGTGGCCGAAGCCGGCGGTGCCGGTGGACGAGCAGAACGCGTCGGCGGCGCCCACGGTCGGCGACGCGGTGTAGACGACGGCGTTGGTCGTCGGATTCAGCAGGACGATGTCCACGTCCATCCACGCGTTCGGGTTGCCGGCGGGGGCGTCGACCGCGCATTCGGCCGAGAACGTGATGATCAGGCGCGCGTTGGCGGCCTTGGTGAACACGTTGCTCTGCATGCCCGAGACGTCCACCTGCGACGTGCCGCTGAACGTCCAGTTGTCGGTGCCCACGGCATAGGCGAGGCTGTCGGCGCTCGCCGTCGTCGACACGAGGGCGGACGCGGCCAGGACGGCGGCAGCGGCGACGGCGCGGAACGGGGTGTTGGTCAATTGCATGTCTTTTCTCCTTGAGGTCCGGGCGATGGAGTCCCACTGCGGCTGCCCGGGTCGACCGCGGCGGGGATTTCCGGGACGAGTCGTCCCGCGGCGGCATCGGCATGCCGTCGTGAAATGCGTGAAGAGGGGAACGCTCAGTGCGCGGTGGCGACCTGCGGCACGGCCCTGCGTGACTGCGCGTCCAGCGCCTCGAGGCGGCGAGCGGCCTCCTGCGCGACCACCGCGTCCGGCAGCAGCCGCGCGGCTTCGAGCTCGGTGCGACGCGCGCCGGGGTCGCCCTCGGTGGCCTCCTGCGCGTACTCGAAGGCGAGCAGGCGCACGCGCGGCGATGCGTCGGACTGGTACAGCGTCCTGAGCATCTCTTCCGAAACCGCGCCGCCGCTGCGCGCCTGCACCAGCGTGTCGTAGCGCTCCGTCTCGGTGCCCCGCATCACGCGTGCCACGACGTCCTGCGCCTGGGGCGATTGCGCGACGCTGCAGGGCCGGTCCGTCGGCGTGGCTGCACTGATGCGGCGCGGCGATTCCGCGCGATCCGCGACGAAGGCGACGGCGTGTCCGGCCTGCCGGTCGATCTCGGCGAGCACCCATTCCAGCGGCTCGCCATCGACGTGCAGCGTCACCTTGCCGTCCGGCGCGACCGCAATCGTCGGCGCCGACGCGAACAGCGTGTGCGGCGCGGGCCGTTCGGCGCTCGATGCGTCGCGCGCACGGCCGGGCGGCGACGCCGCGGCGGCCATGCGCGCGCCCGCCCATCCGGCCCATCCGCAGGCCAGGCCGAACACCAGCACCCCCATCCATTGACGAAACATCGTTCGCGACATCACTGCACCTTCACTCGTTGCATGGACGAAAGATTACGCAGCGAGCGATCGCTGTTGATCCCCTAAAGGGACGACAGTCCCCTGTTTGTCGAGCTCATCAGCAAAGCGCGCGTCCTAACCAGCAAATAGAGCGGACAAGACGAATGCGAGCCGCGATGCGCCAGGACGCGCGCCGCGCGACGGCGAGCCGAATGCGAGTGGCCGCCCGGCGGCGCATCGACTAGAGTGCTGCCGTCACCCTTCGCCCACGCCCCGCACGATGTCATCCTCACGCACCGCCCTCCTCGCCCTCGGCCTCGCCGCGCTGCTCGCCGGCTGCGACAGCCTGGGTCCCACGCTCAAGGAGCAGGCCTATGCGATGGAGCGCTCGCGCGCCGGATTGCAGCGCAAGGAAATGGCGCTGGCGGACGGCACGCGCATGGTCTGGCTCGAAGGCGGCAGCGGCGCGCCGCTGGTGCTGGTGCATGGCTTTGGTGCCGACAAGGACAACTTCACGCGCGTCGCGCGCTGGCTCACGCCGCACTATCGCGTGATCGTTCCGGACCTCGTGGGCTTCGGTGAATCCGCGCACCGCGCCGATGTCGACTACCACTACGCCGCCCAGGCCGAGCGGCTGCGCGCCTTCGTGCAGGCGCTGGGCCTGTCACGCATCGACCTGGGCGGCAACTCGATGGGCGGCGGCATCGCGATGAGCTACGCCGCGCAGCACCCGACCGAGGTGGCCAGCCTGTGGCTCATCGACTGCGCCGGCATCGCCGAGGCGCCGCCCAGCGAACTCGCCAGGATCGTGACCACCACCGGCCAGAACCCGCTGATGATCACCAAGGAGAGCGACTTCCCGGCGTTCCTGAATTTCGTCATGAGCGACCCGCCGTACATCCCCGGCTCGGTGATGGACGTGCTCGCACGCGAGCGCATCGCCAACCAGGCGCTGGAAAAGCAGGTGTTCGGCCAGATCGCCACCGACTCGGTGAGCGCCTCGATCAAGGGACTGGCGACGCCGACGCTGATCCTCTGGGGCGACGAGGACCGCGCGCTGTCGGTCGGCACGGTGCCAGTGCTCAGGACGCTGCTGCCCAACGCCCAGGCCGTCGTGATGCCGCACATCGGGCATGCGCCGATGCTCGAACGGCCGAAGGAATCGGCCGAGGACTACCTGCGTTTCCGCGACGGGCTGGCGGCGAACGCATCGCGCTGAGGCGGGTGGCGTCGGCGCGTGAGGTGGATCCTGCGACTGCGCGCAGGATGACGGCTTGGCGACCAAGTCGCGAAGCGGCATCGGAGTGCAGTCGTGGAGCCACGCGGGTGCGCGGCCGTGCCGCCGCGCAGCGCCGACCAGCCGTCATCCTGCGCGCAGTCGCAGGATCCACGCCGGCCCGGGCGAACGGCGCCATCGAAGGCGCCTCAGAGATGCCGCGTCGCATCCAGCGCAGACGCCATCTTCCACGCGTCGCGCAGCTCCGCGCTCTGGACGCCCTCGACGACGCCGGCCGGCGCGCCGATGTCCTTCAGGGTCGCCGCGTCCAGCCGGTGCAGGCCGGAGTCGACCCACGCCTGGTCGATGCTCTCGCGCGAGACGACCGAGCGGCTGAAGTAGCGCAACGCCGATTCGAGCATGCGGCTGGCCAGGGACGGGCTGACGGTCGGGGTGATGGTGAACGTGGTCATGTGGATCTCCTTCTCGTGTTGGTAAGAATAGGACGAAGATCCTTGGGCGTATATCGACTGTTTCTGGCGAAGTTGGTAAGCTACCCTGACCAATGGCCCGCATTCCGCTCCAGTTCCTGCCCACCTTCGTGGCCGTCGCCCGTCTGCAGACGCTGCGCGCCGCGGCCGATTCGCTGCACCTGACGCACAGCGCGGTCAGCCAGCAGATGGGCGAGCTGGAGAGCCGCATCGGATTCCCGCTGTTCGATCGCCGCGGGCGCCGCGTCCATCTCAATGCCGCCGGGGAGGCGCTGCTGCGGCACGCCGGGCCGGCGCTGGCGCAGGTGGACGAGGGCGTGCAGGCCGCGTCCGCGGCGGCCCAGGGCGCGGCGCAAGGCATCCGCATCACGATGCTGCCGTCGTTCGCGCAGCGCTGGTTCCTGCCGCGGCTGGGGGCGTGGCGTGCGCGCCATCCCGACATCCCCATCGAGATCGAGGCCTCGGCCAATGTGATCGACCTGCAGCGCGACGGCTTCCACGCCGCGATCCGCACGGGTGTCGGGCCGTGGCCGGGGCTGGTGTCGGAACGGCTGTACGAATCCCCGACGCCGTTCATCGCGGTGGCCGCGCCCGCAGTGGCCAGCCGACTGCGCGAGGGCAAGCCAGCCGACCTCGCGCGCGAGCCGCTGCTGGGCGACAGCGAGGTGTGGGAGAAATGGTTCGCGGGCGCGGGCGTGCGCACCCGCGTGACGCCGGTGGCCTCGTTCAACGACGTCGGCCTGATGCTGCAGGCCACCGAGCAGGGCCTGGGCCTGTCGGTGGTGCGCGAGCTGCTCGCGGCCGACGCGTTGCGCGACGGCCGGCTGGCGCGGCTGTTCGAGGTGTCGGTGGTGATGGAGGGCGTGCAGCCCTACAGCTTCGCCTTCCCGCCGGCGCTCAAGGACTGGACCCCGCTGGTCGCGCTGCGCGCGTGGGTGCGCGAGGAGTTCGACGCCTCGCTGGCGACGCTGAAGACTATCGCGCGCTGACGCTCAGCCCGACCGGCTGCGCCGTCGCGGCCGCCGTCGTGGTCGCGACCGCCTTGGCCGGCCCCGCCTTGGGCGCCGAGAACAGCGCCTGCACCGGCTCGTCCTCGGGCAGGACGTAGACCACGCCGTGGGTGTGGCCCATCGTCGGGATCACGACCGACCAGAAGAATTCCTCGGGCACCACGACGCAGCCCAGCGACAGGCGCTTGTTGGTCGGGTCTTCGGTGGCCAGGCTGTTCACGCGCTGCATCTGCGAGATGCCCGGGCGCACGCGGTGGATCGCGATGCCGGTGTCGTAGTCGACCCAGACCACCGGCTCGCCGTGCAGGTTGCGGCCCGGTTGCGATTCGAAGCGGCCCGCGGGGGTCTTGCGCTCGTAGGGCAGCAGGTCGGACGGGTTCTTCTGGCCGGCGCCCGGCACCGGCACGTCACCGCGGCTCTGGCCCAGGATGGTGGACGATTCGCCCACGAGCCGGCCGCCGGCGCCGAACACGAAGATGCGCGCCGCCTTCTTGTCCACGATCACGAAAGGGCGTCCGTGGTCGTCCCCCTTCTCGCGGATCCAGTGTTCCACGTAGCGCGCGTCGGCCGAGGCGTCCACGCCCTCGAGGGCGGACAGGAGCTCGCCTTGGCGAGACGTCGGGTCGGTGAGCGCGAAAGCGGTGGAAGAGACCCACGCGACCGTTGCGGCGACTGCCAGCTTGCCCCAAAACTTCATCTCGACGGTTCCGTTCCTGCTCGTGGTCCCGGGCGGACATTGCGCGGGACGGGCACGACAACGCGCCCTTGTCCTACATGGTAAGGCGCGATGCTAAGGCCAATATCGAAGGTTTGCGGCAGGAATTCCCGCTTTTTACACGCTTGTACTCGACAGCATCGGGACGCTTCGCGCGTCAACTGACCGCAAGTCCGACCATCCTGTCGAGCAGCAAGGCCGCATGGACGCGGCGTTCAGAGCTCGGTGCGCAGCGCCCACACCTCGGGGAACAGGACCGTGTCGAGCATCTTGCGCAGGTAACTGACGCCCCCGGTGCCGCCGGTGCCGCGCTTGAAGCCGATGATGCGTTGCACCGTCGTCAGGTGGCGGAAGCGCCACAGGCGGAACGCATCCTCGAGGTCGGTCAGCTCCTCGCCGAGCTGGTACAGGTCCCAGTGCTGGTTCGGGTCGCGGTAGACGACCAGCCACGCGTCGCGCACCGCCGTGCTTTCCACGTAGGGCTGCGTCCAGTCGCGCTCGAGGTGGTCGGCCGGGATGGCCAGGCCGCGGCGCGCCAGCAAGCGCAGGCTCTCGTCGTACAGCGACGGGTTGGCCGCGGCCTGTTCCACCTGCGCGAGCAGATCGGGCCGGTGCGAATGCGGCTTGAGCATCGCCGCGTTCTTGTTGCCCATCGCGAACTCGATGCAGCGGTACTGCCAGCTCTGGAAGCCGCTGCTGGCCGCCAGGTAGGGGCGGATGGCCGAATACTCGGACGGCGTCATCGTGGCCAGCACGTCCCAGGCGTGCACCAGCTGCTCCATGATGCGGCTGACCCGCGCCATCATCTTGAACGCGGTGCCGAGCTCGTCGGCCGCGATGGACGCGACGGCGGCGCGCAGCTCGTGCAGCATCAGCTTCATCCACAGCTCGGACGTCTGGTGCTGCACGATGAACAGCATCTCGTTGTGGTCGGGCGAGAGCGGGTGCTGGGCGGTCAGCACCTGGTCCAGGTGCAGGTAGTCGCCATAGCTCATGTCCGACTGGAAGTCGAGCTGTGCGCCCTCTTCGGCGACGATGCGTTCGCCCCGCGGGTCGTCCGCCGCGCCGGCGCGCGCGGGCTCGGCGCCGTGGCCCATCGGGCAGCGGCCGGCGGTGTCGTTGGTCTGGCTCATGACGGCATTGTCTCGCTGGTGCCCCGTGCGTTCAGGTGACCGCGGAGCGCTTGTTGAAGCGCGCCTCGCGGTATTGCCCCGTCTCCATCACCTGCACCAGGTGCTCGACGGCGTCGAACACGTCGACGAAGCGCAGGTACAGCGGCGTGAAGCCGAAGCGCAGGATGTCGGGCAGCGCGGGGCCATGGGCGTCGGGCGCGGTGCCGGCGCGGAAGTCGCCGATGACGCCCCGCGCGATCAGCGCCTGCACGATGGCGTAGCCGTGCGCGGCGCCGTCGGCGCCCGCGTGCGTGAGGCTCACCTGGCTGCCGCGCCGGCGCGCGTCACGCGGGCTCGCGACCGCGAAGCCCAGCGCCGCGCAGCGCTCGTCGACCAGGGCGATGAACAGTTCGGTCAACGCGATCGACTTGGCGCGCAGCGCCGCCATGCCGCCCAGCGCGTCGGCGGCGTGCAGCGTGTCGACGCCGCATGCCAGCGCGGTCAGCGACAACACCGCCGGCGTGCCGCACAGGAAGCGCCCGATGCCGGGCGCGGGCTCGTAGTCCGGTCTGAACGTGAACGGCGCGGCGTGGCCCATCCAGCCTGACAACGGCTGCCAGAAGCGATCGGCGTGGCGCGGGTGCGCCCACACGAAGGCCGGCGCGCCGGGGCCGCCATTGAGGAACTTGTAGCCGCAGCCGATCGCGAAGTCGGCCCTGGCACCGCCGAGGTCGACCGGCAGCGCGCCGGCGGAGTGCGCGAGATCCCAGATCGCCAGCGCGCCCGCCGCATGCGCCAGCGCCGTCACGGCGGCCATGTCGTGGAGCGCGCCAGTGCGGTAGTTGACCTGGGTGAGCATCAGCAGTGCGACATCGGCGCCGCGGCCGCCGGACAGCCGCTCCGCGATGGCCGGCGGCTCCAGCAGTTCCAGCGTCCAGCCCAGCGTGCGGCACAGGCCTTCGGCGATGTAGAGGTCGGTCGGGAAGTTCTGGCGCTCGCTGACGATGACGCGGCGCGTCGGCGCGTCGGCCTGCACGATGCGCGCCGCGGCGCTGAGCACCTTGTACAGGTTGACCGAGGTCGAATCGGCCGCCACGCACTCTCCCGGCGCGGCGCCGACCAGGGCCCCGATGCGATCGCCCACGCGCTGCGGCAGCGTGATCCAGCCGGCGTCGTTCCAGCTGCGGATCAGGCCGTCGCCCCACTCCTGCTGCACCGCGGCGGCCACGCGCGCCGGCGTGGCGCGCGGCAGCGCCCCGAGGGAGTTGCCGTCGACATAGATGACGCCTTCTGGCAGCATGAACTCGTCGCGCAGCGGGGCCAGCGCGTCCTGGGCGTCGCGCCGCGCGCAGTCGTCTCTGGTGATCATGGGCGGTCGCTCCTTCAGGCCCCGAAAGTCATGTTGCGGGATGGGATGCGATTAGTTTAGTATTAAACTATTCATATCTCAAGCAATTGCCGCCGCGCAGGTCGCCGGCGCGAATGCTCTCCAGGATAGACGAGGACTGCAATGCGCATCGTCTGCATCGGCGGCGGCCCCGCCGGCCTCACCTTCGCCCTGCTCATGAAGAAGCTCGACCCGGGGCACGACATCACCGTGGTCGAGCGCAACCATCCATACGACACCTTCGGCTGGGGCGTCGTGTTCTCCGACGCCACCATGGCCCACCTGCGCCGCTGGGACGAGGAGACGGCCGGCGCCATCGAGGCCGCGTTCGCGCACTGGGACGACATCGTCCTCGAGTTCAAGGGGCGTTCGATCCGCTCGGGCGGCCACGGTTTCGTCGGCATCGGCCGCAAGCGGCTGCTCAACATCCTGCAGGCGCGCTGCGAGTCGCTGGGCGTCAAGCTCGAGTTCGACCGCGAGGTGCGCTCCGACACCGAGTTCCCCGGCGCCGACCTCGTCGTCGCCAGCGACGGCATCAACTCCGTGCTGCGGCAGAAGTACGCGCAGGCCTTCAAGCCCGACATCGTGCAGCGCCCCAACCGCTTCATCTGGCTGGGCACGAAGAAGCTGTACGACGCGTTCACCTTCGTGTTCGAGCGCACCGAGCACGGCTGGTTCCAGGCCCACGTCTACAAGTTCGACGCGCAGACGTCCACGTTCATCGTCGAATGTCCCGAGCACGTGTGGCTGGCGCACGGCCTGGACAAGCTCGACGTCGACGACTCGGTGGCGTTCTGCGAGCGCGTGTTCGCGCGCCACCTCGACGGCGCCAGGCTCATGACCAACGCGCGCCACCTGCGTGGCTCGGCGTGGCTCAACTTCCAGCGCATCAAGTGCGCGCAGTGGTGGATTCCCGGCGACCGTCGCGAGGCCGGCGCGGGCCACGCGCCGCTGGTGCTGATGGGCGACGCGGTGCACACCGCGCATTTCGCGATCGGTTCGGGCACCAAGCTCGCGCTCGAGGACGCGATCGAGCTCGCGAACCAGTTCAGGCAGGAGATGTCCACCCCTGGCTCCGGAGCGGCCGAGCGCAGCGGCCGCGGAGACATCCCTGCATCGGCGCTGCCCGCGCTCCTCGATCGCTACCAGGCGCTGCGCGCCGTCGAGGTGCTGCGGCTGCAGAACGCGGCGTGGAACGCGATGGAGTGGTTCGAGGTCTGCGGCGCGCGCTACTGCGATCCGCTGGAGCCCGAGCAGTTCATGTACTCGCTGCTCACCCGCAGCCAGCGCATCAGCCACGAGAACCTGCGCCTGCGCGACGCCGGCTGGCTCGAAGGCTACGAGCGCTGGTTCGCGCAGCGCGGCCGCGGCGAGCTGCGCGTGCAGGAAGCGGTGCCGCCGATGTTCACGCCGTTCACGGTGCGCTCCATCACGCTGAAGAACCGCGTCGTGGTGTCGCCGATGGCGCAGTACTCGGCGGTGGACGGCACCGTGGGCGACTACCACCTCGTGCACCTGGGCGCCCGCGCGATGGGCGGCGCCGCGCTGGTGATGGCCGAGATGACCTGCACGAGCGCCGACGGCCGCATCACCAAGGGCTGCCCCGGCCTGTACACCGACGCGCAGGGCGACGCCTGGGCCCGCATCGTCGACTGGGTGCACACGCACACCGATGCGCACATCGGCATGCAGCTGGGCCACGCCGGCGCCAAGGGCGCGACCCACCTCGGCTGGGAAGGCATCGACCAGCCGCTGGACTCGGGCGGCTGGCCGCTGATGTCCGCATCGGCCCAGCAGTACCTGCCCGGCGTGAGCGACTGGTCGCGCGCCATGACGCGCGCCGACATGGATCGCGTGCTGCACGACTTCGTCGCCTGCACGCGGCGCGCGGCGGCGGCCGGCTTCGACTGGCTGGAGCTGCACTGCGCGCACGGCTACCTGCTGTCGTCGTTCATCTCGCCGCTCACGAACCATCGCGAGGATGCGTACGGCGGCACGCTGGCCAACCGGCTGCGCTATCCGCTGGAGGTGTTCGCCGCGGTACGCGCCGCCTGGCCGGCGCAGTTGCCGATGTCGGTGCGGATCTCGTCGCACGACTGGGTGGAAGGCGGCATCACGCCAGCCGACGCGGTGCAGATCGCGCGCGCCTTCAAGGAGGCCGGCGCCGACCTGATCGACTGCTCGTCGGGCCAGGTCAGCAAGCAGGAGCAGCCGATCTACGGCCGCATGTTCCAGACGCCGTTCGCCGATCGCATCCGCAACGAGGCGGGCATCGCGACGATCGCCGTCGGCGCGATCAGCGAGGCCGACCACGTCAACAGCATCATCGCCGCCGGCCGCGCCGACCTGTGCGCGGTGGCGCGCCCGCACCTGGCCAACCCGGCGTGGACGCTCACCGAGGCGGCGCGCATCGGCTACAGGAACGTGAACTGGCCGCCGCCGTACCGCGCGGCCAAGCCGCAGCTGGAGGCGATCTTCCAGCGCCAGCATGCGCAGGGGCAGTCATGAGCAGCGACATCCGCAGCGGCGAGATGAGCGAGGCAGCGGCCGCGATCGGCGCCATCGATCTGCCGACCAGCACGACCGACATCGCCGCCGAGGCCGCCCTGGAGGCCCTGCCGCTCGCGCTCAAGCCTGTGCCGCGCCGCGTGCTGGTCACCGGCGCCACGCGGGGCATCGGCGCGGCCATCGCGCGTGCGCTCGCGGGCGCGGGCTGGCACGTGACGCTGGCGGGACGCGCGCGCGCCGCGCTCGACGAGGTGCGCGTCACGCTGCCGATCGCCGAAGGCATCGCGCACGACTGCGTCGAGCTGGACGTGACCGACGCCGCGAGCGTGGCCCGGGCGTTCGCCGAGGTGCACGCCCGGGGCGGCGCGCTGGACGCGCTCGTCAACAATGCCGGCGCGGTGGAGACAGGGCCGATGGCGCGCCTGCCGCACGCGACGTGGGATCGGATGCTGGCCGTCAACCTCACCGGCGCGTTCCTGTGCACCCAGGCCGCGCTGGCGCCGATGCTCGCGGCGCGCGCTGGCCGCATCGTCAACATCGCGAGCACGGCGGGGCAGAAGGGCTATGCCTACTGCACCGCGTATGCCGCGGCCAAGCATGGCGTGCTGGGCATGACGCGCTCGCTCGCCCTCGAACTCGCGCCGCAGGGGCTGTCGGTCAACGCGGTGTGCCCCGGCTACACCGACACGGCCATCGTGCGCGACGGCGTGGCCAGGATCGTGGCCGCGACGGGCCGCAGCGAATCCGACGCGATGGCGACGTTCTCGCAGTCCAGCCCGCTCAAGCGCCTGGTCGAACCCGACGAGGTGGCGGCCACGGTGCTGTGGCTGTGCACCGACGCGCCCGCCGCGTTCACGGGGCAGGCGATGTCGGTCAGTGGCGGGGAGGTGATGAATTGAGCCCCGCGCCGAACCGCCGCGACGCCTCCGCAGGGGTCTGGCCTCTCCGCGGATCGCGACATGGTGCTCACGGTCACCGGGCTGTCGACCGCGATCCGTGGACAGGCCTGACCCCGGCTGCGCCCACGATCGAGGTCAGGCCTGTCCTTCATCCGCGAACGATGCATGCGGCCTTCGGGGGCCCTCATCGCGCGGATTCAGGAGAGGCCAGACCCCTCCGGCATCGCGATACCACCGCAGGCGGGGGGTCATCGTGAAAGCCAAGGCCCTGCGAGCCGACGCCCGCGACCCGCGCAGCACCGACCGCCTGGGCGAGCTGCTGGGCGACGACGCCATCGGCCACGAAGGCCGTGCGGCCACCGGCAACCACGCGGCGGTCAAGACCTGGCTGCGGCTGCTGTCCTGCACCACGCAGATCGAGACAGAGATCCGTCGCCGGCTGCGCCTGCACTTCGACATGACGCTGCCGCGTTTCGACTACCTCGCCCAGTTGCACCGCTTCCACGCCGAGCAGCCGCAAGGCCTGCGCATGAGCGCGCTGTCGCGTTATCTCATGGTGACCGGCGGCAACGTCACCAGCCTCACCGACGAGCTCGAGAAGAGCGGCTACGTGGCGCGTCAGGTCGATCCGCAGGACCGTCGCTCCACCCGCATCGCGCTGACGCCGCGCGGCAAGCGAGCCTTCGAGCGCGTGGCCCAGGAGCACGAGCGCTGGGTGATCGAGCTGCTCGCGGGCCTGGACGCCGGCGAGGGCGAACAGCTGCATGCGTTGCTGGGCCACCTGCGGCTGTCGCTGGCGCGCCGGCTGCAGGACGACAAGACCCGTTGAACCCTTCCGACAGGCCACCACGATGACCCCCTCCGCCACCGATCCCGCCCTCCTGGCTGGCAACCGCCGCCCGCTGGCCGACTACCGCGCCACGCACTTCCTGTGGGAGTGCAGCGACCGCGTCGCGCGCATCACGCTGAACCGGCCCGAACGCAAGAACCCGCTGAGCTTCGAGAGCTACGCCGAGCTGCGCGACCTGTTCGCGCGCCTGCGCCATGCGAGCGACGTGCGCGCCATCGTGCTCACCGGCGCCGGCGACAACTTCTGCTCCGGGGGCGACGTGCACGAGATCATCGGCCCGCTGATCGCCCTGCCAGCGCCCGAGCTGCTGATGTTCACGCGCATGACCGGCGACCTGGTCAAGGCGATGCGCCACTGCCCGCAGCCCATCGTCGCCGCGGTGGACGGCGTGTGTGCCGGCGCGGGCGCGATCCTCGCGATGGCCAGCGACCTGCGCTACGGCACCGCGCGTTCGAAGACGGCCTTCCTGTTCGCCCGCGTCGGCCTGGCCGGCTGCGACATGGGCGCCTGCGCGATGCTGCCGCGCATCGTCGGCCAGGGCCGCGCCGCCGAATGGATCTATTCGGGCCGGGCGCTCGGCGGCGAGGAGGCCGAGCGCTGGGGCTTCTTCAACCGGCTGGTCGAGCCCGAGGCCGTGCTCGCCGAGGCCACCGCGTTCGCGCGCCAGCTCGCGGACGGCCCGTCGTTCGCCCACTCGCTCACCAAATCGATGCTGCACCAGGAGTGGAGCATGGACATCGACACCGCCATCGACGCCGAGGCCACGGCCCAGGCGCTGTGCATGCTCACCGAGGACTTCGGCACCGCGTACCGCGCGTTCGCGGCCAAGTCCCGGCCGGTCTTCGAGGGCCGCTGAGATGGTGCCGCACGCCATGGAAAACGTCGCCGCGGCCGCGGCGCAGGCGCTGCAATGGCCGTTCTTCGACGAGGCACATCGCGCCCTGCACGCGCGCCTGGCCGCCTGCCTGGCCGACGGCGCCAGCGGCTTCCCGCGCGCGCTCGGCCCGCTCGCGACGCGCGAAGAGGTCGACGAGCATTGCCGGCAATGGGTGCGCGCGCTCGGACGCAACGGCTGGCTGGGCCTGGCGGTCGGTGGCAAGGCCTATGGCGGCGAGAGCGACGCGCTCGACACCCGCACGCTGTGCATCCTGCGCGAGACGCTCGCCGCGCACGACGGCCTGGCCGACTTCGCCTTCGCGATGCAGGGCCTGGGCAGCGGCGCGATCACGCTGGCCGGCTCGCCCGAGTTGAAGCAGCGCTACCTGCCGCGCGTGGCGCGCGGCGAGGCGATCGCGGCGTTCGCACTGTCCGAACCCGAGGCCGGGTCGGACGTCGCGGCGATGGCCATGACCGCGCGGCGCGATGGCGCGCACTGGGTGCTGGACGGCCAGAAGACGTGGATCTCCAACGGCGGCATCGCCGACTTCCACGTGGTGTTCGCGCGCCAGGTCGAGCCCGGCGCGACGCCCGAGGCGCGCGGCACGAAGTCGATCGCCGCTTTCGTCGTCGACGCCGGCACGCCGGGCCTGCGCATCGCCGAGCGGCTCGACGTGATGGCGCCGCATCCGTTGGCGCGGCTGTCGTTCGAGGGCTGCCGCGTGCCTGCATCGCAGTGCCTGGCCGAGGCCGGCGACGGGTTCAAGCTGGCGATGCGCACGCTGGACGTCTTTCGCACGTCGGTGGCCGCGGCGGCGCTCGGGTTCGCGCGCCGCGCGCTGGCCGAAGGCCTCGCGCGCGCGACCTCGCGCACGATGTTCGGCCAGCGGCTCGCCGACCTGCAGCTGACGCAGGCCAGGCTGGCCGACATGGCGCTCACCGTCGATTCGGCCGCCCTGCTCACCTACCGCGCCGCGTGGCGCCGCGACCAGGGCCACGTCGTCACGCGCGAGGCGGCCATGGCCAAGCTCGCCGCCACCGAGGGCGCGCAGCGCGTCATCGACGCCGCCGTGCAGCTGTGGGGCGGCGCCGGCGTGCAGAGCGGCAACACCGTCGAACGTCTCTACCGAGACATCCGTGCGCTGCGCATCTACGAGGGCGCCAGCGAAGTGCAGCAACTGATCATCGCCCGGGAGCTGTTGAAGTGAGCATTCCATCGAGAGGGCGCAGCGCCCATGTCGACACGTTCACCCGCGACCACCTGCCGCCGCTCGAGCAGCAGCCGGTCTACCTGTTCGACCTGCCCGAGCTGCAGTTCCCGCCGCAGCTCAATTGCGCGGTCGAGATCCTGG
>Ga0068855_100004398_pt1 | contig 17225 bp, 14 predicted proteins | sample KBSCornC52_FD_66592 | JGI IMG/M metagenome (GOLD analysis project Ga0068855, IMG submission 66592) | Corn rhizosphere microbial communities from Kellogg Biological Station, Michigan, USA - KBS Corn C5-2 | ecosystem: Host-associated > Plants > Roots > Rhizosphere > Soil ...
GTACCGATCGCGATTAAAGACGCGCTGTGCACATCGGATGCACCGACCACTTGCGCATCGAAGATCCTCACTCGCCGCGGAGCCGACGGCGCCGGCGGCTCCGGCCCGGAACACGGGTTTCGGCCCCCCTACGACGCGACCGTGGTCGCGCGTTTGCGCGCGGCCGGCGCGGTGCTCGTCGGCAAAACGAACATGGACGAGTTTGCCATGGGCTCGTCCGGCGAAAACAGCGCCTTCGGCCCGATGCGCAATCCCTGGGATCCGACGCGCACGGCGGGCGGCTCGAGCGGAGGCAGCGCGGCCGCGGTTTCTGCCGGCCTGGCCGCCGGCGCGCTCGGCAGCGACACCGGCGGCTCGATTCGGCAGCCCGCCGCGCTGTGCGGGATCGTGGGCGTGAAACCAACGTACGGGCGTGTCTCGCGCTATGGGCTCGTGGCCTTTGCGTCCAGTCTCGATCAGGTCGGGCCGTTCGCGCGCGATGCGCGCAGCGCCGCTCGCCTGCTCGAGGTGATCTCTGGCGTCGATACACATGACTCGACCAGCGCCAACGTGCCGGTCGGGGCCTATGAGGCCGCCTGCGACCGGCCGGTGAAAGGGCTGCGCATCGGCATCCCGGAGGAATACTTCGGCGAGGGCCTCGACCCGGCGGTGGCGAGCAGCGTGCGCGCGGCGATCCGCGCGCTCGAAGAAGAAGGCTGCACCGTTCACCCAGTTGCGCTCCCGCACACCCGGCACGGCATCGCCACTTATTACATCGTCGCCACCGCAGAGGCGTCCAGCAACCTGGCGCGCTTCGACGGCGTGCGCTTTGGGCTGCGCATGGAGCCTGCGCGAGGTGATTTGCAGGCCATGTACGGCAAGACGCGAAATGCGGGGTTTGGCCCGGAAGTAAAGCGTCGCATCCTGCTCGGCACGTACGTGCTGAGCTCCGGCTATTACGACGCCTACTATCGCAAGGCGCAGAGGGTCCGCACGCTGATCAAGCAAGACTTCGATCGCGCGTTCGAGACCGTCGACGCGATCGCCGCCCCCACGAGCCCCAGCCCGGCCTTCAAATTCGGCGAAAAGGGCGACGATCCCTTGGCCATGTATTTGGCAGACATCTACACGCTGCCGGCGAGCTTGGCGGGCATCGCGGGCCTGAGTGTGCCCTGTGGCATGCTGGCGGCGAACGGCGCGCAACCGACATTGCCGGTCGGTTTGCAGCTACTGGCGCCCGCGTTCGAGGAGGAGCGATTGTTCACGTTGGCCTCGGCCGTCGAGCGCTTGACCTCACCCGGTGGCCCCAAGCTGCCGCCTGCTTGAACCGCAACATGAGCAGCGAGACGAGCGACGGAGCTCGCTTCGAGCGCGCTCAGGCGCAGCACGCGGACGCTCTGGTCGCGCTCTTCGAGCGCACCGAGACGCCCTGCCACTGCCAGTATTGGCACTTCAGCGGCGACAAGAACGCTTGGCTCGAGCGCCTGTTTCACGCGCCGGAACGCAATCGGCAGGCGTTCGTCGACGGCTTGAACGGCCCCGAGCTGAAAGGTGTCGTCGCGCTCGCGGAGGAGCGTGCCGTCGGCTGGATGAAGCTCTGCCCGGCCGAGCGCGTCCAAAAACTCTATGAGCAGCGCCTGTACAAAGGCCTCCCCTGCTTCGGCGGGCCGCGCGAGGGCGTGCTCACCGTGGGCTGCGTCCTGGTCGCTGAAGATTGGCGCCGACGCGGCATCGCGCGCTCCATGCTCCACGCGGGCATCGAGCTCGCCAAGGCGACCGGTGCTCGCGCGATCGAGGCCTTCCCGCGCCGCCATGAGCAGGCTCAAGCGCCCGAGCTTTGGCTGGGACCGATCGGCATCTTCCTCGAGGCCGGTTTCCAGGTTGTGAACGATTTCGCGCCGTATCCAGTCCTCCGCTACGACGTGGACGGAATCCAATCTTAGCAGGATTGACCATTATTCTGCGTCTCCAGCGAGGGTGCGCGGAGTCGCGCTTGGCAGACTGAGGCGAAGGAGCATATCTTGAGAGGGCCGGGCGCCAGGGGGATCTCGGACTGGGCTCGATCGCGACCAACATGAATCCGTTACAGCTGCGTTTGCAACGCCTCGAGGCGCTGCATGGCCTTTCGAGTCGTCTCGCCGGCGAATCGAGTGGCGGCTTGCTCGGAGACTCCGTCGACGCATTGGTCGAAGCCACGAAGGCACGGGCGGCCGCGGCGTTCGTGCTCGACCCGGCGCTCGAATCGGTAGCCGAGCGCCAACTTGGCGACCGCGGAGGCCCGGAGCTGGTCGTGTTGCGACGCGCGCTCAGTACCATTGCGCAACGCTCCGCCAGCATCCGCCGCGTGGTGTTGTTCGCGGATTTCGGCAGCGACCGCGAGGGCATCGACGACGCGGGCGAAATTCTCGCGCTCGGCGCGCGCACTGCGCTGGCGGTACCCGTGATTCACCGTCGCGTCGTGCACGGCGTGTTCGTGCTGCTGTTCGACGATGCCACGCGCCTCGACGACGAAGCGCGCCGCTTTGCCACGACCGTCGCCAATCTGGTCGCGGTCGCGTTGGAGCGAGATCGGGCGCGCCCAGCTTCGCTGCCTTCGAACGACGAGCTCGCGGAAGCCAGCCGCATGGCAAGCCTCGGCCTGCTGACCGCCAGCGTGGCGCACGAGCTGCGAGGGCCCGCGGGAGCCATGATCCTCCAGCAAGAGGAGCTGCGAAGGCTGCTCGAACAGGTCACTGATTTGGCCGATACCAGCGACCCCGAGCTGATGGTCGTGATTCGCGAGCTCAGCGAGGTATCCTCCGATATTCAAACGGCGATCGCCCGAATTCGCGACACCGTCGAGCAACTGTCGCTCGTCTCTCGCCGAGAGACTTCTCCGGAATGCGTGGACCTCGTCACCGTCGTCCATGATTCGCTCGCCATCGCCGTGCCACACCTTCTTCGGCGCGGCATCACCTTGACTCAACAACTCGACGGCCCTTGCTTCACCGTCGGGCGACGCGACAGCCTCGGTCAGGTCGTGTTGAATCTGCTGTTCAACGCGGCAGACGCCAGTGCGAGCGCTGTCCGCCCGGAAGTCTGGCTCAAGGTATTTACGCACGGCGAGCAGTTGGTGCTGGTCGTCGAGGACAATGGGCCGGGCATTCCGGCAGCCGCAATTCAGCACATTTTTAGGCCATTTTACACGACCAAGCAGCGGGGCCAGGGGACGGGGCTGGGGCTCAAAATCTGCAGCGACGTGGTGACCGCCCACGGCGGGCACATCGAGGTTCACGATCGCGCGGGTGGCGGGGCATCCTTTCGGGTCGTGCTCACGCGCGTGCGCGAAGACAGCGGGCTGATTCCGATCGTCCCCGTTCGCGCACCCAAACCGCGCATGGCGGAAGCGCGGCCACGCCAAGTCTTCCTGATCGACGACGATCCGGTATTTTCGCGAACCATGCGCCGGGCACTGAAGCCGCACGTCGTGCGCACGGCAGGCGCGGCGTCCGACGCAGAAGTGCAACTGCTCGATCCTAGCTACTCGCCGGATCTCGTGCTGTGCGACGTCTTTTTGCCGGGCCGAAACGGCGACACGCTGCACGCGCGGATCGCGGAGCGACGCCCCGATTTGGCGGAGCGCTTCGTGTTCGTGACCGGCGGAGCGCTCGGCAAAGCCGAAGCGGAGTACCTGAAGAAATCGGCGCGCCCGACGCTGTTCAAGCCGGTCGAGCTGAAGACGATCATCGATCTGTTGGCAGACAACGAGCCTGAATCGGCGCCGAATTCGGTGCGCACGTTGAACGGCCTGTCGAGCCGCGCCGGGGCACAGGGCGCCGCTCCCTCCGGGCCGCCGACGACTCGTCGCTAGGCGTCGCGCGATTTCGACGCGCTCAGCGCCAGCCCGGGACCGCGATCATCCCGATGCTCACGCCGACGAACAGCCCGAACAAGGTCTCACGCGGGGTCGCCACCCGCTCGGCGGCAAGCTCCGTCACCAGGCTCTCGATCGAGGTAGCTTTGAACGCGCGCTCGAGCGCGCGGCGCTCTGCGAGTGAAAGGCCGAGCTTGATGGGATCGACGCGACGCGCTGCGCCGCGCGCCACCGGCAATTTGCCGGCTCGGGCGAACCAAAGCGCGAGCTCGTCATCGGTGTACGCCTCGCGAATGGCGTGCGTCACCAAGGCAGGGAGCAGCGCAGGCGCCTTCACTTCCAGCTGCGGCTCGCGCACTCCGGGCACGAACCAGAGCGTGCCGTCCTTCCAACCGAACAGCTCGACGAAGCGTTCTTCGACCTGCTCGATCAGCTCGCGGAGCAAGGACGACGAGCGGACGATTCCGCGCGCCACGAGCTCTTCACCCAAGCTGCGACCGGTCGCCTTGCACGTGGTCAGAGCATCGATCAGATCGGCCTCGCTGACCCTTCCCGCGCGCAAAAGCCGAGTACCCAAGCGCTCGCTGTGCTCGGTCGAGCGCGCCGCTCGGAGCTCCCCCTCCACGAAGTAGAAATGCTTTTCGTGCCGGTCGTGACGCGCCACGAGCACGCCCGTTTCTTCGCGCGCGGCCACCGCGTGCAGCACCGCGGGGAGCGTCATCCGATCGAGCGCGCTCTTCCACGACGCGACGCGCGTGAGTGGCTCACCGAAGCGCGGAGCACGCTGCGGTTCGGCTCGAGCGACAGGCAGCTCGCCCGACTCGGCGCTGGCCGGGACGGGCATCGTGCGCTGCGAATTCGCGCTGACCTGCTGCATGGCCTGCTCGGCCTGGGCCTGAAGCAAGCGTTCGTGAGTGCCGCTGCGCGACGGCAAAATGCCGAGCGTGGACAGCCAGGGCACGATCTCCGCATCGCCCGGCGGGGTATCCAGCTCGCGCGCGACCTCGCGCAAGACCAGGGCAAAGTCGGCGGCATTTTGAAAGCGCTGCGCGGGCTCGCGCGACAAGGCTTTTCGCAACACGCTCTGCAAGCAGGCCGGCAGATCCGCAGCGTGGCGATCGAGCACGGCCACGTTGGCCTCGTAGATATTGGTCAGAATTTCGAATTCGTTTTGACCGGAGAAGAGCGGCCGAGCCAGCAGCATCTCGGCCAAAATGATGCCGACCGTGAAGAGATCGCTGCGCGGATCGACCTCGGTGCCCATCACCTGCTCGGGCGACATGTAGCCGACCTTGCCCTTCAGCTCGCCCGGATAGGTGCGACGATCCACGAACTCGCTGCGCACGATGCCGAAGTCGCCGAGCTTGATCTCGCCGGCCCGGCCGATCAGCACGTTGCCCGGCGAGACGTCGCGGTGCACGATTCCGAGCGGGCGGCCATGCTCATCCAGCGCCTCATGGGCAAAGCCCAATCCGCGCAGGACCTCGTGCGCAATGTGCAGCGCGACCCCCGGCGGGAAGCGCTCGCGCCGAGCGGACACGGAACGCAGAAGGCGAGCCAGCGATACGCCGTCCACGAACTCCATGGCCATGAACAGCTCGCCATGGCTCTCTCCGAAGTCGACGACCTGAACGATGTTGGGGTGACAGAGCGCGGCGCAAATGCGCGCCTCGTCGCAAAACATCGCCACGAACCGAGCATCTTGAGCGAGCTCGGGCAAGATTCGTTTGACCGCGAAGCGCTTGGCAAAGCCGCGGGGCCCCGCACGGTGCGCGACGTATACCTCGGCCATCCCGCCGAGCCCGAGCCGGTCCCCGAGCACGTACGGCCCGAGCATCGAGCCAGCGGCAACGGAGGCATGGGGCATCATCTTCAAGTGTAATTCACAAGGCTCTGCCTGAACAGGAAGCTCCGGGCATTTTCCAGGTGGTTTAGCGCCGCGCGGGCCGCGGTTCAGGCCATTTTCGGGGAGCGCGCAAAAAAAACAGTCACCGCGCGCAGCAAGGAGTAAGACGTTTTTCCTCGCAATGCGCACTAGGAATCACGACGTTTTCGACTACTTTGCTGAGCACGTCATGAGCTTTGCATCACTTTTTCTCAGGAGTGACGGGTGAGTAACACGCTTACATCTCCGCACTCGCTCACGCTCGCCGATCGCGGCTCGCTCGATCGGCCCACGGCGCGTCGACGCGTGGTCGCGGTAACAGGCGCCGCGCAGTTCTTGGGCACGAACTTGGTCGGGCTACTCGAGGAGGACCCCGCGATTCGGACAATCGTTTGTCTCGATACCGAAGCCCCCACCACGGCCAGCAATAAATCGCGGTTTTACAACGTCAACCTGACCGAAGCGCTCGCCGAAGAACGCCTCGCCGAAATCCTGGCGGCCGAGGCGGTGGACGTCGTGATTCATCTCGCCTTTCTCGACTCACCGACGCACTCGACAGCGTTTGCGCACGAGCTCGAGAGCGTCGGCACGATGCACGTGATCAATGCCTGCCGTCGCACCAAAGTGCACAAAATCGTGATGCGCAGCCAAACGCTCTTGTATGGCGCACACCCAACCAACCCCAATTATTTGTCCGAAAAGCACCCCCTTCGGGCGCGACGCCAGGAGTCCTTCTTCGCGGACAAGATCGAAGCGGAGACGGAAGTCCTGCGCTTCGGCAAGCCTGGTCAGGGGCGCATCGCCACCGTCTTGCGTCTCGCGCCGATGATTGGGCCAACGGTGGACAATTTCATCACGCGCTATCTGAGCCATCGCCTCACGCCCACGGTGCTCGGCTTCGATCCGCTCTGGCAATTCTTGCATGAAGCCGATGCGGTGCGGGCACTGCGCCTGGCCGCGCTGTACGATGCGCCGGGCGTGTTCAATATCGTCGGTGAAGGGGTCTTGCCACTGCGGACGGTGATCAAGCTCGCCGGGCGCAGCGCGCTCCCGCTCCCGCGCTCGTTCGCGTCTGGCCTCACGGCGGCGTTGTGGCTGAGTCAGCTCGCCGAGGCTCCGCCGGCCTTCTTCGACTACCTACAGTACATTTGCGTCGCGGATGGCGCTTTGGCAAAAAAAGAGCTCGGGTTCGAGCCGCTCTACACCAGCCGCGAAGCGTTGATCGACTATGCTAACGCTCAGCACTTGCGCGACGTGAAGTTGCTTTCGGAGACGCCAGCGTGAAACGCAAGAACAAACGGCCCAAGCGCGATGGAAGCTCGGCCCAAGACCTCGGCCGACCACGCGTTGGCAACGGACCGCCACGCGACGGCGCGCGCCGACCGGGCCTGGCGGGCGCCGGCCAGTCCGCGCCGAAGAAGCACAAGCGCTCCGGGCGGCAGCGAGAGCCCGCCGGACCACGGATGGAAGCACGACGCGCGGGCAAGCCGCCGAAGCATGAGGTCCGCGCGCCCGCTCCGATCATGGAGGAGCGAACCACGCTCGAGGACAACGGATTCGGCCCCGACCTCGACTCGGAAGAGGCGTTCGAGCTTGGCATCGGGTCGCGAGTGGTGCCGCCCACCACGCAATATGGTGAGGCTTTCGAGAGCAGTCCACCGCCGCCCGCGGAGCGCAGGACGGGCGATGTCGAAGCGCAAATTCGCGCGCTCGAGGCGCGCCTGGACGGCCTCATTCGCCGCCGCGAGTTCAGCGACGCGGAAAGCAGTGCGGACAGTGAGGAGAACGAGGCGCCGCTGTCCGAGCGGCGCGGCGGCGCGCTCGCCAAGGCATCGTCGGCCCCTCCGGCGGCGGTCGATGCGTCGCCCCCCTCGGCGGACGATTTCATCTCGCGGAAATGGGGACGCACTGCGCTCCGCAGCCGTGCCGAGGATTTCGACGACTTCGGCCTCGATCCTGGCTTCGAACGGCGGGTACTACCGGCAGTCGAATTCTTGTACAAGACCTACTTCCGGACTTCGGTCGAGGGCATCGACAACGTGCCCGCCGAAGGGCGTTGCATCGTCGTCGCCAATCATTCCGGGGCGCTGCCGCTCGACGGGCCGATGCTGCGCACCGCCTTGCGGCTCGAGCACAAGCAAAAGCGCGACCTGCGCTGGCTCGCGGAAGACTTCGTCTACTACTTGCCGTTCGCCGGCGTGTTCATGAACCGCGTGGGTGCCGTACGCGCTTGCCCTGAAAACGCGGAACGCTTGCTCGAAAAAGAGAGCCTGGTCGCCGTTTTTCCGGAGGGCGTGCACGGCATCAAAAAGCTCTTTCGCGAGCGCTATCACCTGCAGCGATTCGGGCGCGGTGGGTACATCCGGCTCTGCCTGCGTATGGGTGCCCCCATCGTGCCGTGCGCGATCATCGGTGCGGAAGAGTCGAGTCCCCTATTGTACCGCTTGGAAGGGCTCACCGAGCTGCTCGGTCTGCCCTACTTTCCGATCACCCCCACCTTTCCGTTTTTGGGACCGGTCGGGCTCTTGCCCGCGCCGACCAAGTGGCGCATGCGCTTCGGCGAACCGATCCACTTCGACAGCTACGGCCCGGAAGCCGCAGACGATCACGTGCTCGTGAGCCGACTCTCGGAGCGTGTGCGAAGCTCGATCCAAGCCATGCTCGATAGCGGGCTGCGCGAGCGACGGAGCGTCTGGTTCGGGTGAAGGGCACCGCCCAGGCCGGCGCGGGCGCTGCGGACGGCGTGCTCGTGGTGGACAAACCCGCAGGTCTCACGAGCCACGATATCGTGGCTCGTGCGCGCCGGATTTTCGGCACCCGCGAGGTCGGCCATGCCGGCACCCTGGATCCAATGGCGACCGGCGTGCTGTTGCTGCTCTTCGGTGAAGCCACAAAGCTCTCTAATTTCCTGACCCTCGAGAGTAAGCGCTACCGGGCAATCGTCAGCTTCGGGCGGGCAACCGACACACTCGACGCCGAGGGAACGACCACCCACGAGGCCCCGGTTGACCCGGAAGCGCTCAGCGAGACCGCACTCGCAGCCGCGCTCCAGGGCGAGCGCGAGCGGATCCGCCAGGTGCCGCCCTCGGTCAGCGCCATCAAAGTCGACGGACGACGCGCCTACGCGTTGACCCGGGCGGGCAACGCCCCGGAGCTCGTTGAGCGTGAGGTAAGGGTCGAAGCGCTGGAGCTCGTGTCTCGCGAGCTCACGACGCTGACGTTGGACCTGCGCGTGTCCAAAGGCTACTACGTGCGGGCGCTCGCTCGTGATTTAGGGGCCACCCTGGGCGTCCCGGCACATTTGGCGGGGCTCCGGCGCCTAGCCAGCGGCCAATTCGAGATCGCGGATGCCTGCAGCTGGCCGCCGGACCCAGGCATACCCAGATTGCTATCGACTGCGGCCGCAGCGCGGCGCGTGCTTCCGAGTGCTTTACTCGCGGATTCGGGGGTGCGGCGCGCTCGTCTAGGCCAGGCTTTGGAGGCGTGCGACTTCATCAGCCGCCCAGAGTGTCAGGCCAACGGCACAATCGGCGCTGCCGAGGCCTGGTTTGGTTGTGATAGCGCTCTGATCGCCTTGGGCCACGAGCAGACTCAGGGCGTGTTTCGGGTCCTACGCGGTTTCCGGTACTCGAGCGCGGAGCGCGCGCCGAGCGGGGGTTGAGCGCTCGTTTCATCCCACGCGGATCTGCGCGCTGAAGCCTCGCGCGTTCAAGCGCTCGAGGATACGCTGCTGCCAATCTCCGGCCAGGCTCGATCCTGGAGCAAGCTCTAGCTCCACCGTGACCGTGCGTTGTTCCGCGTGCACGGTCAGCGTCGAACCCGCCAATGGTCCAACCGATAGTTCGATGCGCGCCGAGCCTCTGCGGCGATCCCCACCCCAGGCCACCCGACGGGCGAGCCCGGTGATCAGGTTCTGCAGGTCCTCACGGAGGGGTAAGGCGGCTGAGGGTTCCGTCGCTCCGCTAGCGCTCAATCCTACCGCGGGATTGATTCCGAACTGGATGGCCATCTGGCACAGCAGCGGATCGAGCGGCGAATGGCCCACTCTCCGATCCGCCCGCTCCCGGTCCTCCTCGCCCAGCAAATCTTGGCGGCGACGGGGGCCTTCCGGGGTGAAATGGTGGCCACCGACGGAAGATTGTGAAAGGCCTTCCTTGAGTGTTCCCGCGACCGGCCCTTTGACCGAAATTTGGCTCTTCAAAGGGGCCTTAAGGACTCCCGAAAATGGGACTGAAGCTGCGAATTTGTTTAGGCTATTTCCAACGGGATCGCGCGGAGTTCGGTCGGCCGGCGGACTACTTGGCAAGCTGCCCACTTGAGACATGGAACGGGGTCGGTCGCGGGCGGCCTGGGTTGCGCGCCAGGGGGGGGCTCCGCTAAGTGATCAGTAGGAGGCGGGTGCGACACGCACCGCACGACATTGGATCCAGCCCCACCATTACGCGCACTTCATTTGCTCATTGCCTCGCTGCCAGCCGCTTTCGCGGCCGTGTCCGCAGCCGCGAGCTGGGCCATTACCAACCTTTCGGCGGCCCGAAGAGCGGCGCTGCGCGACACCCTGGAAGGCGGGTCGCAGCGCGCGCTCGACCGCTATCTCGAGTCGGGCCCGGTCATCGAGGCCCGCTGGCTGGTGATCCGGACGCTGGGAATCGCTATCAGCGCCCTGCTCGTCGGTCGCCAATTGCCGGCCTGGCTTGGCAATTGGCTGCCCGTGATCGCAGCCATGATCGCGCTCTTTGCCTATGCTCTGCCGAGCGAAATTGCGCGCGGCATCGTCGCGCGCAGCGCCGATACGACCGCTCCGCTCCTGCTTCAGGTGCTGCGCCCACTGGAATGGTTGGCTGCACCGATCGCGGCGCCGATCGCCTGGGCCGGGCGGGTCGTCGGTCGCTGGGCGAGCCCACCGCCCGCGCCGGCGCCAGGCGTGACGGAGACCGAGGTCGAGCTGATCGTCAACGAGGGCGAGCTCAACGGCTCACTCGGCCATGACCAGTCGGAGATGATCCGAAATGTGCTCGATTTCGGCGACGCCACGGCGGGCGAGCTGATGATCCCTCGCCCGCAGGTCACCGCCTTCGACATCAGCACGCCGATCGACGCTTTGCTGCGGCTAATCGTGGAAAGCGAGCACTCCCGCTACCCGATTTACAAGGAGACGATCGACAACGTCGTCGGCGTGCTGCACGCCAAGGATCTGCTGCGCCACGCTTCGCAGGGCAACCCGAGCGAGGTCCGGATCGAGGCGCTGCTCCGCCAGCCCGTCGTATTCGTTCCCGAGAGCCAGCTTGCCACGAGTGTGCTCAAAGACATGCGCGCCCGACGCCACCACATGGCGGTGGTGATCGACGAGTTTGGCGGCTTTAGCGGGATCATTACGCTCGAGGATCTGCTCGAGGAAATCGTGGGTGATATCCGCGACGAGCACGACGTCGAGGAAGCGCCGATCGTCGACGTCGGCGACGGCAAAATGTTGGTCGATGCCAGCGTCTCGATGGGCGACCTCAGTCGCTACCTTGGCGCCGACTTGCCCGAAGATGGCGACTACCACACCCTCGCCGGGTTCATCGTCGCCGAGCTCGGCCGTGTGCCGGAACCGGGCGCGACCTTGCGTGCGTTCGGCCTGGACTTCACCGTGCGCGAGGCAGACGAACGCCGTGTCTCGAAAGTCGAGATCGCCCGCATGACCGCGCCGGAATCCATCGCGCCGCGTTCCTCCTCGCGAATCACGGCCGCCTGAGCAAACCCACGGCGCACAAACGCAATCGGCCGGCAAGCTCTCCTCGAGCTGCCGGCCGAGCGCCGCCTTCGCCAACTGGCCTCAAGAGGGAGGCGTAGCGCCGATTTGCTTCAGCTTCTTCGCTAGATTCTGGCCGGCCTCGAGGAGACCCGTCTTTTCGTCGCCCGGGGTCTGGCTGCCGCGCAGCACCTCTTCCAGATCGCTCAGCTCACGCTTCAGCTTGAAGAGCACGTCCGACGGACACACCGCGGCTTGCGATCCAGGGTCGACCGGAACGAACAGACCATCCTCGCTGATCGGATTGCCGGTGCTGTAGCGCTTCAGCACGGCTTGCTTGTCGCCCACCGGAATGTGGATGTCGTCCGGCCACTTGGCCTTGTCACCCTCGGGCTTGGCGGGGAATGGCGTCGCGAGGGGCTGCATCGTCGCCCACGGGCCACCAGGGCCGTTGCCGAGCACCACCGACCAGCGAATCTGCGGCTTGTTGGTTTGGTCGAGGAAATCCTGAACGCCCTTCTTGTTGCCGGAGAGCACGTTGCCAAGCTTCTCCTTCTGGTCGTTCACCTTGTCGACCGCGGTCGAAAAGTCGATCAGGGCCGAGACGACTGCGGCGTTGAAACGGCCGATGCCCTTTCCGCTCAGGTCGGCGGCGCTGAACGGCAGGTTGATTCCGCCGAGTTTCGACACCTCTTCGTCCGGGAAAGTCGCCTTCGACAGCTTCTCTTTGGCGGATTTCAGAATGTCCGCGAGCTCGTTGGCCTTGGCGTTCGTCGCGTCGACCTTCTTGCTCAGCTCACCGGCACCTTCGACCGCTGCCTCGGCGGCCTTGTTACGCTCGCTGATCCCACCCCCGGCAAAGCCGAGCGCAGCGCCCAGGCCCGCGGTAATGATGCAGAGGACAAGGACCTTCGTGCGGCCCGACTTTTGGGCCGCGACGAACTCGTCGCTCATCTCGATCTTGATGGAGGTCGGCTCGATCCGCATCGGCGCGGCCTGCGGCTCCATCGCCCCATAGGGATTCGAGGCGTCCACGCGGGGTGCAGGGGGCTGCTGGGAGGCCGAAGCGAACGGCGGTGCCGGAACCCGGCTTGGATTGGGCACGCCGCCAAGTGACGGCTTGGGAATGCCGGCTGGTGGTGGGATAGAACCAGCTGTCGGAGAGCTGACGGTCTTCTTCCCGAGGCGCGACTTCAGATCGATCTTAGGTTTATTGTCCATCGGAGCTCGTCACTACGCCGGGATTATTACGGAAAAGAGAGTCCTCGCCCGGCTTGCGACCGGCCGGCACACTAGCGGCCTGCATCGGCGCGGGCAAGCTTCAAATCGGGGCTTCCGCTCAAGTTCACGCACTCACGTTAAAGCTTTTGCGCCGTAGCGCAGATCAGGCAGCACGGCCGGTTCTCGGGCGTTGACCGAGCACGTGTCCGATGCAACGCTTGCGGCCGTGAAAAAACGCGTCGTGGTCGTCGATAACTACGACTCCTTTACGTACAACCTGGTTCAATACATCGAATCGTTGGGCGGCGAGTGCGACGTGCGGCTGAATGACCGCGTCACGGTCGCCGAGATCGTGGCAGGAAAGCCCGCAGGCATTCTGCTTTCCCCCGGCCCCGGCAATCCAGACGACGCCGGCATCACGTTGAGCGTGATTGAGCAGCTGAGCGGAAAGCTGCCCATCTTCGGCGTGTGCCTCGGCCATCAAGCCATCGGTCAGGCCTTCGGCGGCAACGTGATCCGCGCGCCTGAGCTGATGCACGGCAAGACGTCCGGCATCTTGCACGATGGTCGCTCGATCTTCCGCGGACTGCCCTCGCCATTCGAAGCGACCCGTTATCACTCGCTGATCGTCGAGGAGTCCTCGTTCCCCGCGGCGCTCGAGGTCACCGCGCGCACGGAGAAGGGCGAAATCATGGGCCTCCGGCATCGCGAGCACGCGGTCGAAGGCGTACAGTTCCATCCGGAATCCATTTTGACCGAGCACGGCCTGCGCATGATCGAGAATTGGCTGACCTCGCTGTGAGCAACGAAATCCCCAAATTCAACGACGTCTTCGCCGAAATGACGGCCGGCGGCGGGCTGAGCCCACGCACCGTGCGCCGCGTATTCGACGCGATCTTCGCGGGCGCTTGGACGCCGGCAATGGTGTCGGCATTTCTGGTCGGATTGCGGCTCACCGGCAACGAAACGCCGGCGGTGATCGTCGCGGCAGCGAGCGCGCTGCGCGCGGTGATGATCCCGGTTTCCCACGGCTTCCAAGTGCTGCTCGATACCTGCGGTACTGGTGGGGATGGTTCGGCGAGCTTGAACTTGTCCACCGGAGCTGCGCTCATCGCCGCCGCGGCTGGCGTCCCGGTGGCCAAGCACGGAAACCGCGCGGCCACGAGCCGCGCCGGCAGCGCCGACGTGCTCGAAGCAATGGGCATCCCACTCGATGTACCGGGCGCGCTGCAAAGTGAGGTGCTCGGCGAGGCGCAGATCGCCTTTCTCTTCGCACAGGCTCATCACCCAGCCATGCGTCACGTCAATCCGGTGCGCCGCGAGCTCGGCGTGCGAACGCTCTTCAACTGCCTCGGTCCGCTCGCAAACCCAGCGGGGGCCACGCACCAATTGGTGGGCGCGTTCGACGATGCGATTCGCCCGGTCATGGCGGGCGCCTTGCTCGAGCTTGGCGCGACGCGCGCCTGGGTCGTGCGCAGTGAGGATGGCTTGGACGAGATGAGCCCGTTCGCGCCGACGCGCATCAGTGAAGCCGCAAATGGCCGGGTCCAAGAATTCTCGCTCAGCCCGGAGGATTTCGGATTTTCACGCAGCCCGGCCGGGGCGATCGCGGGCGCCGAGCCCGCGCACAATGCACGCGTGCTCGAATCGATTCTGCGCGGCGAAGATCATCCAGCGCGGGACGCCATCCTACTCAATGCCGCGGCAGGCTTGGTCGTCGCGCTCGGGCTCGAGCCGAAAGCGGCCGCCCAGCGCGCACGCAGCGCGCTCGAGTCCGGGGCGGCCTATGAAGTACTCGGCCGGCTTCGAAAAGCAGCGACGCTGCGCCGACCGACGCCTGCGAGCTGAATGAGATGAACCGCGACCGAGCAGGGCTATTGGAGCGAATCCTCGCGACCAAACGCGCGGAGCTGGCCGACCTACGCGCGCTCAAGTTGCCAGCCGCCCCGACGCCACGACCGTTCTCGCTCGAGCGGGAGCATGGTCGGCTCAAACTGATCACGGAGATCAAATTCAGGTCGCCCTCCGCCGGGCAGCTCTCGACCACGCTCTCGGTAGCGGAACGCGCGCAGGCCTATCAGCGCGCAGGCGCCGACATGGTTAGCGTGCTGTGTGACGCGAGCTTCTTCGACGGCGCGTTCGCGCATCTCGCGGCTGCACGTGCGGCCTGCGCTCTGCCGCTCCTGTGCAAAGAGTTCGTGATCGACGAATGCCAGCTCGACGCTGCCGCCGCGTTCGGCGCAGACGCCGTCCTGCTCATCGTGCGCTGCCTGACGCCGGAGCGGCTTGCGGTGTTGACCAAAGAGGCGCGCGCACGAAATCTGACCCCTTTCGTCGAGGTGGCCACTGAGCTCGAAGCTCGAATTGCGCTCGCTGCTGGTGCAACGCTGGTCGGCGTCAACGCGCGTGACCTCGACACGCTCGAGATGGACGCGGATCGCACCAGGCGCGTGCTCGCCGACCTCCCCCCCGGCGTCACTGGCGTTCACCTTTCCGGGATTGCAACGCCGGATGACGTGCGCCGCGTCGCGAGCTCGCCCGCAGACGCCGCCTTGATCGGCGAGACGCTCATGCGCCAAGAGCAACCCGAGGAGCTCCTGCGCTCGTTGAGCCGAGCTGCGGGCGCCTAGGCCGAGCACCGAAATTCGCCCGCTTTTCACCGCGGAGTTAAGCTCGCGGCGTGACGTTGGACGGCCTGGTCGAAGCCTATTTGAACCACCTGCGGGTGGAACGGGCGCTTTCGCCACGGACCGTCGAAGCCTACGGCCGTGATCTGGGCAAACTGCTGGCCTTCGCCGAACAGGCGGGGATCACGGAACCGACCGCGCTCGACCTCGGAGCGATGAGCGGCTGGCTCAGCTCGTTGGCCAGCAGCGGGCTTGGTGCACGCAGCGCCGCTCGGCATCTGTCTGCCGCGCGCGGGCTGATGAAATTCCTGCTGCGAGAGGGGGCCGTGAGCGCCGATCCCACCGAGCAATCCGCTCGCCCGCGCTACGGCCGACGGCTACCGCGAACCCTGAGCGAGGCCGAGGTGCTACGGCTATTAGAGGCACCGGACACGAGCACGCTGCGCGGGCTCCGTGACCGAGCCATGCTCAGCGTGACTTATGCTGCCGGTTTGCGAGTCAGCGAGCTCGTCAATTTGACCCCGGGCGACGTCGACCTCAAGCGGGGTATCGTTTCCGCGTTCGGCAAAGGGGGCAAGCGGCGCTTGGTACCGCTCGGGAGCATCACCCTCGACCATCTGCAAGCCTACCTGCGCGCCCGTATCGAGCATGCCAACGACAAGAATTCGCGCGGCAAAAAGGGTGACGGCAACGTGCTCTTCCCTTCTCCGCGCGGCGGCGCGCTCACTCGCCAAGGCTTTTGGAAAATCGTCGGCCGCTACGCACGCGGGATCGGCATCCGCGGCCGAGTCTATCCTCACCAACTGCGACACTCTTTCGCGACGCATTTGTTGACGGGCGGCGCCGATCTCAGGAGCGTGCAGACCATGCTCGGACACGCGAGCGTCGCGACGACAGAAATCTACACACACGTCAGTCGCGACCACGTGCGAAACGCGCATCGGCGCTCACACCCACGCGCTTAGCTTTAGCATGGCCCCGAGCCCCGCCGACGAAGCGCCGGCTTTCTAGGCCATTTCGCGGGGCAGCTGTGCTACAAAACCAGAGTGTTTTTCTCCGTACACGAGCCGCGTGCCGCGAGAACCCCCGTAATCGTGGAAGTGCCGCACGCGGGACTTGGGATCGATCCGGAGTCGATGGCAACGTTGGTTGCGCCGGCCCAATCGATCGGTCGCGACGCGGATCTGTTCGTCGATGATTTGTACGCCGACGCGCCCGACGTCGGCGCGACGTTACTGGTCTCGCACGTGAGTCGCTACGTGTGCGACTTGAATCGCGCCGAGACGGATGTTGATCCGCTCACCGTCGAAGGCGGCACTGCGCGCTCCGCGCCTCACGGCGTGATCTGGCGCATCACGACCGACAACCGGCCCGCGCTACTCAGGCCGCTACCCTTTTCCGAGCTCGAGCGGCGTTTGGTGCGCATCTATCGCCCGTATCACCAGACGCTGAGCGCGCTGCTCGCGGAGCGGGTCGCGGAATTCGGTTACGCAATCCTGCTCTGTGGTCATTCGATGCCCAGCCGGGGTCGCGAGGGACACATCGATCCCGGACGGGAGCGCGCCGATGTCGTCCCGGGCTCGCGCGGGCGAACCACGTGCGCTGACGCGGTGCTGCGTTTGGTCGACCGCAACGCGGCCGCTTTTCAGTTCAGCGTCGCGCACGACGAGCCGTACCGAGGCGGATTTTCCACGACCAACTACGGCCGCCCGCGAGCCAACGTGCACGCCATCCAAATCGAGCTCGCGCGCCGACTTTATATGGACGAGCAAGCGCTCACGAAAAAACCTCGTGAATTCCAGAACTTGCGCAATTTTTGCCGCACCACGACCGAACTCCTCGGCAGCCTTTCGTTCAGCGCATTGAGCTGACCCTTGAAGAGGCGTTCACCCTGAGCTAGGTTCCGCGCCCTCAATGGCCCGCAGT
>Ga0068855_100004399_pt1 | contig 17223 bp, 13 predicted proteins | sample KBSCornC52_FD_66592 | JGI IMG/M metagenome (GOLD analysis project Ga0068855, IMG submission 66592) | Corn rhizosphere microbial communities from Kellogg Biological Station, Michigan, USA - KBS Corn C5-2 | ecosystem: Host-associated > Plants > Roots > Rhizosphere > Soil ...
CGATCTTGAAGTCTCCGGCCTTCGGTGAGCTAGTGCCGATCGAGCACGTGAGCGACCCGACGGTGATCGATGTTGCGCTGAGCGCCGCGATCGCGTCGGTCGCGCTCGTGTAGTTCGTCGAGCTCGTTGTCGTGGCCGGCGTCGTCGTTGTTGTCGTCGTTGTCGGCGCCGTCGGCGTGTCCGCCTTGATCGAGATGAGGACGCCGTTCGAGCAATACATCCGAACGCGGTCTCCGACCTTGAAGTCGCCGGGCTTGGGCGAGGCGCCGATCGAGCACGTGAGCTGACCGACGGTGATCGACGTCGTGCTGAGCGCCGAGATCGCATCCGTTGCGGTCGTGTAGTTCGTCGACGGCGAGGTCGTGGTCGTCGGCGTGGTCGTGGTTGTCGTCGTCGTAGTCGTGGTCGTGGTCGCCGGGAGAGGCGTCGGCGTGTCCGCCCTGATCTGGTAGAGGACGCCGTTCGCGCAGTACATCCGAACGCGGTCTCCAACCTTGAAGTCGCCGGGCGTCGTCGTGCTGCCGATCGAGCAGGTGAGCGGGCCGACGGTGATCGAGGTTGCGCTGAGTGCCGAGATCGCGTCGGTCGCGTACGTGTAGGTGACCGGCGTCGTCGTGGTCGTCGCGACCGTGGTGACGCCGCTCGTCGTCGAGCCCGAGGTGGTCGTCGGTGTGTCCGCGCCGGTTGCCGGCGCGATCAGGGTCAGTCCTGTCAGAAGTCCTGCCGCAAAGAGGGCGAACGTCAGTGCCTTGAGCTTCATCTCTCCACTACCTCCGCTGGGGTCAAACTTCGAGGGGAACGAACGCCGGTATGACGCCGCACCGGCCCGGAAACTTGCAGCCGAGTGAGAAATCCCCCTTTTGAGGCGCCGAGCTAGTGGGTGACGGTAAAGCTGCCGGAGCTCGTGGCTGTGCCGCTGGGCGTCGTCACCGTGATCGTCCCGCTCGTCGCCCCGCTCGGCACGACGGCGCCGATCGAGGTATCGGAGTTGACGACGAAGGTCGCCGGCACCCCGTTGAACGTGACCGATGTCGCTCCGGTGAAGTGGAGCCCGCTGATCCCGACGCTCGCGCCGGCCGTGCCACTGCCCGGAGTGAAACCGTTGATCTCGGGGACCGTCCCGGTGACCGTGAAGGTGCGGGAGCTCGATGCGGTGCCGTTCGGCGTCGTGACGCTGATCGGGCCGCTCGTCGCGCCGCTTGGAACCTGAGCGGTGATCTGGCTGTCCGAGGTGACGCTGAAGCTCGCGGTGACGCCGTTGAACTTGACCGCCGTTGCTCCGGTGAAGTTGTGGCCGATCACCTGAACCGTCGTGCCAACGGGGCCGCTCGAGGGCGTGGGGCCGTCGATCGTCGGCGCTGCGGGTCCCGTTACCGTGAAGTCGGCGGAGCTCGTGCCGGTGCCATTTGTGGTGACGACGGTGATCGGCCCGGTGGTGGCGCCGCTGGGGACGTGCGTCATGATCACGCCGTCCGAGCTGACGGTGAAGTCGGCGCTCGTGCCGTTGAAGCGCACCGCGGTCGCCCCGGTGAAGTTGTGGCCGCCGATCCCGACAGAGGTGCCGACGGCGCCACTCTGCGGGCTCGTGCCCGAGATCGTCGGGGCCGGCACGGCGGTGGAGGTGGTGGTGGACGTGGTGGTGGACGTGGGGTTGGAGACGGAGAAGCTGTCGCCGCTCGCCGTCCGGCCGTTCGGGGTGACGACGGTGATCGGCCCGCTTGTCGCGCCGTCCGGGACCTTCGTCATGAGCTGGCCGTCCGAGCTGACGGAGAACGGCGCGCTCGTTCCGTTGAACATCACTCCTGTTGCCCCGGTGAAGTTTTGACCGCCGACCTGCACGTACGTCCCGACGGGGCCGCTCGAGGGCGAAAAGCTGTTCACCGACGGAGCGACGGGAGCCACGGTCGACGGCGTCGTCTTGGTCTGCGCGGTATCACCGGTTCCGCTCGCAGTCTTGACGGGCGTCGTTGTTGTTTGCGGCGCTGGCGCCGGTGTCGGCGTCGTGTCCACAGGCTGGGTGACAACCGCTGGAAGGGCCGTTTTCGCGGGCGCCGGCGCTTGGGCCTGGGAGGGCTTCACGGATTGGACGGCGGGTGTGGCCGCAGCAGCGGCCGGCGCGGCGGCGGCTGATGCCGCCTGAACCGACGTGTTCTTCGTCATCCGCTGTTGAACAGGAGTTGCGTGCCGCACGGCGGTCGAGTGGCCGACCGTCTTCACGCCGTGCTTCGCCGTCGCGGCTGGAGCCGCGGGAGCAGCGATCGGCACCGAGCGGGCGACATGGTGAGGATGCGTCGGTTTCGCCGAAGGCATCGCGACGTTCGAGACGGCGTCGACGAAGTGGACGAGGTTCTCCCGTGCCTGCGGCGTTGCCGCAACGACCGAGGTGGTCGCGACCGTCACGACGGCGACGGCCGCTTTCGTTCCGAAGCCGAGGAGGAGGCTCTTGATCGCGGCGAAGATCGAGCCCATGTCGCTCGACGCACGCAGCCGCTCGATCGCCACCGCGAGACTGCGACGGGCGCGGAAGATCAGGGTCTCGACCGCAGCCTGCGAAAGCTGCATCTCGGTTGCGATCTCCTTGTAGGTGAGCCCCTGCCACTCGCGCAGGAGGATCGCGCGGCGTTGCTGTTCGGGCAGCGTCCGCAGAGCGTCGGTCAACTCGGAGAAGTCGTCGGTGTCGCGCATCGGCGAGCCGATCAACTCCTGCACGGTGTCGAAGTTCTCAGGCGACTCGACGCTGCGACGCCGCGACCACGAACGGCGGCGGGTGAGGCACACGTTCTGGGCGATCTTGTACAGCCAGGCCGACTCGAGCTCGGGAACGATGCCGCTCTCGAGACCGCGAAACGCGTTGAGGAAGGTGGTCTGCACAGCGTCTTCCGCGTCCTCGCGGTTCCGTAGCTGGACAACGCAGTACGCGAAGATCTGGCGGCCGTAGCGCTCGTAGAGGTCGCGCGTCGCCTCAGCAGGCTGACGCGCAGTGCCCACCGTCTGACCGACGGCACGTCCTATCGATGGAACGGTTGCCACAGATTCCTCCTCGAGCCTCCCTCAAGATCGGCCAGTTGTCTACTCCGCCGACAGACCCTCGTTCGGGGGAGGCCTGTTCGAGGGAGGCTCGCTGAGGGTCGTTCTTCTTACATCGTCACCTTGAGCTGACCGCGGATCTCTCCGTTCGGGTTCTTTGCGGTGTGCACGTTCACATAGGTCGCGCCTGCCTTCATCGACGTCAGCTCAGCGCTCGTGAGCGTGGCCGAGCCCGAGAGGCCTGACTTGCAGACGGGAGTGCCTCCGCAGAGCGGAACGAGCACGGCGCCGGCGATGCCCTTCTTCCCCGCGTGGATGTGGGCCGCCGTGGCTGCTCCGGTCAAGTGGCTGAAGGTGAGTTTCCACGTCATCTTGGTGCCGGTAACGCTGGCGGTGAACTTGCCGGCCGCTCCGACCTTCGTGCCGACCGGACGCGGATGCACCTCTTGTCCGGCGTTCAGGACCGCGCTGAAATTCATCTTCGTCACGTGCGTGCCCCCGGCGGCCACTGCCGAGAGAATCAGAGCCGTGACGGCGAATGCTGCGAGCGGTACGAGCTTCTTACTCATGAACCCTCCCTGGTCGCGAAATCCTGTCTCGCAGATATCTTCGTGCTGAAGGGCGGTTCGGTTCGTTAGCGGCTCGTTGAGAAGTTTCCGCCGCCGCCGGCGAAGGGATCGGGCTGAGCCGGCCGCGTCACCGCCGCGTACCTGACCCAAGGCGGCGCCGTACAGTTCGCGTGGCACCCCTGACGTCACCGACGCCTCCGCCTCGATCTACCACAACGGGGGCTCGAAGTCGCTGCTCAGCCTGAAGAAGAGCGGCAGCGGCTACGTCGGCTCGATCGTGATGGTCGTATACACCGGGTAGAGTCTGCGCGCCCCGTCCCGGGCGGGCTCATCGAAGATGACGACCTACGACGACGCCATCGCCGCGCCTCGCGTCCGCCGCAAGCGCCTCTACCGGGGATCGCGCCGCGACTTCCTGATCGGGCTCCTGTTCTGGGGCGTCGTCCTCGGGGTCGGCATCTACTGGTGCGTGATCTGGGCGCAGGGCGGCGCCGACGCGCCGCTGCGCTGGGGCACCAGCACGCAGATCTTCCTCAACATCGGCCGGATCACCGCGCTCCTCAGCGGCTATCTCGCACTCGTCGAGGTGCTGCTCCTCGCGCGCCTGCCGTTTGTCGAGCGCGCCGTCGGCTTCGACCGGCTCACCAACTGGCACCGCTGGAATGGATTCGCCGTCCTCTGGCTCGTGCTCGCGCATGTCGTCTTCAGCGTGTGGGGCTTCGCTCGCGAAGACTTCCCACCGACGTCATGGACGAATGAGTACTGGTTGATGATGACGAACGGCTTCTATCCGGGGATCATCATCGCCACGATCGGCACGGTCCTGGTGATCGCGGTGGCCGTCACGTCGCTTGCGATCGCGCGCCGAAAGTTGAATTACGAGGTCTGGTACGCGATTCACTTCACTGCCTACGCCGGGATCGCGCTCGCGTGGTACCACGAGATCCCCGTCGGCAACGAGCTCACACCGAACGTGCAGGTGATTCCCGCCGACATCTGGCGCGCCACATACGCGGCTACGCTCGCACTACTCGTCTGGTACCGGCTCGTCTGGCCGATCATCCAGAACTCGCGCTACCGGATGAAGGTGACCGAGGTCGTCGAGGAGGCACCTGGCATCTGGTCGGTGCGGATCGGCGGCCGCGGCCTCGAGCGCTACGGCGCGCGCGCGGGACAGTTCTTCTTCTGGCGCTTCCTCGCGAAGGGCTTCTGGTACACGCAGCATCCTTTCTCGATCTCGGAGGCGCCGAAGGGCGGCTCGTTCCGGATCACTGTCAAGGCGCTTGGCGACCACACCGCCAAGTTCGGGAAGATCAAGGTCGGGACAACCGTGCTCGCGGAGGGCCCGTTCGGCGTCTTCACATCCGACACGGCGACGCGCCCGAAGGTGCTGCTGATCGCCGGCGGGATCGGGATCACACCCGTACGTGCGCTGCTCGAGGAATTCCACGGCGACGTGGTCACGCTCTACCGTGCGCTCACCGAACGCGACCTGGTTCTCTCGAAGGAGATCGACCAGCTCGTGGCAGAGCACGGCGGCCGGGTCGAGTACATCGTCGGCGACCATGCGACCCCCGAAGGGCAGCGCCTGCTCACGCCGGAACATCTCCGCGAGATCGTGCCCGACGTCGACGAGCGCGAGATCTACGCGTGCGGACCACCCGCGATGCTGAAGATGATCGAGCGCACGCTTCACCGCGCAGGTCTGCACGGCCCGCACGTGCACATCGAGAACTTCGCGATCTAGGAGAGGTTTGATCGAGCCGATCGTCGAGCTCGGCATTATGGGGATGCCGATCGTGCTCGATCTGCGCGACGAGCTCGACCCCGGCGTGGTCGAGTCGATGTGGGATGCGTTGAGGCAGGCGGACGCGATCTTCTCGACCTACAAGGAAGACAGCGAGATCAGCCGGTTGAACCGCGGCGAGCTCGCGCTCGAGGATGCGCATCCGGACGTGCGCGAGGTGCTCACGCTGTGCGATGAGCTGCGCGTGATCACCGGCGGGTACTTCGACGCGGGCGCCGTGATCGAAGGCGGTGTCGATCCGTCGGGGCTCGTGAAGGGCTGGTCGGTCGACCGAGCGGGTGAGTTGCTCGACGCGGGGGGTGCCGCGAACTACTCGCTCAACGCCGGCGGCGACATCCGTCTGCGTGGGCGACCCCTTCCCGGCGAGCCGCGGTGGCGCGTCGGGATTCAGCATCCGGAGGCGCTGGACAAGATTGCCGCCGTCGTCGAAGCAAACGATCTGGCGATCGCGACCTCGGGGACGTACAGGCGCGGGGAGCACGTCGTCGATCCGCACTCGGGGCGGGCGCCGGTCGGCGTCCTCTCGGTGACGATCACCGGGCCGGAGCTCGCAACGGCCGACGCCTACGCGACCGCCGCTTTTGCAATGGGCGAGGCAGGCCCGGAATGGACGGCCAGCCTCGGCCTCTACGAGGCGATGACGATCCTCGCCGACGGACGGATGCTGCTGACACCCGGCTTTCCGTCCGTGAAAGATCCGTAAGCGAAGGTCAAGGACCGGTAAAAAGCCGTTTCGACGGGACTGGCGCACGGGTACACCTACGGACAACGCATTGTCTAGGAGGTCAACCATGAAGTGGTATCTGCGTGTCTTGGCTGTGGCGGCGCTCGCAGGGTTCATCGCGGTCAGCGGCGCAACGGCGCGGTCGGCCTCGGCGCCGTCGAACAGGTCGCTACCGACGATCGGCGGTAGCCGCACGGTCGGCAGCACATTGACGGCGAATCCGGGGACGTGGTCCGGCTCGTCCCCGATCAGTTTTCAGTACCAGTGGGAGATCTGCGGCGGTAACGGCGGCGCGTGCCACGACATCGCCGGGCAAACGACGTCGACGTACCAGGTTCGCAGCGGTGACGAGGGCAACACGCTTCGGGTGCACGTGATCGCGAGCAACCCGGACGGCTCGAGCGGCGCGTTGAGCCCTGCGACCGCGAAGATCACGACGCCGAACCCGAACGTTCCGGCGGCTACCGCAGCGCCGACGATCAGCGGCGACGCGTCGGCCGGTAGCACGCTGACTGCGAGCCCGGGTACGTGGAGCGGAGCGTCGCCGATCACCTTCCAGTACCAGTGGCTCGTGTGTGATCCCAATGGCAACGCGTGCCACAACATCGCCGGGGCGACGACGGCGAGTTACCTGGTGAAGAACAGCGACACCGGCAACACGCTGCGCATTCACGTCGTCGGCAGCAACTCGAGCGGCTCGAGCGGCGCAACGAGCAACCCGACCGCCAAGATCGGCTCTACTCCGGCTCCGCCGCCGACCGGTTGTCCGAAGCTCGCTGCCGGTGTCTCGTCGGCGGCCGTGACCGACGTCGCCTCGCCGTCGCGCCTGGTCGTCGACCAGTTCCTGCCGTCGGCGTCGCCGATCACCTCCGGCATGACGTCGCTTTCGGTTCGCTTCCACGTGAGTGACACGTGCGGCCAGCCCGTCAGCGGTGCGGCCGTCTATGCGACCGCCGTGCCGTTCCACCAGCTGACGATTCCGGCCGAGGCCACGACCGACGGGACGGGCTGGGTCACCCTTACGTTCAACCGGCTTGCAGGTTTCCCGGCGAGCCGCACCCAGCAGTTGCTCGTCATGTCCGTCCGTGCGCGCAAGCCAGGCGAGTCGCCGCTTGCAGGGATCACCGGTCAGCGGCTGATCTCACTCCGCGTCAACCTGCACGGATAGGAACGCATGTCGTGAGGGGGCCGGGTCTCCGGCCCTCTCACGAATTCTTTTCGTCGTCGCGCTTGTACGTCGAGTCGAGCAGCTGTTGGTTTCTGCGCGCGCGGCGATGCGCGGCGGTGCGACGCCGGGCTTCGATCAGCCCGCGCACGAACCCCATGACCTTCAACCGGAGTGGCTTGTTGGTCACACTGGTGTTGTCGGTTGCGTACGCGCCGGACCGCACGCCACCACGAGGTACCCCGAATCTGCTTGACCGTGCTGCTTCACCGCAATCGGGCAGCTACCGTGTCGGCGTTGCTCGACTGGCTCAACCAACACAAGCAGCGGCTCGCGTACGCTCTCCTCGCCGTTGCGATGGTGGCGGCGCTCGCAGCGGCGGCGGGAGGCGGGTTCTTCCTCCGCCACGCGGCCAACATCGAGCGGCAAGCGCTGCGGACGCAACAGCTCGCAGGGGCAGTGGCGCAACTCCAACGCTACTTGCTCCAAGCTCAGGCCGAAGGCATGACGAAGCAACTGGTCGCCTCTCGAAAGCTCTCGCTCGCTGCCAGTGACGCGGCCTTTGCCTCCGTCCGTGCGCACGACCGAGCCGAAGGCGACCGGATCCGTGACGCCTACGTTGCTTACGTTCTCAACTCGACCGAGGATTTCAACCGCGTCCGCGTGCATGGCACGACGACTTCGGCCGAGCAACGAAAAGTCGATCGCCGGCTCAATCGCGTCGAGTCGCTGATCGACGTCGAGAGCCACCGCCTCGCACGGGAAACTCGAGTGGCGAACCCAAGGGCGCGAGCGGCGTTGGCCACGGCACTCGTTGCCGCTGCGCTGCTCGTGGGGTTGCTGATCTGGCAGTTCGAGCTTCAGCGCAGAGCGGGCCGGATCGACCGTGACCACGCGGCGCGCTCCGAAGAGTTGATGCGGCTCAAGGACGAATTCGTGGCGTCCGTGTCCCACGAGCTCCGGACGCCGCTGACCTCGATCATCGGCTATCTCGATCTCCTCGACGAGGACGAAGCGGCGAACATGACCCCGGAGCAGCACACGTTCCTCAGCGTCGTGCATCGAAGCGCGCACCGGTTACGCGAGCTCGTGGGTGACCTATTGCTCGTTGCGGAGGCGGAGGGTGGAATGCTCGCCCTCGACCTGCACGACGTCGATCTCGGTGCGCTCGCAGCAGATTGCGTCGAGGCCGCACGGCCTACCGCAGATGCCAAGCAGATCCAGCTGAGCCTGGACCGGGATGGACTGCGTCAGATTCAGGGCGATCCGACCCGGCTCGCGCAGATGATGGACAACCTCGTCTCGAACGCGATCAAGTTCACGCCGGCGGGCGGCCGCGTCGCCGTGCGCACGGCGTTCGAGAACGGACAGGCGCTCTTCGAGGTCGCCGACACCGGGTACGGCATCTCCTCGGACGATCAAGCGCACTTGTTCGATCGCTTCTTCCGAGCGCCGACGGCGTTCACGCAGGCTGTCCGGGGAACCGGGCTCGGCTTGACGATCACGAAATCGATCGTCGATGCGCACCACGGGTCGATATCGGTGGAGAGCACCCTCGGAGAGAGATCGATCTTTCTCGTGCGCCTGCCGGTGACGCAGGAATCGCTGATGGTCGCCCGCGTCTGACGCCCCGAGTATGCTCCGTCGGCCCGATGGCCAGCTCCTTCGCCACCCGTCTGAGACAAGCACGCGAAGCTCTGAGAAATTCCGGTGAACGGCGGATGAGAGTCGAACGGCGGCTGAGGCAGATTCCAGTCGCAATCGAACGCCGGATCAAAGACCGCCGCCAAAACTGAGCCGTAGGCGGCGGTCGGGAATAATGCCGCCCATGAGCCTCGTATTCAGCTTGAGTCGTCACGCGGGCGTGCGCCTTGCAGAGGTTGGCTTCCTGCTCATCCTGTTCGCCGGTGTCTGGCTCGTTGCGGCACAGATCCCACAGTTGAAGCTGGGCACCGCTCGGACGATCGTCGCCGGCGCAGCGCTGGCGATCGGAGGCCTGCTGCTGATCATCGCCACGCACTGGGGTCACTTCAGCTAACCGGATCCGGCCTGACCTGAGTGATGACACTGGTCATCGCATATCGCCGCCGGCTGGAAAGCAGTGTCTGACACTGAGGGGGCGGTCTCCATCCGTCGTCGCAATGATCGTGCTGGTCGGTCGTGTTGTCGGCTGATCGGAGGTTGTTGTGGTGGGGCGGATGGGTCATATGGCGCACGGGCGCCGGTTGAGTGATCGGGAGCGAGGTGAGATCGAGCGTCGGCTGGTTGCGGGTGAGACGCAGCTGGAGGTGGCGGCAGCGGTCGGATGCGATCCGCGAACGATCTTTCGGTGGATCGTTCGCACGGGCGGACTTCGCCAGCAGGAGCGCCGTCGCGCGGCACGGTTTCTGTCGCTTGCTGAGCGTGAGGAGATCGTGCTCGGGGTTGCGGCTGGCGAGACTGCCGCGTCGATCGCACGGAGGTTGGGGCGATCTGTTTCAACAGTGACGCGAGAGCTGGAGCGCAACGGCGGCCGGGCGCTCTATCGCGCTGGGCGTGCGGAGGTGCGGGCGCTTGAGCGGGCGCGGAGGCCTAAGCGAGCCAAGCTTGCCAGTTGTCCGAGGCTGCGAGCTGAGGTCGAACGGCGGCTTCTCGAGCGCTGGTCGCCGCAGCAAATCGCTGCGAGGCTTCGTCTGGATTTCCCCGAGGATCCGGAGATGCGCGTGTCGCACGAAACGATCTATCAGTCGCTCTATGTGCAATCCAGAGGAGCGCTGCGGCGTGAGCTGACAAGCCGGCTGCGTACGGGCAGATCGAACCGCCGACCGCGCGGCTTCCGGATGGGCGGCAACTTGCGCGAGATCGTCCCGATCGCCGAGCGGCCCCCTGAGGTCGACGACCGCGCCGTTCCCGGCCACTGGGAGGGCGATCTTCTTATCGGCAAAGCTGGCCGCTCCGCGATTGCAACCCTCGTCGAACGGCAATCGCGCTTCACGATGCTCGTCGGGCTCCCGCAAGGACGCACAGCCGAATCGGTCCGGGTCGCGCTCGGTGAAACGATCAAGCAACTGCCCGAGGCGCTACGCCGGACGCTGACCTGGGACCAGGGCAAAGAGATGGCCGAGCACGCCCGCTTCAGCATCGACAACAACGTGCAGGTCTATTTCTGCGACCCGTCAAGCCCGTGGCAACGCGGCACAAACGAAAACACCAACGGGCTCCTACGACAGTACTTCCCCAAAGGCGACGACCTCGCTCGCTACGACAAGGCCGAACTCGACCGCGTCGCCGACGAGCTCAATGGAAGGCCTCGACAAACACTCAAATGGATGAAACCATCAGAAGCCTTCGACCAGCTCATTGCGACCACCGCATGAGACCGCGAGCCAACCGTTGAGGGCAGTCGGCCAGGGGCGGAGACGCTCGGCTGCGCGAGCGACGCTTACGCCTGAGGAGCTACCAACCTTTGAGTAGATGCTCGGGCCCGTTTGCGTGCACCCGGACGCGCGCGTCGACCGCGACGCAACCATCCGGGCCGGCGAGGATCGGGTTGAGGTCGAGCTCGGCAACCTCCGGAAGATCGGCCGCGAGCCGGCCGAGACGAAGAACGAGGTCGGCAAGGGCTTGCACGTCGGCCGCGGGCGCTCCGCGGAAGCCGACGACAAGCCTGCCCGCCTTGCCTCCGTGCACGAGCTCCTGCGCATCGAGGTCGGTGAGCGGGGCAAGCCGAAACGTCGCCTCGCCGATCAACTCGGCGAGTGCGCCGCCGGGGCCGAAAGCGACGAGCGGCCCGAATGTTGGATCCTGAACGATGCCGGCGAGCAGTTCGGTACCGCCGTGCAGGAACGGCTGGACGATCACGGGAGCGCCGATCCGCTCGACCGCATCGCGAACTTGTGCCTCGTCGCGGAGGTCGAGTGCAACGCCGCCGATATCGGTCTTGTGGACACCGGCGGCCGCTGTCTTCACAACGGCAGGAAAACCGAGCTCACCTGCGGCGGCGACCGCCTCGTCGGCGTCCGCTGCCAGGCGTTCCGCAACGACCGGGATGCCGTAGGCCTGCAGCAGCGCACGCGTCTGGGCCGGCGAGAGCCAGCCATCCGCCGTCGCGACGATGAGACTCGCGGCCGGCTTGTCGACTCCCGCGAGCTTTGGCTCACTGCCGACCGGACGAGCGAGCCACCGCGTGCGCTCGAGCGCGAGTGCGAGCGCCCGCGCAGCCGACTCCGGATAGGGGAGCGGCACAACAGGCGAACCCTCGACACGCAGAACCGCGGGCGTTCCCTCGGCACTGACGACGACAGCGATCACCGGCTTCTCGCGCGGCAGGCGTGCAACGGCAGCACGGATCGCTGCTGCCACCTCCTCGGCCCCCGCGACGACCGGTGGGACGAACAGCACGATCAGCGCGTCGACGCCCGGATCTGCGAGAACCGGGCCGATCACCGCGTCGTAGGTCGCAGCGGTCGCCGAGCCGAGCAGGTCGATCGGATTGGCGAGGCTCGCCTCGCTCGGAACGACCGATGCGAGCGCAGCGCGCGTTTCGTCGGACAGCGTGGGCAACTCGAGCCCGTAGGCCTCACATGCGTCGGCACACAGGATTCCGAGCCCGCCGGCATTCGTGATCACGCCGATGCGCGGTCCCTGTGGCAGAGGCTGCGAGGAGAGCAGTGCGGCGGCGTCGACGAGCTCCTCGAGCGTTCTCGCCCGCAACACTCCGGCCTGGTGGAAGAGCGCATCGACCGCAACATCGGAACCGGCAAGCGCTGCAGTGTGCGAGCTGGCGGCGCGCGCGCCTGCGGACGTCATACCCGCCTTGAGCGCCAGGATCGGTTTGCGGCGCGCGACGCGGCGTGCAACTTGAGCGAAGGTGCGCGGGTTGCCGAACGACTCGAGGTACAACAACACGAGGTCGGTACCGTCGTCGTCCTCCCACCATTCGAGCAGGTCGTTGGACGAGACGTCGGCCTTGTTTCCGATCGACGCAAACGCGGAGAAGCCGAGTGCGCGTTCGGTCGCCTTCTCGAGTAGCGCGAGACCGAGCGCCCCGCTCTGCGACGAAAAGCCGATGCGACCGTTGGGGAGGGGGCGCGGGGCAAAGGTAGCGTTGAGGCCGATCGCAGGCACCGCGATCCCGAGACAGTTGGGCCCGAGCAGCCGCGCACCGTGCGCACGGACGAGCGCGAGCAGACTGTCCTGCCGGGCGCGGCCGGCGTGACCCGTTTCGGCGAAGCCGGCCGAGATCACGCAGAGCGCGCGGACACCGTTTCGTAGCGCCGCCTCGGCTGTCTCGAGCACCTGCCCGCCGGGAAGGCAAATCACGGCCAGGTCGACGACATCGGGCAACTCGTCGATCGTGCTGTACGCGCGAACACCGGCGACCGGTTCGGCATTCCGGTTGACCGGATACGCGACGCCATTGAAGTCGGCTTCGAGGATGTTGCGGAAGAGCTCACCGCCGATCGTGCCGCGACGGCGCGATGCACCGATCACCGCCACCGACTTCGGCGCGAAAAACGGACGGAGGGACGCGACAACTCCGACGTGGTCCCGGCTCTCGACGCGGATCGCCAGCTCTCCCGTCGCCGCGATCGGGAAGCGGAGTTCGATCTCGCCACCTTCGAGCTCGCGCACGAGCTCGAAGCCCGTGTCTGCGAACACGCGTGCTGCATGCGCATTCCCGGCCATCACGTCGGCCACGAACTCGGCGATTCCGGCGTCGCGCGCACGAACCGCAAGCTGCTCGAGGAGGCGCGTGCCGATCCCGCGGCGTTGCTCCTTGTCGGCGACGACGAACGCGACGTCGGCGGAGTCCTTGCCGTCATAGCGCTCATAGCTCGCGAGCGCCACAACGTTTCCGTCGAGCCAGCCCACGAGCGCGCCCCGGTTGATCCAGTCAGGCTCGAGAATCCGTTCGGTCAACCGGTTGTCGACACGACGGGTTCCGTGGAAACGAAGCCACATCGTGTCCGGCGAGAGACCTGTGAAGAAGGCGAGCACAGCCTCGGCGTCGGCAGGCGCCGGTGGCCGCAGCCGAAGGGTGCCGCCGTCCCGAAGGATGACGTCAACCGCCTCGACTGCGGCAGCATCGCTGACGCTAGACGCCAACAGCGACCAGCTCCTCGTCGCCGGCAGGCAGCTCGTGGCCGACCGGCACAGCCGTAAGGACGACCTTGAGTGCATGCGTTTCGGCCGCGGCGCCGAACACGTCATACGCCTTCTCCGTGTCGGCCAGGGCGAAGTGATGTGTTGCGAAGACAGTCGGGTCGAGCCGGCCGCCCTCGATCAACCGCAGCAGCTTCGACGTCGTGTTCGTGTCGACGAGGCCGGTCGTGATCAGCACGTCGCGGATCCACAGCTTCTCGAGATGAAGCGTGACCGAATGACCGTGAACCCCGACGTTCGCAACACGCCCGCCGGGCCGGATCAGCTCGGTGCAGAGCTCGAACGTGTCCGGAACCCCGACAGCTTCGATCGCCACATCGGCGCCGAGGCCGCCGGTCAGCTCCATCACCTTCGCGATCGCATCCTCGCGACCGTTGTTGATCGTCACGTCGGCCCCGAACTCACGCGCCTTCTCGAGACGACCGTCGTCGAGGTCGATCGCGATGATGCGACCTGGCGTGTGCAGCTTCGCGGTCATGATCGTCGCGAGGCCGATCGGGCCTGCGCCGACGACTGCAACCGTGTCACCGGGCTCAACGCGCCCGTTCAGCACGCCGACCTCGTACGCGGTCGGGAGGATGTCGGCAAGGAACAGCACCTGCTCGTCCGACAATTCGTCCGGAACCTTGTAGACAGAGGTGTCGGCAAATGGGACACGCGCGAGCTCGGCCTGCAGCCCGTCGATCAGGTGGCCGAAGATCCAGCCGCCGCCGCCCGTGCAAAGACCGTAGTGGCCTTCCTTGCAGAACCGGCAGCGCCCGCACGAGGTGATGCAGGAAACGAGCACGCGGTCGCCGACGGCGATCGTCGTGACGCCGGATCCGATCTCGACGACCGTGCCGACGGCCTCATGCCCGAGGATCGTGCCGGGCTTCACCGCGGGAACGTCACCCTTGAGGATGTGCAGGTCGGTGCCGCAGATCGTGGATGAGTCGATGCGGACGATCGCGTCCGTCGGCTCGATGATCACTGGATCAGGGACATCGTCCCATGAGCGCTGTCCCGGACCGTGATAGACGAGAGCTTTCATTGTTCTTACCTCCATCTGGCTAGATTCGACTGAGAGCGGAGGGAGGCGCGGGTCTGCCGTGCCTCCCTCCGATTACGGCGAGCCTCCAGGAGAGAAGGCGCTATGCGAGCGCGGCTTTCCTTGTGTCGATTGCGGCCGCTTCAGTTGCCTTCTTCTCGCGCCTGACGTGCAGCGCGACGTAGTCGAGCACGACGAAGCCGATGCCTGTGAGCAGCAGGGCCAGTCCGACCACGATGCTGAAGAGCGAGAGCTGCGAGGCCATGAAGCTCACGTTGAGCGCCGTCGTGAGCGCGGTCTCGGTCACCCAGACGTTGCGAGCTCCGTTCGAGACGGGCTGGTTCGTCTTCGGGTCGATCTGCGCGTACGCCGCATTGCTCGTCGCGCCGTCGGGCGTCAGGTCTGCCTTGGGCGTGCCGGGCTTTGCGAGATACATGCCCATCTGTGCATAGACGTAGCCCCCGGTCGCGTCGAGCGCGTGAATGCGCATGTACTGCGCGAAGCAGCGCGCGGTGCTGCCGTTCGTGATCGCCTTGCCGGCGACCGAGCAGGTCGGGAACGACACGTTCTTGAGGCCGGCCTTCGCCGCCTCGGCCTTGATCAGCGCGGGCGTCATGTCCGGCGTGCCGGTGATCTGCTCCGCTTTCAAGTTCGAGTTGACCGTCGAGCGGCCGCTTGCACCAAGTGCGATCACTGCGACGCCGAAGGCGATGAGGATCGCTCCTGAGATGAATCCACCGATTTCAAGCACCTTTTTCATGACAGTCCTCCTGGAAGCACGAAGTTGACCCATCGAGTGTCCGTCCCGCCGCGCCCAGCGCCATCAGGGTTTGCCCGCAAACCCACTCCGAGGACGCCCTGAACTCGCAACGGCGGAGTTGCGGATGGCTGGGCACGACATCCCGACGACGATGCATCCACCACGATCAAGGAGGAAGTCATGAGCACCATCGTCGTCGGCGTCGACGGCTCCAAGGGAGGCGTCGAGGCGCTCAAGTTCGCAATCGAAGAGGCGCGCGCGCGCGGAGCCGAGGTGAAGGTAGTCGCTGCCTGGGAGGTCCCGCCATCGGCCTACGGCACTGGGATGGTGTCAATCCCGGTCGATGCAAACTCGTTCAAGAAGATCGCGCAGGACGCACTCGACAAGAGCCTCGAGGAGGCAGCTGCCTCCACCATCGGGGTGAGCGTGACGCCGCTACTCCACCAGGGACATCCGGCCAACGTGCTCGTCGCAGAAGCGCACGGCGCCGACCTGCTCGTCGTCGGCTCGCGCGGTCTCGGAGGCTTCAAGGGCCTCCTGCTCGGGTCGGTCAGCCAGCAGTGCGCCCACCATGCAACCTGTCCGGTCGCAATCGTCCCGAACGGCAGCCGGCCGGTCTAGGCGTCGTGGGCGGCAGCCCCGGCGCCAACCGAGACCGGCACCGATCGACCTCGATGCATTGAGCGCACACTGGCGCGTCGCGCTCAATGCCGCACAGGACGCGCTCCTCGCCGCAAGTCTCGCCCTTTCTGCGGGTGAGCTTCGTGAACGGCGTCATCGGCTCGACCACGAGCGGACGACGACCGCTCAGCTGGTCGAGCTGGTCGCCGCCGAAGAGCACATCCCCCTCAGCCACCACCTTGGCGCTCCGCGAGCCTCGAATCGCATGCTTGGACTTCCCCCGGGCGTTCTTGCGTGCGTGTTCGACCTCGACGGGGTACTCACTGCAAGTGCCGAGATCCATGCTGCAGCTTGGGCCGAGGCACTCGAACCGTTTCTGCTCAGACGATCCGACCGGATGAGTGAGCGATACGGGCCATACACGTCCTTCGACCCGCGCAGCGACTACCGCGCGTACCTCTATGGCAGGCCCCGCCTCGACGGCGTGCGCACCTTCCTCGCCGCGCGCGGCATTCGGTTGCCTGAGGGCGCTCCGAACGACGCCCCTGGGTGCGAAACCGTGCACGGTCTGGCAAACCTCAAGCAGCAGGCGCTGCTGCGCCGGCTTGACACCGAAGCCGTTACGGCGTACGAGGGATCTCGGCGCTATCTCGAAGCCGTGCGTGATGCTGGTCTGCGCTGCGTAGTGGTCTCGGCCAGCGCCAACACGCATGCGATCCTCGAGCGCGCAGGTCTCACGGCTCTTGTCGACGTGCGAATCGACGGCGACACGATCGTGGCAAGACGGCTACGGGGTTGGCCACACCCGGATGTGCTGCTCGCCGCGTGCCGGCAGCTCGACGTGGAACCCCGGCAGGCGGCGGTATTCGAAACCGACCCGGCAGGCGCGGCAGCGGGTCGCGCTGCGGGATTCGCGCGTGTGATCGGAGTCGACCGCACCGGACGGCCGAGCCTGCTTCGAGACGGTGGCGCCGACGCGGTCGTCAGCGACCTCGCCGAGTTGATCGATCCGGCGGTCGCCTAAGCCGCGGCGGCTGCCGTGCGAACTTGCACGGCGAGATTGACGGGCGTGTCGAGCGAGGCAGCGACAAGGCATGTCTGTTCCGCATCGACTGCTGCGCCCCTCGCCTCGATCTCGAAGCCGGCGTCTGTCTCGAGCGTGACTTCGAGATCGACGGCAACGAACCCGTAGCGCCCGTCGTACCGTTGACCGACGTCGCCCGAGCTGTGTACCTCGAGTGCGCGCAGCGGGGCGTTACGGCGGCGCATCATCGACACGAGTGTCACGGTGTAGCACGTCGCCACTGCGCCGACGAACATGTCCTCCGGGCTCCACACGCCTTCGACCCCGCCCTGGAATTCCGGCGGCGTCGCCACCT